>JAABUQ010001093.1_pt1 | contig 60690 bp, 49 predicted proteins | sample 5560001 | NCBI WGS metagenome assembly JAABUQ01 (sample SAMN10711888, study PRJNA513371) | rock metagenome | isolation source: Antarctica rocks | place: Antarctica: Victoria Land, Finger Mt nord | collected 2015-12-18
CTGGACGATAGGGGAACTGCTGACCTTCCCGGTGCCGCTCCCGGCGGTGAAACATCGGGGCCGACCGCCAACGTGGCTGCGGGAAATTACCCATGCAGCCTGACCACGCTTTAGCGGGGTACTACCGCGCGTCGCCCCATATGATAATAACGACAAAAACGCCGTTGACGTATTCCTGGACAATTTAGAAGATATGATCCAGTCGTTCGACGCATTCCGCGTGAAAACAGAATTGCTCACCGAGTCGCACCTCATACCAGATACGATGCGGACAGTCCGATCACTACCGTTGGAAGGACGCAAAGACGTTTACTTGCGTGAACGTGTTCAAAACCAACTCGTATGGTACGCATCTAAATCCGAGGAAAACAACCGGAAGGCGACGTTGTGGTATTGGATCACCCTCGGAGTTCAGACTATCGCCGCGCTCTTCGCTCTTATCCAGATTGCCATGCCGGACTTGCCCGATTTCGTCGCGTTTCTGACGATCATCGCCATTGCATGCACCGCATGGAATCAATTGCGCCAGCATCAGGAGCTTACCAAGACGTACGATCTGGTAGCGCACGACCTCCTTCTTCTGAAGGAACGCATTCGTATCGCTGACCAAGAAGACGTTTTAGGGGGCTTGGTGAAAGACACGGAGGAGACGATTTCGCGCGAGCATACCTTGTGGGCAGCAAAGCACGCGCATTAGCGGTAAAAACGGGGGGCGAATGATGGGAATGACCACGGGGGCGGAACAGGCAACGGACGAGGATTCGCGTAGCGACAGCGATAACATTCCCGAAGAGCTTCGAGCATTTGTACGCCTGCGTGGTCGTCCCGGTATCTTCCTGTTTCTCAACGAAGGACTGAGCCTGTCACATGCGTTGAGTCTCCGTGATGCGCTCGGTAATCATCGCTACGAAGAGCTTGACATTATTGTGAATTCTCTGGGCGGTGATATTGACGTCGCGTACCAGATTGTCGAGTTGCTACGGCTACGCGTGGGGAAAATCCATGCGTGCGTTCCGTTCTATGCGAAGAGCGCCGCTACTCTGCTTTGTATTGGGGCAGACACGATCACGCTGGACGAACTGGCACAACTGGGGCCACTCGATGCACAAATATATGAAGAAGCGGAGAGTGGCAAAGGAGAGTATCATTCCGCCCTCAATGCGTTCAAGACGCTCGAACAACTCCATGCATTTGCGATTACCACACTAGATTCCGCCATGCAAACGATTGCCGCACGGGGCGGATTAAACGCCAATGACTGTTTTCGTAATGCAGTCGCATACGTGCAAGCAGTGACAGGCCCGCTGTTTGCAAAGCTCAATCCAGAAAAGCTCGGTGAGTATAATCGGGCGCTCACAGTCGGAGAGGAATATTGCAAACGCCTGTTTCGCCGGTATACCAATTGGGACGAGGAAAAAGCCGCGAAGATTGCGAGACAACTTGTGTATTCCTACCCTTCACACGAATACATCATTGACTTTAATGAGCTACGCGACATGGGATTTCAAGCATCACTCTTCGGAGATGTGGAGCGTGCGGCGGTGCAGGGCCTCATGCAGTATACTGATGACACCTTCATTACCTGCGTAGAGCCGTAGCGTGACATCCCTGTGGGCAGCGTCCTCAGTACCGTATATTGAACCGTTCGATGCGCACAACGTCTATGGCAAACGCTCATTCACCACACGAAAAAGCCCCCTCCCGGTATCGGGAAGGGGGCTGAAAGGGCTGTTGTGGGGTTACGCGACGACGGCGATTTCGGGTTGGGGGCGGTTGGGCGGGAGCTTGCCGCCGTCCGGGATCGGGGTTGTGATAAAGGGGGCCGGGAGGGGGCGCTCAAGGGCGGTTTTCAATACGTCCTCCATGCGCTCCACGGGCACGAACTGCATCGTCTTGCGGATTTCCTTGGGCAGGTCGTCGAGGTCGCCCTCGTTGCGCTTCGGGATAATCACCGTGGTGATGCCCGCCCGCTTCGCCGCAAGTACCTTGTCCTTCAAGCCACCAATTGGCATCACCTGCCCGCGCAGCGTGATCTCGCCCGTCATTGCCACATCGTCCCGCACCGGGATGCCGGTGAGCAACGAGGTGAGCGCCGTGGTGAGCGTGATCCCCGCCGACGGGCCGTCCTTTGGCACCGCCCCCGCCGGGACGTGGACGTGGATTTCGCTGTCCGCGAACACCTTCGGGTCAATGCCGAGGTCTGCCGCCCGCGCACGCACGTAGCTCATCGCCGCCTGTGCGGACTCCTTCATCACGTCGCCGAGTTGTCCCGTGATCGTCATCGTGCCCTTGCCCGGCATCCGCGTCGCCTCGATGAACATGATGTCGCCACCATAGGCCGAGACCGAGAGGCCGGTCGCCACACCGGGGCTGGCGGTGCGCTCCTTGATCTCGTCGCGCTGGAAGCGGGGCCGTCCCAAGTACTGCCGCACCTGTTCGGGGCCGACCACGCGCGTGATGCCCGCGCGCCGCTTGCCGCCCGCCTTTTCTGTGGCGACCTTGCGGGCCACGCTGCCGAGTTCGCGTTCGAGGTTGCGCACGCCTGCCTCGCGGGTGTACCCCTCGATGATGTAGCGGAGCGCCGGGTCCGTCATCTTCAGTTCGGCGCTCGAAAGCACGTTCGCTTCCAACTGCTTCGGCAGCAGGTGCTGCTTGGCGATGTGAACCTTGTCTTCCTCGCTGTAGCCGGAAAGCTGGATGATCTCCATGCGGTCCCGCAATGGCCCCGGAATCGTGTCGAGCACGTTTGCCGTGGCGATAAAGAGCACCTTGCTCAGGTCGAACTCCACATCGAGGTAGTGGTCACGGAAGGTGCTGTTCTGCTCCGGGTCGAGCACTTCCAGCAGGGCCGAGGACGGGTCGCCCCGCCAGTCCGACCCGACCTTGTCCACCTCATCGAGGATGAACACGGGATCGTTCGCGCCCGCGCGCCGGATGGATTGCAAGATGCGCCCCGGCATCGCGCCGATGTAGGTGCGCCGGTGGCCGCGAATCTCCGCCTCGTCACGCATCCCACCGAGCGCCATGCGGGTGAACTTGCGCCCCAGGGCCGTAGCGATGCTCTGGCCCAGGCTCGTCTTGCCGACGCCGGGAGGGCCAACAAAGAGCAGGATCGGGTCGCGGTTCGGCACGGGGTTGCCCGCCGCCGCGCGCTCCTGCTTCAGCTTGCGCACCGCGAGGTATTCGAGGATGCGCTCCTTGACCTTATCGAGGCCGTAGTGATCCGCGTCAAGCTGAATGCGGGCCTTGGCGATGTCAATATCCGTCTCGGTGGAGATGTTCCAAGGCAGGCTCGTCATCCAGTCGAGGTACGTCTTGATGATGCCGTACTCGGCGGCCTGCGTCGGCAGCTTGGCGAGGCGGTCAAGCTCGCGCGTCGCTTCCTTTTTCGCGTCCTCCGGCATTCCGGCGGCTTCGATCTTTTCGCGGATGTTGGTGATCTCCGCTTCCTGCTCGTTTGCCTCACCGAGTTCCTTCTGGATCGCCTTCATCTGCTCGCGCAGGAAGTACTCGCGCTGCGACTTGCCGACTTCCTCCTGCACCTGCGTTTGCAGCTTCTTACCCAGTTCGAGGACTTGCAACTCCTTGGAAATGTACGAGTTGAGCCAGCCGAACTTCGCGCCCAGGTCGTCAATCTCCAGCAGTTCCTGCCGCTGCCCGACATCCATGCGCAGCGTGCCCGCCACGAGGTAGAGCAACTGGCGCGCGTCTTCGAGGTTCACGGCGACCGTCACGAGGTCGTCATTCAGGTAGGGCACGAGGTCTACGAGTTGCTGGAAGAGGCCGCGCGTGTTGCGCATCAGGGCTTCCAGTTCCAGCGATGCTTCCGCCGCTTCGGGGGCGCGCTCGACCTGCGCGACGAGGTACGGCTCTTCCTGCGTATACGACAGGATGCGCACGCGCTCCGTGCCCTGCACACCGAGGCGGATATTGCCGTCCGGCATCCGCAGCATCTGCTGGATTACGCCGAGCGTGCCGACCTGATACAAATCATCCGGCCCCGCTGTCTCGATCTCCCGGTCTTTCTGGGCCACGAACACCACGCGCCGGTCGCCATTCACGGCGGCGTCAATCACCCGTAGCGAGCGCGGCGTTCCCGCTTCCAGCGGCAACCCGGCCACGGGAAAGAGCACCGCGTTGCGTAGCGGCAGCACGGGAAGGGTTTCAATTGCGGCTCCCGCCGTCGGTGTCTCCTCGGTCGCGGCGGCGACGGCGATCTTCGCCTTGCGGCTGCGCCGCTTCACGGTAATCGCGCCAGTTTCGCCAGCCTCATCGGCCCCGTCGGTGGCGGGGGTATCGGTATCCGTCGCTGCCGCCGCTACTTGCGCGTCGTCGGTAATTGCGTCGGTGGGGATCTTCGTCTGCTTTGCCATTTATGCGTTGTCCTTTCGTGTCATGCTCTCCGCGTCGGCCTCGCTCGTGCCAACGGCGGCCACCGCTTCCGTTCCCCCAACCACGCCGGCGGGGCCGACGGGAATCGTCACCCGTGCTATCCGGGGGAGCCGAACGGTGAGAAACCCATGCTCATATTCCGCTTCTGTTGCGTCCCGGTTCACGGGAAACGGCGATTGCAACCGGGCCTTGAAGGGGCCATACGACACGCCCATCTCGTGATACTGCCGCCGTTCGGACGCATCCGCGTCGCGCTCCGGCGGGTGACGCTCGCCCTCAATCGTTAACACATCGCCATCGAGCACGACATTGAGGTGTTCCTGATTGATACCAGCGAGTTCCACACGCACCACAAGCGCCGCTTCCGTTTCATACACCTCTAACGCAGGCCGCCATGCCTCGCCCGATTGCCCCGCAACGGCATAGCGAAAGGCGATGCCATACGCACGCGGATCACGTTCATGTCCGCGCATGTGGCCCCTCCGCAATCTGTCCGCTCATCGGTCTCACTCCTCGCCGCTCCATTATGATGGGGAGTCATCGTGTTACAACGCCGAAGTGTTCCGATTGTTCCCCCTTAGCAGTCAGCGGCGGAGAGTGCTAAAAAGGTTGCTGTAGTGTACCGCACTCCACCAATACCGACAACGCCCATGAGGCAAGCACCGTGCCGATACAACCAGAGGCAGGCGCAAAATATGCGCCTGCCTCCTACTCTCTACATGTATTTCTTGGCGTTCTTGCGGGCGCCCTCTGGGCAGTATTGGCGGTTCGTTTCATTCCCCTGTGTCTCGGTGGTTCGTTTGCCCGTTCGTCTCGGTTAGTCGAGAAACTTGAGGCGGTGGGTGCCGAGGCCGCGCACCACAGCCTCGGTGAGTTGCAACGCCCACGCGGCGTCGTTGAGGTCGAGCATTTCCACCGGCGAGTGCGAATAACGGCGGGGCAGGTTGATCGTGCCGGTGGGCACGCCGTCCCCAGTGAGGTGCAGGCTCGCGGCGTCGGTGTTCGCGCCCGCGAGCACCACCGGCTGCACGGGGATGTCGTGCGCTGCCGCCGTTTCGGTAAGCAGGCGGGTCATCTGAGGCGGCATCAGGTGGCCTGACGCGCCGCTGCCACTCATCAGGCGGAGCACCGGCCCCGCGCCGATGCGGGCGTTGAGGTCTTGCGTCAGCGTCAGTTCGGGGGTGTCGCCGGACGGCATCGTATCTATCACCAGGGCATAGTCGGGCTTCAGCGACTGTGCGAGCACGCGCGCGCCCCGCAAGCCGACTTCTTCCTGCACCGCCACGGCGCACGAAAGCGTGCCGCCGAGTTGCACTCCCTGCAACCGTTCGAGCAGATGCACGAGGATAGCGCAGGCGATGCGGTTGTCCACCGCCTTGCCGTACACACGGTCGCCGTTGGTCAGTTCGTCCAGCGGCGCGTCGTACGTAATCTGCGTGCCGGTGCGGATGCCGAGCGCGGCGACTTCCGCCAGCGTGTCATACCCGACATCAATGTACAGGTCGCGCATCCGGGGCACCTGCAATTGCTCGGCGGCGCTCTGCAAGTGGCCCGCCTTGATGCCGACGATCCCCGGCACGCCACCGACGCACACCTTGCGCCCGACGAGCAGCGTTTCCACGATGCCACCGACCCGCTCGAAGCGAATCTTGCCGTCCGCCTCGATAGCTTTGACGAGGCCACCGATCTCGTCCGAGTGCGCCGCGATCAGCAGGTGCGGCCCGTTCGTATCGCTGCGCTTCGTCGCCACGACGTTGCCCATCCGATCCACCCGCACCTCGTCCGCGAGCGGCGTGAAGCGGTCGCGCAGCCAGCGCACCACCGCCCTCTCCTGCCCCGCCACGCCATCGAGCGCGGTCAGTTCCCGCAACGTCCCTTTCAGTTGCCCCTTCAATGCCGTGTCCGCTGCTGCCATCTGCCTGCCCTCCTTCGCATCCGTATCACTATACGGCAAGCATACCGCATGGCATATCAGGAAGCGCGGGGACAGGTATGCGTTTCGTGGGGTTCGGTCACGTCTCACTCGTGGCGTCGCGATGTGGGCACAGTTCGTGCCAGAGCTTAAGCAGCGGGGCGCGGAGGGCGATCACGCCCCAGACAATAGCGATGCCGCCCGATTGCACGAGGGTGGTCATGGGGGCGGTGGCCTGCTCGTTGAAGCGCGCCGGTGCGGCGGCGAGCAGCTTGGTGACCGCGCCGACCACGAACAGGTGCGTGCAGTATGCCCCCAGGGCATGGGACCCCAGCGGCAGGAGCATCCAGCCAAACGCCCGTTGTAGCGGCTGCCAGAGCACGGTCGTCAGGCTGAACACAAAGGTCATAAAGACCGCGAACACGACCAGCCGCCCGATGCGCACGTTGTCTTTCTCAAAGAGATGGCTCCCCAGCCACGCAGTATCGCGCCCGGTGAGTTGCACGAGCGGGGCGAGGCTCGCGCGGTAGAGCAGCACCGAGCCGGCGAACAGCACACCCGTAGCGACCAGCAACACCCACACCGAGATGCGCCCGGAAAGCGAGCGCGTGATCGCCCTGCGGTGGAACCCGATCACGAGGCCATTGATGAACAACACCTGCCACGCGGGAAAGTGGAACACGCTGTTGTCCTGAATCTCCCAGGGAAAAGCGGCGTACTGCGGCGACCACTGCCACAACGCCCACAGCCCCCACGACAACGCGAGCACGAGCCATGTGTAATTGTGCTGCATCAGCAGCAAGGCAAACGCGGAGACGAGCATGAGCAGTACGTACAGCAGCAGCACATCCGTGAGGTAGTACGCGCGGTGCAGCGTCAGCACGCCCAACACCCAGTCAGTCCAGCCACCGTCCCCCGCCTTCGGCGCCCACGGCAAGTGCAACAGGCCGGAAAACAGCGCAAAGGCGAGCGTGAGGCTCGTGGTAAAGATATACAGCGTGAACACGCGCCGGATCGCTTTCGCCAGCGCGGCATCCATTCCTTGCCGGTTGATGAGGCTCACTTCCACGATGCCGAAAACCAGCCCAGAGATGAACACGAACGCTTCCGCCGCCGAGATGAAAAACTTGTTGCCCCCCGTGAGCAGGTAGAGCCACGAGTGTTCGCCGCCGATGTAGTCCGTGACCATCGCAATCACGGCGAAGCCGCGCAGAAAGTCGAAGCGCAGATCGCGCGTGCCGCCGTCGTATCGCCACTGGTTCAACCAGTTTGCCACCACCGCGAGAGGCGCGACCGCCCCCATAGAGACAGACGGCCCAACCACCGGCGGAGGCGTCGGAGCGGGCGCAGCAGGAGTGGCGGTGGTGAGAGCCGGTGCGGTATCGGTCACGGATGCTCCTTCAGTAGATCAGAAGAAAAGCGCGGGCTGACACAACGAGCCTTTCGCCACCGATGATCGGCCGTCTCACCTCACGCGAACAAACATGCAACCGTAGTGCCACCGCTGTCGCCCGCCTGCCCGTCGTCCGCCAAATTTGAAACGGTGAAACAAGGAATGATATGCCGCTCATGGTTCGTTTACGCCGTTCACGAATTGACAATATACGCGGCATTCGGCATACTCGGCTCTACCAATCATTGAGAACCGCCGGAGACCGATACTTCTTCCGGCATCCATCCGAATAGCCGCTTATTGTTCGCCACCCGTGCTCCCATCACATGGCGCGGGACGTTCGTTCACATATCACTCTCATACTTCATACGGCATTACGCGCCGTGCCGTGGCACGGTCGCTCATGCTCCCGGCGCGACGCCGGGGCCGGTTTCTCGTTTGGGAGGAACGGGTTCCTCCCACCTGTGGTCGTTGGAGGTTATCGTTATGAAACAGTATGCACCCGCACGAATCCGTAATGTGGTCTTGCTCTCGCATGGAGGCGCGGGCAAGACCTCACTGGCCGAAGCGATGCTGTTTTGCGCGAAAGCCACGACCCGCCTCGGTCGTGTCGAGGATGGTTCCACCACGTCCGATTCCGACCCGGACGAGATCAAACGCCATATCTCGATCAGCACCGCCGTGCTGCCGCTCGAATGGCGCGATACCAAGATCAACCTGCTCGATGCCCCCGGTTACACCGATTTTGCGGGCGAGATGGTGGCCGCCACCCGCGCCGCCGATGCCGCCGTGATCGTGCTCTGCGCGGCCTCCGGCGTGGAGGTCGGCACCGAGCAGGTATGGCGCTACGCTGACGCGGCGAACCTGCCCCGCATCCTGTTCGTCAACAAGCTCGAACGCGAGCACGCGGACTTCGACGCGACATGCGCGCGCGCGCGCGCGGTTTTTGGCGACCGCGTGGTTGCGCTCCATCTCCCCATCGGCGCCGAAGCGAGCTTCGCGGGCCATGTGGATGTGCTCACTCGCACCGCGTATGGCCTGGATGGCGCCCCGCGCGATGTGCCCGCCGCGATGGGCGACGCGGTAGATGCCGCCCGCGCGGTGCTTGTGGAGAAGATCGCGGAAACGGACGATACGTTGATCGAGCGGTTTCTCGCCGATGAACCGATCACCGACGACGAGCTGCGCGCCGCAATGCGTGCGGCAGTGGTCGCGGGGTCGGTCGTGCCGCTCCTGATCGGCGCAGGTGCGCGATGCGCCGGCACCGCGCACCTGCTCGATGCCATCGTGGATTTCCTGCCCGGCGCGGACCGCCCGATTACCGCGCGAGAAACGGCTGGCAAGGCTGTGACGCTCTCCGTGGACGCGAGCGGCCCCGTTGCCGCCCTAGTGTTCCGCACAGTGGCAGACCCGTTCGTGGGCAAGCTCACGTACTTCCGCGTGGTCACGGGCACGCTGCGCACGAACGCAAACCTCGCCAACCCGGCGCGGGAGGCGGCGGAACACCTGGGGCAGTTGTACAACGTGCGCGGCAAGGAACAGACCGCCGTGGGCGATGTGGGGCCGGGGGACACATTGGCGCGGTAGCGAAACTCGTGGCGACGCACACGGGCGACACGCTCTGCGCCCCGGAGCGGCCCATCGTGCTCGACGGCATCCACTTCCCCGAACCGGCGTATACCGTAGCCGTGCGCCCGCAGCGCAAGGCCGATCTGGACAAGCTCGGCCAGAGCCTGCACCGTCTGGCGGAGGAAGACCCGACGATCCACATTGACCGCGACCCCGTGACCGGCGATACGCTCGTCTCCGGCACGAGCGATTCGCATGTGCAGATCGTGCTGGATCGCATGGCACGCAAGTTCGGCGTGCAGGTGGATGTAGACCTGCCGCTCGTGCCCTACCGCGAAACGGTGCAGGCCGCCGCGCATGTGACGAGCCGCCACAAGAAGCAGACGGGCGGGCACGGGCAGTTCGCGGAAGTGGTGCTCACGGTCGAGCCGGACACCGATCATGACTTCGCCTTTCAGGAAAAGGTGGTCGGCGGCACTGTGCCCAAGCACTTCATCCCGGCAGTGGAAAAGGGCGTGCGCGAGGCGATCACCGAGGGGTCACTGGCGGGCTTTCCCGTGACGCATGTCCGGGTCACGCTTTCGGACGGCAAGTACCACCCGGTAGATTCGTCCGAGATGGCCTTTAAGATCGCGGGATCGCAGGGATTCAAGGAGGCGGCGCAAAAGGCGCATCCGATCCTGCTGGAACCGATTTATCACCTCTCGATCACCGTGCCGGACGCCTTTACCGGCGACATCATGAGCGACCTGAACGGCAAGCGCGGGCGCGTCCACGCGATGAACCCGGACGGCGGCTTCACCGTGATTGACGCGGATGCCCCGCTCGCCGAGGTGCAGCGGTATGCCACCGATCTGCGCTCGCTCACGCAGGGACGCGGTTCCTTCGCCATGCACTTCGACCGCTACGAGCCGGTACCCGCGCACCTGCAAGACGCGGTGATCCGGCAGACGCACGCGCGGCGGGACAGCCTTGCCGCCCATGCCCATGCGTGACGCCGATCATTCGGGGGAGTGTGCGAGATAGTGCGTAATAAGCACAACGACTGAAAAGCGCGAAGGCGGCGCACCCCTCCCCCGTTCTCTCCCCGACAGTTTGCTTTTTGGCCTCGTGCCAGGGCAAAAACGGGCCAGCCCTGCCCCCGCTCCGCCTCCCTGGCCCTGGGACGCAGGCAGTGCCGGGGGGAACGGCGCAGGACAAACACGGTGCCACTCCCGCTCCTCGCCCCGGTTTCGCCCCCGACACCGCCCCATACGAAACTGTCGGGGAGAGAACCCCTCCCCCTGACCTGCGGCGGTGGGAGAGGGAGAGCGTGTCTCGATGAGGTTGCGGCCTTCCTCCAACATCTCGATCTCCTGAAGTTCCCCTCCCCTCTCCCGCCGCCGCAGGCCAGGGGGAGGGGCCGGGGGTGGGGTGCGCCGCGCCGAGAAGGAACAGTTCATCAGGAGTCAGTATCAATACTGAATGAGCGCGTATGCATCGTACCCGGCGAGGCGATCACGGCCCCGCAAGCCGGTCAGTTCGATCACGAACGCGGCCCCGATCACGACCGCGCCAAGCTGTTCCACGAGGTCTATCGTGGCGAGGATCGTGCCGCCCGTGGCGAGCAGATCGTCCACCGCAAGCACGCGCTGTCCCGGTGCCAGCGCATCAATGTGCATTTCCAGCGTCGCTTCGCCGTATTCAAGGGCGTACGCGGTTGAGATCGAGCGGTACGGCAGCTTGCCCGCCTTGCGCGCGGTGATGAAGGGCACGCCGAGCACGTACGCGAGTGGCGCGCCAAACATGAACCCGCGCGACTCCACCGCCGCGACCCCCTCCACATTCGCGTCGCGGTAGCGCGCGGCAAGCACATCAATCACCCCCCGATATGCGCCGGGGTTGTTGAGCAGGGGCGTGATGTCGCGGTACAGAATGCCCGGCTGCGGAAAGTCGGGTATGTCGCGGATGTACTGCTTGAACGGCTCGCCTTCGGGGTTTGGGAATGTCGAGATCGCGGTCATCCGGTCGTCTCTCCTCATCGCGGGCCGATCCCGCCCTCTCCACATCTATCGCCACCGCACATTGTACCGCGAGTCCTCCGGCGGCGCGAAATGTGCGTGAGCGTGGGCGGAGGGGCGAACCGTATGAGCATGTCCGTGGAGGGTCTGGCCGAACTGCACCTGCCGCGCACACTGCGCATCCGCGCGGCGGGGCGTACGCTCGTATTGGGGAAGCGGGCGGGCGAATCCACGGCGCATGTGCTGCTTAAGGCAATCGGCTACGCGCGCTATGCACCCCGCTATCCGGGGTTGCGCGTGGAAGTGTCTATTGGTAAGGGCAGTGAGCGTTACAAGCCGGACCTCGTAGCGCTCGACGATGCGGGCGAGCCGCGCGTCTGGATCGAGTGTGGCCATGCGGATGTGGACAAGGTGCGCAAACTCCTGCGCCGTTACCCGCATACGCACTTCGTCTGGCTACGACGGCAGACGTTATGGGATGGCGCCGTGCGCATCACGCGCGATGCCCTCGTCCGCACGCGCCACCCCGCGCCCGTGGAAATAATCGGCGTCACGGACGCCGCCCTGCTCGCGCTCGCCGAAAGCAGCGACGCAGACACTGCCCTGTCGGGCCTCACCCTCGCCAGTTTGTCCGGGTCGGATGCCGGCGCCACCTGACCGAATGGCGGGGGGATGGTTGCCTGCTATTCGTGTACAGTGCAATGGCGACAAAGGAGGATGCGTGCAGTCAGGCAGCCCCATCGGATGGAGCGAAATGGATACCGGGCGCTTGGAAGCGTTCAGTGATGGCGTGTTCGCCATCGTGATCACGCTGCTGGTGCTCGAACTGAAGGTGCCGGACGTGGCGACGCAGGTGGCAGATGGCGAATTGCCGCAAGCGCTGGCGCACCTGTGGCCTAAGCTGCTCAGTTACGCGATCAGCTTTGTGGTCATCGGGGTGTATTGGGTGGCCCACCACTACCAGTTTCACATCATCGCGCGCGTGAACCGGGCCTTGCTCTGGATCAACATGGCGTTTCTCATGGCGGTATCGTTCATCGCCTTTTCGGCGGCGCTGCTCGGCGAGTATCCCCGAAGCCACACGGCGCTGGCGGTATATGGCGCGAACCTGATCGCCGTGAATCTCGTGCTCGCCACGCTCTGGCAGTACGCGACGCGCGTTGCCCCGCTCACGGATGCGCCGCTCTCGCCACTCGCCCACCGCACGGTACGCCGCAAAAATCTCTTGCCGGTGCTCGTCTATAGTGTGGCTATCGCGCTGGCATTCGTCCGCCCGGCCTTCAGCCTCGCGTTGTACTGCGTCGTGCCTGTACTCTACATCCTGCCAGATCACTTCGACCGGTATTGGGGTATCACCCCGCAGTGACCGGCGAGTGACGAACACACCGCGCGTACTGCGCGGCTCGACGAGGCGGCGCGGTAGCGCGGTAGCGAGGGCTACCAGTTAGGAAGCTGCGGGGGGATAAATTTATACGAACCGCGCACATGTTCCGCACACACGACACTGCGATAATCGCCACACGGAGTCGCGCGGCGGGCCGATAAATGAAGGAAAGAGGCACAGCGATGTCGGCAACCTGTACCCATCTCGATGAAATTCAGCCCGTCACGGTTCACGCGCACGTCTGCGAGGACTGCATGAAGCAGGGCGATACGTGGGTCCACCTGCGCATCTGCCTCGTCTGCGGCTACGTCGGCTGCTGTGACTCGTCCAAGAACACCCACGCCACCAAACACTTTCATGCCGCCGGGCACCCACTCGTGCAAACCATCGAACCGGGGGAAGACTGGGTCTGGTGCTACGTGGACCAGGTGGCGATGGAGCCGAATCGGCATCTGTACCGTGACGAGAGCACGCATGGACATCGCGCCTGAACCGCAGCAGGTATGTATGGAAATGAGGGACAGCGAATGAGCGCACACAGTTGTGTCATCTCCCCGCACCTGAAAAATGATCTGTTACCGGATGAGGGGTCGAAGTACGGACGCCTTTTCGCCGATTTGCCCGCGCTGAAAGCGGAAGACAACGCCCTGCTCGAACTCGGCCGCTCCGGCGCGCTGCTGGATACCATCGCCACCGACCCCGATGATGCTGCCTCCGACGACGCCACGACGCCCGCCGCATGGCCGTTTTTCGGGCAATTCATCGCGCACGACATCACGGCGGACCGCTCGCTCCTTGCGCACCACGCGCGCCTCGGTGAGTTGCGCAATTTCCGCCACCCCGCGCTCGATCTCGAATGCATCTACGGTCTCGGCCCCGGCGCCACGCCCTACCTTTTCGATGTGAACGATCTCGACCTGTTTCTGCTTGGCACGAACGACGCCGGCTTGCCGAACGACATTCCGCGCAATAGCCAGGGCGTCGGGCTTGTGGGCGACAAGCGCAACGATTCGCAGCTGCTCATCTCGCAGTTGCATCTCGCCTTTTTGAAGTTCCATAACGCCGCAGTGATGGACATGCGCGCGCAGGGCGTCTCACCCGCGCTCGTGTTCGCGGAGGCGCAACGGCTCGTTCGTTGGCACCATCAGTGGATCACGGTACACGAGTATCTGCCCCTCACCGTGGGCGATGCACTGATGCAGGACATCCTCGACAACGGGCCACAGTGGTATCATCCGGCAGCACACCCGACGATCCCCGTGGAGTTCGCGGACGCGGCATACCGTTTCGGGCATAGCCAGATTCGCGCGCGGTACCGGCTAAACGACGACACCGTTGCCTCGATCTTTCCTCAATGCATCGGCGGGTGCCCCGTGCCCCAAGCATACGCACTCGACTGGCAACGCTTCTTCACGGTAGACCCGAACCACCCGCCACAGCCTGCGAAACGCCTGGATACCAAGATGGTGCATCCCCTGATCGCGTTACCAGAAGCCATCGTCGGCACGGTGGATGTACCGGCGCATTCGTCGCTCGCCGTGCGTGATTTGCAGCGCGGGCGTGCGCTCGATATGCCGAGCGGTGAGACAGTGGCACGGGCGATGGGTGAAACGCCGCTCGCACCGGAGCAAATCGGCCTCACGGCACACGGATGGCAGGGCGAAACGCCTCTGTGGTACTACATCCTTAAAGAAGCGGAAGTGCAACAGGGCGGCGAGCGGCTTGGTGCGGTCGGTGGACGCATCGTCGCGGAAGTGCTGATCGGCCTGATTGCCGCCGATCCGACGAGCTACCTCGCAGGTGAACCGGAGTGGACGCCGGTTTTTCCGGCAGGTCAACCCGACACCTTTACGATGGCCGATCTGCTCCACTTTGCCGGGGCGGTGTAAGAACCGCCGCGTTCACGCAATGGGTTTCGCGCGGACGCGGCGTATCCCCAACCCAGGTAGATCCGCCTTCCCCGCTAGGGTGTGGGGGCCGCTTGGTCGGCGAGATGCCGCAGCATCTCCTCGATGCGCGTGAGCTTTACGCGCGGGCGGCCTTGCGCGACGCCGCGTTCAGTCTCGTGGCGGTCGAGCGTGAGCCAGTCCGCGAGGGTCACGAAGCGCACGCCCCGCTGCCCCAATAATACAGTCACGGCGTCCGGGTCGGCATTGGCCGGTCGAGGAAGAGTGGGAGCATCCGCCAAGAGGGATTTCACGCTCTCGACCGAGTCCGCCTTGTTCGTGCCGATCAGGCCACTTGGGCCGCGCTTGATCCAGCCCGACACATACTCCCCTGGTACAATTTCATTGCCCTCCCGCACACGCCCCGCTTCATTCGGCACCGTCGCGGTGCGAGTGTCAAAGGGAACACCGGGTACCGGCGCGCCCTGATAGCCCACGGAGCGCAAGACCATCTGCACATCGAGCGTTTCCCGTTCGCCAGTACCGACCGCTCCCTGCCGCTCATCGAGGCGGTTGCGCTCGATCACCAGCCCCGTCACCTGCTCCTTGCCCACCACTTCCACGGGCGAAACGAGAAAGCGCAGGTGAATGCGCCGGGGCTTGCCCTCCGGTGGTTTCGCGGCGAACGCACGCAGCACGTCCAGATTGCGCTGGGCTACGGTCTGCCCCGCGAGCGCCGCTTCGCTCGCCGCGTCGAGCGCGAGTTCTTCGGGCCTGACGATGATGTCCGCCGCCGCGAGTTCGCCGAGTTCGCGCAGCTCTTTCGTGGTGAACTTCGCCTGCACCGGACCACGACGCGCGAGCAGGTAGATGTCCGTGACGTGGCTGCGGGCCAACTCGTCGAGCGCGTGGTCGGCGATGTCCGTACCGGAGAGTTCGGCGACGGTTTTCGCGAGGATGCGCGTGACATCAATCGCCACGTTGCCCGCCCCGATTACCACGACGCCGCGCGCGTGCAGGCTCACGTTCCGCATCGCGGCATCGGGATGGCCGTTGTACCACGCAACGAACTCTGTAGAGGAGAAATTGCCGGTGAGGTCTTCGCCGGGAATGCCGAGCTTGCGGTCATTCGACGCGCCAAAGGCGTAGATCGTCGCGTCGTACAGCCCATGCAGGTCCGCGCGGGTGAGGTCACGCCCGAACTCCACATTGCCGAAAAAGCGCACGCGCGAGTCTGCCAATGTTTTCCCGAACACGCGCGTCACGGCCTTGATGTTCGGGTGGTCGGGCGCGACCCCGTACCGCACGAGGCCGTACGGGGTCGGCAGGCGGTCGAACACATCCACCGCCACCGGAATATTTGCCTGCCCGATGAGCGCTTCAACCGCGTAGAGGCCGGCGGGGCCGGAACCGATAACCGCCACATGGAGCGGCTGCACACTCATAGATACCTCCGCAATCGTTCGCAATCATGTTGAAGGGCCGCACCCTGCATTCCGCATCACTGCGGTGGGTGCGGCATGTTCCTGGCGCGTGGGCGCATTGTATCATCGCGGTCAGCCGTCGTTTCTACGATGGCGTGAACGTGACGGGCAACGTTTTCGCGCCGAACACGATGCCGCTCTGAATGGTTTCTACGGGCACGTCCGACACACGGCACAAGTCCGGCAGTTGCGCGAGCATCATCGGCAGGACGATTCCAGCTTCGAGCCGCGCGAGGGGCGCGCCAATGCAGGTGTGGATGCCGTGCCCAAAGGTGAGGTGCCGGTTCGGCTTGCGGGTGATGTCGAAACGGTCGGGGTCGGGGAACTGCGTCGCGTCACGGTTTGCCGACGCCATCCAGGCAGTGATCGCGGCGCCTGCGGGAACGTGCTGCCCGCCAATCTCCGCGTCGGTTTTCGTGGTGCGGCCCATATTCCAGACGGAGGGCAGGTAGCGCAGCACTTCCTCGATTGCGCCCGGCATCAGGGCCGGTTCCTCGCGCAACCGGGCCAGCGCGTCGGGGTGTGCGTCCAGACAGATAACCGCGTTGCCGATCAGGTTCGTGGTCGTCTCGTTTCCGGCGACGAGCAGCAACACGCAGAAGCCGATCAACTCCATTTCGCTCAGGGACTGCCCGTCCATCTGCGCCACGAGCAGGCCGCTGACCAGATCATCGCCGGGGTGTTGCCGCCGATACGCCAGTAGTTCGGAGAAGTAGCCGATCATTTCCCCCATCGCGGCGCCAAATCGTTGCTGCCGCGCCAGCGATTCGGCATCGTTCGCGCCCGTCAGGTGAATCGAAACGATTGCGTCTGACCAGCGCTTGAAGTCGGCTTGTCGCTCGACGGGCACGCCGAGCATTTCGGCGATCACCGTGACGGGTAGCGGGTACGAGAGATCGTGGATCACGTCCATTTCCCCGCGCGCCCGCACCGCGTCGAGCAGTTCTTGCGTGATCGCGGTGATTCGGGGCGCGAGGGCGGCGATGGCGCGCGGCGTGAAGGCCTGCGAGACGAGACCGCGCAGTTGCTTGTGGCGGGGCGGGTCCGCCGCGATCATCGAGGCGGCAAAGGGTGACTGGTCGCGTTCTTCCGATGCTTGCCGCGCCTCGGACGAGAACACCGCGTAGTCCGTGAGTACACGAGATGCTTCCTCGTAGCTGAAGGCGTGCCAGTGGCCCGTTTGCGGGTCTTGAAAGGCCGGGTGCGTCGCGCGCATCTCCGCCAGCCACGCGAAATGCGCCGGGAGGTCTGCGAGGGACATGGGCGGTTGCAGAGACGGGTGTGCGTACGTGGTATCCAAGCAGGGGAATCCTTTCTGGGGAGAAACAAGCCATCTGATGCCGCGATGCGTGCTATCGCAGTATTCGTGCAAGCTGCTCAGTGCGCGGTGTTCGTGGCAAGGTTGAGCACCACAACGCCCCCGATAATGAGCGCGATACCGGTGGCGCGGGCGATATTGAGTGGCTCACCGAAAAGCCAGATACCGAGCACCGCAATAACCGCCGTGCCCGCCCCCGACCATACCGCGTACATCACCGCAAGTGGTAAACGCTGAAGCACAAGCGCACTGAGCCAGAACGACACCCCATAAGCCACGATAATCAGCGCGATTGGCCCCGGACGACTGAAACCCTGCGACAGCCGCAGCGCAAGCGTGCCGATTACCTCGGCAGCGATGGCAAAAGTGAGGAGCAGCCACGGATTCATCTGTTTTCTCCATTTTCTTGCGTGCGCTGCTCCTGCGGCTCACGCACCGGTGAACGGAGCGGCTTGGCATGAACCGTTGCGTATCCGCCGCGTTTCGCGTGGGCGTGGACGTAGCACGCCTTCCAGGATTCGTATCGTTCGCACCATACCGTCTGGAGGGTGTATCAACAAGGTGTTCAGTCACCTCGCGGCATCGTGACCGTGCGACCGCCAGTGGCACGGTCTCTGCTGTACGTACATCGAGAGGCGGGAGAGGTAGGCGATGGGACTTGACAGATACGAACACTCGTACTACGATGTACGTACATCAGAACGTGGGTTCGCAAGAAGGAGCAGCGCGATGGCAACTTCTCTGTGTACAGTTCCCTTGACACCCTCCGCACGCATTGCCGCCAATCTATACACCTGGCGCAACGGGCTGCGGGGGCACCGGCACTCGCCGCTTGATCGTTTCAACGATGCGGAAGCGGTGAGCACACCGCAAACAGCTCCCCTGCTGACGCATTTTGCACCGATCACAAGGCCGGGCTTGAGTGCCGCAGTTGCCTGCATCGGTCGTGGCCCGCATATCGTGCATCTTTCGGGCCGGTGGCATGGCGGTGTTGCTTTTGAAGCCAGCGACGACGGCACGCGATGGCGCTCCGTAGAACTGGTCGCGTTTTCCTCAGGCATGACCGCGAAAGACACCACCGCACCGGGCATGTGGCGACTACCGCACGAACTCATCGGCGGCTTCTTCCGCATTGCTGTGTATGAACTCACGGCGGGCGCCGTCTACGGCGTTATTGCCGCTGCTCCCCTGCCGACCGAACAAGGCGCGCGTCTCTCTCACGCGGCATGATCATTGTTCATAGACTCGGTAACAATGCGGGACGGCAATTCCCCCCGTTGCTGCACGTAACCACTCGCACACATGATTAAACTATTCCTCAATATCGCGCCTGCCTACCACGGAGGCGGCGTGGCGTCGCATCGCGCAAAATTACGGGCCATGCCCCGTCACAAAACCGCTACACTCCCGTTAAGGGGAATAGATACACATGTCCGAGCGCCGATGCGTGGTTGATTAACCATACCTTCTAAAGCAGAAAAGATTCGGGAGAGGGGTAGATGATGGAAGCAATACTCGCGAAGAACGCAACGAGCGAGGATGGCGAACCGATTGCCGAAGCCACGTCACTGCGAGGGCAGTTGTACGCGGTAGTTGAGCAGGTGACCTGGGGCGGCACGCGGCAAGTTGTCGCCCGGCTCACGGCGCTCGGTCTGACCTTGCCGCAGTACTTCACCCTTTTCGCGATCAATCAGGCGGAAGAGTGTACGATGAGCACACTCGCCGCACGCTCGCATCACTCGTTTGGCACGATGACCGGCATCGTAGACCGCCTTGTGCGGCAGGGCTTCGCAGAGCGCCAGTCACATCCGAGTGATCGCCGCGTGGTACTCGTGCGGTTGACGCCGGAAGGCACGGAGATGCTCGCACACATCGAAACCCTGCGCGCCGCACAACTCGACCTCGTGCTGGAATCACTGGGCGAACTCCAGACACATAACCTGATCCGCCTGCTCATCCAGTACGTGAATGCCGCCAATCTCACGGACACCGATGCTGACGAGGCTCCGACCACATTTGATTGATCATCCCGCCCTACGCATAGCGCGGCGGACGCCCCTGTTGCTCGCGCGGCAGGAGTTCGCCCCCGCGTGCCTGCAACCACTCCACTACCTGATTGACCACGTAGTCCGGTGTGCTTGCCCCTGCGGTGACGCCGACGACTGCCGCGTCCGCGATCCATGCGGGGTCAATCTCCGCCGCGCTCTCGACCTGATGCGAGGGCGTGCCGAGATGGTTGCCGATCTCCGCAAGATGGTGCGTGTTCGCGCTCTTGCGCCCACCGATCACGAGAATCACATCCGCGTCTTTCGCCAGCTTGCGCATCGCCAGCTGGCGATCGGTCGTGGGCTTACAGATCGTATTGACCACGCGCACCTCGCCGCCGAGTGGCAACGCGAGCGCGGTCAGTTCGTTGACGAACGCGATCACTTCGTCCATCTCGCTCGTGGTCTGCGTAACGATGCCGACTTTGCGCGGCGGCTTCTCCGCCCACGCACCGTTCGCATCGCGGCGAATATGCCAGGGGAGATCATCCACCGATTTCGCGGCAATCGCCCCTTCGCCAGCCCAGCCAAGAATGCCCTTCACTTCCGGGTGGTTCTTATCGCCGTAAACAACCACGGCATAGCCGTCACGGGCGAGGTCGCGCGCGATCTGCTGCGGCTTTTCCACAAGCGGACAGGTCGTATCCACGACCGTAGTGCCCGCGTCGCGCACCTCGTCCGCCACCCAGGGCGCGGCTCCGTGCGCGGTAATCACCATCACCCCGTCGCTCGTTGCCTGATGCAACTCCCGGATCACGGAAACGCCCTTATCTTCGAGATTGCGGACGACCTGCGGGTTATGCACAACATCGCCGAACATGCGCACGGTTTTGCCTTCGTCCGCGATCTGCTCCACCATCTCGATGGCGCGGCGGACCCCAAAGCAGAATCCCATCTCATCCGCGAGGAGAATCTTCATCCACGCTTCCCTTCAGTGTCTCAAGCCCTCGCCCCCAGGCAACAACGCCGAACACCAGGGGCGAACGGCCCGGCACCAGTATACAACGGGGAAAGACACGCTTTGCTTCCCGCTCATTGCCCGTGTGCGGACAGGCCCGACAACCTGCGAGAGATATACCGCGCTACGGGCAGACGCGGGCAAAGCTTTCGTCAAAGGCGGAAATGGCGGTCCGCATGTCCGTGCGGGCGGCGGCGGCGCGGAAGGGAGCCGCATCCGGCAGGGGCTTCGCGCGCAGCAGGGCGGTGAGCCGGTCAGAGAGGGAGCCGACTTCGCCGGGGCGGTACAAACTCGTGGCGGGCGCGTACTGCGGGTAGCTGAGGATGTGTGGCAGCACGGGCAGGCAGCCGCAATACATCGCTTCCAGCGCGGCAGCGGGAAAGTACTCATGTTCCGCCGTGGAGACTACGATCTGGCAGCGCCAAAGCAGGCGTGCGTACTCTTCGCGTGACGGGCGCTGACCGTAATGCACCAGATGCACGGCAAACTCTTCCCGCGCCTCCTCGAACTCCGGTGCGCGTCCGTGCGGGTTCGTGCCCGCGAGGGCGAGGCGAAAGGGAATGCGGCGATCCACGAGGTCACGCAGGGCGGCGAAAAAGATGTCCGGCCGCTTGTCGTACTCCCAGCGGCTGTTCCACAACACCACGGGTGGCCCCGCGACGAGGGGCGCGGCGAGCGCGCTTTCTCGCTGCGCGTCGAGCGCCGCCAGGTCTATCCCCGGCGTCACCACCTCGCTGCGGTCGCGCACGGTGTCCACGACGTACAGCGGGCGATACTCAGGAAACACACGCAGAAAGCGCGGCAACGCTTCGAGAAACTCGTCGCGATGCTCGGTCGTATTGAACCAGACCGCGTCTGCCGTGAGCATCCCATCGAGGTTGACGAGCGGTAGGGCAACATCGCGCTTCTCCCACGGCGGCAACGGATAACTCAACTGATCCGCGTGGAAGTACATGATTGTACGCGCGTTGCGCAGGCGGCCGCGCGTGACGCCGAGAAAAGCGGGCAGATTGAGCATTTCACTCACCAGCACGAGGTCAAATGTACCGGGCAGCGATTCCAGCATCCGGGCGAGTTCGTAGTGCGCGCCGCGCATCCGCCACTTCCAGAAGCGGGCGGGCAACGTGAGCGGCACGATCTCGTGCGCGCTGTACTTGTCGAGGTTTTCTACGAATGCCCGCCGGGAACCACCGTAGTTCGGTTCCACGGCAAGCACGCGCAACCGCCGCGTGGGGGCGGGGAGCGATGCATTAGATTGCGCGGAGCCATCTCCATTATTCATAGTCGGACAGTATCGCATATTCCGGTCGTTATGGGTGCGATCAATAGGGCGCGGCTATCGCAGGCGACGAATAAGTAACCGAACCAATGAGGCAGTCATGTACTGAAAACGACGAGTTGCGCCTGCAACGATGCCAATACCCGCCGTCGTTCCGCAAGGGTTTCCCCGCCAGCGTCTACCCATCGCTCCATGCCTTTATCATTGCGAATAATGGTGAGCGCGCGGTCCCGTATTTCCGGTTGCAAAGCCCCATGCTGAAGTTGCAGGGCCGCGAGCGCGAGGACAATCTGTGGGCCATCACCTTCATCATCAAAGGCGTTTTCGTACTCCATCAGTACACGGCGCGTAATGTCAGGAACAGGTTTTCCGATCGCCCACGCATCCTCGAATGTTGCACGCACATCTGCCGCCACGTCCTCGTCAAACAGCCCATTACCCCACACGCCCAATTCTTGCCTCCCCTTCGCGGCTTCGCGCCTTCGGTTCGATCCTCTCATTATGGCAAAAGCGGCAACAGACTGGTGGCGCGCACTGCGACGGTGTGGTCACTGATCCAGCGGCGGCGTACCGCACCGACGAGGTACAGTGAGCCGGTGACGCAAACGATGCCGTCCGGCCCTGCGAGTGCGAGCGCCGTTGCAATGGCTTCCGCGACGTCGGGAACGGCAGTCACCGATACGCCACGGGCACGGATGGTCTCCGCGAGTGTGTCGGGGACGGCAGTGGGGCGGTGCGATAGCGATACCTGTGTGGTCACCACCTGCGCAGCGGCGGGCAGAAGGACATCGAGCACTGCGCCGGTGTCTTTATCCGCCACCATACCGAGCAACAAGGTCACGCGCCGACCGGGAAAGAGTGCGCCGAGCGCCGCGACGAGCGACCGTGCCTTGTCCGGGTTGTGCGCGCCGTCCACGATCACCGTTGGCTCACCGGGGAGGCGTCGAAGCACTTCGAGACGCCCCGGCAGAAAGGCGCGCGCCAACCCCACGCGGATCGCGTCGTCCGACACGGCGATGCCCCTCGCATCTAGCGCCCGCGCCGCCGCCACCGCCGTTGCGGCATTCGTCACTTGGTGTGCGCCGAGCAGGGCGATGTGCAGGTCATCGAGCCGCCAATCACCGTGCATGAGCGAGAATGCCGCGCCGTTTATGTCCAGGTCGTATATCGTGGCCCGCATCGTTTCCGCGACCGGCGCGGGGGACGGCGCATCCCCTACCACCACGGTAGTGAGCGGTGCGCCGTATGCCTCGCACTCGAAGCGCACCACGCGATACGCTTCCGGCACCGTGACCGCCGTCACTGTGGGCACGCCGGGCTTGACGATGCCCGCCTTCTGGAACGCGATGTCGGCGAGCGTGGGGCCGAGCGTGGCGACATGGTCGTACCCGACGTTCGTAATTACGGAGACGCGCGGGGTAATGACATTCGTGGCGTCGTGTCGCCCGCCGACCCCGACCTCGATCACGCTAACATCCACCCCCGCGCGGGCAAAGGCGATGAAGGCGAGCGCCACGGTCGCCTCGAAATAGGTGGGTGGCCCATGCGTGCCATCCGCAATCAGGGCGGCGACGTGTGCCCGCAACTCCGTGACGAGCGCGGCAAATGTGGGAATGGCGAGGTAGGCATCCCCGATGCGAATCTTTTCCGTATACGCCTGAAGATACGGCGACGTGTGCAGCCCCGTGTGGTGTCCCGCCGCTTGGAGGATGCTCGCGAGCATCGTCGCCGTGCTGCCCTTGCCGCTCGTGCCGGTGATATGCGCCGTGGGATAGGCGAGGTGTGGGTCGCCCCAGCGGCGCAACAGCATCCGCTCCCGCGACAGATGCACGTCGCGGTCGTAGGAGCCGGGCGTGCTTGTGCGCATTTTCAGCAGCGAATCGAGGTACGCGACTGCTTCCTCGTATTGCGCGAACAACGTGGCTTCGTCCGGTGTTGGCACGCGCGCCTCCTCCCCTCGCGGTCTCGCAATCCCGTTACTCGTGGCTCGTAACTCCCGCGTCTCGCAGGAAATCGAGCACTGCGGTGGCGAACGCTTCCGGTTGCTGGCCGTGAATGCCGTGCCCGACGTCGGGAACTTGCACCACCGAGAGGTGGGGAGCGAGCGCCTGCTGCCGTGCCGCGTCCGCTTCATCCACCACGCCACCGCGCTCCGTTTCGCCGCGAATCAGCAGCGCGGGGCAGGTGATGCGAGGCAGAAGATCGGCGTACTCCTCGCCTTCCGCCAGTTCCACGCCGTTCCTGATGCCGAGAAACACGCCGTCTGCCGTGTTCGCCAGGCGTTGCGCCTTTTCCATCGCCTGCCGATACGAGAGGCGGGGGTCGTTGTCCATCTCCGCCTGCACGAGGTCAGGAAAGGGACGCCGCGCCGACGCGAGCCGCTCCTGCCCGAACGCCTCCGCCTCGTCCGGCGTGTACTCGGAGCGGTACCATAGTTTGCTGTCTTCGATCACCACGGCGGCCAAGGCATCCGCGTGCTCCGCCGCTAGCCGCCGCACGACCGCGCCACCGAGGCTGTGCCCGATCAGCACGGGCGGGCGCTTGAAACGCAGCTTGCCCAGCACCGTCCAGACATCCGCGACGTAATGCGCGAGCGTGTATTCGGCCTCCGGCTTGTCCGAGTCTCCATGCCCGCGCAGGTCGAGCGCGGTGAGGGAGAGCGTCGGCCATAGGTACGGCAAGGGTGGCAACCACGTCTGCCACCCACTGCTGAGGCCATGTACGAGTACGGTCGGATACCCCTCTGAGGGCCACGCGGCGGTGCGGATGCGCACCCTCCCGGCGAGCACAAATCCCGGCTTCTCCTGCGGTATGGCGGCGTGCGCGAGAGCCATGAGTGATCCCCCTTCTGCATGATATGACCGGCGCGTTTCCATGAAGGCGATCATAACACGCCAGCGCGAGTACGCCGTGTTATCCTGCCGGTACCACATCAGTCGAGAATGTTCCTCAGATTAGAGTGGGACCAAAGCGCAAGGTTTACTTCTTTTACATATACCGCTATACTTCGTCGCATGGGAACCGCATGGAGCCGCGCAGGGGCCGCGACGCCAGCACACCATACTGGGGCGAAGGCCGTCCGCTTCGAGGAGAGTGAATATACTATAGTGAGTGAAATGAGCGAAACGATGCCCGTACACGAGTTCGTGCTTGGGGGGCCAATCGAGGCGCTGTTTATCCTCCAGGCGACCGGGCAGGATTTCCGCTACGACTTCACCGATGATACCTATACACAGCTTACGGGCGGCGTCACGGGTGAACCGCTCGACGCGGGCCTCGCGTCGCTGCTCCCCGACCACGCCATGATCGTCGTGACAAAGGTGGCGGAGGCCATTGCGACGCAGGGGCTGGTCAGCTACGACGAACGGTTCATCGCGCCCATAACTGGCGAGATGATCACCCTCGTCACCCGCCTCACCCCACAGTTTGACGCCGATGGCAGTTGTATTCGTCTGATTGGCACGATGCGGGAGCGCAGCCGCCGCGCGCAAGCCCACGATATGCTCTGGGAGCGGTTGTTTGGCGGCTCCCCCGTGCCCGCCCTGCCCGCGCCGGAATCATCGGGCACCGCTGCGGCGCAGGTGCTTGATGCCCTGGCTGACGGGATTGTGATCCTGGGTGATGACATGATCGTGCGTTCAATGAACCGCGCATGGCACGCCTTTGTGCAGCAGAACGCAACGGGCCTGCCGGACGACGGCACGGGGCTGCCCTACGCGGACACCTTTCGCCGCGTCTTCTCGGACAATAACGACACCGTGGAAACGGTGATGCGGGGCATCGCGCGGGTACGGACGGGGGAACGGGATGCGTTCACTCACGAACTGCCGTATCACCCAAATGATCGGCAGGGCGGATTTCGCCTCCGCGTCTCACGCGCCGGCGACGACGGGGGCGAAGCGCGCGTGGTGGTCGTGCATCAGGACATCAGCGAGCATCAGCGGGCACTACACACACTGGAACTGCACGACCGCGCCCTCTCCACGCCGTCATGTGGCATTACCCTCAGCGACTGCACGTTGCCGCACATGCCGCTCACGTATGCGAACGACGCCTTTCTCCGCATCACGGGGTACACCGAGGGAGAGGTGTTGGGGCGCAACGTTGTCGGCGTACTGGAAGGCGCGGAGACCGACCCCGCCGCCTTGCAGGAGATTGGCGCCGCGCTCCACGAGGGCCGGCAAACGACCGTGACGATCAGGAACTACCGCAAGGACGGCACGCCTTTCTGGAACGAACTGACGATTGCCCCCGTGCAGGATGCCACGGGCCGGGTGACAGACTCCGTGGGCGTGGTGGTAGACGTGACCGAACGCCTCGCAGTGGAGGCGGCGCTGATCGCGGCAAAGGAAGTGGCTGACGCCGCGAACCGCGCCAAGAGCGCGTTTCTCGCCAACATGAGCCACGAGATTCGCACGCCGATGAACGGCGTGATCGGCATGACGGGCTTGCTCCTCGATACACGCCTCACCGCCGAGCAGCAGGAGTATGCCGAGACCATCCGCGCCAGCAGCGAATCGCTCCTGACGATCATCAACGACATTCTCGATTTCTCGAAGATCGAATCCGGCAAGCTCGACCTCGAACAGCAGCCGATGGATGTGCGCGAATGCGTAGAGTCCGCGCTTGATCTGCTCGCGCCCGATGCTGCCGAGAAAAGCCTCGATCTCGCCTACCTCATTGACGAGTACACCCCGCGCTTCCTGATCGGTGATGTCACCCGCTTGCGGCAGATTCTCGTCAACCTGCTCTCCAACGCCGTGAAGTTTACCGAGACCGGCGAAGTATTCGTGAACGTCACCTCCGAGGCGGCGGATGGCAGCTACCAGGTACATTTCGCGGTGCGAGACACCGGCATCGGCATTCCGCCGGAGCGCATGAACCGCCTGTTTCAGTCCTTCAGCCAGGGGGATGTTTCGACCACACGGCGGTACGGCGGCTCTGGCCTCGGCCTCGTGGTGAGCAGACGGCTCGCGGAATTGATGGGCGGCACGATGTGGGTGGAAAGCACGCCGGGGCAGGGCAGCACGTTTCACTTCACTGTGCAAGCGGTTGCCGCGCCGAACCAGGCGCACGTCTGGCTGCACGGGGCGCAGCCGCGCCTCGTGGGCAAGCGGCTGCTCATCGTGGACGATAACCCCACGAACCGCCGCGTCCTCACCTTGCAGGCGCAAAGCTGGGGAATGCGCGCACGGGCAGTGTCGAGCGGTGCGGAAGCGCTCGAAGTGATTCGCGCGGGCGATCCCTTTGACCTCGCCATTCTCGATATGCAGATGCCGGACATGGACGGCGTGCAACTGGCGGTGCAGATGCGCAAGCACCGCAGCCGCCTCAGCCTGCCGCTCGTGATGCTCACCTCGATGGGGCGCGTCGAAGTGGGCGACGATGTAGAGACTGCGGATTTTTCCAGCTTTCTCATGAAGCCGATCAAGCAGTCGCAGTTGCACAACGTACTCGTCAACGTCATTGACCAGCAAGGAACGGCAGCCGCAGCGGTGACGGCGGACCCCGCGCGCCCGATCACGCTCGATCCCACGCTAGGCGAGCGGCACCCGCTGCGCGTGCTGCTTGCGGAGGACAACGCGGTAAACCAGAAGCTCGCCCTGCGGCTGCTGGAAAAGCTCGGCTACCGGGCGGACCTCGCCGCGAACGGGATCGAAGCTCTGCAAGCGGTGGAGCGGCAACCGTACGATCTCATCTTCATGGACGTGCAGATGCCGGAGATGGACGGCATTGAGGCGACGCGCAACATCTGCAACCGCTGGGCGCGGGGAGAGCGCCCGCATCTCGTGGCGATGACCGCCGAAGCGATGGTCGGTGACCGCGAGAAGTGCCTCGACGCGGGCATGGATGACTACATCGCCAAGCCGATCAAGGTGCATGAACTGATCGAGGTGCTTACCCGCGTCGTACCGGTACACTCCCCTGCGGCCTTTACCGACGATGCGTTCACCCCGGTTCCTCACGCCGATGATGCGCACCTCCGCAATGCTACGGACGCCGCGATCGCCACGCTCACCGCTCCGTTTGACGACGAGGAAGAAGCCGAACTGCTCGTGTGGGAAACGCTGGAAATGTTGCGGGCCGCGCTCGGCGACGACGCGGAGGAGGAGCTACACGAGATTATCGGCCTCTTTCTCGCGGAAGCCCCCGCCCTGCTGGAGACGATGCATCAGGCGGAGAGGCGCGGCGAGGTTATCGTGCTGCAAAATGCCGCGCACGTCCTGAAAAGCAATGCCGCGACATTCGGCGCGGCATTGCTCACCGAGCGCTGCGAGACCCTGGAAAACGCCCTCCGCCTCCGCACGCCGCTCGATGTGCCCCGGCAAATCGGTGCGATTGAGCGCGCGTACACCCATGTCGCGCAATCGCTCGCAACCGCATAAAACACTATCCGCCTGATCGGTCGGAAAAACGCAAAGGACGCAAAGAAATACGGGGGCGGAAAAGGCTAATGTGGCCCCCATGCGTCTCCAATCCCCATTCCCCTTCGCGTTCTTTGCGTCCTTCGCGTCCTTCGCGTCCTTCGCGTTTCCCCAGTGTCCAATAGGACTCCATTTGGCAACAGTCTTTTTACAAATTGCCCGCGCGAATTACACATTCAGGCAGTATCGTATGCAGGAGACAGGGTGTGCGGCACGATTCACCCCGTTGGACGAACGATTGAGGGAGGAACACGGCAATGGAAACAGGGACGGAAATGTCTGAGGAGCGAGCGTACACTGCGCCGGTACAACCGACACCGGCGGAACCGGCAGCGAAAAAGAGCGGACGCCGCTGGTTGCTCGGCATCGGCGCGCTCGTCGCGGTGCTCGCGCTCGTCGCGTTCGCGGGTAGCACGCTTGCCGCGCCCCCGCGTGGTGTCGGGCCGGGCATGATGAATCCGGGCATGATGGGGCCAAACGGTCACGGCATGTTCGGTCGCGGCCTTCGCGCCGTGGTGACCGGGGTAGATACCGGTGCAAACACGATCACGCTTGGGGGTCTGCCCACGCAGGTCAGCACCGTGAAGGTGGACAACACCGTGAAGCTCGTGACGCTTCAGGCAGACGGTACCACGACGCCCGCCGCCATTGGGGACTTCAAGAGTGGCTCCCTCGTGCGCGTCGGCTTTAGCCGTGGCAACGGCAACGCGGCAGGGATGCAGGGCACGCCGGGCGCGGGCAACCGTTTCGGCAACGGCGGCAACTTCGCCGTCACCGAGCTGGCGCTCGTGCCGGACAACATCGCTGAGGTTTCCGGCCTCGTGCTGGCGAACAACAACGGCACCTACACGATTGCGTCCGATGGCGGCCTGCGCCTGACGGTGAAGACGACCGGCAGCACGACCTACACGAAGACCGGCAACCAGTCCGCAGCCGCCGGGGACATCAAAGTCGGCTCGCGGATCATCGTCAGCGGCACGCAAGCGCCGGACGGCATCACGGCAAACACTGTGCGGGTAATGGACTTCGCCAACTTCCCGATGGGCGGCCAGATGCCACGCGGCCGAATGCCCGGCGCGAACGGCGCGAACGGCACCCCCGCCGCGACCGTCACCCGGTAAGCGAACGCGATAGACAAGGGTATGGGTACGGAGCGTAAAGCCTTCGCTCCGTACCCTTCCATCACTTCCCTCGATAGCAAATTGATGCAAATGGCAAGGCAACAGAAAGGGGCTGGGAGGCGTAATCTCCCGGCCCCTTTCTGTTGCCCTTCGCGCTCTACCTAAAGGTTACGAGAGGAACCAGAGCACGATCATCACGAGGCCGACGATGGACGCAGGCCGCCAGAACAGGCGCCGCACGCGACCGAGACTGTATACGGCTCCCTGCGCGGTTGCAAGCACGGGGGGCGAGAGCACCGGCCCCGCAATGAGCAGGAACACCAACGCACGGAGCACCTGTACCCCGGTGTTCGGCGCGGCATGACGAACCACGTCCACTAGCCACCAGAGCGCGAGCGCGAGCAAGACGACCGCGCCCACGAGCAGTGTTGCCCCATGCCGTCGCCCGGCGGATAATTCTGCCGCATATTCACCCGCCGCGATAATGGTGAACAAAACCGCCAACACCAGAAATACCGCGAATACCCCGTAAAACACACGCGCTCCCTCTCCGAAACCTCGTACCTGACACTTTCAACCACGGCAGTATAGCACCGTTACAAAGAGCCGCCGCGCGATCACTGGCGAAGGAGTACGATAATGGGCGGGGCGGCAAAGCATTTAACTTGACAGAATGTTTGTTCGCGTTGCGCTCTGTACGTACGGCTGCTAGACTCGTTATGACAACTTGCATAGGCTCGTGTTCCGTGTTACCGGGAACGACAGGAACGATCCAGGCCCGGTGCCGTGGGGGATGAGCGGGAGATGAGCGGGGAATGCGGGGGAGAAGGGTAGCGATGCGGACGGGCCGTGTGGGGATCGTGGCGCGGGTCACTTGTGCAGTCGCGTGGGTCGTGTGGGCGATCACCGTTGCCGTGCCCCTGCATGTGCCCGTGCGTGCTGCCGACCCGCCGCCAGAGCCGCAAATCAAGGCGGCAACCGCAGCGGTGGTAGACCTTGCGACCGGCAGCATTCTCTGGGGGCGCGACGTGCATGTCGTCCGTGCCCCAGCAAGCCTGACGAAGATTCTCACCGCGATGGTCGCGGTAGACCTCGCCCCGCTCGACGCGAAGATCACCGCGCAGAAAAGCGATCTGATCGGTGAATCGAGCATGGGGCTAACGGCAGGGGAAACCTTGCCGCTAGAAGCGGTGATGTATGGCCTGCTGCTCCCCTCCGGCAATGACGCCGCCGTCACGATTGCGCGCAGTCTCGGTGCGCAGCCGGGAGACGCGAATGCCGATGCGAGCATCGCGCGTTTCGTAGACAAGATGAACGCCAAAGCGCGCACACTGGGCGCGAAGGAAACACACTTCACCAATCCACACGGCCTCGATGAACGCAACCACACGACGAGCGCGTACGACCTCGCGATCATCGGCGCGGCGTTTGTGGCGAACCCCACCCTCGTGAAAATCGCCGGCACCGTGACGTACGAGGGGTATGGGCATACCCTGCACAACACGAACAAGCTCCTGTACGACGGGCGGTACCCCTCGGTGATCGGGGGCAAAACGGGTCAGACCGATGACGCGGGCTACAACCTGATCGAGATTGCGAGCAAAAACGGGCGCAGAATCCTGACGGTGGAGATGGGCACCACCGCCGACGACTTCTGGACGGACGGGATCAAGCTCCTCGATTATGGCTTTGCCGTGCCACCTCCCACGAAAGCGCAGTCACCCGGCCAGGGCGGCGCGTTTGCCACGAATACCGGTACGGACGCGACCACGGACGCACCCGCTACCGATGCCACTGGCGACCCGGAGAGCGATCTCAATGCCGCGATCCCGTTGCCAATGCGCGCGGGGGGGCCAGGCGATACCGGCAATAGCGCGGTCACGGCAAGCCCTCTCGACGCGGTCGGCGCCGTCGCGCTCAACCTGCCGCTTTCCACCTTCACCCTGCCGCCGCCGACGCAGATTGACGGCGCGATGGGACTGCGGTACATCCTGCTCACCGCGCTCGCCTTTGCCGTCGCGCTCACGCTCTACCTGCGTCGCCTGACGATTCGGGCGGCGTTCGCTGATCTCCGGCAGGAGTGGCAGGCGGCGCTCGTGGACCCGCCGCACCTCGTCGCAACCGGCCCGATGCCCCGCATCGTCCCAATCGAGCGCGAGTCGCCACGGGTGCCGACCGTTTCCTCGCGTTTCGAGGAGATGGGCCACACATTACCGGGGGAAGGGACGACCGTGGCCCGCGCCTATGCCTTGCGCGCGGTGCGGCAAGCGCGCGGCGGCAAGCGTGGGGAAGCGCAACAGGCCTTCGCGCAGGTTGTAGCGTTGGAACCGCGCCTGGAGTGGGGCGCAATTCCCGGCTTCTGGGAGTTGCCCGTTTCCGCCTATGCCGATCTCGCCACGGCGCTCATCGAAGCGGGCCACCCAACGGAGGCACGCACCATGCTCACAGTCACGTCGCTCGCCTATCCCGGCCATCGGGAACTCCGCGCGGTGGGGGAACTGCTGCCCCCACAAGCGGCCCCACGCGGGCGATGACCATCACCCTGCCCCGCGATTTACCCCTTCAGCGGCGCGTCATCCTCACCCCACTGCCACCGTACGACCTCGCACTCACACTCACCGCGCTCGCGCGCTACCCCCGCCGCGTCAACCGCTGGGACGGCGCGGTTTTCCGCCGTCTTTTCCATTTCCCGGAATACCACGGCGCGTTCGTTCATGCAACGGTATGGCAGGAAAGCACGGCGGATAATCCACGATTGATTGTCGAACTACGCGGCCCGACTGCCATACCCACTACGGCCCTCGATGCCGCGCAAGCTATCCTTGTACATATGTTCGGCATCACAGAGAACATCCGCGCCTTTTATACCCGTGCGGATGCCGATCCAGCGCTCGGCCCACTCGTGCGGGGGTTGCCGGGGTTGCGCCTGTTCCGCAAGAGCGGCGTGACCGAGGAAGTACTGGTAGACATCCTCGCGCAGCAGATTTCCCTGCCCTTCGCGTACCAGTGCAAGGCGCGGCTCGTCGCGGCGTACGGGCCACGCCTCACGGTGGGGGAGGAAACCATGTACGCGTTGCCCGAACCGCCCGCGCTCGCCGCGCTCACGGCGGAAGCGGTGCGCCCACTCCTTATCTCACGGCAAAAAGCGGCGGCGATGCGGGCGTACAGTGAGGCAGTGACGACAGGCGCTCTCGATCTCGCGGCGCTTCCGGCAATGTCCGACGCGGAGGCAACGGCGGCGCTCACACGGGTACGCGGCATTGGTCCCTGGACGGCGCAATGGACGCTTGGGCGCACCCTCGCCCGTAGCCACGTCGTGCCAGTCGGCGATGTCGGTGTGCAGGCGATGCTCGGCAAGCTCACGGGTGCGGGCCGCAAGCTCACGCCCGACGAGGTGCGCCACTGGGCTGACCACTGGGGGGAGTACGCCCTGCTCGCCGTGAATTACGTCATTGTCGGCTCGTGGCGTGGCCTGATCTGAGCCGCTTTCACCCGGCAAACCGATGGCACAAAAAAGCCCCCTGCGTATCGTTCCGCAGGGGGAAATATAGTGGTGCCAACTGTTACGCGACCGTTACGTCCTTGCGGCGCAGGAAGCGCGGCATCAGGCGGCGCCGGCGCTGCGGCTCAAACTCGGGCTGCACGTCCGGGCCATTGAAGGCGCGGCGATCCGCAAGCTCCTCATCTATCTTTCGGTTGAGCAGGATCGCCGCGACCAGACCACTTTCTTCAAACATCGTATGTGCCTCCCTTTAAGTACCGGGCAGGATGTGCTGCCCTTCATCATATACAACCACAGCCTACCACGTTTGTTCCAAATTTCACGAGCGGTTCGTGCGCAATTTCACAAGGATTTTCGGCACATGCAGACTGGCTCTCGCGGCAATACCCGCAGCCTATTGCGATTACAAGCGTGTACAATACCATTATGGAACTACGCTCCGTACCTCCAGACACATATGCCGCGCTCGCTCCCCTGTTACCGGAGGAACCGGCAACACTCAATGCGCGCGCCTGCCTTCTTGCGCAACGCGCGGGCATCACGGTATATGCGGACAGCCTGACCGCACCTACCGCAGTCATCGTGGATTGGGAAACGGCGGACACGCACGTCGTCACTATTGCGGGGACGTTCGATGCGCCGGTTCTCGCGGCGTACATTCGCGCACTAAGGTGGCCCGTCACGCTCCGCGCGCCCGCTGCACTCACCGCGCGCCTCCCCGATCTGTGCGCGGACCTCGTTGCCCGTGCGTACGTCTCTTTCGTACTCCCGTCAGGCAACAACGCGGCATTCACTGTCCTGCCGCCCGGCGGAGTCCGTCGCCTCCGCCCCGCCGATGCACGCGGCCTCACGGCAATCCCGGCGGATACCTGGGGAACATACGGCACTGCGACAGCGGCACTGCGCGAAGGGATCGTCTACGCCCGCTACCTGCGCGCCGAGATCGTTTCCCTCGCCTGCCTGACCGCGCGCACGGAGCATTACGCGGTTGTCGCCGCGTTCACTATTGAGCGTGTACGGCGCAACGGGTTTGCCCGTGAATGCCTGGGGCGGCTTGTTAGCGCACTCGTGACGGAGTGGAATGTGACGCCGCTCCTTACAAGCGCGGCGGACGACGATGCGGCGCGCGGCCTCGCCCACGCGCTCGGTCTCACGGAGGAACATGCGTGGACGGCGTACATCTTGGAGAGAACCTCCCGCCCCTGATCCTCGCGTCCGGCTCGCCGCGACGCCGTGAATTGCTCGGTCGCTTCGGCGTACACTTCACGATCATTGCCAGCGGCGTGGACGAAACACCGCCCCCGGACGCCACCCCACCTGCGGTGGCGGAACACCTCGCCCGCCTGAAAGCACGGGATGTGGCGACACGGCATCCGGGCGCGTTCGTGCTTGGCGCGGACACCCTGGTTACGATAGATGGCCTGATTCTCGGCAAGCCGCACGACCGGACGGACGCGGCACGAATGTTGCGCTTGCTGCGGGGCCGCACGCATCAGGTACTCACGGGCGTCGCCCTCGTGACGCCGGACGGCGAGATTCACTCACTCGTGGAAGTGGCGACGGTGACGATGCACCCCTTCACCGATGTTGCGATCAGTTCGTACCTCGCTACGGACGAGCCGTACGACAAGGCGGGATCATACGCCGCACAGGGCGCGGGCAACGCGCTCATCGCGGCAATCGCGGGCTGCTACACTTGCGTGGTCGGCCTGCCCGTGTGCCGCGTCGCTACCCTGCTCCAACAGGCGGGGTATCCCCTGCCCGTAAATCCCGCCGCGTGTGTGCCGGGGCAATACTGCGCCCTCACGGCAGGTGTGAAGGAGGAACATTATGGTGATTGAAGACCGACGCGACCTGCTGGGGTTGCGCCGCGCGAACCGGGCGACGGCGAAACTGCTGAAGCAACTGGCGCGTCTGGCCCGCCCCGGCGTGACCACACGCGCCCTGAACGAGCACGCGATGGCGTACATCACCCACCTCGGCGCGGAACCGGTGTTCGCTACGGAGGAAAACTTTCCCGGCTGCATCAACACGAGCGTGAACGATGCGGTGTTGCATGGCGTGCCCACGGAGTATGCGCTGAAGGACGGTGACGTGTTGAGCATTGACGCCGGGATGCTCCTGGGGGGCTATGCGGGTGACGCGACGATTACCGTGCCCATCGGGGCCGTCTCCCCGGCGCGGCAACGGTTGATCGAGGCGACACGCGGCGCGATGCAGGCGGGGATTGACGCGGCGGTGGTCGGCAACCGCGTCGGGGACATCGGTGCGGCGATGCAGGGCTACGCGGAGACGCGCGGCTTCGGCATGATTCGCGGCTTCACGGGCCACGGCCTCGGACACAAGATGCACGAGGAGCCTGAAATTCCCTTTGTTGGTCGCCCACATACGGGTGTGCCCCTCGTGGACGGCCTCGTCATCACCATCGAGCCGATCCTTGTGGAAGGTTCGCCCCGCATCCGTTACGACGCCGACGGCTGGACGGTGCGCACGATAGACGGTGGCTGGGCGGCACAGTTCGAGCATACGATCATCGTCGGCACCGAAAAAGCGACCGTACTCAGCGTGGATTGATCGCACGCGAACTACATTCTTTCGGCACTCGAACCTTCGCCGGTCGTTCGTTTAGACCCCACCACGATTGGCGATCTCGATGAGGTTGCCGTCCGGGTCGCGGCAGTACAGGGAGTGCAGAGGGTCAGTTGCACCGATGCGGGCAACGGGGCCTTCTTCCACGGTCACACGCGCGGCGGCAAGGTGTGCGATGACCTCCGCGAGGGGCACAGCGGTGAGAAAGCAAAGGTCGGCGCTACCGGGGGCAGGGCGCGCGGCCTTTGGCTCGAACTCGTGCCCCGCCTCATGCAGATTAATCTTTTGTACCCCGAACCGCAACGCCACGCGCCCACCCTCGAAGGTCTCGACCGCCATTCCGAGCACGCGCGTATACCAGTCGCAGGTCGCGTCGAGATCGCGTACCGTGAGCACGAGATGGTCGAGACTATCCACCCGCACGGGCTACCCCTCCATGAACGCAGCGACACACGCGGTCATCCATCGTGCCTTGCTGCGCTTGCAACGCGCTGCCACCGTGCGCGGGAACATCACGGCGCGGGGCGCGTGAGCGGCGAGGGCGGATAGGACGACGGCTTCGGCGTGTTCACGCGGCGGGGGGCACGCTTCGGCTTCGGTTCCGCCTCAGGGGGTGGCGCGGGCGGCTCCGCCTCCTCCGCGACGGTCATGCCGATCGGGAGTAGCGCGAGGGCGATCACCTGCTCCATCCGCGCGACCGGCACTGCCTCCATGCCCTCACGCACGAGCGCGGGCACATCCGCGAGGTCTTTCGCGTTCCGTGCCGGTAACAGGAACCGCTTGATGCCCGCCCGGTGCGCGGCAAGCATCTTTTCCTTCAGGCCGCCGATGGGCAACACCTTGCCGCGCAACGTCACTTCGCCCGTCATCACGAGGTCGTGGCGCACCGGGCGGCCTGTCAGGGCGGATACGAGCGCCGTGGCAAGCGTGATACCTGCCGAGGGACCGTCCTTCGGCACCGCGCCCTCCGGCACATGGATATGAATCGCCCGCGTCTCGAATAGCGCCGGGTCAATGCCCAGTTCCACCGCATGGGCACGGGCATAGGTCATGGCGGCGTGCGCGGACTCCTGCATCACCGCGCCTAGTTGCCCCGTCAGGCGAATATCGCCGCCCTTCCCTGGTACGAGCGACACTTCGATGGGTAGCAGCGCGCCGCCGTACTCGGTGTATGCCACGCCTGTGGCGACGCCCACTTCCGCCCGCTCCTCGGCGGCATCGGACTCGAAGCGCGGCACGCCGAGATACGTCGGCAATTCATCGAGGCCAATCGTGACGGGCGATGAGTTGCCCGTCACGATCCGGCGCGCGACTTTCCGCCCGACCGAGCCAAGCTCACGTTCGAGGTTGCGCACGCCAGCTTCGCGCGTGTACTCATGAATGATGCGCGCGAGGGCGGGGTCCGTCACCTCGACGTGTTGCTCCGTCAGGCCGTGGCTCCCCAGCATCTTCGGCAGCAGAAAGCCGCGCGCGATGTGCATCTTCTCCACATCGGTGTACCCGGATACTTCGATCACTTCCATGCGGTCGCGCAACGCGGGCGGGATGGGATCGAGCAGGTTCGCTGTGGTCACGAAAAGCACCTTCGAGAGATCGAGCGGCACTTCCAGGTAATGGTCGGCAAAGGTGTTGTTCTGTTCGGGATCCAGCACTTCGAGAAGCGCCGATGCCGGATCACCCCGGATAATGTCCGTGCCGACCTTGTCCACCTCATCGAGCACGAGCACGGGGTTGCGCGTGCCCGCGTCGCGCAGCGCCTTGACGATGCGCCCCGGCATCGCGCCGACGTACGTGCGCCGGTGCCCGCGAATCTCCGCCTCATCGCGGACGCCGCCGAGCGACATACGCACGTACTTGCGCCCCAACGCTTTGGCAATGCTGCGCCCAAGCGAGGTCTTGCCGACGCCGGGCGGCCCGACAAAGCAGAGAATCGGCGTGCGCATCTTTTCCCCCGCGAGGGCGCGCACGGCGATGAACTCCAGGATGCGCTCCTTCGCCTTGTCCAGCCCGTAATGGTCGGCATCGAGCACGGCGGCGGCGTGGGTGAGGTCCGTGTTGTCCTCGGTATCCACCTCCCACGGCATGGAAAGCAGCCACTCAATGTACGTCTGGAGCAACCCGACTTCCGGCGACTGCGGGTGCTGCGCCTCCATGCGCTCGACCTGCTGGATCGCCTTTTCGCGCACCTCGTCCGGCATGGACGTATTTGCGATGCGCTCACGCAGTCCGTCCGCCGGGGAATCGCCGCCGCCCTCACCGAGTTCGCGGCGGATGGCGCGCAACTGTTCGCGCAGGTAATACTCGCGCTGCGAGCGGTCGAGGTTTGCCTGCGCCTCGTTCTCGATCTTGGTGCGCAAGTCGAGCACATGCAGCTTGTCCGCGAGCATCGCGTGAACGCGGGTGAGGCGGGCGATGGGGTCGAGGATGGCGATAATTTCGTCCCGTTGCGCGGCGGTGTAGTCCGGCGAGGACGCGAGCAAGTCCGCGAGGTGGCCGGGGTCTTCCACACCACGAATGATGTCCATAATTTCATCGGGCATGTTCGGCAGCACGGCGATGTACCGCTCGACGAGCGCGATCACGGCGCTCATCGTCGCTTCGGCTTCGGCAGTCCGCGTTTCGGTGTCTATCTGTTCACGCACCCATGCAAGCATGTATGGCGTCTCACGCACCGTGCTTTCCACGACGCCCCGGTGCAGCCCCTGCACCACGTAGTACGACTGCCCGTGCCGCCGCATCGGTTGCACGAGTTCCACGACCACGCCGACGGTGGAGCGAACGCCGGGAACCGCCCGCTCCCGCCACGGTTCGCGGCCCTTGCGGTCGTTTTGCTCCTCGTAGTCGCCGTCATCCGCGTCGTCATCGAACTCGCTGTGCTGCACGAAGCGGTCAATCCACGCATTCGTGGCTTCCTCGGCCTCGCGCTCCACGAGCACGAGCACGCGGCGGTCCCGCGCGAGAGCGCGGTTCACTGCCGCCTCCGCGCGGGCATCCGCGAGGGGCAGCGTGGCGGAGATGTGCGGCAACACCGCCGCCTCCGACACAAGCACGACGGGCAAGGTAACGGCGGGGCCGAGCGCGGCCTCTACCGGAGATGGATCGCGTGGGGCGCGGCTGCGGCTCGAACGCCGTTGCATCGGTGCTTCTCCTCATCTTTCCGGGGGTGGCGCCGCACCCACGCCGGAAATGCTCGATTCAACCATCCATTCAATTCGACTAGCCGTTCAATTGCGCAACGAGATAGGCATACATGTTCGTTAACCGCTGGGGGGCAACGAGTTGGTCGTTATCCTTGATCCCATCGTGCGCGGCATTCGTGGTCACTGCCATAGCGAACTTGCTCGCGGTATCGAGGTTCTTTGTCACGATCAGCCCACCGTTGCCGACAAGCGCCACCTGGCTTCCGCCCCCACCGGCGCCGACCATGCCGTGGCAGTTCGCACAGCCCGTCATGTAGATCGTCCGACCACTATCGGGGTTCCCCGTAGGCATTTCCGCGAGCTTGAACGCACTCGGTGCGGGCGCGACGGTGCCATTTGCGCCACTTGTGCTCCCGGCTCCGCCCGCCGCGCCGCCCGCGCTGGTTGGTGCGGCAGGGCGCGCGGTAGACGTAGGAGCGGCGGTCGGCGCGCTGAGTGTCGCCGCGACCGACTCCGGGATACGTCCGCACCCCGCCAGCAAGAGTGTCACACCAGTTACGAGCAGCGTCAATGCCGTGATACGGCGCACCCATGCCGGGACGAACGCCGGGACCGTCACCTGCCATCGTTCTCGCCGCATCGCTTCCCCCGCTCCATGTTTGTGTATAGTCATCGTCACGGGAGCGATTTCCCCGCCTCACGCGATGCGGACAAGTATACGGACACCGGGAAGCGTGTCAATTCGTCGGTACACAAACCGAGGGGACGGTATTCGGGCAAAGCGACAAACTACTGGCTTTTGCCGCATGCCCACTACGCAAGCTGGCACACCCCGCGCTATGCAGACAACCATCACGCAGCAGTCGCTACCCCGTCGGCTCCTTCACCGCGCCGATCACCCTTGGGAACCGGAGGCGGGTTTCCACGTCTTGCGCAATACGCGCACCCAGTTCTCGTGTGCGAGCTTGCGCAGGTCGCCGTCGCTGAAGCCGTGATCTTTCAGCGCCTGCATCAGGTTGGGCAGTTTCGAGACATCCGATACCCCTTCCGGCATCGTCGCGCCGTCGAAGTCCGAACCGAAGCCCACGCGGTCAATCCCCAGGTGCTCTACAAGGTAGGCGAAGTGACGCACCATCGTTTCTAGCGGCATCGCGGTGCCGTTGTTGCCGTCCGGTGTGAGAAAGCCCACGTTGAAGTTCACGCCCACCATGCCATCCGACTCCCGAACCGCCGCCAACTGCTTGTCCGTCAGGTTGCGTGGGCTTTGGCTGAGGGCATGGGCGTTCGAGTGCGTGGCGACAAGGGGGGCATCGGTCAGCGCCGCAATGTCCCAGAAACCCTTTTCATTCATGTGCGAGAGGTCTATCAGGATGCCGAGACGGTTGCACTCGCGCACGAGTTGCCGCCCCGCGTCGGTCAGCCCCGGCCCCGTGTCCGGCGACTGCCCGAATTGAAAGGGCACGCCTTCGGCGAAGGCATTCGGGCGGCTCCAGACGGGGCCGAGGGAGCGCAGGCCTGCATGGTAAAACACTTCCAGGCTGTCCAGTTCGGGGTCAATCGCTTCCGCGCCCTCGATATGCACGATGGCGGCGAGGGCATCGCCCGCCAGCGTGTCCGCCAGTTCGTCCGCCGTGCGCACGATCCGCACGCGCCCCCCGCCGCGCTCCTCGATGTCGTACAACTCGTTCATCATTCGCATCACCACGGGAAGCGACTCCGCATAGGTGGGCGTCGGCGGACGGGTGGCGGGGTTGTTGAAGGCGGCGGTAAAGGCGGTCGGGTCTGTGGTCGCGTCAGGCGCGGTCATGCGCCGACCGGGCACAAAGCAGGCGAAAAAGCCACCGCCCAATCCCCCTTCCACCGCGCGGGGGTAGTCTATGTGGCCCGTGGGGCTACGGACAAAGAAATCGCGGCTGTCCCCCTCCCGTTGTGGCAAGTTAAGAAGCGTATCGTTGTGCCCATCGAAAACGCGCGGAAACGTCGGTGCGGTCATCGTGTCCTCCCCGTAATTGCGTATTGCGGTGCGCGTGGTGACGCCCTATGCCGCGCCCCGTCGCTTTCCCATCGTGTCATTATCATAACCGAGGGATGCCCAACATTGCACGATGCATTTTCGCAAAGAAATAACGTTGAGTGTAGTTTTGCAGGAACAAGTTACGCGATAGCTATTGTGGCACGTGGGATGCGGCAAACAGTGACATGTGGCGTCCAGACGCCAATTATCGTGTGCCGTAAGCGTGGGGAGTATGCCGCGCGGCGCGTAACAAGATTGCGAGTTTTGACGATGACAATGACTGCATCCGTACCAACGCCAACGCGCATCGGCGCACATGATACCGCACGCCTCGGTGCGACCTACCTCGGCGATCACCGTTGCCGCTTCGTACTCTGGGCGCCGCACGCCGACCGGGTAGACCTCTGCCTTGTCGGCGATACCGCGCGCCTCCTGCCGATGGAGCGTGCCGCCGGGGGCTATTGGCACCTGAACGCGGATCATGTTGCCCCCGGCGCGCGCTACACCTACCGCCTCGACGGTGGCCCGGAGCGGCCCGACCCCGTTTCCCGCTATCAGCCCGATGGCCCGCATGGTTCCTCGGCAGTGGTGGATGCCGCCTCCTTTCCCTGGACAGACGACGATTGGAAGGGAATCCCGCTCAAGGACTACGTGCTTTACGAAATTCATGTCGGCACGTTCAGCCCGGAGGGAACGTTCGAGGGCGTAATCCCCTATCTCACGAATCTCGCAGAACTGGGCGTGACGGCGATTGAGATCATGCCCGTGGCGCAGTTCGCGGGCGGACGCAACTGGGGCTATGACGGCGTGCAGCCGTACGCGGTGCAGAATACTTACGGTGGCCCGGAAGGGTTGCGCAAACTCGTAGATGCCGCGCACACAGCAGGCCTCGCGGTGACGATGGACGTGGTTTACAATCACCTCGGCCCGGAGGGAAATTACCTCTGGGACTTCGCCCGTGATTACTTCACGGATCGGTACCGCACACCCTGGGGCACCGCGCTCAACTTCGATGTCGCATACAGCGACGAGGTACGCCGATACTTCCTCGAAAACGCGATGATGTGGCCCACCGAGTTCCACATTGACTCGCTGCGCCTCGATGCCGTGCATAGCATCATTGACTTTTCCGCCGTCTCCTTTCTTTCCGACCTCGCGGCGAGCGCGGATACGTACATGACGGAGACAGGGAAGCGCTTTTATCTGATGGGCGAGAGCGATCTGAACGACTCACGCCTCCTGCGCCCCCGTGAGGGGGGCGGCTATGGCCTGCACGCTCAATGGAGCGACGATTTCCACCACATCCTGCACGTCCTCCTCACGGGCGAACGCGACGGCTACTACTCGGACTTCAAAACGGTCTCGCAGTTGAAAGACTCACTTGAACGTGCCTACGTTTTCAATGGCACGTACTCCCCGTACCGGCACCGCCGCCACGGCAACAGCACTGACGGGTTGCGCCCGGAGCAGTTCGTGGTCTGCATCCAGAACCACGACCAGATCGGCAACCGGATGCGTGGCGACCGGCTCGCGGAAACGCTCCCGTTCCCCTCCCTAAAGCTCGCGGCGGCAATGACGATCCTCTCGCCATACCTGCCACTCCTCTTTATGGGTGAGGAGTATGGCGAGCAGGCGCTGTTCCCGTACTTCATCAGCCATACGGACCCCGACCTCGTGGAGGCGGTACGCAAGGGACGGCGCGAGGAAATGGCGACGTTTAGCTGGGCGGGCGAAGTGCCGGACCCGGCGGGTGAGGAAACCTTCGCACGCGCGAAACTGCACCATGACCTGCGGCACGAGGGCTGGCACGAAATGCTGTGGCGCTGGTATCAGGCCACGCTCACGTTGCGCACGCAGTTGCCCCCCCTCAGCCCCATCCCGTTTGCTGACCTGACCGTGAACGCGAACGACGCGAGCGGCATCCTCACCATGCTGCGCGGGGCGCGTGGGAGCCGCTACTTTCTCGCCTTCAACTTCGCCGATGCCCCCTCAGCGATCACCGCGCCTGATGGCGCATGGGACAAAACGCTGGATTCCGAAGGGATCGCGTGGGGTGGCGACGACGACGATCTGCCTGATACCCTCAGCGCAGAGGCGGCCCGCGATCTCATCATGCCTCCACTCTCGGTGGTTGTCTGGCACGAGCGACAGGCGTAAGCGGTCATTCGCGCCGCAACGCGGTATCATTCACCGGGGAAAACGCACTTTTCCCCGGCCTGCTCACTTCGTGTTGAGCGGGCCGGGGCGCGGTCATGTAAGGGGGTCACATGCCCGAAAAATACATCTGCATCCACGGTCACTTCTATCAACCGCCGCGCGAGAACCCGTGGCTCGAAGCGATTGAGTTACAGGATTCCGCCTACCCGTACCACGACTGGAACGAGCGCATCACCGCCGAATGCTACGGCCCGAACGGCAGCGCGCGTATCCTCGATGGCGATGGGCACATCATTCAGATCACGAACAACTACGCCCGCATCTCGTACAACTTCGGCCCCACACTGCTCGCGTGGATGCAGTGGGCGTGCCCGCGCGAGTATGCCGCGATCATCGCCGCCGATGGGGAAAGCGCACGCCGCTTCGGCGGGCATGGCTCCGCGATGGCGCAGGTGTACAACCACGTCATCATGCCGCTCGCCAACCGCCGCGATAAGCTGACGCAAATTCGCTGGGCCATCACGGACTTCCAGACGCGCTTCGGGCGAATGCCGGAGGGCATGTGGCTCGCCGAGGCCGCCGTGGACCTCGAAACCCTCGACCTCATGGCGGCGGAAGGGTTGAAGTTTACTGTGCTCTCGCCGTATCAGGCGACCGCCATCCGCCCCCTGCCCGCGCCGGAAGACACGGCGACCGACGCTGGCTCCGCCGAGACAACCGGGGGGGCCGACGAAACCGCCGACGCTGACGCCGCCGACTGGCAGGACGTGACGGGTGGGCGGATAGACCCATCACGCGCGTATCTGCAACGGTTGCCGAGCGGGCGCACCATCGCCCTCTTTTTTTATGATGGCCCGGTCTCGCAGGCGGTTGCCTTTGAAGGGCTGCTGAACCGGGGCGAAAACCTCGCCAACCGCCTGCTTGGCGCGGTCAGCGATGAGCGGGACTGGCCGCAACTGGTTCACATCGCCACGGATGGCGAATCGTACGGCCATCACCACCGCCACGGCGAGATGGCCCTCGCCTATGCCCTGCAATACATCGAGCAGAGCGACGAGGTGACGCTGACGAACTACGGCCAGTTCCTTGCGTTGCATCCGCCGACGTGGGAAGTGGAGGTCACGGAAGATACCGCGTGGAGCTGCTCACACGGCGTCGGGCGGTGGGAGCGCAACTGTGGCTGCAATTCCGGCGGCAATCCCGGCTGGAATCAGGAGTGGCGCGCCCCTCTGCGCCGCGCGCTCGACGAGTTGCGGGATGCGGTTGCCCCCCGATACGAAGCGGCGATGGGCCGCTTCGCCCGTGACCCGTGGGCGATCCGCGACGACTACGTCCATGTTGTGCTCGACCGCTCACCGGACAATGTCGCGGCCTTTCTCGCCGACCACCTCACGGGCACGCTGACCGAGGACGAGCGCATCACCCTCTGGCGGTTGCTCGAACTGCAACGCCATGCCCTGCTGATGTACACCTCGTGCGGCTGGTTCTTCGATGAGATCAGCGGCATCGAAACGGTGCAGGTCATTCAGTACGCGGGTCGCATCATTCAACTGGCGGAACAACTCTTTGGCGAAACCTTCGAGGGCCAGTTTCTCGACATCCTCCAGGAAGCGCACAGCAACATCGCCGAGTTCGGCGACGGACGCGCGATTTACGAGCGGTTCGTCCGGCCCGCCGTGGTGGATATTCCGAAAGTCGCGGCGCACTACGCGATCTCCAGCCTGTTCGAGACCCACACCGATACCGCGCACATCTATTGCTACCGCGTGGACGCGGAGGACTACCAGACTCACGTTGCGGGGCGCGCGAAGCTCGTGACGGGGCGGGCACGGTTCACGAGCGACATCACGGGTGAGGGGCAAGACCTCGAATTTGGCGTCTTTTCCTTTGGCGACCACAACATCAGCGGCGGCGTGCGCCCCTACACGACCGCAGGAGAGTACACCGATTTTACCGATAGCCTGACCGAATCGTTCGGACGGGCAGACTTCCCCGAAGTGATCCGCGTGCTTGATCGCAGTTTCGCGGGGCACACCTACTCGCTGAAATCGCTCTTTCGCGATGAGCAGCGCAAGATTCTCCAGGTGGTGCTCGATGCTACCCTCGCGGAAAACGAGGCGGTATACCGCACGGTCTACGAGAGTCACATCCCCCTGATGCGCTTCCTCAATGACCTCTCCGCGCCCCTGCCCAATGCCTTCCGCACCGCCGCCGAGTTCGTATTGAACACCGACCTCCGCCGCGCCTTTGCGCAGGACACGCCCGATCTTGAGCGCGTCCATGCACTGCTCGAAAACACCGGCGCATGGCGCGTCACGCTCGATGTCGAGGGGTTGTCCTTCACGCTGAAAGGCACCGTGAGCCGCCTCATGGCCCGCTTTCGCGCCGCGCCATCCGACCTCGATACCCTCACCGCGCTTGAAGCGACGGTCTCGCTCTCGCGGTCGCTCCCGTTTCGCATCGTCTTTGAAGAAGTGCAAAACATCTACTACGAGATGTTGCACGCCATCTATCTGGACTACTACGCCCGCGCCCGTCGGGGCGATACGGCGGCGAGTATGTGGATGCGGCACTTTCTCGGTTTGGGGGAGGCGCTGGGAATGCAGGTGGGGGAAAGCACATTGGAACGAATTCGCACCGCACCGTCCGTGAATACGATCATGCAGGAAGCCCTCACCCCCCAGCAGGTGCCCCGCGCCACCTATCGCTTTCAGTTCCACCGTGGCTTCACCTTCGATGATGCCCGCGCCCTCGTGCCGTATCTCGCAGACCTCGGCATCAGTGATGTCTATGCCTCGCCGATCCTGAAAGCGACACCCGGCAGTATGCACTGCTACGACATCGTAGACCACGGGGTACTCAACCCGGAGATCGGCACCGAGGCCCAGTTCGACGCCCTCGCGTCCGCGATCAAAGACCGACAGATGGGCCTGCTCCTCGATATGGTGCCAAACCATATGGGCATCGGCGACGTTTCCAACGGCTGGTGGCAGGACGTCCTCGAAAACGGCCCCAGTTCGATCTACGCGAACCATTTCGACATCAACTGGCACCCCGTGAAGCGCGAACTGGAGTACAAGGTGCTGCTGCCGGTACTCGGCGACCAGTACGGCGTCGTGCTCGCGTCAGGGCAACTGCGTCTCGCCTATGAAAACGGCGCGTTCTGCTTCCACTACTGGGAGAACCATCTGCCCGTCGCACCCCACACCTACGCGCAAATCCTCGGCGACAATCTCCCCGCCCTCATTGCCGACCTTGGCGAAGAAGACGCGCATGTTCAGGAACTGGAATCTATCCTCACGGCGCTCTCGTACCTGCCGCCCTCCATCGAACTGGAATCCGAGCGGCAGGCGGAGCGGAACCGGGAGAAGGAAGTCATCAAGCGCCGCGTTGCCGCCCTGTACGATAGCTCCCCGGAGGTACGGGCAGCGGTTGAAGAAACCCTTGCCCGCTTCAACAACAGCGAAGACCCGCACGCCGCCGACCTGATGGACACGCTCCTGAACGCGCAACCCTTCCGCCCCGCGTACTGGCGGGTCGCGGCGGAAGAAATCAATTACCGCCGCTTTTTCGATATCAACGGGCTGGCGGCGATCCGCGTGGAGCTTCCCGAAGTCTTTCACGCCACCCACCATCTCATCCTGCGGCTCCTCGCGGAAGGCAAGGCGACGGGGCTACGGATTGACCACCCGGACGGCCTGCGCGAGCCGACGCGGTACTTCCGCCAGTTGCAGGAGCAATACGTCCTGGCGCGTGTGCGTGCCACCCTGCCGGAAACCGGCCAACCGGACGATCTCGAAGAAACGGTGCTGGAACGCTTCGCCCGCCAGTGGGACAGCGGTAACGACACCGGAGCCTATCACGGCCCGCTCTATGTGGTGGCGGAGAAAATCCTCTCCGAAGGGGAGGCCTTGCCACAATCGTGGGCCGTCAGTGGCACCACGGGGTACGATTTCCTCAATGCGGCTTCCGGCGTTTTCGTGCAGGGCAAGAACGCCGCGCGCTTCGATACGCTGTACGGCAGCTTCGCGGGGGTGCAACCGGGCTTCGGCAATCTGACGAACAGCACGAAAAAGGTCATCATGCTCGTCTCACTGGCGAGCGAGATCAACGCCCTCGCGTTCCGCCTCGAACGCATCGCCGAGCGCAACCGCATGTACCGCGACTTCACCCTGAACAGCCTCACCTTCGCGCTCCGCGAAGTGACCGCCGCGCTCTCGGTCTATCGCACGTACACGAGTGACACGGCGCGCGTATCCTCCGCGCAGGACGGGCAATACGTGGAAGCGGCAGTCGCGGAGGCCAAGGCGCGCAACCCACGCACCGCCGCCGCGATCTTTGACTTCATCCGCGATACCGTGCTGCTGCGTAACCTGCACGACTTCCACCCGGAAGACCAGCAGGAAGTGGTCGAGTTCGTGATGCGCTGGCAGCAGGTGACCGGCCCCGTGATGGCGAAGGGCGTGGAAGACACCGCGTTCTACATCTACAACCGCCTCGCGTCCCTGAACGAGGTGGGCGGGCACCCGGCGCACTTCGGCACGACGCCGGAAGAGTTCCACCGACAGAACGCCGAGCGCGCCGCCCACTGGCCGCACTCGCTTCTCGCTTCCGCCACGCACGATACCAAACGGGGCGAGGACACGCGGGCACGCATCAACGTCCTCAGCGAACTCCCGGACGCATGGGAAGCGGCGCTCGACCGCTGGCGCACGCTCAATGCCGCGAAAAAGACCACCCGCAACGGCGTCGCACCCGATGCGAAGGACGAATACTTGTTGTACCAGACCCTGCTCGGTACCTGGCCGATGGAGCCGATGAACGCCGCGAGCTTCGCCGACTACCGGGAGCGCATCACCGCGTACATGCTGAAAGCGATCAAAGAGGCGAAGGTGCATACCTCGTGGGTCAACCCCAACGAGGAGTACGACACCGCCACGCGGGAGTTCGTGCAGCGCCTGCTCCCCGACGACGCCCGCGATCCCTTTCTCAAGGACTTCCGGGCGTTGCAGCGCACCGTCGCGTACTTCGGCGTGTTCAACTCCCTCGCCCAGCAACTGCTCAAACTCACCAGCCCCGGCGTGCCCGATATCTATCAAGGCACCGAACTCTGGGAGCTTTCCCTGGTAGACCCCGATAACCGCCGCCCGGTGGACTACGCACGGCGGGCCGATGTGCTGCGGGAGGTACAGGAGTGCTTCGCCGACGCGGGCGAGCACACGGCGAAACGCGCGCGTGATCTGGTGATGTCCAACGCCGATGGCAAGGTGAAGCTGTACCTGACACACCGCACACTCGCCTTCCGCAACGCGCACGAAGACCTGTTCCGCGACGGGGGCTATCTGCCACTAGAGACCACCGGCGCGCAACAGGAACACCTGCTTGCCTTTGCACGCACCCCGGTAGGGAGCGACACGGGTGCGGTGATCGTCGCCGTCCCCCGCCTCACGGCAACCCTGATGGGTGGCAAGGAAAAGCTGCCGCTTGGTTCGGCGGCTTGGGGAGATACCGCGCTCACCCTGCCCCCGGAGGCCGCAGGGACGCGCTTCCGCAACCTCTTCACGGGCGAAATCCTTACCGCCGACGTGACCGGCGCATCGGCATCGCCGTTCCTGCCGGCGAGCCAGGTCTTCGCGAATTTCCCCGTTGCCCTGCTCGAACGGTTTTAGAGCGGATTGCGATACCGTTGGCCCAGTTTTCCTAACCCCCGGCCCCTTCCCTCGGAGGGAAGGGGTGACTCAGTGCGATGCTTCGATGTTCCCCATCGCCTCGATATTCCAGCGGCACGCTCCCCTTCCCTCCGAGGGTTCAGGGGCGGACAGTTTCGCAAAACGCCTGTGGGCGCAAGGGGGCGCGGGGGAATCGTCCCCGGTCACCGACTGCCGGCGGCTGCGGTGACAGGGAAATCCGCGATGAGCGGGGCAGGGCAGACGGGGAAAGGTCTCCGGATCGTCGGCACCGAGACGGGCGATGCGGGCAATGCGCACGGGGAAAACGTGAAACTGTCCGCCCCTGAACCCTTCGAGGGAAGGGGTCAGGGGTTAGGGAGATTCGGCACGCCTACGGCTCAATATTTCCGCAAACCGCGCCAATCGACAACGAGTGACCAGTAGCCAGATCGCAAAGAATCGCCGCAACGCCCGTGGTTTCTTGCCACGGGCGTTGCGTTGGCATGTGTTCCGGCTACCGGCTGCGGGTTGCGGGCAACTCCCGTGGCACGCGGCTTGATTTATGAACGAATTGTGCGGAACGCCGGTGTAAGCGTGTGCCAAGCCACAGAAACAGGCAGTATGGGAGCGTGCGCGTTGGACGCGAAATGGGTGAAAGCAACGGGAAGCGCGAGCGGCGATGAGCGGGTGCGCACAGTGCGTTACGAGCTATCGCTAAAGACGGTGTTTACGATCCTCGGCATCGTGGTGGCGCTGTGGCTCCTTGCCAGAGTGTGGCAGAGCCTGCTCCTCCTCGTCATCGCCCTCGTGCTTGCGGGCACCTTTAGCCCGGTCGTCACCTGGCTGGAGCGACATCGGGTGCATCGCCCCCTTGCGCTCACGCTCGTGGGTTTCGGCCTTGCCGGAGCGGTCGTCGGCCTCGGTGTGCTCGTCGTTCCGGCACTGGTAGCGCAAGTGGATACCATTATCACGGGCGCACCGGCCCTACAGGCGCAACTCGCGGACTTCGTGGCTCGGCTCCCGGTCGTTTCCGGGTACGCGGGTACGATCCGCGCCGGTGATCCCGGCCAGTTACTCACTCCGCTCGGTGCGTCGGTTCTTGACATCGCGCGCGGGGCAGCGACCCTCGTCGTGCTTGGCGTGACCACCGTGGTGCTTGCCTTCTACCTGATTGCCGATCACGAGCGCGTGCAGGGATTCGCCTTCGCGTTGCTCCCACGCGGATTCCATTTGCGGACCGCGCGCATCCTGCTTGGGATGGAAACGGTGGTCGGCGGGTACATGCGCGGGCAGGTGTTGACCTCGGTCCTGATGGGGGTGGTCACGTCCGCCGTCGTCGTCACAGTAGGCGCGCCGAGCGCCCTTGCCGTGGGGGTCATTGCCGCTTTCGCGGACCTCGTGCCCTTTGTTGGCCCGGCGCTCGCAATTGCCCCCGCAGTGCTGCTCGCACTCACCCGTGGCCCCGCGCAGGCGCTCATTGTGCTGATCGCCCTCATGGTGTATAGCCAGATCGAGACGCATGTACTCGTGCCACGCATCTATGGGCAGAGCTTGCGCCTCTCGCCTGTGGCAGTGATCGTGGCGCTCCTGATTGGCGGGCAGATACTGGGCATCGTCGGGGCGCTCCTCGCCCTGCCCATCGCCGCCGGGTTGCGCGTCCTTGTAGAAGACTTGCGCATCGAACTACCGGGAGAGTTTGCTGGCGAGCCATCGGCACGCGCTGCCGAATACGAGGCGGAGGAGGAGTACGCCGCACATACGGAGGGCACGTCGTCGGTCGAATCCGCCGTGCTTGCGACCGCAATCGCCGAACACTTGCAGGAGGAAGTCCTCGCCCATACGGGCGCAATCGAGCATCCCGCCGAGGAACAAGGCGACCCGTCCCACGTTGGTTCGGCCCTCACCAACCCCGCACGATAGAACACTCCCTGCTACGCAAGTCGTGATGCTTGCGTATAGTCGTACCCGTTGTACGATTTCTGCAAACAGATGGATGAGCGAGCAGTATCGCCTATCGCAGCCTAGCTGCGGCTTATGCTAGAATATATCAATATACTCCTCTATCCATTTAATTCGATAGTATACGCAGTGATTCCCGGCAATGCGCCTTGACAGGTCGCGGCGGGCGTGTTATTAATCTCGTAGGCAACCACAACAGTAGCGCGGGAGGGCAGCACAATGACCCCACCAAAGTGGACACGGCTCTAAGGGGCCGAAAGCAACCGTACCAACATTCGTACGCCCCCGAAGTCAAGCATGTACGATAGGTAGCGGGAGGTTCACACGATGACCCGCAACTCGCATCAGATGACCCTACGGACAGGAACGCCTGAGTACAGGCAGCGGGAGACAGCCCGATGACTCCGCCGAAGTGGACACGGCTCTAAGGAGCCAAACGCAACCGTACCAGTCTGAGTCAGTGCCCGGAAGGGGAAAGCTGGCTGCAGGTAGCGGGAGGGTAGCGCAATTCTCGAAGACCCACGCGGCATCACGTTGTGAGGAACTTCGCCTGATGACAGGTAGCGGGAGGATCAACGATGAACCCGCCGAACTGGTCATGGCCCTGAGGGGCCGGAACATAACGGTCACAATTTGAGTTCCGCACAGGAACTGCGGGCGCACGACGAATCGGCGCCCGCGTTTTTATGCCACCGTTCACTCCCCTTGCAGCGCTGCCACGATCTCCTCATGCGTTTCCGCGTCCGGCTCGCGCGTTCGGGCCGCGTCAAGCGCGTCACGGGCTACCGCGCCGCCGAGACGACCGAGCGCCCACGCAGCGTGCCCGCGCACGAGCGCGTGTTCGTGTTCTCGCAGGGCAACGACGAGGGCAGGCCCGACTGCGCGGTCACCGCAGTTGCCGAGGGCGATGGCCGCGTTGCGCGCCCAGCCCTCGCGCTTGGCGCGCTTGGCTGCCCGCCCGTGAAAGCGCGCCGCGTACGCCGCCGCCGTCATCGTCAGCAGGGGCACAAGGACGGGAAAGGCGTCGTCGGCATCGCGTGGGCAGAGGGCAGGCGGCGCGAGGGGCAGCACATGACGGTTTGGCGGGCAGACTTCCTGGCACACGTCGCAGCCGAACACCCAGTTGCCCATCTCCGCCCGGAGCGCGCGGGGAATCGCGCCGCGATGCTCAATGGTCAGGTACGAGATGCAGCGCGGCGTGTCGAGCACGTACGCGGCGGGAATCGCGTGCGTCGGGCAGGCGGTCATGCAGGCATGGCACGCACCGCACGCCCGGCGCACGGGTGCGTCGGGCGGCAGGTCGAGATCGAGCGGCAGTTCGGCAAGCACGAGAAACGAGCCGACCTCGCGCGTCGTGATGATGCAGGTGTGCTTGCCGTACCAGCCGAGGCCCGCGCGTTGCGCCACCGCCCGGTCCACGATGCGCGCTGTGTCTACCAACCCCTTTGCCGCAAGCGGCCGGCCCATATGCCGCGCGATGTCTTCCACGAGGCCCGTCATCATCGCCTTCAGGAGCGCGTGGTAATCCGCTCCCCAAGCGTAGCGCGCGATGCGGCCGCGTGGCTGCCCGTCGTCCGGCACGGGGGGCGGTTCGCTGTAGTACGAGATGCCCAGGGCGAGCAGTGAGCGGCACCAGGGTAACAGGCGCGTCGGGGCGCTGGCGATGTGCGCCCGCTCCGGCGTGTACCAGTCCAGCCCCGCGAGGTGTCCCGCCGCAATGCGTTCATTGAGCACCGGCTCCAGCCCCGCGAACTCGTCTGCGCCCGTAATCCGCGCGAGGTGAAAGCCCCGCGCGTGCGCCATCGCCTTAATATCGTCCGCCAGCTTCGCTGTATCCATACTGGGGATTGAACCACGAAGACGCGAAGAACGGGAATGCGCGCACAGGTGATGAGCACATTCCCGCTTCAGTGGCAGGCCACGACGAGGGGATTATTGCTGCCCGCGTTCCGCACGGATCGCCAGTGCCTTGTGAATGAATGTGCCCGCTTCGTCGCTGTACGGTAACGGCATCCGCGCATCGGTGGGCCAGTTCGCGCGGTCGGCATAGAGGTTCGAGAGGTTCTGCGCGATGCCGGGGTCGCCGCCCGTGAACCCCGCGATCAGCGCCGCGTAGCGGTCCGCGAGGGCCTGGGCCTGCGGGCTAGCGGGGTCTTCGATGCGGGATGCCTCGATGTCCCGACCGAGGTCCGCCTAGTCTTGCGTCACTTGCGCTTGCATTTCGGGTGTCCAGCGACCGGCGAGCGCCGCGAGTTGTTCCTCCGTGTAGTACTTTTTCACCCAGTCGCCCCGGTCTCCATCATGCTCCATCGTGATTGCCTCCGTAATTTCGCGCAGGGTCTGCCAATCGAACGGCGCCCCGCTGCCAATCGCCCCTTCGGCCCGCGTGATCGCCGCCAGGGCCATGTCCATCTGCCGACGCTTTTCCGCGATCACGCCGCGTTGCATCCGCAGGGTCGCCGCCAGGTCGAGCGTGCTGCTATCGAGCAGGCTCCTGATCTCTTTCAGGGAGAACCCGACGAACTTCAACGTCAGGATTTGCTGCAAGCGGGGCAGGTCGCGCTCGCTGTACAGGCGGTATCCGCCCTCGCTACGTGCATCCGGCGTCAGCAGGCCGAGATGGTCATAGTGATGCAGCGTCCGCACGGTCACGCCGACCCGCGCGGCGAACTCATGCGCGTAGTACCGTTGCTCGGTCGTGACTTTCATCTGCCCGAACCTCCTTTCGTGGGAGAGCATACGCCCTGACGTAACGTCAGACGCAAGGGGGGTGGCGAGACGAAAACCGGACGCGGGAGCGGTGCGTGCCTACCCCGCGCGCAAAGGTTCGGGTACCATATGCGCGATGCATCCGCAAGCGATCACGGCATAAGGAAACACCATGCTCGCCCACCTCACCTTTCCGCACGACACGTACCGCCTCGTCATGGACGCCCGCGCCCTCACGCCGGACTGCCTGATTGACGTAGACCCCGTGCGGTACCGTGCCGAACTGGCGGCGAAAGAGGCGATCCTGGCGAGCGACCACCGTTACTACACGCAGGCACCACCGGAAACGGCGGCGATGCAGTGGGAAGCGATCACGCTGCTGCTGCCCAACATGGCACGCTACTACCCGGCACACTTCGCACTCGCAACGGCGGGCGACGAATGGCGATGGGCCAACCGACTGCTCGGCACGGAAACGGCGTTCACGCTGGGAGATGCCACGACGTTGCCCCTCGCGCCCCTCGATTGGCTGGGGCGGCAGGTGCAGGAAGACCTTTGCCTGATGGACGGTGCCCTGCCGGGTACGCCGCTCGTGGCAGGACACCTGTGTTTTGCCGGGGGCTGGTGCCTCGACGATATGCGCGGGCGGTCGTTTCTCGGCGTGCATGAGGCGGTGCCGGAGTTCGCGGCGCGCATCGGGCGCAGCGCGGACCTCGCTATGCAGCGCCTGAAGGCCGCCCGCCCGATTGCTCGCGTGAACTGGGGCGTGGTCGGCACGGACGCGCTCGATTGCTCGCCCCGCGCTACGGGCGGCACGAACCAGTGGCCGGAAACATTGACAGTGACAAACGCGGGCACACACTGCTTCCTGCGCTCCGAGTGGCAAACCCTCGTGCGCCTGCCCGAAACGCGCGCCGTGCTTTTCACGATCCGCACCCGCGTGACGCCCCTCGCCACTGCCCGCGCGCACCCCGCCGATGCCCGCAAGATCGCCGCCCTGCTGCGCACGATGTCGCCCGAAATACGCGCGGCGAAGGGATTGTCCGACCCGATACTCCATCCGATCCTCGCCTATCTCGACGCCATTGTACGGGATGTACGGGAGGAGTCGCCCGATGCCTGACGCACGCACGATGGGGGACACGGTAGGGGAAAACGGCTGGACGCACGGCGAGGCAATCGTGAACGGGGTGCGGTTGCACTATGTCGAAGCGGGCGCGGGACCGCTTGTGGTGTTGCTGCACGGCTTTCCTGAGTTCTGGTACGGCTGGCGGCACCAGATTCGCCCCCTTGCGGCGGCAGGCTACCATGTCATCGCGCCCGATATGCGCGGCTACAACCGCTCCGAAAAGCCCCCCGGCGTGCGCGCATATGTGGCAGAAACCCTCGTGGACGATGTGGTGGCGCTGATTGCCCACTTTGGCGCGGTGCGGGCAACCGTGGTCGGGCACGACTGGGGCGGCGTGGTGGCGTGGGAAACGGCGATGCGCCGCCCAGATGTGGTGGACAAACTGATCGTGCTCAATGCCCCGCACCCCGGCGCCTTTCTGCGTGAACTGCGCACCCCGGCGCAACTGGCGCGCTCGTGGTACGCCTTTGCCTTTCAGATTCCCGCCCTGCCGGAATTGCTCGTCGCACTCGGCGATTACCGCAGCCTGCGCGCGGTGTTCACGCACGACCCCGCGCGCCCCGGTGCGTTTACGGCAGACGACATCGCGCGGTACCGCGATGCGCTCGCAGCCCCCGGCGCCCGTACCGCGACGATCAACTACTACCGCGCGGCGATGCGTCGCAACCCCCTGCGCGCCGCTGTCGAGGCGGATCGCGTCGTCACCGCGCCCACCCTGCTGATCTGGGGCATGAGCGACCGCTACCTCGGCCCCGCGCTCACCGCCCGGCTGGAACGGTGGGTGCCGCACTTGCGCGTCGAGCGGCTGGCGGACGCGAGCCATTGGGTGCAACACGACGCCCCGGAGCGCGTCACCGCCCTAATGCGAGATTTCCTGCGCGAACGCGAAACATCGCCTTGACGCGCGGGGGCGAAGGCGATACTATGCGTACCAGTGCGTGGGTAGCTCAGTGGATAGAGCGTCTGCCTCCGGAGCAGAAGGCCGTGGGTTCGAGTCCCTCCCCGCGTACCATCTTCTTTAGCCTATGCCAGTGCGATAAATACAAAGAGCGCGGGGAGCATATAATCCCGCGCTCTTGCTCTTTGTACCGATTACTGTACCGATTCGTACCTTAGAGCGGGGCACTACCTGTGTTCAGGCGGTGTATCGGAAGATCGAAAGGGCATGGGAGAAGATTGCAATGCGTACCTACAGACACACCCCACTGACTTGGCGCATTTTCCACACGTTCTTTGCCTCTCGATACCTGTCCCAAGTTCTCGCCTCTCTGTTGTTGATCGCGCTCCTTACCTGTCCATCCTCCACCTCAGCCCGCGCCGCTACTGATACCGTGACGAATTGCAACGCTAGCGGCACCGGTAGTCTCCCCGCCGTGCTCGCGGTGGCAGACGCGGATGACACGATCACCTTCGATCAAGACTGCACCGAGGCGAATGCCATCACCCTTACCAGCTTGCTCGAACCTAGCGTAAACGTCACAATAAATGCTACCTTCCCTCAGCACAGGGTCACGATTAGCGGCAGTAACAGCGTGCGCCTATTCCTCGTGAACAATGGCATTACCTTAAACCTGCGCGGCCTGACTCTTGCCAATGGTCTCAGCCCCAATGGGGGCGCGATCCTTAATTACGGCACAGTGAATGTGACAGGAAGCACTTTTGTCGGCAACACTGCGACAAGCCGTTATGCTGGCGGGGGTGCGATTGGCAACAACGGTACGTTAAATATAGTGAACAGCACATTTAGCGGCAACGCCGCAACGAGTGCTGTTGGTGGTGCGGTTGCCAACGGTGGTACGTTGAACGTGTTTGGTAGTACCTTTTCCGGCAACACTGCGAATGACGATCAGTTTGGTGGCAGGGGTGGCGCAATCGCCAGCAGTGTCCCCCTGCGACTCGCACTCTCTATCGTGGCGGGGAACACGGCAGGCAAAGGTCCCGATATTAACGGCGAAGTAACCGATGGTGGGGGCAATGTGGTCGGCAATACGGCGGTCAGCACTGGCCTTACTGGCTACGACGACAAGCTGAATAAAAATGCTCTACTTGCCCCTCTTGCAAGTAACGGTGGCACGGTGAAAACCTTCGCCCTCTTACCTGGTTCCCCCGCCATTGCCATTGCCTCCTGCACGTATTTTGATGGGAATGGCATGACCCCGGTTCTTGTCAACGATGCACGCGGGGCAAGTAGGCCACAAAGCGCAAACTGCGACGCAGGCAGTTACCAGACCCCTGCCCGCCCGCAATCCTTCGCGCCCTCAACTCATGCTGTTACAGATATCGTAACGAACTGTGCGAATAATGGTCCCGGCAGTCTGCCCGACGTGCTCACGGCGGCGACCGCAGATGACATGATTATCTTTGCCCAAGACTGTACCGGCGCAAATGCCATTATCCTCACCACCACGCTGATCCCCGCCGTGAACATGACGATTGATGCTTCTGCACCCCTGCACACCGTCACAATCAGTGGCGGTGGTGTCGTGCAGCTGTCCGCCGTGAAACGCAGCGTCATGCTGGGGTTGCGGGGTCTTACCCTCACAGATGGCAACGGCGGTGAAGCCGCTGGCGGCGCGATCGTTACATCTGGCACCGTGAACATAACGGGCAGCACCTTTTCCGGCAACGCCGGGTATAACGGTGGCGCGATTTTTATTTTTGATGGCACCGTGAATGTCGCAGATAGCATCTTTTTGGGCAACACGGCGACTAGCAGCGATGCGAGCTCTGGCGATGGTGGCGCGATTGCTAACCGTGGTGCGTTGAATATAACGCGCAGCACCTTTTCCGGCAACACCGCAAAGGGCAGTATCCTTTCTGGCACAAACGCAAACGGCACCTACGGCTTTGGAGGGGCGATTTTTAACTTTTATACTGGTACAGCGAACGTCGTGGACAGTACCTTTTTCAACAACTCTGTGAAAGGCGGCAGTGGTAGTGGCGGCGCAATCTACAACTTCTTTGGCATGGTGAACGTGGCGAGTAGTACGTTTTCCGACAACTCCGCGTCCTTCGGTGGCGCGATTAGCAATTCCCGTGGCACGTTGTGGCTTGTGCTCTCTGTAGTGGCAGGAAACATTGCGTATCTTAGCCCCGACCTTTATGGCCCCATAATTGACGGTGGTGGCAATGTAGTTGGAGATACCATCGGCATCTTCGGCCTTACTGCCATGAGCGACAAGCCGAATGTGAATCCTCTACTTGCCCCTCTTGCACGTAATGGTGGCCCGGTGCAGACCTTCGCCCTGATGCCTGGTTCACCCGCCATTGCTATTGCGCCCTGCCCCATCGACCCGACCACAGGCGTAACCCTCGCCACCGATGCACGCGGGGTACGTAGGCCGCAGGGCGCGAATTGTGACGCAGGCAGCTACCAGACCTCCACTGGCCCGTAACCCTTTCGCGTCTCCCACCCGGCAGACGATGCGAACAATGTTGCCTGCACCGAGCCGCGACTGGTAACTGCACGCTGTCGCAGGTCGTTTAGTCCGTGCCGGTAAGGGCGGAATCCATCATGGCGGCGAGTTCCGCATACCGCCCGTCGAAGAGATGCGAGTACGTGTCGCTCGTGGTGCTCGGTTGTGAGTGCCCAAGCATTTTCGAGAGGTCGAGGAAGTTGCCGCCCCGCGCCACGAGCAGCGAGGCAAATGTATGTCGCAAGCCGTGGAAACGTACAGGTGTCAGGTTCGCGTTTTTGAGTAGCTTCTTAAATTGGCAGCGCGCATGGTCAGGGTCGGCGGGCGTTCCCTTTGAAGACGTGAAGATAAAGCCCGTGTCCTGCCACGCAATGCCTGCCCATAGCCTTGCCTCTAGTTGCCGTACCCGATGCCGCTTTAGTGCATCAACCGCTGTGGCTGGCAGCGTGAGCGTGCGGCGGCTCTTTTCCGTTTTCAGTTCTCGTAGCTGCAATCCCTTGCCCGGCACGCGCTGCAACTGATTGCGTACGGCGAGCACGCCCCGTTCTAAATCCACATCCTGCCAGCGTAGTCCCAAGAGTTCGCCCTGACGCAACCCAGTGGTGATAGCGAGTACGTAAAGACCTTCCATGCGGTCGCTCGCCACGGCTTTCAGGAACGCCCGCGCTTCCGCCAAATCGAGCGATTGCATCTCGCGGTGCGCGACCTTTGGCGGGTCGGTGAGGGCAGCAACGTTGCGGGTCACGAGTTGCCACTTCACGGCGTAGGTGAGGGCGGCACGAAGCACGCGGCGGCAACGCGCTGCCATCGTCGCGCTTACGGCCTTTGTCACGGCGGTAAGCATTCGCTGAACGTGTTGCGCGGTGAGCGAGCGCAAGGGCACCTCGCCGATGTGGGGAGTGATGTGCTTCTCCGTCGTGTCCTTGTAACTGCGGACGGTCTTAGGGGCAAGATTCGGCGTTACCACGTCGGTTAGCCACATGGCGAGAAATTCCTTTGTGGTTTGTTCCTTTGTGGCGACGATCAGCCCCGCCGCGAGTGCGTCGGTAATATCATCCAGTTTGGCTTTGACTTCATCGTACGTCTTGCCGTATTTCGTCGCGGGCTTGCGCTTGCCGTCCATGTCGGCAACGGTCTTTCGTCCCACCCACAACCCGTCTTCCCGCTGAAAGATTGTCCCCTCGCCGTATCCGCGCTTTTCCGGTTGCTTCTTGCGTGGCATGTGCTGATCCCCTTCCTGTTGATTAAACGGCAAACAAGGGCGGCACAGTGCCGCCCCACGATTCCTATGCGGCGTGCGCTTCGCGGGTGGCGAGCACGTCCGCGACGGCCCGTTCCACAGCAGCGAGGGGCACGGCCTCGCCGGGGTGTTGCGCACGGGCGGTGCGTAGCATGGTGAGCAGTTCGTCTTCGGTGAGTGTGTGCTGACTGGCGAGGGTAGCAAAGCGAAGGATTGCGGCGTACGTCATGGTGCATTCCTCTCAGACTATGGGAGAAGGGCGGCGCGCCTGCCGCCCCGTGATCGTCCTTACGCCGCTGCTTCCGTCTCACCCGGCATGGTGACAACGTGTGCCCCGCTCATCCGGTCAAGGCGAAAGCATTTCACCATGCGGCGAAGCGTGCAGTACGCCCGTACCACCACGTTGCCCTCTTTCGTCAGCGTGAGCGCGTGCGGCATGAGCGTGCGCGCCGTCGCCTCGCCTTTGTCATCCGTGTACAGGCAGGTGATCGCCCCACCTTCCACCATCGCCATTGCAAACTCGGTCAGGGTAATCAGGCCAAAGGTAGCGCGGCCTTCCTCGCCCCCGACCGCTTGCCAGTAGGCGTGCGCCGCTTCCGCGACAATGCCGGGGTCGGTGCGCTCGGTGACGGTGCGGGGCACTTCCACAGTCTTGGTGATTGTGTAGGTGTGTAGGTGATCGTCTCAGGGGTGGTATTCTGTGCAGTGGACATCGGGCTATCTCCCTTTGTTCGCGCCCCGTTCGATGTTGACGCATCGGCGGGGCATTTCGTTGCCAGCCCATGTGCTGACAATCACATTATCCTACGGTTGACAGGTATTGTCAATAGGCGTATCCTGTTTTCGTGCGGCCCGTTGTCTGGTAATGTCATTCTATGCAGATCGGAGATGAGGAAGTGCTGACACTCTCACAAGCGGCGGAACGGCTTGGCGTGCGGCGGCAAACGCTCGCAGAACAGGCAAAAAAGGGTGTGTTGCAGGCGACGCTTGCGGGACACGCCTACCTTGTGACTGCGAGCGAGGTTGAACGCTACCGTCAAAAGCATTTGGGCAAACATGGGTTCGCGGCGGAAACGCACCCCTTACATGGTAAACAGGGGCCGGGCCATCGGCGCAAGAAAGACGAAAGCGCGTGAGGTACGAGGGGACATACGCACACGGGTGACGAGTTTGCCATGTGCGAACAGGAGGCACGACGATGCGACGAACCACAGCGATATGCGCGGTGCTGCTGCTCATGCTGGCGTGCGACGGCTTCGGTCGCGCGGATGGGGGCCAGCGTGATGTCCATGCGGCAGACGGCGATTGCTTGACCTTTAAGGAAACGAGCAAGAGTGCGTGTGGGGAGTTCCTTGCCTACTGGAAAGCAAACGGCGGCCTCGCCCAGCAGGGCTTTCCAATCTCCGATGTGTTCAGTGAGCAGAGCGAAACGGACGGCAAGACGTATCCGGTGCAGTATTACGAGCGGGCGGTGTTCGAGTTGCACCCCGAACTGCCGCAAGGGCAGCGCGTGCTGCTGTCACTTTTGGGAGTGCAGAAGTACAAGACGCGGTACAACGGCACGCAGCCGGGTGGCACGCCGATCGCGGCTGCGGTAACGGCGGTGCCGACAGCAACCGTGGCAGCGACGGCCACCACCACACCGACCCCGGTTGCTCCCCTCTCTACTGTGCCGATGGCAACCGCAACCGGGCCACTGCTGGGGTCAGGCATTGCCGGTGGCGTCGCCGTTCCACCCACCAATCCCGTGGCAACCGCAGCGGGGCCACTGCCGGGGTCAGCTATTGCCACGACAGCGGCGACCACTGTGGCAGCGAGCGCGACGGTGGCGGCAACCGCAACGGGGTCACTGCCGCAGTCCGCAATGGGCGTAGACATCCTGCAAAAAGGGTGTGCGAATGGCTATCGCACCGTGACGTGCGGTTTCATCATACGGAATACAACCGCGATGACCTTTGGCGTGGTTGAGCTTGCTTATACGCTTTATGACACCGGCGGAT
>JAABUQ010001094.1_pt1 | contig 60622 bp, 53 predicted proteins | sample 5560001 | NCBI WGS metagenome assembly JAABUQ01 (sample SAMN10711888, study PRJNA513371) | rock metagenome | isolation source: Antarctica rocks | place: Antarctica: Victoria Land, Finger Mt nord | collected 2015-12-18
TCCGAAGCCTGATCTGGCGGTTCTACGCCGACCTCAAGGCCTATCGCCTCGACCCGGCGCAGCACCGCCGCCGCGAACTGCGGGCACGCTTTGACCGCATCTTCCGACGCAGCACCGGCTTTGCCACGCTGGATCGCCTGCTCAAGCGGCTGCACGCCAACAAGGCCGAGTTGCTCAGGGTGCTCGACCATCCCGAGATACCGCTGCACACCAACGGCTCGGAGAACGACATCCGCTGCCAGGTCACCAAGCGCGCCGTCAGCGGAGGCACACGCAGCGACACCGGACGCGACTGCCGTGACGCCTTCCTGGGACTGGCCAAGACCTGCCGCAAGCTTGGCGTCGCCTTCTGGGACTACCTCGGCGCCAGGATCGGCGTCCCCGATGCTCCCGCCGTCACCCCGCTCGCCGGCCTCATACGCTGTCGCGGTCAGCCCGCCTGAAACGCAGGCTGACCCGGGATTTTGCCCCGGTTACCGCAACGGGGGAGCAGGGGTTCCCTGTATTTTAGTGAACCTGCTTTGTAGGATCCCTGATGGCATCGTTGGGACTTTAGAGGGGCCGGCTGATTATGAAACGAACTGTCTGGTTGAGGCTGTTACCGTTGCTTTTGTTGCAGCAAGGTTGTGCAAGCCGTAGTGAGGTAAGCGCAGCCCAGCCCGGCTGGGCGTGCCGGGTGTTGGATGGCAAAAACCAGATCGCTATAAACGCGTCTTCAAGTCAGGCGTCCAATACTGGATCAGCAGTTGGCGCCCTCGTCATGTGGCAGGTTCTGGCTGGGGCTTGCTGGGCGTCGCGGTCCTGAACAGCCCTTCTTCCTTGTTGGCTTGGCCGGTTCGTCACCCCGATGTGTAACCGCCGTCCACCAGCAAGCTCTGCCCCGTCACATACAGGCTCGCCGGACCCGCCAGGAACACCGCCGCCCCCACGATGTCGCTATCCACCCCGAACCGCCCCATCGGCGTCTGCGCCAGCAGCCGCCCGGCCATCGTCTCGTTCTCCCGCATTCCCGCGGTCAGGTCAGTCTCGAAGTAGCCCGGCGCGATGCAGTTCACCCGCACGCCCTTCTGCGCCCAGTCCAGCGCCAGACCCTTCGTCAGCAGTTCCACCCCGCCCTTGGTCGCGCAATACGGCACCGACCGCCGCAGCCCGACATGCCCGGCCACGCTGCTGATCGTGATGATCGAACCCCGCCCGGCGGCGGCCATCACCGAGCCGATATGCTTGCAGCACAGGAAGGCGCCGGTCAGGTTCACGTCCAGGATGTGCTGCCAATCGGCGAGCGTCGTCCGCTCGATGCCGGCATAGATCGGGTTCACCCCGGCGTTGTTGACCAGCACGTGGACCGCGCCGAACCGCTCCAACGCCGCGTCGCGCAGCGCCAGGACGTCAGCCTCCTTGGACACGTCCGCCACCACCGGCAGCACGTCCGGCGCGATCGCGGCGGCGGCGGCCTGCAGCGTCGCCTCCGTCCGGCCGCACAGCACCAGCTTGGCGCCGTGGCGGTGCAGGCCTTCTGCAATTGCCCGTCCTAGGCCGCGGCCGCCGCCGGTGACAACGGCGACGTGGCCGGTCAGGTCGAAGGTGTCGCTCAATGGATGGTTCCCCCTCCGCTTTTGCCGACAGGATTGACGCCGCGGCAACGCTTGGCAACCTGCAGTGAGTAGGATGCCGGCGGTCCGTGCCGCTGCGGCCAGCCGCCAGGGGCGGGATGCGCCGGCCTGGACCGCCTTGTGGCCCAGGCACCGCTGCGCTACACGCGCCGGCTGGATGCCGCAGCAGCGGCGCACCGCGGGCGTGGTGGAATTGGTAGACACGCCAGACTTAGGATCTGGTGGCGTAAGCCGTGGGGGTTCAAGTCCCTCCGCCCGCACCATACGGCCCCTTGCGGGGACACAGGCACAAGGACGGGTTTAGAGATGCAGGTTACCGAGACGCTCCATGATGGCCTCAAGCGCGGCTGGTCCGTCACCGTGCCCGTGGCCGACATCGAGGGCAAGCGCACGGCCAAGCTGCAGGAGATCGGCCGCACCGTCCGCCTGCCGGGCTTCCGTCCCGGCAAGGTGCCGCTGAACATCGTCCGTCAGCGCTATGGCAACGCGGTCATGTCGGAGGTGCTGGAGGAGAGCGTCAACACTGCCACTCAGCAGGTTCTGACCGAGCGCGGCCTGCGTGCCGCTGGGCAGCCGAAGGTGGACGTGACCCAGTTGGATGAGAAGCAGGACCTGCAGTTCAACGTCGAGGTCGAACTGCTGCCTGACATCGCCATGCCGGAGTTCGGTGGGCTGCATCTCACCCGCTACAGCGCAGAGCCGTCGCCTGAGACCATTGATAAGGCCCTGACCGAGCTGGCCGCCCGCCGCCGGACCCTGGTGGATGTGACGGACGACCGTGGCGCGCAGACTGGCGATACCCTGACCGTTGACTACGCCGGCACGGTGGATGGCGTCGCCTTCCCCGGCGGCATCGGCACGGCCATGCCGGTCGAGCTGGGCGCCGAGAGCTTCATCCCCGGGTTCTCGGAGGGGATGGAGGGAATGCGCCCCGGTGAGGAGCGCCAGATCCATGTCACGTTCCCCGAGGAATACCACGCCAAGGAACTGGCCGGCAAAGCCGCCACCTTCGACATCAAGGCGACGGCGCTGCAGCAGTCCACGCCGCCGGTGATTGACGAGAGCCTGGCGGAGCAGTTCGGCTTCGACGACCTTGAGAGCCTGCGCAAGATCATCGCCGGGCAGATCCAGCGCGAATACGATGGCGTGAGCCGCATGCGGATCAAGCGCGACCTGCTCGACCAGCTTGCCAAAGGTGCCGACTTCCCGGTGCCGCCCAGCATGGTCGAGGCCGAGTTCAACGGCATCTGGACCCGTGTGGACGCCGACCGCAAGGCGGGCAAGGGCGACGAGGAGGACAAGGCCAAGGACGACGAGACGCTCAAGGCGGAGTATCGCACCATCGCCGAGCGCCGCGTGCGCCTGGGCCTGCTGCTGTCCGAGATCGGGCGCCAGAACGGCATCCAAGTCGGAGCGGACGAGTTGCAGCGCGCGATGCGGGCGGAGGCAGCCCGCTACCAGGGCCAGGAAGCACAGGTGATGGAGTTCTTCCGCAAAAACCCCCAAGCCGCCGACGGATTGCGAGGCCCGATCTTCGAGGACAAGACGGTGGACTTCATTCTGGAGTCGGCCAGCGTCGAAACAAAGGTCGTGACGCCGGAGGAGCTGTCAGCGGAGCCCGACGCTTCGCCGGCCCAAGCCGGTGCCGAGGCCAGCGAGGCGTCCGACCCGGTGGCGGACGAGGCCGCAGCCGCGGAGGCGCCCGCCACAGACGCCGCAGCCGCCGACCATTCGGAGCATCCCAACGCCTGACTGCCAGCAATCTGAGCACCCTGGACAACCAGCCGGGGCTTATCCGGCTGGCGTCAGCCCTGCGGCAGCCCATCTAATCCCATGTCGGCTGCCGCATCCGTGGCGGCGGCCATCGAGAGGAACTCAATATGTTCGGCATCCGGGACCGCGATCCGGTCGAGACTTACAACCAAGCCCTGGTGCCCATGGTGGTCGAGCAGTCAGCTCGGGGCGAGCGCGCCTTCGACATCTACTCCCGCCTGCTCAAGGAGCGGATCATCTTCCTGACCGGTGCGGTCTATGACCAGGTCGCGGCGGTGATCTGCGCCCAGCTTTTGTTCCTGGAATCCGACAATCCCAGCAAGAACATCAGCTTCTACATCAACAGCCCCGGCGGCGTCGTATCTGCCGGCCTCGCGATCTATGACACCATGCAGTATATCCGCAGCCCCGTCAGCACGCTGTGCATCGGCCAGGCTGCGAGCATGGGCAGCCTGCTGCTGTGCGCCGGTGCCAAGGGCAAGCGTTACGCGACGCCGAACGCCCGCGTGATGGTCCACCAGCCAAGCGGCGGCGCCCAGGGCCAGGCGACCGACATCGAAATCCAGGCAAAGGAGATCCTTACCCTCCGCAAGCGCCTGAACGAAATCTATGTCCGCCATACTGGACAGGAACTGAGTGCCATCGAGACGAAGCTGGAGCGCGACAGCTACATGTCGGCGGAGGAAGCCCGCGACTTCGGCCTGGTGGACATCGTTGTCGAGAACCGTCCGGCCCCGGTCGAGCCGGCGAAGCCGTAGGGTGACCCTTCCCGTGCCGGGCGTTGCAGCTCAAAGGTTGCAATCCACCTGGCACGGGCACATTTCTTGCTCCGTCTCACCGATGTCATAATAGCGGCGCAAAGGTGTCCCAGTTGGGTCATCAACGACTGTCGCTGGCCTCTGGCCTTGTTCGCCTACCTGGCCAGGTCTAATCTTTCCGGGATTGTCCCCGTAGGTGCGGGGCAGGAGTGTTTATGAGCAAGTCGTCCGGCGATTCCAAGAACACCCTCTATTGCTCGTTCTGTGGCAAGTCGCAGCATGAGGTCCGCAAGCTCATTGCAGGCCCGACTGTGTTCATCTGCGACGAGTGCGTCGAGCTTTGCATGGACATCATCCGCGAGGAGCATAAGACGCATCTCGTGAAGTCCCGCGACGGTGTGCCGACGCCCAAGGAAATCTGCAAGGTCCTGGACGATTATGTGATCGGTCAGTCCCATGCCAAGAAGGTCCTGAGCGTCGCGGTTCACAACCATTACAAGCGTCTGGCGCATGGCGCCAAGAACAATGACGTCGAAATCGCCAAAAGCAACATCATGCTTGTCGGTCCGACCGGGTCCGGCAAGACGCTGTTGGCGCAGACCCTGGCCCGCATCCTCGACGTTCCGTTTACGATGGCGGACGCCACTACGCTGACGGAGGCTGGCTATGTCGGTGAGGATGTGGAGAACATTATCCTCAAGCTGCTGCAGGCTGCCGACTACAACGTGGAACGGGCGCAACGCGGCATCGTCTACATTGACGAAGTGGACAAGATCAGCCGCAAGTCTGACAATCCCAGCATCACCCGTGATGTGAGTGGCGAGGGTGTGCAGCAGGCGTTGCTGAAGATCATGGAGGGCACTGTGGCCTCCGTGCCGCCGCAGGGCGGGCGCAAGCATCCGCAGCAGGAATTCTTGCAGGTGGACACGACCAACATCCTGTTCATCTGCGGCGGTGCATTCTCGGGCCTTGAGAAGATCATTGGCGCCCGTGGGAAAGGCAGCGGCATCGGATACGGCGCAGAGGTGCGCGCCCCAGACGAGCGCCGCACCGGCGCCATCCTGCGCGAGGTCGAGCCTGAGGATCTGCTCAAGTTCGGCCTGATCCCGGAGTTCATTGGACGTCTGCCAGTCGTAGCGACGCTTGAGGACTTGGATGAGGCGGCCCTGGTTGAAATCCTGACAAAGCCTAAGAATGCTTTGTCGAAACAGTATGCTAGGCTTTTCGAGATGGAGGGCGTGAAGCTCTCCTTCACCGAAGATGCACTGAAGTCTGTTGCAACCCGAGCCATCGCCCGGAAAACCGGTGCGCGCGGCTTGCGCTCGATTATGGAGGCTATCCTGCTCTCTACCATGTTCGACCTTCCCGGCCTGGATGGGGTGGAGGAGGTCACGATCAATCGCGAGGTTGCTGAAAGCCGCGCCAATCCCCTGTTCACCTATGGGAAGGGCAGGGCGGAGGGCGGCGCCTGACGCCGGGCCGAACCTCGCCTGGGGTCGGGCCTTGCTGTCCTGCTCCGGGCTGCCGATATCATTCCAGCAGGCCTGAGGGTCTGCCGGGGCTTCTGCCCCGTCGAGGCTGCGATGCGTGCCATGGAGGGCGCATCTTCGCCCTGATCGTCCAACTGGAGGTCTTATGAAAGAGCCACAGACCACAAAGTCTGCGTCCGAGGCATCTGCGTCTGGCGCGATGGCAGTACTGCCCCTGCGTGATATCGTCGTATTCCCGCACATGATCGTCCCGCTCTTCGTCGGCCGTGAGAAGTCGGTGCGTGCGCTGGAAGCGGTGATGAAGGACGATAAGCAAATTTTGCTCGTCGCCCAGAAGAATGCATCGCATGAAGATCCTGGCCCGGACGACATCTACGGCGTCGGCACGGTTTCCACGATCCTGCAGCTGCTCAAGTTGCCTGACGGCACCGTCAAAGTCTTGGTCGAAGGAGGGAGCCGCGCCCGCATCACCGGGTTCACCGAAACCGACAGCTACTTTGAGGCAACGACCGAAGCGATTCCGGACGAAGAAGCGGGTGCCGGTGAGCTGGAAGCTTTGGGCCGCACCGTTGTTGGGCAGTTTGAGCAGTATATCAAGCTGAACAAGAAGATTGCACCCGAGGTCTTGGTTTCCCTGAACCAGATCGAGGAACCGAGTAAGCTGGCCGACACCATCTCGGCCCACCTGAACCTCAAGATCGCCGAGAAGCAGGAGCTGCTGGAGGCTGCCAAGGTGGGCGACCGGCTCGAGCGAGTGTTCGCGCACATGGAGTCCGAGATCGGCGTCCTGCAGGTTGAGAAGCGCATCCGCAACCGCGTCAAGCGGCAGATGGAAAAGACCCAGCGCGAGTATTACCTGAACGAGCAGCTCAAGGCGATCCAGAAGGAGCTGGGTGACGGCGAGGACGGCAAGGACGAGACTGCCGAGCTTGAGGAGCGGATCAAGAAGACGAAGTTCACCAAGGAAGCGCGTGAGAAGGCTATGTCCGAGCTGAAGAAGCTGCGGACCATGAGCCCAATGAGCGCCGAGAGCACCGTCGTCCGCAACTATCTCGACTGGATGCTGTCCATACCTTGGAAGAAGCGCAGCAAGGTCAGCAACGACGTGCTGGAAGCCGAGCGCATCCTGGACGCCGATCATTATGGTCTGGACAAGGTTAAGGAGCGCATCCTTGAGTATCTTGCTGTCCAGTCACGTAGCCCAAAAATCAAGGGGCCGATCCTGTGCCTCGTGGGGCCGCCGGGCGTCGGCAAGACGTCCCTGGGCAAGAGCATCGCTAGGGCGACGCAGCGCAACTTTGTCCGGATGTCGCTGGGCGGCGTGCGGGACGAGGCGGAGGTGCGCGGACACCGCCGCACCTATATCGGTTCGATGCCCGGCAAGGTTATACAGGGCATGAAGAAGGCCAAGACCAGCAACCCGCTCTTTTTGCTGGATGAGATTGACAAGCTCGGCTCCGATTGGCGCGGGGATCCGTCCTCGGCTCTGTTGGAGGTGTTGGACCCCGAGCAGAATGCAACGTTCGCAGACCACTATTTGGAGGTGGACTACGACCTGTCCGACGTGATGTTCGTCACCACGGCCAACAGCCTGAAGATGCCGCAGCCGTTGCTGGACCGCATGGAGATCATCCGCATCGCAGGCTATACGGAAGATGAAAAGGTTGAGATCGCGAAGCGGCACCTCGTCAGCAAGCAGGCCGAGGCAAATGGGTTGAAGCCGGAGGAGTGGTCACTGCACGACGATGCCATTCGGGACCTGGTGCGTTATTACACCCGTGAGGCCGGCGTCCGCAGCTTGGAGCGGGAGATCGCCAACGTCGCCCGTAAGGCGGTGAAGGAGATCGTCACCAAGAAGGCTAAGAAGGTCGCCATCAATCGCAAGAACCTGGAGAAGTACGCCGGGGTCCGCCGCTTCCGCTACGGCGAGACGGAGGCGGAGGACATGGTTGGTGTCGTTACCGGCCTGGCCTGGACCGAGGTCGGCGGCGAGATTCTCACCATCGAGAGCGTCATGGTGCCTGGTAAGGGCAACATCAAGCATACCGGCAAGCTCGGCGACGTGATGCAGGAGAGCGTGTCGGCGGCTCTCAGCTACGTCCGCAGCCGCGCGACCAGCTTCGGCATCAAGCCGACGCTGTTCGAGAAGCGCGACATCCACGTGCACGTGCCGGAGGGCGCCACGCCAAAGGACGGTCCATCGGCAGGTGTTGCAATGGCGACCAGCATCATCAGCGTGATGACTGGCATCCCAGTCCGGCGCGATATTGCGATGACTGGCGAGATCACCTTGCGTGGACGGATACTGCCGATCGGGGGTTTGAAGGAAAAACTACTGGCGGCGTTGCGGGCCGGCATCACCACCGTGTTCATCCCGAAGGACAATGAGAAGGATCTGGTGGAGATCCCCGACAACGTGAAAAAGAGCCTAAAGGTGATTGCTGTGTCCCACGTGGACGAGGTGATCAATCAGGCTTTGGCTCGCAAGCCGGAAGCCATCGAGTGGGAGGAGCCGATTGACCCGGTGGTTCAGCCGCCGGTTCAGCCAACAGCCCACTTGCCGCATTAACTGTAGCGGCTCCGCCGGTTTCCCGGGGGGGCCTACCGCGGCTTCTTTGCAACGTTTGAGTTGATCCGGCACGTCGAGGCGACTCGGCGTGCTGGCTTTCGTTGCGGGCCGTGCGGGTCGCCGATACTGTCCTGCGAACGGAAGCGGCGGGGACATGGCACACGATGGGTTTGCTGGAATGCCGCCGACCGCCCACTCACGGTCTCGGCGGAGGACGGGCACGTCGTCCATGACCCGGACGGATCTGGTTCATGCAGTCGCGGGTGAACTCGATGTGGCTATCAGCCGCGCCGGGGAGGCGGTTGATGCCGTTCTGCATGCCATCGAGCGTGGGCTGCAGGACGGCCAGGAAGTCCGTTTGGCCGGGTTTGGCACCTTCGCTGTTTCCACCCGCAAGGCAACAACCGGCCGCAATCCCCGAACGGGGGAGGTGATCGCGGTGCCATCCACGCGGTCGGTCAAATTCCGTCCTGGCAAGCCGCTGCGGGACGCGGTAAGCGGCACCGGAGTGCGTGAGCAGTTGGGGGGCGGTTAGCTCAGCGGTAGAGCGTCTCGTTTACACCGAGAGGGCCGGCGGTTCGATCCCGTCACCGCCCATTCCCACTTTCCACCTCCATGCGGCTTGACGCCGCCCCGTACCCGCCGTAGATCGTGCCCCCTGCCGCTGCGGGAGTAGCTCAGTTGGTTAGAGCGCCGGCCTGTCACGCCGGAGGTCGCGGGTTCGAGCCCCGTCTCTCGCGCCAGTAGCAGCAGATCACTACGATAATAGGTAAGGTTATCACCCCGCCCTAGCGGCGTGGTCAGGTTCACCGTATATCCTTGGTGCGGCGCAGCACTGCGCCAGCCCAGGCCCAAGGATTGCCCTATGCCGCTGCTGTCAGAATACTTTCCTATCCTGGTGTTCATTGCCATCGGTGGGGGCATAGCTCTCGCAATGGTCGGCGGCAGCCTGCTTGCAGCCCGGCAGAAGCCGTACGCCGAGAAACTCTCTGCCTATGAATGTGGGTTCGAGCCGTTCGACGACGCTCGGCGCAAGTTCGACGTTCGCTTCTACCTGGTCGCGATCCTGTTTATCATCTTCGACCTCGAGATCGCATTCCTATTCCCTTGGGCCGTCAGCCTCGCCGACATCGGCCTGTTTGGCTTCCTGTCCATGATGGCGTTCCTTGCGGTGCTGACAGTCGGCTTTATCTACGAGTGGTGCAAAGGCGCACTGGATTGGGAGTAGTTTCGCCATGAGCGTGACGACAGAAAACACAGACATCGCGTGGAACCGTGAGGCTCTGCAGCCTGGCTCGGCGCAGGACGCGGTGATTAAGGGCATAACCGGTGAGGTCGCCGACAAGGGTTTTGTCGTCGCCAACTTGGACAAAGTGGTCAATTGGGCTCGCACCGGAAGCTTGTGGCCGATGACGTTCGGCCTGGCTTGCTGCGCGGTGGAGATGATCCACGCCTACATGCCTCGCTATGACTTGGACCGTTTCGGCGTCATTCCGCGCGCCAGCCCGCGCCAGTCGGACGTGATGATCGTTGCCGGGACATTGACCAACAAGATGGCTCCGGCACTCCGCAAGGTTTACGACCAGATGCCCGAGCCGCGCTGGGTCATCAGCATGGGGTCCTGCGCCAACGGCGGCGGCTACTACCACTACAGCTACAGCGTCGTCCGCGGCTGCGACCGCATCGTGCCGGTTGATGTATATGTGCCGGGGTGCCCGCCGACGGCGGAGGCGCTGGTTTACGGCATCATGCAGCTACAGAAGAAGATACGCCGTACCGGGACAATCCTGCGTGGTTGACGGGACTGAACAAGCTCCGCAGGCGCCAGCCGTTGCGGTCGCCCCCACGGACCTTCCCGCGCTGGCGCAGTCCGCCATAGCCATTCCCGGCGTGCATCGTGCCGGGCTGGAAGGGGGCGAGCTTGTGCTCCATGCGGATCGCCTGATCATCGCCGACCTGCTGGCGTTCCTCCGCACCGACCCTCGCTTTTCGTGCGAGCAGTTGATGGACCTGTGCGGCGTGGACTGGCCGGAGCGCCCGCAACGCTTCGACGTGGTCTATAACTTGCTGTCTGTGTCCCTAAACCATCGGGTCCGAGTCGTGATCCAGACCGACGAGCAGATGCCGGTGCCCAGCATCCACCGCATCTGGCCCGTTGCTACCTGGTTTGAGCGCGAGGCGTGGGACTTGTTCGGCATCGTATTCAGCGGCCAGCCGGACCTGCGTCGGATATTGACCGATTACGGTTTTAACGGTCATCCGCTGCGCAAGGATTTCCCGCTGACCGGCTACGTCGAGGTTCGCTACGATGAGGAGCGGAAGCAGGTCGTCAACGAGCCGGTGAGCCTCACGCAGGACTTCCGCAACTTCGACTTCATCTCGCCATGGGAGGGTATGACCACCTTACCTGGCGACGAGAAGGCACACACTGACCGCATCGCCGCCCGTGCTGCCGACATGCAGGCCGGCACACTCGCGGCTCCGCAGAAGGAGGGCACATAGATGCCTGACGACGCACGTCTCGGCCCGTTCATGGGCACCAGCAGCACTACGCCAGACGAAGGCAAGCCGACCACCAGCAAGGTACTGGAGGTAGACAATCACACCATCAACTTCGGCCCGCAACACCCGGCCGCGCATGGCGTGCTTCGCTTGATCCTGGAAATGGATGGCGAGGTCGTGGAGCGTGCCGACCCGCATATCGGATTGCTGCACCGCGGCACCGAGAAGCTGATCGAGCACAAGACCTACCTGCAGGCGCTGCCATATTTTGACCGCCTGGATTACGTCAGCCCAATGTGCATGGAGCACACCTGGGCGATCGCGCAGGAGAAGCTGCTCGGCATCACCGTACCGGAACGCGGGCGCTGGATCAGGACGATGTTCGCGGAGATCACACGCATCCTGAACCACTTGCTGAACATTACTACCTACGCGCTGGACGTCGGCGCGATCACGCCGAGCCTGTGGGGCTTCGAGGAGCGTGAGAAGCTGCTGCAGTTCTACGAGGCGGTATCTGGTGCCCGCTACCATGCCAACTACTTCCGTGCCGGCGGTGTTGCGCGTGACCTGCCGGGCAACCTGGCATCCGAGATTGGTGAGTGGGCCAGCACGTTCCCGAAGTTCATTGACGAGCTGGAGCAGCTACTGACCACCAACCGCATTTGGAAGCAGCGTACGGTAGATATCGGCATCATGACGCCGGAAGACGCCTTGGCCTGGGGTTTCACCGGGCCGTGCCTGCGCGCCAGTGGCGTGCCTTGGGATCTGCGTAAGTCGCAGCCCTACGACAACTACGACCAGGTCGAGTTCGACGTGCCTGTAGCCCGCAACGGCGACTGCTATGACCGCTACCTTGTCCGTATGGCCGAGATGCGGCAGAGCACGTTCATCATCCAGCAATGCCTGGAAAAGATGCGGCCCGGCGACGTGAAGATCCAAGACCGGAAGTTCACCGCCCCGCGGCGCGAAGAGATGAAGAAGTCGATGGAAGCGCTCATCCATCACTTCAAGCTCTACACAGAGGGCTATCATATCCCCGCTGGCACGACCTACACCGCAACGGAAAGTCCGAAGGGGGAGTTCGGCGTCTATCTAGTTGCGGACGGCACCAACCGGCCCTACCGCTGCAAGATACGCCCGACCGGCTTTGCCAACCTGCAAGCGGTCGAGCACATGAGCAAGCGCCACATGCTGGCCGATGCCGTGGCCATCATCGGCTCTGTGGACGTCGTGTTCGGCGAGATTGACAGGTAGAGCATGTCGCAGAACTTGGGCGGGGCCGCAGGGTCCCAGGTTGCCAATGGCACCTCTGAGGACGTCGGCGATGGCTCGACCGGGCTAGGCGCCCCACAGCCGACGCACTTTGCCTTCGATGAGGAAAGCGATCGCGAGATCGGGTTGATTCTGACGAAGTATCCGCCCAGCCGTAAGGCAAGCGCGGTGCTGCCGCTGCTGTATGTCGTGCAGCATCAGATGCGGCGGCAAACCGGCAGCGCTTGGGTGCCTACAGTGGCGATGGACGTGGTGGCAGATCGGCTGGAAATGCCGGCAATCCGCGTTTATGAGGTCGCAACGTTCTATCTGATGTTCAACACCAACCCGATTGGACGCTATCACCTGCAGGTGTGCGGCACGACGCCGTGCTGGCTGCGCGGATCGGATGAGATCACCCGTGCCTGCCGCGACGTGACCGGCATCAAGGCTTGGCGCGAGACCAGTGCAGACGGAATGTTCACCATGAGTGAGGTGGAGTGCGTCGGCGCTTGCGTGAATGCACCTATATTGCAGGTGGACGACGATTACCATGAGGATCTGGACTACGACCGGACGGTGGCGCTGTTGCAGGCGCTCCGCCGCGGAGAGGCGGTGAAGCCCGGCTCCTCCATCGGCCGTATGACGTCCGCACCCGAAGGTGGTCCCACCACCCTGACAACCCTGGAGTAGTCAGCGATGCTCGCCGACAAGGACCGCATCTTTACTAACCTGTATGGGCAGCACGATGCTGGCCTGGCCGGCGCACGAACGCGCGGCGATTGGGACGGCACGGCGGCCATTATCGCCCGCGGACGCGACGCCATTATTGACGAGATGAAGGCATCGGGACTGCGAGGCCGCGGCGGCGCCGGGTTCCCGACCGGCATGAAGTGGTCGTTCATGCCGAAGCAGGCCAGTCCAGACGGGCGGCCCAGCTACCTCGTTATCAATGCGGATGAAAGCGAGCCGGGTACCTGCAAGGACCGCGACATCATGCGGCACGACCCGCACAAGCTGATTGAGGGAGCGTTGATCGCATCCTTCGCGATGGGCGCAGCATCCTGCTACATCTATATACGCGGAGAGTATTGTAACGAAGCTAAGGCGTTGCAGGCCGCGGTTGACGAGGCGTATGCGGCTAACCTATTGGGCAAGAACGCCGCGGGGTCGGGCTACGACTTTGACTTGTATGTTCACCGTGGTGCCGGCGCCTACATCTGCGGCGAGGAAACGGCTCTTCTCGAAAGTTTGGAGGGCAAGAAGGGAATGCCCCGGCTCAAGCCGCCGTTCCCAGCGGCGGTTGGGCTGTATGGCTGCCCAACGACGGTCAACAATGTCGAGACGATCGCCGTCGTGCCGACGATCCTGCGCCGGGGCGGAGCGTGGTTCTCGGCGCTGGGCCGGCCCAAGAACAGCGGCACCAAGATTTTCTGCATCAGCGGCCATGTGAACAAGCCCTGCAACGTGGAGGAGGAGCTTGGCATCCCTTTGCGTGAGCTGATTGACACCTACGCAGGCGGCGTGCGTGGCGGCTGGGACAACCTCTTGGCGGTGATCCCCGGCGGGTCCAGCGTGCCACTCATTCCCAAGGACATCTGCGACACCGTCCTGATGGATTTCGACAGCTTGCGCGACGTGAAGAGCGGCCTGGGCACTGCGGGCGTGATCGTGATGGACAAGAGCACGGACGTGATCCGTGCCATTGACCGCCTGGCGCAGTTCTACAAGCACGAGTCCTGCGGCCAGTGCACGCCCTGCCGCGAGGGCACGGGCTGGATGATGCGCGTCATGCACCGCATGGTGCAGGGCCGGGCAGATTTGGATGAGATTGACACGCTGGAGCAGGTGTCCAAGCAGATTGAGGGCCACACTATCTGCGCACTTGGCGACGCCGCGGCCTGGCCGATCCAGGGTCTGATTCGTCACTTCCGTCCGGTGATGGAACAGCGCATTGCAGAATACAAAGCGGCCCGTGCGCCGCGTCCGCTGCCGATGGCGGCGGAGTAGAGGATATCCATGGCCAACGTCACCGTTGACGGCATCGCCGTCGAAGTCCCGAACGGCTCTTCCGTCCTGCAGGCCTGCGAGGCCGCAGGAAAGGAAATCCCGCGCTTCTGCTACCACGAGCGGCTATCCGTCGCCGGCAACTGCCGCATGTGCCTGGTAGAAGTCGAGAAGGCGCCCAAGCCCATCGCTTCCTGTGCCTATCCGGTGGCGGATGGCATGGTGGTGAAGACCGACACACCCGTGGTCCGTCAGGCCCGGCGGGGCGTGATGGAGTTCCTGCTTATCAACCATCCACTAGATTGCCCGATTTGCGATCAGGGCGGCCAGTGCGACTTGCAGGACCAGGCTTACTCCTACGGGATGGACCACTCGCGCTACCGCGAGAACAAGCGGGCCATCAAGGACAAATACCTGGGTCCGCTGGTCAAGACATTCATGACACGCTGCATCCACTGCACCCGCTGCATCCGGTTCAGCAGCGAGGTCGCCGGCGTGCCGGAGATGGGCGCTACCGCTCGCGGCGAGAACATGGAGATCGGCACCTACATCGAGAAGGCGCTGACGACCGAGCTGTCCGGCAACCTGATTGACATTTGCCCGGTGGGCGCACTGCTCGACAAGCCCAACAGCTTCGTCGCCCGTCCGTGGGAACTGCGCCACACCGTCAGCATAGACGTGCATGATGCGCTGGGGTCCAACATCACGGTGGATGGGCGTGGGTCCGAGGTACTTCGGGTCATGCCGCGCACCAATGAGGACGTGAACGAGGAGTGGCTGGCCGACAAGTCCCGCTTCGCCCATGACGGACTCAAGCGTCGGCGGCTGGACCGTCCCTGGATACGCGTGGACGGGAAGTTGCGTCCGGCAACCTGGCCGGATGCTTTCAGCGCGATTGCTGCCAAGCTGCATGGCGTGCTAGGCAACCGTATCGGCGCCATTGCCGGTGACCTGTGCGACGCTGAGAGCATGGTGGCTCTCAAGGACCTCATGACGGCGCTGGGGTCCACCAACTTGGATTGCCGCCAGGACGGCGCGGCGCTGCCGCCGGGGCGGCGGGAGCATTACACGTTCGGCACGACGGTCGCTGGGATCGAGGACGCCGACGCCATCCTGCTGATCGGCAGCAATCCGCGGCGCGAGGCTCCGGTGCTGAACGCCCGCATCCGCAAGCGGCTGAATCAGGGACCGTGCCCTGTCGCCTATATCGGCGCAGCGGCTGACCTGACCTATTTTGCGGATCACCTGGGCGACAACCCGGCTGTCCTGTCCAACCTCGGCGCTTTTGCCGACAAGCTGCGTGCCGCCAAGCATCCTATGGTCGTGGTGGGGCAGGGCGCCCTTTGCCGTCCGGACGGTGCGGCGGTGCTGGCCGTGGCCTGGCAACTTGCCGTTGATGTCGGCGCGCTGACGCCGGAGTGGAACGGGTTCAACGTGCTGCACACAGCGGCGGCTCGGGTCGGTGCGCTGGACCTGGGCTTCGTGCCGGGTGCGGACGGCAAAAACCTGGTCGGGATGATGGACGGCGGCGTGGACCTGCTGTGGCTGCTCGGGGCAGACGAGTTCGATGCTGCCCGTATCGGCGCAGGCACGTTCGTCGTGTATCAGGGTCACCACGGCGACCGAGGCGCCGCCCGCGCCGACGTGATCCTACCCGGCGCCGCCTACACCGAAAAGGCCGGCACCTATGTCAACACCGAAGGCCGGGTCCAACGCGGCTTCCTGTCCATCCAGCCACCCGGCGAGGCGCGGGAGGATTGGGCCATCCTGCGTGCGTTCAGCGCCATCATCGGCCACAAGCTGCCCTACGACGACCTTGCCGGCATACGTGACCGATTGGTGCAGGTGAACCTGGTCTTTGCCGTTCAACAGGAGTTGCAGCGTCGCGGCTGCATCGATATGTCCGGGCCGGCGTCCGACGGGATACTGTCAGATACGCCGTTCCAGCCTGCAGTGCCCGATTATTACCAGACCAACACCATCTGCCGCGCCAGCGCCACCATGGCAGAGTGCAGCCGGACCTATACCTACCCGATGCAGCAGGCAGCGGAGTAGCCGGGATGACAGCCTTCCTTGCCACCCCGCTCGGTATCACCGTGCTGACCGTAGTGCAAACCTTGGCCATGCTGGTGCCGGTCCTCGTCAGCGTCGCCTACCTGACCCTGGCTGAGCGCAAGGTGATGGCCGCGATGCAGATGCGTAAGGGGCCGAACGTCGTCGGCCCCTTCGGCCTTATGCAGCCCTTCGCCGACGCGCTGAAGATGCTGATGAAGGAGACCATCATCCCAACCGGCGCCAACCGCCTGCTGTTCATTGTGGCGCCGTTGCTGACGATGACGCTGGCGATGATCGCCTGGGCGGTGATCCCGGTGAACGACGGCTGGGCCATTGCCAACATCAACGTCGGCATCCTGTATCTGTTCGCGGTCAGCAGCCTAGGCGTCTATGGCATCGTCATCGCCGGGTGGGCCAGCAACAGCAAGTATGCCTTCCTGGGCGCGCTGCGTTCGGCGGCGCAGATGGTCAGCTACGAGGTCAGCATGGGCCTCGTGATCGTGACCGTGCTGTTGTGCGCCGGCAGCCTGAACCTGACGGCCATCGTGCACGCGCAGGAACACATCTGGTTCTTCATCCCGCTGTTCCCGATGTTCATCGTGTTCTTCATCTCGATCCTGGCCGAAACCAACCGCGCGCCGTTCGACCTGCCGGAAGGGGAGAGCGAGATCGTCGGCGGCTTCCACGTGGAATACGGGGCGATGACCTTTGGCCTGTTCTTCCTGGGTGAATACGCCAACATGATCCTAATGTCGGCCATGACGGCGATCCTGTTCCTAGGTGGCTGGCTCAGCCCAATCCCGTTTGCGCCCTTCACCTGGATACCCGGCCCGATCTGGTTCATCGCCAAGATCTGCGTGGTGCTGTTCATGTTCGTGTGGGTCCGCGCGACCTTCCCACGCTTCCGCTACGACCAACTGATGCGGTTGGGCTGGAAGGTGTTCCTGCCGCTGTCCCTGGGATGGCTAGTACTGACGGCGGGCGTGCTGCTGGGCATGGGTTGGCTACCTGGACAGCCGCCCGCGTAAATCTTGCTCTACCGTCCGGCTGCGCCTAAAGCGGGCCGGGCAAGAAGGAACACTCCAATGGCTTTTCTGGACCGCACCGCCCGCAGCCTGCTGCTGGGTGAGTTGATCTCCGGCATGTCGCTGACGCTGAAATACTTCTTCCGCCCGAAAGCCACGATCAACTATCCCTATGAGAAGGGCGCGATCAGCCCGCGCTTCAAAGGTGAGCATGCCCTGCGCCGTTACCCCAATGGCGAGGAGCGCTGTATCGCCTGCAAGCTGTGCGAGGCCGTATGCCCGGCGCTTGCCATCACCATTGAGGCCGAACCGCGCGACGACGGCAGCCGCCGCACCACGCGCTATGACATAGATATGACCAAGTGCATCTACTGCGGCCTATGCGAGGAGTCCTGCCCGGTGGACGCCATCGTCGAGGGGCCGAACTTCGAGTTTGCGGTGGAGACGCGGGAGGAACTGTTGTACAACAAGGAAAAGCTGCTCGCGAACGGCGACCGTTGGGAGAGCGAGCTATCCAAGCGGCTCGAACTCGACTCCCAGTTCCGCTAGAGCCTGCGCCGATGATCACCGCCGCAGCCTTCTATCTGTTCTCCGCCATCCTGATTGGCTCCGCGGCCGCAGTGGTGACGTCGCGCAACCCCGTGCATTCCGTGCTGTTCCTGATCCTCGCGTTCTTCAATGCGGCGGCGCTGTTCCTGATTGCCGGGGCCGAGTTCCTGGCGATGATTCTCGTGATCGTCTATGTCGGCGCGGTCGCGGTCTTGTTCCTGTTCGTCGTGATGATGCTGGACGTGAACTTCGGCCAACTGCGCGAGGGCTACCAGCGCTACTTGCCTGTCGGCGCTACCGTCGGCGCAGTGCTGCTGCTGGAACTGGTATTCGTCCTCGGCGGCTGGGAGTTTGCGCCGCAGGCCATGACCCTGCGCCTGAGCAGCACTCCGGGCACAGTCAGCAACACTCAGGCGCTGGGACGGTTGATCTACACGGATTATGTTTTCCTGTTCCAAGCCGCCGGGCTGATCCTGATGGTGGCGATGATTGGCGCCATCGTCCTGACCCATCGCGAGCGTACCACCAGCAAGCGGCAGAACATAGCCCGGCAGAACGCCCGCACCGTTGCCGACACGCTGGAGATAATGCCTGTCGCGTTGGGTGTCGGCACCAATGTCACTGGCATCCTCCGTCCGAAGCCGGAACCCGCCTTGGCGCTGGTGCAGGACGAGCCGCATGAGCACGGCGTCGGCAAGCCCGGCCCAGGAGAGCACGGATGACTACCATCGGTGTTGGACATTACCTGTTCGTGGGCGCGATCCTGCTGGTGCTGGGCATCTTCGGCATTTTCCTGAACCGCAAGAACATCATCGTCATCATGATGTCCATCGAGCTGATGCTGCTGTCGGTGAACCTGAACCTGGTCGCCTTCAGCTCCGCCCTTGGCGACTTGGCCGGGCAGGTGTTCGCGCTGTTCGTGCTGACCGTCGCTGCGGCCGAGGCTGCCATCGGCTTGGCAATTGTCGTCGTCTACTTCCGCAATCGCGGCTCGATCGAGGTCGAGGACGTCACCCTGATGCGGGGCTAGACCATGCTGTATGCCGTTGCCGTCTTCGCGCCCCTAGTGGGTGCTCTCATTGCCGGCATGTTCGGCCGGCAGATCGGAGACAAGGCTAGCGAGGCCGTCACCATCCTGTTCATGTGCGTTGCCACGGTTTGCGGTGCCGCCAGCTTCCTACCGTTCCTAAGCGGGGAGGGACTGCCAGGTGTCGTTAGCCTTGGTACGTGGATTGACGTCGAGGGCTTCCACGTCGAGTGGGCGCTCCACTACGACACGCTCTCGGCGATGATGGTGGCGATGGTGACGTTCATCGCCACGCTCATCCACATCTACAGCGTCGGCTACATGAGCCACGACGCGACGGTGCCGCGGTTCTTCAGCTACCTCAGCCTGTTCACCTTCGCCATGCTGATGCTGGTGACAGCGGACAACCTGGTGCAGCTGTTCTTCGGCTGGGAGGGTGTCGGCCTCGCCAGCTACCTGCTGATCGGCTATTGGTACGACCGGCCCAGCGCCAACTGTGCCGCCATGAAGGCATTCGTCGTGAACCGCGTCGGCGACCTGTTCTTCGCGGTCGGGATTGCGCTGGTGTTCCTGATGTTCGGCTCGGTCGAATTCCCAGACATCTTCTCCCACGTGCACGACCATCTGGACGAGACCTACCACGTGCTGGGCAGCACCTGGCGCGCCTATGAGGTCATCGGCGTCCTGCTGTTCCTGGGCGCCTGCGGCAAATCGGCGCAATTGGGCCTGCATACCTGGTTGCCGGACGCGATGGAGGGGCCGACCCCGGTGTCCGCCTTGATCCATGCCGCCACGATGGTGACGGCCGGCGTGTTCCTGATGGCCCGCATGTCGCCGATTCTGGAGTTCGCGCCGGGCGCGTTGGACTTCGTGGCCTTCCTGGGCGCCACGACCTGTTTAGTAGCGGCGACGATCGGCTGCGTGCAGAACGATATCAAGCGCATCATCGCCTACTCGACCATGTCGCAGCTTGGCTACATGTTCCTGGCTGCAGGAGTTGGCGCCTATCAGGTGTCGGTCTTCCACCTATTCACCCATGCCTTCTTCAAGGCGCTGCTGTTCCTGGGCGCCGGGTCAGTGATCCACGCCATGTCGGACGAGCAGGACATCCGCCGCATGGGTGGCATCTGGCGCAAGATCCCTGTGACCTACGCCGTGATGTGGGTCGGCAGCCTGGCCCTGGCGGGCATTCCGTTCTTCGCTGGCTGTTACTCGAAGGATGCGATCCTGGAAGCGGCCTGGGCCAGGGGCAACTTGGTTGGCTCCTATGGTTTCCTGTGCGGCATCATCGCGGCGTTCCTGACGGCGTTCTATTCCTGGCGCCTGCTGATCCTAACCTTCCACGGCACGCCCCGCGCCGACCGTCACACGATGGAGCATGTGCACGAAAGCCCGCCAGTGATGCTGGTCCCGCTGTTGCTGCTGGCCCTGGGCGCCATCGTGACCGGCTTCGTGTTCCGCGGCTGGTTCATCGGCGAGGACTGGCATGACTTCTGGCGTGGCGCCATCGTAAACGCTCCAACCAACACCGTCCTCAACGACATGGAGCATGTGCCGCTGCTGGCTTCGCTGCTGCCGACCCTCGTGGGCGTGCTGGGCATTGCCCTGGCATACCTGATGTATGTGATGCGGCCGGAGTTGCCGGCCCGCATGGCTGCTGCAGTGCCGCGCGTGTATGATTTCGTGTTGAACAAGTGGTATTTCGACGAGCTGTATGATCGCATCTTCGTCCGCCCTGCCGGACGTTTGGCCCGGCTGCTGTGGCAGGTCGGCGACGCCACCCTCATTGACGGAGTGCCGAACGGCATTGCCGCGCTGACCACGGACGGATCCGCCCAGGTTGTACGTATCCAGACCGGCTCCATTGCCGTCTATGCCTTCACCATGCTGATCGGCCTTGTCGCACTGGTCAGCATCTTCCTCGTTTACCGGTAGGCCTGCCTCGCCATGACCAACGCCGCCGGCTTTCCGATCCTGTCCCTGCTGACCTGGCTGCCCCTGGCCGGCGGGCTGTTCATCATGACCGTGCGTGGGACGGACGAGGTGATCGCCAGCAATGCCCGCTGGGCTGCGCTATGGACGAGCCTGATCATATTCGCGATCTCGCTGGTGTTGTGGGTGAAGTTCGACACCACCAACTCCGGGTTCCAGTTCCAGGAAAGCCTGTCCTGGCTGCCGGAATTCGGGGTCGGCTACCGTATGGGGGTGGACGGCATCTCGGTCCTGTTCGTGCTGCTGTCCACCGCACTGACTCCGATCTGCATCCTGGCGAGCTGGGACGCCATCACCGTCCGGGTCCGCGAATACATGCTCGCCTTCCTGGTGCTGGAAACGATGATGGTCGGCATGTTCTCCGCCCAGGACTTCATCGTGTTCTACATGTTCTTCGAGGCCGTGCTGATCCCGATGTTCCTGATCATCGGGGTGTGGGGCGGACCACGCCGGGTTTATGCCAGCTTCAAGTTCTTCCTCTATACCCTTGCCGGCTCGATCTTGATGCTGCTGGCACTGTTGGCGATTTGGTATCACGCCGGTACGACGGACCTGGCGGTATTAATGCACACGCCATTTCCGCCGAGGATGCAGTTCTGGCTGTTCTTGGCCTTCTTTGCCTCGTTTGCGGTCAAGGTGCCGATGTGGCCCGTCCACACCTGGCTACCCGACGCCCACGTCGAGGCGCCGACTGCCGGCTCCGTCATACTAGCGGGCGTGTTGCTGAAGATGGGAGCCTACGGTTTCCTGCGCTTCTCGGTGCCGATGCTGCCGCAGGCGTCGCAGTATTTTGCGCCGCTGATGTTCTCGCTTGGCGTGATCGCGGTCATCTATACGTCGCTGGTTGCCTTCGCGCAGACGGACATGAAGAAGCTGATCGCCTACTCGTCCGTGGCGCATATGGGCGTGGTGGTGATCGGCATTTTCACCTTCAACGCCCAGGGTTTGGAGGGGGCGCTGTTCCAGATGCTGTCGCACGGCATCGTCTCGGCGGCGCTGTTCCTGTGCGTCGGCGTGATCTATGACCGGATTCACACGCGGGACATCGCGCGCTACGGCGGGCTGGCCGGGCGCATGCCGGGCTACGCGCTGATATTCATGGTTTTCACGATGGCCAGCGTCGGCCTGCCGGGCACCTCTGGCTTCGTCGGCGAGTTCCTGGTGCTGGTCGGTGCGTTCAAGGTCAGCCTGTATCTCGCTTACCTCGGCAGCTTCGGTATGATCCTCGGGGCGGTCTATATGCTGTATCTGTATCGCCGGGTGATCTTCGGAAAGCTGACTCGGGACGACCTGCGCGGCATCTTGGACCTGTCGCCACGTGAGATCGCGATCTTCGCGCCGCTGGTCGGGCTGACCCTGTGGATGGGGATTTATCCCAGCAGCTTCACTCAATTCTTTGACGCCACGGTGCATGCGATGGTCGAGCAGCATATAGCGGCGCTGGCTGCGCCTACGCTTGCGGGGATCGCGCCATGACCGCAGCCGCGATGAACTGGGGATCAGCCGCACCAGAGATTGTTTTGGCCGTTTGCGCCATGGCGATCCTGGTGTTTGGTGTTCTAAAGAAGCCGGACCCGGCGTTCCTCTGCACCATGCTCTCCCTGGCGGCGCTCATGTTGGCGGGTGTGGTGGCATTGTCCACGCCGTATGGCTCGGCCTATCGCGGCCTGTTTGTGGTAGATGGTTTCGGCACATTCATGAAACTGCTGATCCTAGTTGGCGCCGGGCTAAGCGCAGTGCTGGCGCTGGATTGGAACGTGCAGGCAGGGATAAGCCGGTTCGAATTTCCGGTGCTGATCCTGCTGTCCACGGTCGGCATGATGATCATGTGCAGCACATCCAGCCTGATGACGCTCTATCTTGGGTTGGAGCTGCAATCGCTGGCGCTCTACGTGCTCTGTGCCTTCGACCGCGACAACCTCCGCTCCGCCGAAAGCGGCCTCAAGTTCTTCGTGTTGGGCGCATTGGCGTCGGGTCTGCTGCTGTATGGCATCTCGCTGGCCTACGGCTTCGCCGGCACCATGCAGTTCGGCGAGTTGGCGCAGGCGCTGACCGACCCGGCTAAGGCGTCCGCCGGGCTGATCGTCGGTATCGTGTTCATCATCGCGGGGCTGGCGTTCAAGCTGTCGGCGGTGCCGTTCCATATGTGGACGCCCGACGTCTATGAGGGTGCGCCGACGCCGGTGACGGCATTCATGAGCACTGCGCCGAAGGTCGCTGCCATTGCCCTGTTGCTGCGTGCGCTGGAAGTGCCGTTCGGCCACCTGAACGCGCAGTGGACCGGGATCATCGTCCTGGTCAGCATTGCATCCATGCTGCTGGGCTCGTTGGCTGCCATCGGGCAGACCAACATCAAACGGCTGATGGCATATTCCAGCATCGGCCACATGGGCTATGCCTTGGTCGGCCTGGCAGTGGGCACGTCCGAAGGCATACGCGGCGTGCTGATCTACATGGTGACATACGTCTTCATGTCCGCAGGGGTGTTTGCCTGCATCATCGCCATGCGCCGCCGCGGACGTTCGTTGGAGCGGATCAGCGACCTGTCTGGCCTGGCGACGACGGACCCCGGCCTGGCACTGGCGATGACGGTGTTCATGTTCAGCATGGCCGGCATCCCGCCGTTCTCCGGCTTCTTCGGCAAGCTATACGTGTTCTTGCCGGCGGTGCAGTCGGGCTATTGGACGCTGGCCGTCATCGGCGTGCTGACCAGCGTGGTTGGGGCTTACTATTATCTGCGCGTCATCAAGGTGATGTACTTCGACAAGGCGGAGCCGGCATTCGATGTGCGCTCGCCCTCCGTGTCGTTCGTTGCCGGCCTTGGGGCACTGGTGACGACCTTGTTCTTCGTATTCCCGGCGCCGCTGGTGGCCGCCGCGCAGTCCGCCGCGCGGGTGTTGTTCAGTTGAACCTGGACGCGCCGCCAGGCTGGCGGCTGCGACGTTACGAGAGCCTAGGATCAACCTCCGACCTCTGCGCCACCCTTGCTACGGCAGGAGAGCCGGACCGCCTGGCAGTGCTGGCGACCCGGCAGACCCAAGCCCGCGGCAGCCGCGGCCGGACCTGGGAGACCCTGCCAGGCAACCTTGCATTGTCTGTACTATTGCGCCCCGCGGGACCAGTCGCACAGGTGGGGCACTGGGCGTTGCTGTCTGCGGTGGTCTTGGCCGAGGCAATCGAGACCTCGGCGCCAGGCACGGTCCCACGGGTCAAGTGGCCGAACGACGTGGAGCTGGGCGGCGCCAAGGTCGGCGGCATCTTGATTGACACCGCCGTGGACGGTGGCGGCCGGCTCGCATGGCTGGTGGTGGGCTTCGGAGCCAACCTTGCCGCTGCCCCGGACCTGGAGCGGCCGGCGACGGCAGTGCCGGGCGCACCGGGTCCGGACCGGGTTGCGTCAATTTTGCTTGCCCGCCTGGATCATTGGGACCGCATCCGCCTACTGGACGGCTTCGCCCCGATCCGCCGCGCTTGGCTCGACCGCGGCCCTGTCATCGGCGCCCACATGCGCGTGCGGTGGGGCAACAAGGACCTAGGTGGCACGTTTGCAGGTCTGGGAGAGGACGGCGCCCTACTGCTGCAGTCCGGCGGACAGGTCCGCGCGCTGCAAACCGGCGAAATCTTGCAATCCCTAGGGGAATAGCTCGTGCTTCTCGTTGTGGACGCAGGCAACACAAACGTCGTCTTTGCCGTCCATGATGGGGCACACTGGCGCGGCATCTGGCGCATCGCGACGGAGCCGCAGCGCACGTCAGATGAATACGCTGTCTGGCTGCTGACGCTGCTGAACCTGTCGGGCCTGAAGCAGGCGGAGATTGGCCGTGCTGTTATCGGCACCGTGGTGCCCGCCGCCCTGTATCACCTGCGCCGCCTGTGCCGCGACTGGTTCAGCACCGAGCCGCTGGTGGCTCGGTCCAACCTCGACTGGGGCTTCGAGATCAAGGTGGACAACCCGGCTGAGGTCGGCGCGGACCGCCTGCTCAACACGTTGGCCGCGCACCAGGCCCATCACGGCCCCCTCGTAATCCTGGACTTCGGCACTGCCACGACCTTCGACGTGGTTGACCGCGACGGCGCTTATCTCGGCGGCGTTATCGCACCCGGCATCAACCTTTCCATCGAGGCGCTGCACAAGGCGGCTGCGCGCCTGCCGCGGATCGGCATCGGCCGGCCGCAGGCAGTGATCGGCCGCAGCACGGTCCCAGCCATGCAGTCCGGCATCTACTGGGGCTACGTCGGCCTGGTCGAAGGCCTGGTGGCCCGCATACGCGCTGAAATTGAGGCGCCCATGCGCGTCGTCGCCACTGGCGGTCTGGCGCCCTTGCTGGCCGAGGGCACGACCGTCATAGACCTGATTGACCCCGACTTGACATTGGATGGCCTCCGCTTGTTGGCGGACCGCAACCCCGCCCCCACATCAGGACGTGACAGAATAAGACCTAACGAAGGCGATTAGATGGACGTTTACAGCGGTGATCTGGCCTTCCTGCCCCTGGGCGGGACGGGTGAGATCGGCATGAACCTTAACTTGTACCGTGCGAGCGGCAAATGGCTGGCCATAGACTGCGGCATCGGCTTCGGGGGCCAAGATAACCCCGAGGTCGAAATCATGATGCCGGACCCCGGTTTCATCGCCGACCGGCGCGACGACTTGCTGGCCCTGGTGATTACCCACGCGCATGAGGACCACATCGGCGCCGTCGCCCATCTGTGGCGCCAGCTTCGCTGCCCCGTCTATGCGACGCCATTTGCGACTGCGGTGCTGAAGCGCAAGCTCGGGGAGACGGGGCTGGTCAACGAGGTCCGCATCCACACCATTCAGCCCGGCGGCACCTTCCAGATTGGCCCGTTCGACTTGCAGTTCCTGTCGGTCGCTCACTCTTTGCCGGAGGCGCAGGCGCTGGTGATCCGCACCAAGTACGGCACCATCCTGCACACGGGCGACTGGAAGCTGGATCCAAATCCGTTGGTCGGTCCACCAACCGACGAGGCCGCCTTTGCCAAGCTGGGCGAGGAGGGTGTCCTGGCGATGGTGTGCGACAGCACCAATGCCATGGTGGACGGGCACAGCGGCTCCGAAGGCGATGTGCGGCAGTCCCTAAGTGAGCTAATCCGCAGCATCAAGCATGGCCGGGTCGCCGTGACCTGCTTCGCCAGCAACGTGGCGCGGGTCGAGAGTGTGGCAATGGCAGCCCGGGACGCCGGGCGGCACGTGGCGCTGGTCGGGCGCTCGCTCCGCAACCTGGAGACTGCGGCGCGGGAATGCGGCTACCTTCGCGGCCTGTCGGAGTTCGTGGCGGAGGACGAAGCCGGCTCCATCCCGGACGACAATCTGCTGATGCTGGTGACCGGCAGCCAAGGGGAGCCTCGCAGCGCCCTGTCGCGCATTGCCGCGGACACGCACCCAAATATCGCCTTGGGCGAGGGCGACACCGTCATCTACAGCAGCCGCATGATCCCCGGCAACGAGCGTCCGATCATCCAAGTGCAGGATGGCTTGGTCCGCCGCGGCGTGCGGGTCATCACCGATGCCGACACCATGACCCACGTGTCCGGCCATCCCGCCCGGGACGAGCTTCGGCACCTGTATAGTTTGGTGAAGCCCAAGTTCTCCGTCCCTGTACATGGGGAATGGCGTCACTTGTCCGCGCACGCCGCCCTGGCCAAGGAGAGCGGCGCCACCCCGATCCTGTTGGAGGACGGCGATATCCTCAGCCTTTCGCCGGGCCGGCCGGAGGTGGTGGACAGTGCGCCGGTCGGCCGCTTGGCGCTGGATGGCAACCGGGTCGTGCCGCTGAATGGCGGGGTGCTCGCGGCCCGCCGGCGGATGCTGTTCAACGGCGTCGTGCTTGGCAGTTTCGCCGTGGATGCCGCTGGCAAAGTCATGGGGCAGGCTAGGGTCAGCGCGCCTGGCCTGTTCGAGCCGGATGATCCCGAAACCGCGCGGGTGACCGCGGACTTCACCCAGGCCTTGTCGGATTTGCCGGCGGCGCTGCGCCGGGAGGATTCAGCACTGGCTGATGCGGCGCGCGCCGCGTTGCGCCGGGCGCTGGGCCGCCGCCTGCAGAAGCGTCCGATGGTGGATGTTCACCTGTTGCGGGTTTAGCGGGGCGCCGTGAATCCGTTTACCGGCATCGTGCTGTTCACCATGATCTGGTGGACAGTGCTTTTCATGGTGCTTCCCTTTGGCATCCGTCCGGTGTCGGATGCCGACGACGCCACGGGTTGGCGCGGTGCGCCCGAGAAGCCTCGCATCGGACGGAAGCTGCTGGTGACGACGCTGATTTCAGCGGTGCTTTGGGGCGTAGCTTTCACTATTATCCAGAGCGACTGGCTGTCGTTCCGTCCTGCAGTACCAAGCTTTGACCGGTGATTGGGCAGCCATGCAGGCACAGGTCAAAGACTGTGCAACGTCGGCTTGGCAGGGCTAATTAAGCTGTGACGCGCGTCGCTTTATGCTGGACGCAAGAGGCGTAGAAGCCAATCATCACGACAGAGCAGGGGCTTTGCCCGGCTCTGTCGTGTGACTGGCGTTTCCTCCCTAAACTTGGCCCGCTGCGCCGATGGCGCGCGGGCCTTCTTTTTTTGTTAATGTGGAAACCCTCGTCTGTCACGCAGATTCCGACAGTTTTCGACAGATCCTGTCAACAAACGGTTGTGCGCTGCACAATAATTGCGCGTGTCGTTGCTTAATCGTTACTTATATTGGCGGGCTGGCCGGCGCGGGCCGGGGCTTGTAGGGTCCGCGCCTTCCACCATCCCAGGACTCTCGATGCGCCTGTCCCGCTCGCTGCTGCCCACCCTTAAGGAAACTCCGGCGGAGGCGCAGATCGCCTCGCACCGGCTGATGCTGCGCGCCGGCCTGGTCCGGCAGGTGGCGGCCGGCATCTACGCCTGGCTGCCGGCGGGCTGGCGCGTGCTGCACAACATCGCCGAGATCGTACGGCAGGAGCAGGATCGCGTCGGCGCGCAGGAGCTGCTGTTGCCCACCCTCCAATCCGCCGACCTGTGGAAGGAGACCGGGCGCTACGACGCCTACGGGCCAGAGATGCTGCGGCTGCGCGACCGGCACGAGCGCGACCTGATTTATAGCCCCACCAACGAACTGCTGATCGCCGACCTGATGCGCCAGTCGGTGCACAGCTACCGCCAACTGCCGCAGAACCTCTACCACATCCAATGGAAGTTCCGGGACGAGACCCGGCCCCGCTTCGGCGTCATGCGCGGGCGCGAGTTCCTGATGAAGGACGGCTACTCGTTCGACCTGGACCACGCGGCAGCCGTGAACAGCTATCGCATCATGATGCTGTCCTACCTGCGCACCTTTGCCCGCCTCGGCGTCCGCGCGGTGCCGATGGCCGCCGATACCGGCCCGATCGGCGGCGACCTGAGCCACGAATTCCACATCCTGGCCCCCGCTGGCGAAAGCCAGGTGTTCTACGATGCCGCGGTGGAGGATGTGTCCCTTGGCCTGGACGACGTTGACCACAACGACCCGGCGGCGTTGGAGCGCATGTTCACCGCCGTCACCACCCCTTACGCCGCGACCGACGAGAAGCACGACTTGCAGGCTTGGGACCGGGTTCCGATGGACCGGCGCCGCGAGGGCAGGGGCATCGAGGTCGGCCAAATCTTCAACTTCGGCACGCTGTATAGCGAGCTGGTTGGTTTGCAGGTCGCTGGCCCCGACGGCAAGCCGGTCCACCCCAATATGGGCAGCTATGGCATCGGCGTGTCCCGCCTGGTCGGCGCGCTGATCGAGGCGCACCATGACGACGCCGGGATCAAGTGGCCGGACAGTGTGGCGCCATTCCGCGCCGCCATCCTGAACCTTAAGCAGGCCGACCCAGCCACTCAGGCCCTATGCGAGCAGGCCTATGCCGCCATGCCCGGCCAGGCCCTGTACGACGACCGCGACGAGCGCGCCGGGGTGAAATTCGCCGACGCCGACCTGATGGGCCATCCCTGGCAAATTATCGTCGGCCCGCGTGGGGCGGCGGCGGGAACGGTGGAGCTGAAGCGCCGGGCGACCGGAGAGCGGCAGGAGCTACCGCTTGAGGCCGCCCTGACCCATATCCTCTAGCATGTTCGGTCCATTCGAGCGTGCCGTCGCCGGCCGCTATCTCCGGGCGCGGCGCGGTGAGCGCTTTGTGTCCGTGATCGCCGGGTTCAGCCTGGTCGGCATCGCGCTGGGAGTGGCGACGCTGATCATCGTCATGTCCGTCATGGGCGGGTTCCAGGTGGACCTGCTCAACCGCATCCTGGGGTTCAACGGGCACCTCGGCGTGTATCCCAGCGGCAGCGCCATGACTGACTACGCCGCCATCACCGACCGCATCCGCAAGGTGCCCGGCGTCGTGACTGCCGCCCCGGTGGTGGACGGCCAGGTGCTGCTGCAGGGACCCGGCGGCCAGAATGCCGGCGGCCTGGTGCGCGGCATGGTGCCCGGCGACTTCCGCCGCATGAAGGCCGTCAGCGACCATATCCTGGCCGGCACCTTGAAAGACTTCGAGGGCGAGGACGCCGTGGCCATCGGCATCGGCCTGGCGCGAAAGTTCGGCCTGGGGGTGGGCGACCCGCTGACCCTGGTATCGCCCCAGGGCGCCGCGACGGCCTTCGGCACCATCCCGCGTGTACGTGCCTACAAGGTTGTAGCGATCTTCCAGGTCGGCATGAACGAGTACGACACCTCATTCGCCTTCCTGCCGATCGAGGCTGCGCAAATCTTCTTTCAACTGCCCGGCGCCGCCTCCCACATCGAGGTTTCACTCGCCGACCCCGATCAGGTCCGCGAGGTGAACCGCGCCATCACGGACGCCTTTGCCGGCACCGGGCTACGCGTGGTGGATTGGCAGGCCAGCAACAACAGCTTCTTCGCGGCGGTCCAGGTCGAGCGGAACGTGATGTTCCTAATCCTGACGCTGATCATCCTGGTGGCGGCATTCAACGTCGTGTCGTCGCTCATCATGATGGTGAAGGACAAGACGCGAGACATCGCGGTGCTGCGCACCATCGGTGCCGGGCGCGGCGCGGTGATGCGGATTTTCCTGATGGCGGGCGCGTCGGTCGGCGTGACCGGCACCTTGTTGGGCGTCCTCATCGGCGTGCTGTTCTGCCTGAACATCGAGACGATCCAGGGCTGGGTCGAGGCCGTGACCGGCACCAAAGTGTTCAGCCCCGAGGTGTACTACCTGACGCACTTGCCGTCGAAGCTGAACCCGCACGAGGTCTTGCAGGTCATGCTGATGGCGCTCGGCCTGTCGCTGCTGGCGACCCTGTATCCAAGCTGGCGCGCCGCCCGCACCGACCCGGTGGAGGCGCTGCGGCATGAGTGAGGCGTATGTGACTTACACGCTGTACAACAAAGACCAAGATGCGAGGACAGTGATACTTGAACCCTGGGCAGAAGAGTGGGTAGTCCGAAAAGGATCAGTAATCTCCTTCGACATATTCTCGAACAAACCTGGTTTGCTCGAAACTGCACTGACGTCAGACTACACCATCGTTTATGCGTGGTGGGGTTGTCGCGTCAAAGTAACCATGGACGGGGTAGATGAAACCAGGACGTCTTTGAGAATTGCGGCACCGTTCGGATGAGCACGCCTTTGATCTTACGTGGTGTCAGCCGCGCCTACCGCAGCGGCGATGCCGAGCTGCATGTGCTGCGCGGCGCCGACCTGGAGCTGCACGCCGGAGAGATCGTGGCGCTGGTCGCCCCGTCCGGCACTGGCAAGAGCACGCTGCTGCATTTGGCGGGCCTGCTGGAGCGCCCGGACAGCGGCGCCGTACTGGTGGACGGGCGGGATGCGGGCGGCCTGCCTGACCCGGATCGCACCGCCATCCGGCGGGACCGCATCGGCTTCGTATATCAGGCGCATCACCTGCTGGCGGAGTTCACTGCCGCGGAGAACATCGTCCTGCCGCAGATGATCGCCGGCCGGCCCCGGCGGCAGGCGCGAGAGCGGGCTATGGCGCTGCTGACCGCCTTCGGCCTGCCGGCGCGGGCCGGGCACCTGCCGGGCAAGCTGTCAGGCGGCGAGAAGCAGCGCGTCGCCATTGCCCGTGCCCTTGCCAATGCCCCCGCAGTGCTGCTGGCCGATGAGCCCACCGGCAACCTGGACGTAGGAACCAGCAACATCGTGTTCGAGGAACTGCTTAGAATGGTGCGGCAAGAAGGAGTCGCAGCCTTGATCGCCACCCATAACCCGGACTTGGCTGCTCGCATGGACCGCCGCGTAACGCTGCACGACGGCCTGATCGTGGAGATGGCTTGATGCCGTACGCCGAATTCGTCCACCTGCGCGTCCATTCCGCCTACTCGCTGAGCGAGGGCGCCATTAAGGCGGACAAGATCGCCACCTTGGCACTGGCGGCAAAGATGCCTGCCGTAGCCATCGCCGACTCCGGCAATCTGTTCGGTGCGCTGGAATTCAGCCAATCCTGCGTGAAAAGCGGCGTGCAGCCGATCATCGGCTGCCAGGTGTCGCTGGTGCGGGTGGAGAACCTGCGTCTGGCGCCCGACCCGGTTGTGGTGCTGGCACAGGACGCGGCGGGGCTGGCCAACTTGCAGCGCCTGTCCTCCCTAGGCTTCATGCAGGGCGATCCGGCCAGCCCGCAACTGCCATTGGACGTGCTGCTGTCTCACGCGGAGGGCCTGATCCTGCTGACCGGCGGCACTCGAGGCCCCATCGCACGCATGTTGGCGGAGGGCCGGCGCCCCGATGCCCTGGCGCTGCTGGCCCAGATGGCGGAGGCGTTCCCGGGCCGCTGCATGATGGAGCTGCACCGGCATGGCCTGGCGTTGGAAAAGGCCATCGAACCCGGCCTGATCGGCCTGGCCGACGAGCTGGGCCTGCCGCTGGTCGCAGCCAACGAATGCTTCTTCGCCGCCCCCAAGATGCACGAGGCGCACGACGCCCTGTTGTGCATCGCCGACGGCCGCCAGGTCGGCGAGGCGGAGCGGCGCCGGGTCTCGCCGGAGGCCTGGTTCAAACCTGCCCGCGACATGCGCCGGCTGTTCAAGGACCTGCCCGACGCCTGCGACAACACCCTGGCCGTCGCCCGCATGTGCGCCGTCATGGCGGAAAGCCGCAAACCGCTGCTGCCGATGTGCCCTAAGGTCCGCCCCGGCCAGACCGAGGAGGAAACCGTCCGCGCCATGGCTGTCGAGGGCCTGGCTCGGCGCATGGATGCCGCCGACGCCGACCCGGCCACGCGCAAGGTGTATGAGGACCGGCTGGAATACGAGCTGGGCGTCATCGCCGGCATGGGCTTCCCCGGCTACTTCCTGATCGTCGCCGACTTCATCCAGTGGGCGAAGTCGCAGGATATACCCGTGGGGCCGGGGCGCGGCTCCGGCGCCGGGTCGGTTGCGGCCTGGGCGCTGACGATCACCGACCTGGACCCGCTGCGCTGGGGCCTGCTGTTTGAGCGGTTCCTGAACCCCGACCGCGTGTCCATGCCGGACTTCGACATAGACTTCTGCCAGGACCGGCGGGACGAGGTGATTGACTACGTACGTCGGGAATACGGCGCGGACCGCGTGGCGCAGATCATCACTTTCGGCAAGCTACAGGCCCGCGCCGCGGTGCGCGACGTCGGCCGGGTGCTGGGGATGCCGTTCGGCCAGGTGAACCGGGTGGCGGAGCTGATCCCCAACAACCCGACCCAGCCCGTCACCTTGTCCCAGGCCATAGACGGCGAGAAGCGCCTGCAGGAGATGCGCGACGGCGATGAGAACATCCGCCGCCTGTTGGAGGTCGCCTTGCAGTTGGAGGGGCTGTATCGCCACGCCAGCACCCATGCCGCCGGACTGGTGATCGGTGACCGCCCGCTGATTGACCTGGTGCCGCTGTATCGCGACCCCAAGGCCGATACCCTGGTGACCCAGTATTCGATGAAGTACGTGGAACAGGCTGGCCTGGTGAAGTTCGACTTCCTGGGCCTGACGACCCTAACCATCCTGCAGCAGGCCGTCCGCATCCTGCATGACCTGGGCGAGCCGGTGGACCTGGACCGCCTGCCGCTGGATGACGCCAAGACGTTCGAGATGCTGTCCCGCGGCGACGGCGGCGGGGTGTTCCAGTTCGAGTCGCAGGGGATGCGCGACGTGCTGCGGCAGATGCGCCCGGACCGGTTCGAGGACCTGATCGCCGCCGTCGCGCTCTACCGCCCGGGCCCGATGGCCAACATCCCCGATTATTGCCGCCGCAAGCATGGAGAGGCGTGGGAGGCGCCGCATCCGGAAATCCGCGACATCCTGGCCGAGACCTATGGCATCATGGTCTATCAGGAACAGGTCATGCAGATCTCGCAGACCATGGCGGGCTACAGCCTGGGCGCGGCCGACCTGCTGCGCCGGGCGATGGGCAAGAAAATACGCTCGGAGATGGAGCAGCAGCGCCAGGTTTTCACGGATGGCGCCACGAAGCGTGGCGTTCCTGCTGCCAAGGCCACTGAGGTGTTCGACCTCATGGCGAAGTTCGCCGACTATGGCTTCAATAAAAGCCATGCGGCAGCTTATGCCCTGCTGTCGTATCAAACGGCTTGGCTGAAGGCGAACCATCCCGTTGCCTTCCTGGCCGCCTGCATGAACCTGGCGATCAGCAATACCGACAAGATTGCAGCGCTGCGTCAGGAGGCTCAGCGCATGAGCATCGCCGTGCTGCCGCCGGATATCAATCGCAGCGGCGCCGACTTCCGGGTGGAGGTCGGGGAGGACGGCAAGGGCGCTATTCGCTATGCGCTCGCGGCGGTGAAGAAGGTTGGGTTGGCGGCGATGCAGGCCGTAGCGGCGACGCGTGGAGAGCGGCCGTTCGCGGACCTGGCAGACTTCTCGGCGCGGATTGACCCGCGGCAACTCAGCAAGATGCAGATCGAGAACCTGGCCCGCGCCGGCGCCTTCGACGGCATCGCGCCTAACCGCGCCCAGGTGTTCACCGGCGCCGACTTGGTGCTGAAGCGCGCCCAGGCCCAGGCGGAAGAAGCCGCGTCCGGCCAAACCGGCCTGTTCGGCGGCGGCGCCAAGCCGGAGGCGCTGCGCCTGCCGCCCACCCCGGATTGGCCCGGCATGGAGCGGCTGGGCTACGAGGCCGACGCTATCGGCTTCCATCTGACGGCGCATCCGCTGGACAGCTATGGCCCCTTGCTGAAGCGGCTGGGCGTGGTGCCCTCGCACGGGATGGAGGCGGCCGGGCTAGCCGGCGCGACGCGGATCAAGATGGCCGGCTGCGTGATCGGCAGCAAGGAACGTGCGACCCGCACCGGCAGCCGCATGGCCTGGGTGCGCCTGTCCGACGGTGGCGGCAGCTATGAGGTGACGTTCTTCAGCGAGGTGCTGAACGGGGCGCGCGACATCCTGAAGGCGGGGATGGCGGTGCTGGTGAGCGTGGACCTGCGGCTGGAGGGCGACAGCCTGCGGGTGACGGCGGCAGATTGCATGTCGCTGGAGCAGGCGGCGAGTGACGCCGGGGCGGGGATGCGGGTGTGGCTGGATCGGACGGAGGCGGTGCCGCATATCCGGGCGCTGCTGGCGCGGGAAGGAAAGGGCAAGGGGCGGGTCACGCTGGTGCCGCGGATTGACGATGCGCAGGCGGTGGAGATTACCATTCCTGGCGGGTTCCAGGTGACGCCTCGGTTGGCGCAGGCACTCAAAGTTGTGCCGGGGGTGGAGCGGGTGGAAGAGGTTTAAGGCCGGGCATTTCTGAGCAGTGCCCGGACACTATTTAGACCCGGCCTGATGGTAAACATCGGGAAGTCGAAGTAAACCGCGCAGGCCGCTACTGCATAATTACAGTGGCGGCCTAGCGTCGCTAAGCCGTCGGCAGAAGGTCCTCAATCAAGATTGGCGTCTTGCGAACCCGTATCCCAGTCGCATGATACACCGCGTTCGCGATCGCGGCCGGCATGCCAACGATGCCGATCTCACCGACCGCCTTGGCCCCGATGGCGTTCACGACCGTGTCCGTCTCGTCAATGATCTCCGCCGTCACCTCCCCGATGTCGGCACTGGTCGAGATATGATAGCCGGCGAGGTCCTGGTTGGCGAAGCGCGCGCGGGGACGGTCCACCTGGGTTTCCTCCAGCAGGGCAAAACTGGCTCCCCAGATCATGCCGCCCACTAGGTTGCTGCGCGCCGTCCGGGGATTGATGATCCTGCCGCAGGCAAACGCGCCGACCATGCGCGCCACGCGGATCGTACGCAGCAGTGGGTCCACCCGTACCTCGGCGAACTGCGCGCCGAACGAGTAGATGGCATGGGTCTTGGTGATCGGACCCTCGATGGCAAACCCACCCAGCAGGCCTTGCTGCGCCTTGTCCGCATCCATGGTGTCGGGCTTCCACTCCGCCGATGCATCAAGCGAACCAGCAGGCGTAGCCTTCAGCACATCGGCCAGGCTGTGCGCCGTGCCGTCCGCACTCACGATATGGCCGCCAGCGAACTGCAGCGTCGCCGGGTCGCGACCGGCAAACGGTCCGTTCTCTGCCGTAGCAGCCTGCAGCAGCTTCTCCCGCAACGCCATCGCCGCCTTATGCACCGCCGACCCGGCGGACCCCGTCGTGACGGAGCCGCCGGACATCGGGCCGGACGGCAGGCCGCTGTCGCCCAGCTCCACCCGCACATGATCGTCGGCCACGCCCAGCACGTCGGCTGCAACCTGGCCCAGCACGGTGTAGGCGCCAGTACCCACATCGTGCGCCGCCGTCCGCACCCGCAGCAGCCCGTCAGCAGTCAGTGCCACATGGGCAGCCGACGGCACCATGGCCGATGGATACGTTGCCGTGGCGCAGCCATAGCCGATCAGCACGCCGTCATCGGTTTTCATGGAGCCGATGCCCGGCGTCCGCTTGTCCCAGCCGAACAGCTCGGCGCCGCGGCGGTAGCACTGCACCAGCGAACGGCTGCTCCAGGGCAGGCCCTTCACCGGGTCCACTTTCGGCTCGTTCTTGATCCGCAGCTCGACGGGGTCCATGTCGAGCGCGACGGCCAACTCGTCCAGCGCGCTCTCGAACGCGAAGAAGGCCGGTGCCTCCGCCGGCGCACGCTGGAACCCCGGCGTGTTGACGTCGGTGGCAATCGTGGATTCCGACGTGCGTATGTTGGCGACGTCATACATCCGCGTGGTGACGTTGGTGCCGGGGAAGGCGATATGGTCAACCTCCGCCGTCTGCCCGATCGCCTCGTGGATTAGGGCGGTCATCTTGCCGTCGCGCTCGGCCCCGAGTGCGATCCGGTTGCGGGTGGCCGGGCGGAACGAGCCGACCGTGAACATGGCGTCCCGCGGCACCACCAGCTTGACCGGGCGGCCCAGCCGCTGCGCCGCGGCGGCAACTAGGATGGTATGCGGCAGCAGGGTCGCCTTGCTGCCGAACGCACCGCCGATGTAGGGCGACACGACATGCACGTCCTCGGCCGGGATGCCGAAGATGGCGGCGAGGGCGGCGCGCTGCCCGATCACCCACTGGCTCGGCGACTCCACGGTCAGCTTGCCGTCGTTCCAGCTTGCCGTCGTGGCATACAGCTCCATCGGGTGATGGTGCTGCGCCGGAGTGACATACTCCTGGTCCACGCGCACCGGCGCCCGGGCCAGGGCGGCGTCGGCGTCACCGACCACCACCACCGGCTCGCCATCCGGCTTTGACGTGCGATCCGGGTCGTCCATCGCCGCGGCGGCATACTGGGTCGCATATTCCAGATCCAGCGCCCGCGCCGCCTGCTCCGCCGCCTCCGTCGTGTCGGCAACCACCAGGCCGACAATCTGCCCGGCGTAATGCACCTCATCCGACGTCAGCGGCATGAAGGAGGACTGCATGTGCCCGCCCTTCATAATGAACGTCTCGGACCCCAGGTCCTGGTTCATGCTGCGGTGGGTCAGCACGAGCTGCACGCCGGGCACCGCCTCCGCCGCCGTAGTGTCCACCCGGGTGATGCGCCCGCGCGCCACAGGGCTGAGCGTCAATGCCGCATAAGCGGTGCCGGCATGGCCGTAATCCGCGGCGTAGCGTGCTGCGCCGGTGGCCTTCGCCGTGGCATCGCGCCGGACGATGGGAGTGCCGATGCTTCCGTCCATAGCTTATATCCTTCTGCTGGCCACAAGCGCCGCGCGTGCGACGGCGCGGGCGCCAAGTTCAATTTTGAAGGCGTTCTCACCACGCGGTTGGGCGCCTACGAAGGCAGCATGCCCCGCGGCCAGTGCGGTCTGCTCGTTCAGCGTCACTCCAGCCAGTGCCGCCTCCGCCGCTTGGGACCGCCATGGCTTGGTCGCCACCCCGCCGAGCGACACGCGGGCATGACGCACAGTATCCCCGTCCATTTCCAAGGCGACGGCGGCTGAAACCACGGCATAGGCGTAGCTCTGGCGGTCGCGCACCTTAATGTAGGTGGAGCGCCGTCCGGCGGGGGTCGCCTGCACCAGGATGGCGGTGATGACCTCACCGGGCTGCAGCGTGGTCTCCTTTGCCGGGTCATCGCCGTAGGCGACGTGCAACTCGGTGAACGGGATCGTCCGCGTGCCGGCCACCGACCGTATCTCGATGGACGTGTCGAAGGCCGCGAGCGCATAGCCCCAGTCACCGGGGTAGGTTGCAATGCAGCGCTCGGACGTACCGAACAGCGCCATCTCCCGCGTCACGCCGTCCAGCGCGGCACAGCCACTGCCGGGCACGCGCTTGTTGCAGGCGGATACGCCGTCGCGAAAGTAAAAGCAGCGGGTACGCTGCAGCAGGTTGCCGCCGACCGTCGCGGCATTGCGGATCTGCGGCGAGGCTGCAAGCTGTAGGCTCTCGGCCAGCGCGGGATAGTCGCGCAGCAGGACTGCATCTTCAGCAACTTCCGCCATGCGGGCCAGCGCATCAAAGCGCAGCACCGCCCCGGATGTGTCGAAGGCGGCGAGCTCGTCCAGGTGGCCGATGTCCACGATCCCAGACGGAGCCGCCAGGTCGCCGCGCATCAGGTCCACCATAGTGGTGCCGCCAGCCATCAGCGCGGCGCCGGGCGCCTGCGCCAGGTGGAAGGCCTCGTCCAGCGTGGCCGGACGGCTGTAAGTGAACGGCTGCATCTCAGGCCGCCTGCTGCGCGACGTCGCGGACAGCGGCGACGATATTCGGATAGGCGGCACAGCGGCATAGGTTGCCGCTCATGTATTCGCGTATCTCGGCGTCGCTGCCAGCGTGGCCCTCCTCGATGCAGGATACTGCCGACATGATCTGGCCCGGCGTGCAGTAGCCACACTGCAGCGCGTCATGCGCCACGAATGCCGCCTGCATCGGGTGCAGCGCCCCATCGGCGCCGGCCAGGCCCTCGATGGTGCGGATATCGCGCCCGGCGGCAGCGGCGGCCAGCACCAGACAGGCCAAATGCCGCCTGCCGTTGATGTGGACCGTGCAGCACCCACAAGTGCCATGGTTGCATCCGACCTTGGTGCCGGTCAGGCCCAAATGGTCGCGGAGCGCGTCAAGCAATGTGGTGCGCGGGTCTAGCGAGAGCGGGTGGTCATGGCCGTTCACCCGGAGGGTAAGCGGCACATGCGTCACCGGATTAAGGGCATCGGGCATGGGAAGTCCTTGTGCTGGGCGGCGCAGAAGTGATGCTGCTTCCCCGTAAGGAAAGGGCGTCAGCGCGCAATCACAGGTGAACGGCAACTGCGTCGGCCGGTTTCCGGGCCGTCCCGGTTATCGTGAGATGTCCGGCGAGCGGACCTGGCACACTCGGCTCCGGCCTATCGGGTGTCCAGCACCCTTGAGAAACCACTCATAAGTGAGAGAGTCTGCATTCAACCTGCCACGGCGGTTTGGATGTGAGTTGGTGAAGTCATGGTGACTGGGTCGTCCCGTTTGCCGGGTCAACGGCGGATGCAGGACCCCAGGCACATGCGGGGATGAAAACTGTCGAAAGACAGCCTGCGACGTATCCCCATGCACGCATCACGTTGATGGCGGTTGTGACTGGCAGGCCGCCGTGGAAGCGTTGATCTTGCCTTCGCGCGTCCAATCCGCCATATCCACTGCCGTCTGCACCGTGCGGACAAATTCACACGCGGGGCGCCTTTCCCGAGGGTTTACACCCAGGGTCCGGTGCCGCAAGGCCAGCCCCCGCGGAGGATCAACCGGACACCTGAAAGGTCACGCCCCATGGCGATGCCAGAATTCACCTTGCGCCAGCTCCTCGAAGCCGGCGTCCACTTCGGCCACCACACCCGGCGCTGGAACCCGCGCATGGGACCCTACATCTTCGGCGTCCGCAACGCCGTCCACATCATAGACCTGCAGCAGACCGTCCCCATGCTGGACCGCGCGCTCCGCGCCGTCCGCGACGTGACGGCTGCCGGCGGGCGTGTACTATTCGTAGGCACCAAGCGCGCCGCCGCCGAGTACGTAGCAGACAGCGCCAAGCGCTGCGGCCAGTATTACGTGAACCACCGCTGGCTCGGCGGCATGCTGACCAACTGGAAGACCATCACCGGCAGCATCAAGCGGCTCCGTCAGATTGAGGAGATGCTAGGGGGCGACGTGCAGGGCCTGACCAAGAAAGAGGTTCTGGACATCACCCGCGACCAGGAGAAGCTGGAGCGCGCGCTGGGCGGCATCAAGGACATGGGCGGCCTGCCCGACATCCTGTTCATCATCGACACCAATAAGGAGAAGCTGGCGGTCGAGGAGGCCAACAAGCTAGGCATTCCCGTCATCGCCGTACTGGACAGCAACTCCGATCCTCAGGGCGTCACCTACCCCATCCCCGGCAACGACGATGCTATCCGCGCCATCACGATGTACTGCGACCTGATTGCCGGCGCCGTGCTGGAGGGCATCAGCGCCGAGATGGTGGCCAGCGGCCGCGACACCGGCGCGTCCGAGGAGCTGCCGCTCGAGAGCATCCCGATGCCCGACCACGCCCCGGCCGAACAGCCCGCGGCGTAAGGAGCATAACTATGGCTGAGATCACCGCCGCGCTGGTCAAGGACCTGCGCGAGAAGACCGGCGCCGGCATGATGGACTGCAAGCGGGCGCTTACCGAATCCGGCGGCGACATGGACGCCGCCACTGACTGGCTGCGCAAGAAGGGCCTGTCCGCCGCGGTCAAGAAGGGTGGCCGCGTCGCCGCCGAGGGCCTGGTCGCCGTCGCCAGCAACGGCACCAAGGCTGCAATGGTGGAAGTCAACTCCGAAACCGACTTCGTCGGCCGCAATGAAGCGTTCCAGGCGCTTGTCGAGGGCATTGCCCAAGTCGCCCTCCAGGTCGGCGACGACGTGGAGACGATCCGCGCCGCCCATTACCCCGGCACCGGCCGGACGGTGGCGGACGAGATCACCCAGGCCATCGCCACCATTGGCGAGAACATGACGCTGCGCCGGGCCAAGGTGATGACGGTGCCGCATGGCATCGTTGCGACCTACGTCCACAACGTCCTCAAGCCCGGTTTGGGTAAGATCGGCGTGCTTGTCGCCGTCGAGTCGGAGAACGAGGCGTCGGCGCTGGAAACCCTCGGCCGCCAGGTCGGCATGCATGTGGCTGCCACGCAGCCTTCTGCGCTGGACATTGACAGCGTGGACCCGGCGGATCTTCAGCGGGAGCGCACCGTGCTCACCGAAAAGGCCCGTGCCGAGGGCAAGAAGGAGGAGATGCTGCCCAAGATCGTGGACGGCCAAATCCGCAAGTTCTACCAGCAGGTCGTGCTGCTGGAACAGCAATGGGTCCATGACGGTGAAAGCCGTGTCCGCGCCGTGATGGACAAGGCTGGCGCCAAGTTGGCGGGTTTCGAGCGGTTCAAGGTCGGCGAGGGCATTGAGAAGCAGTCCGACGACTTCGCCGCCGAAGTTGCCAAGGCTGCTGGCGTCCCAAAGGACCCGCAGCAGCCGACTGGTCCCCAGCACCCATCAGCCTGATCTGTTCGGCTGACGTGAGCAGCGCAGCAGGAGCCTACGGGCAACGAGCGCCGTGCTGACGACCTCCGGATCCCTTAACGGTTAAGGTGGGCCGCACCAACGGAAAGGGTTAACCAACCCTAAAACCGTCCAAAGCAACCCAACCGCGCCGCTCGAACTTGTGGGGGGCGGCGGCAGCCACTAGGTTGCCGCCGCCCCATCCACGTCAAGGACCTCATGCCAGACCAGCCCCCCTACAAGCGCGTCCTGCTCAAAGTGTCCGGGGAGGCGCTGATGGGGCGAAGGGAGTATGGTTTGGACACCGACACCCTGAGCCGCATCGCCACGGACGTGCGCGATGTCGTCGGGATGGGCATCCAAGTCTGCCTGGTGATCGGCGGCGGCAACATCTTCCGCGGCGTGTCCGCAGCCGCTGGCGGCATGGACCGCGCCCAGGCTGATTACATGGGCATGCTGGCCACCGTCATGAACGCGCTGGGGATGCAGAATGCGCTGGAGCGGCGCAACGTCCCCACCCGCGTGCAGTCGGCGATTCCCATGAGCAGCGTCTGCGAACCCTATATCCGCCGCCGGGCCGAGCGGCACATGGAGAAGGGCAGGGTGGTGATCTTCGCCGCCGGCACCGGCAACCCGTTCTTCACCACCGATACCGCCGCCGCCCTGCGCGCCGCCGAGATGAATTGCGACCTGCTGCTGAAGGGCACCCAAGTAGACGGCGTCTATTCCGCTGACCCCCGCAAGGATGCGGCTGCCACTCGCTACGACGAGCTGACATACCTGGAAGTCCTGTCCCGTGACCTCGGTGTCATGGATGCCGCCGGCATCAGCCTGGCGCGCGAGAACGGCCTGCCGATCATCGTCTTCAACATTCACGCTCCCGGCGCCTTCGCCAAGGTCATGCGCGGCGAGGGCCAGTTCACCCGCATCACCGAGCCGCATTAGCCGCCCACCGGAGGTTCCCTTGCCCGCCGACCTGAACGCCCTCAAGACCGACCTGACCCGGCGCATGGACAGCGCCCTCGACACCCTGCGCCGCGACTTCGGCGGCCTCCGCACCGGCCGCGCCAGCCCGGCCCTGCTGGAGCCGGTGAAGGTCGAGGCCTACGGCACCGTCGTCCCCATCACCCAGGTCGGCACCATCGGCGTGCCGGAGCCGCGCATGATCACGGTGCAAGTCTGGGACCGCACCCTGGTCGGCGCCGTCGAGCGTGCGGTCCGCGACAGCGGCCTCGGCCTCAATCCTGGGTCGGACGGACAGGTCGTGCGTGTACCGATACCGCAGCTCACGGCGGAGCGCCGGGGCGAGCTGGCGAAGGCCGCCGGGCGCTACGCCGAGGGCTCCCGCGTCGCCATACGCGGCGTACGCCGGGACGGGATGGACCAGATCAAGACGTTCGAGAAGAAGGGCGAGATCGGCGAGGACGAAATGAAGGACTGGTCCGACGAGGTCCAGAAGCTGACGGATGGCTATATAAAGCGCATAGATGAGTCGCTGGCCGAAAAGGACCAGGAGATCCGGCAGGTTTGATGGAATGCGCGCGGATAGGGGAATGGGTGTAGCGCCCTTGGCGGCCCGCCCGGCGGTTGCGCCGGTCCATGTCGCCATCATCATGGACGGCAATGGCCGCTGGGCTGCCGCCCGTGGCCTGCCGCGCGTCGCCGGGCACCGCGCCGGGGCAACGGCGGTGCGCCGCACCATCGAGGGTGCATTGGAGGCCGGGGTGTCCTGGCTGACGCTATACGCCTTCAGCAGCGAGAACTGGCGCCGGCCCATCGAGGAGGTGCTGGACCTGACCGGCCTGCTGCGCCATTTCATCCGCCAAGAGCTACAGGAACTTACCCGAGAGGGCGTCCGCGTCCGGGTCCTCGGGGAGCGCAGCCGCTTCGACCGGGAAACCCAGGCCGAGCTGGACCGTGCCGAGGCCGTCACCCGCGGCAACGCCCGCCTGAACCTGAACATCGCCCTGTCCTACGGTGCGCGAGACGAAATCGTCGCTGCCGCCCGCGCCGCGGCGAAGGCCGCCGCCGCAGGCACCCTCGACCCGGCCGCCCTGGACGAAGCCACGTTCGAACGCCTGCTGTTCACCGCCGGGATGCCCGACCCCGACCTGGTAATACGCACCTCCGGCGAGCACCGGCTGTCCAACTTCCTGCTGTGGCAGTCCGCTTATGCGGAACTGGTGTTTCAGGACGTACTGTGGCCCGATTTCGGTGCCGCCGACCTCCAAGCTGCCCTGGCTGAGTATGCCCGGCGCGAGCGCCGGTTCGGTGCCCGTCCTGGCTGACCCGGCCTTCCCCGCTGCGCCGATACCCAGCCGCGCCCCGTCGGCCCGTTGGTCCGACCTCCGGTCGCGCGTCATCTCGTCCGTCGTGCTGGCGCCCGTCGTGCTGGGCTGCCTGTGGGGCGGCGGGCCATATTGGGGAGCCCTGATGGCAGTTGCCGGGGCTGGACTGGCGCTGGAGTGGGTTGCCCTGTGCGGCCTTCCCCCGGGGGACTGGCCGGGCTTCGGCGTCGTTGCTGCAGTGCTGGCCGGCGTCGCCCTGACCGCGTCAGGCCGGCTGGATCTTGGCGCTGGGGCCTTGCTGATCGGCGCCGCGCTAGTCCTGCCGCCAGTCCACTGGCGGCTGGCCGCAGGGGTGGCCTATGTCGGCGTGGGTGCGGTGGCGCTGGCATGGCTCCGTTTGGATCCGCTGGCGGGCCGGGCCAACCTGGTGTTCCTGGTCGCGGTCATCTGGGCCAGCGATATCGGCGCCTACCTGGCGGGCCGGCTGATCGGCGGCCCGAAGCTGGCGCCCGCGATCTCGCCGGGCAAGACTTGGTCCGGCGCGTTGGGCGGCTTGGCGGCGGCGATGCTGGCGGGCTGCGCGGCAGGGCAGGCGATGGCGCCGGGAGCGCCGGTCCGTGCGGCTGCCCTGGCCTGCCTGCTTGCAGCGGCGTCCCAGGCCGGCGACCTCATGGAGAGCGCGATCAAGCGCGGGTTTGGTGTAAAGGACTCCGGCCGGCTTATTCCCGGCCACGGCGGCTTGATGGACAGGCTGGATGGGTTCCTGGTGGCTGCCCCGGTGGCGGCGGCTCTGGGACTGTTGGTTGGGCGGGGAACGGCATTATGGCATTGACTACGGCAAGCGGCGGCGCAGCCCGGACGGTGACGGTCCTGGGCAGCACCGGCAGCGTCGGCACCAGCACGGTGGACCTGCTGGCCGCAAACCCCGGTCGTTACCGCGTGCACGCCCTGGTTGGCGGTCGCAACGTCGCGCTGCTGGCGGCGCAGGCCGTGCAGTTGAATGCCGCCTTGGCCGTCATCGCAGAACCGTCGCTGCACGGCGCGCTGTCCGCTGCCCTGGCCCGGACCGGCATCGCAACCGCCGCCGGGGATGCCGCCGTGGTGCAGGCGGCAGCGGAGCCGGTGGACTGGACGATGGCGGCCATCACCGGCGCCGCCGGCCTGCCCAGCACGCTCGCCGCCATACGCCGCGGCGGCGCCATTGCGCTGGCGAACAAGGAGGCGCTGGTTTGTGCCGGCGAGGTAATGCTGCAGGCGGTCCGCGACGCCGGGGCCACCCTGTTGCCGGTGGATTCCGAGCACAACGCCATCTTCCAGGCGATGGCGGAGGGCAACCGCGACAGCGTCGAGCGCATCATGCTGACCGCATCCGGCGGTCCCTTCCGGCTGAGCAGCACGGAGGAGATGGCCCGCGCCACGCCCGAGGCGGCGTTGCGGCACCCTGTCTGGTCCATGGGCGCCAAGATCAGCATAGACAGCGCCACGATGATGAACAAAGGACTGGAGCTAATCGAGGCTGCACGCCTGTTCGACATGGACGAGGCCGACATTGGCGTGCTGGTGCATCCGCAATCCGTCATCCACGGCCTAGTCCACTACCGGGACGGCAGCGTGCTGGCGCAGATGGGGTCGCCGGACATGCGCATCCCCATCGCCCATGCCTTGGCCTGGCCCGGCCGCCTGCAAACTGCATCGCCCCGGTTGGACCTGGCGGCGCTGGGCCGGCTGGAGTTCGCGGAGCCTGATCCCCTGCGCTTCCCCGCGTTGCGGCTTGCGCGCGACGCGTTGCGGGCTGGTGGAGGCGCCCCTGCAATCCTGTCCGCGGCCAACGAGGTCGCGGTCGAGGCCTTCCTGGCCCGCCGCCTCGGCTTCACCGCCATCGCTTCGCTGGTCGAGGCGGTGCTGGACCGAATCGGGCACCGCCCGGCGGACAGCCTTGATGCGGTGATGGACCTGGATGCCGCGGCCCGCCGTGCGGCGCACCAGCATATCGCTGCCCGGGCGGCATAGCGCATGGCGTTGGCAGTCGCCTTCTCTGCTCCTGCCGGGCCGGCATCCGGTGAAATTGCAGATACGCAACCTATCTCTAATAGGTAAAGCCTTCCACGATCGCTCCGATTCTGTAATTATTACTCGTTGATTTCCCGTACCACGCCCCTGAGGTTCCCGAGATGGACTCCCTACGCAGCCTAGTAGCCTTCATCGTCGTGCTCGGCATCCTGGTGTTCGTGCACGAGCTTGGCCACTATCTCGCGGCCCGTTGGCGCGGCGTCCATGCCGAGGTGTTTTCGATCGGCTTCGGCAAGGCCATCGCAAGCTGGACCGACCGGTCCGGAACCGTATGGAAGCTGGCGTGGATACCTTTGGGCGGCTACGTGAAGATGCACGGGCAGGAGCGTCCGCAGGATGTGCCAGACGAAGTACGGGCAAGCTGGATGGAGGGCCGGACCTATCAGGGCAAGTCCGTGCTGTCGCGAGCGATCATCATCGCCGCCGGTCCAGTTGCGAACTTCCTGCTGGCCATCGTGCTGTTCTCGATCCTGATTGGCTCCATGGGCCGGCCGGTGGCGGTCAAGGAAGCGGTCTTCGGCGGCATCGTTGCCGGCAGCGCCGCGGAGCGTGCGGACCTTCAGGTGGGCGACCGCGTCCAGGCGATTGACGGCGCCCCTGTGCCGCTGTTCTCCGACCTGCAGCGAATCGTGTCCGCCAGTCCTTGCAAGAGCCTTTCCTTCCGGATACTCCGAGCGAGTCAGGAACGCACGGTGGATGTCACCCCCACCAGCCGCGATGTCGGCGGCCAGAGCGTGGGTACGCTTGGTGTGAGCACGGCGACCGACTTCGTGCCGGTCGGGCCGTTGCAGGCGGTCGGCGCCGGGGTGACGCAAACTTGGGACGTGCTCGCCAACACGGCGGCCGCGCTGGGTCAGATCGTCACTGGCCACCGCAGCACGGCAGAGCTTGGCGGACCGATCAAGATCGCCCAACTGTCGGGTCAGTTCGCCGCGGCGGGAATCGCCAGCTTCGTCGGCTTGATCGCGCTGCTATCCGTCAACCTGGGCCTGTTCAACCTGCTGCCGATTCCCGTGCTGGATGGCGGACACCTGGTGTTCTTGGGAGCAGAGGCGTTGGCTGGCCGCCCGGTGTCGCAGCGGGCGCAGGAATACGGCTTCCGCGCTGGAGCGGCCTTGCTTGCCGGCCTGATCCTCTTTGTATCGTGGAATGACCTCGTCAGTTCCAGCCTGGGCCGCTGGGTGTCCGGCCTGATCGGCTGACCTTTGACGCACTGACGCACCGGTCGGGCAACCAGGCCCGGCGCGCATTGGCCTTGGCGGCGGACGCATCGGCGCTTACAAGCACGCGTTAACCGCTGCCCCGGAGGGCCCGCCTGTTGTCTCGATACCGCGTCCTGCTGCTTGCCACTGTCTGCGCCGGCCCGCTGTTCGTCATGTCCGAGTCACGGGCACAGGGCCGGCCGGCGCCGCAGTCAGGCCGGGGCCGCGCGGCAGCCGTCCGGGCCGCCCAAACGCCAGCGGTGCCAGGGGGCGCCATCACCAACATCCAGGTCGAGGGCAACCAGCGCATCGAGACTGGAACCATACGCTCCTACATGCTGGTGCAGCCTGGTGACGGCTTCGACCCCGACCGCATAGACCGCAGCCTGAAAACCCTGTTCGCAACCGGCCTGTTCCAAGACGTCAACATCCGGCGCGAAGGCAACAGCCTGCTGGTCAAGGTGGTCGAGAACCCACTCGTCAACCGCATCGCCTTCGAGGGCAACCGCAAGCTGACGGACGACCAGCTTCGGCCCGAGCTGCAGCTCCGTGCCCGTGCGGTGTTTACCCCACAGTTGGCGCAGGCCGACCGTCAGCGCATCCTGGACCGCTATGCCAAAGGCGGACGCTTCGCCGCGACCGTCGAGCCGAAGATCATCCGCCTGAACCAGAACCGTGTGGACGTAATCTTCGAGATCAACGAGGGTGAGACCACCCTGGTTAGCCGCATCGCCTTCGTCGGCAACAGGGCATTCAGCGAGAACCGGCTGCGCGAGATCATCAACAGCCGCGAGCAGGCGTTCTACCGAATCCTTTCTTCATCGGACCAGTATGATCCGGAGAAGATCAACTTCGACAAGGAGCTGCTGCGCCGCTTCTACCTCAAAAACGGATACGCCGACTTCGAGGTGAAGGACGGGACGGCCGAGCTGTCGCCGGACCGCCGGGCCTTTTTTGTGACCTTCACCATCAGCGAGGGCGCCAGATATACCGTCGGCAAGGTGGACATAGACAGCAAGCTGCGGAACCTGAACAGCGAGGACCTGCGCCCGCTGCTGCTGATCGGGCCCGGCGACACCTATGACGGCGACTTGGTGGAACGGACCACCACGGCGCTCCAAGATGCCGTGCAGAACCGCGGCTACGCCTTCGTGGACGTGAAGCCGCGCATCGCCCGCGACAAGGACAAGAAAACCGTTGACCTGGTGTTCGACATCACCGAGGGACCGCGTGTTTACGTCGAGCGGCTGGACATCACCGGCAACACCCGCACCAAGGACAAGGTGGTCCGCCGCGAGTTCCGGCTGGCGGAGGGCGATGCCTTCAATGCCGCAACCATACGCCGGTCGCGGCAGCGGCTGCAGGACCTCGGCTACTTCAATGGCGTCACGGTCACGCCCAGCCCCGGCAGCGCGCCGGACCGCGCGATCGTCACGGCTGCGGTGGACGAGAAGGCGACCGGCGAGCTGACCTTGGGCGGCGGCTACTCGACCGACTCCGGCGCCTTGGTGAACGCCGGCTTGCGGGAGCACAACCTAATCGGCACCGGCATTGACGCCGGGCTGAACGGCGTGCTGGCGCAGCGGCGCAGCCAAGTGGACCTGGCGGTCACGGACCCCTACTTCCTGGACCGCAACCTGGTCGCCGGCTTCGACCTGTTCCTAGTCCGCAACGACAATCAGTCCATCGCCGCATACAGCGAACGGCGGACGGGCGGCGACATCCGCTTGGGCTATGAATTCAACGAGCACCTGCGCCAGGCCTGGACCTACTCGCTGGTGGACCGGAACGTCTATAACGTCCAGTCCGGCGCCAGCATTTATGTCCAGAACCAGCAAGGCAGCTCCCTGTTGTCGCAGGTCGGCACGACGCTGGCGCTCGACTACCGTGACAGCCGCACCGACCCGCATGAAGGCTTCTTGGTCCGGCTTGGCGCGGACCTCGCTGGGCTGGGCGGCACGGAGCGCTACGTGCGCGCCAAGCTGGACGGCAACTACTTCATTTCACTCGAACGCCTGACCGGCGATGCCGATTGGAGCATCGCACTCACCGCCGGCGCCGGCTATCTGGCGCAGCTCGGCCGCCAGGAGAAGATTATTGACCGCTTCTTCCTAGGCGGCGACAACCTGCGCGGCTTCCAGTCCGGCGGCGCCGGGCCGCACGCGGTGGGCGCCGGGACAAGCCCGACGGTGGACAGCATCGGCGGCCGGTTGATCTACACTCAATCCACCGAGTTGCGTTTTCCCTTGCCCATCTCGGCGGACCTTGGCCTGTCTGGCCGAACCTTCGTGGACATAGGCTCGCTATCCGAGGTGACTAAACTCTCCAATACGGTCGTCACCAACGATCCGACGCCGCGCGTCGGCGCCGGCGTCGGCGTGTCCTGGAAGACGCCGTTCGGACTCATCAACGTTGACTTGGCTCAGGCCGTCGTCAAACGCAAATACGACCAAACCCAGCTTTTCCGGTTTGGTTTCGGAACGAGGTTCTAAGCCGATGCCCCACCTTCTGCGTTCCGCCCTCGTGGCGACCGGCGTCATGTTTACTACTGGCGCCCTGGCACAGCAGCAGCCCGGCTGGTTCGTGCCGCCGGCCGGCGGCGGGGGAGGGACGGCATCGCCACGTCCAGGGCAAACGGCCCCGCCCCGGCCAGCGGCGCCGCGTCCGCAGCCGCGCCCGACAGCTCAGCCGCTGGTGCAGGTCGCTCCGCCCGGCGGCGACTCCGGCGGCTTGGCCGGGGCCAACCAGCCCGACGCACCGCCATTGCAGGTGCAGTTGCCGCCGGCGCCGGACCTCCCAGCAATCCCGCGCGGCCCGACCCCGCCGGCCGCGGTCATCGGCGTGCTGGGCATTCCCGACATCATGCGTGCCTCGACCGCCGCGCAACAGGTCGAGAAAACTATCAGCGAGCGGCGGGAGAAGCTGACCCAGGACGTGCAGAAGGAGCAGGCGGCCTGGCGGGACTTGCAGCAGGGCCTGGTCAGCCAGCGCGCCAGCATGACGCCTGACCAGATACGCGCCAAGGAAAAGGAGCTGCAAGACCGCGTCACCAACGCCCAGCGCAGCTTCCGCGACCGCAACCGCTTCATGCAGGAGGCGGCCCAGGTCGGTTTGTCGCAAATCGAGCGGACGCTGATCGGGGTCATCCGCCAGGTCGCTGAAAGCCGCGGCATGAACCTGGTGCTGCACCGGGCGCAGGTGGCGCTGAACGTCAATGAGTTCGACATCACAGAGCCGGTGGTCGAGCAGATGAACAAGGTTATGGCTACCGTGCAGTTGCCGCCGGAGGGTGTCTCCGCTGCAGGCCCAGCCGTCCGGCCCAACGCCCCGCCCGATGGCCCGGCAGCTCCAATTCCGACCGCTGCGCCGTCAAGCCCGCCGCCGCGCCGGTGATGGATGGCGGTTGCACAACACCAGGCGGGTGATCCGCGCTTCTTCGGCCGGACCGGGCCGCACGGCCTGGCTGCCGTTGCGGCCGTGGCAGGCGGTGGGTTGCCCGGCAACGGTTCGGAACGGCCGCTTCGCGGCGTTGCGCCATTGCAGGCTGCTGGCCCTGAGGAACTAAGCTTCATAGACAACCGCAAGTACCTGGACACTCTGGCTATGACCCGGGCTGGCGCCGTGATCGTGCACCCCGACCTGGCGCCACAGGTGCCGCCTGGGACCGCCGCCATTGTAACGCCTGAGCCTTATGCCGCCTGGGCCCGCGCCGCCGCCCTCTTTCACCCGCCGCCTCCGGTCCGGCCGGGCATCCACCCCTCGGCAGTGGTGGAGCTGGACGCATCCGTGGATCCAACCGCGGAGGTGGGCCCCCTCGCGGTTGTCGGAGCCGGCGCCGTCATTGGGGCCAGGTGCAGGATTGGGCCAGGGGCGGTGATCGGGGAGAATGTCGTGCTCGGCCCGGACTGCCGGATCGGCTCCTTGGCCAGCGTCACGCACGCGTTGCTCGGCGCGCGGGTTTACGTGTATCCCGCCGCCCGAATCGGGCAGGAGGGGTTCGGGTTCGCCATCACAGCTTCCGGATTCATCACCGTGCCGCAGCTTGGCCGGGTGATCCTGGAGGACGACGTCGAGGTCGGCGCCAATAGCACGATTGACCGTGGCGCTGCGCCGGACACGGTGATCGGCGCCGGCTCGCGCCTCGACAACCTGGTGCAGATCGGACACAACGTCCGCATGGGCCGGTGCTGCGTCGTGGTGGCGCAGGCCGGCATCTCAGGCTCGACCGTGCTGGAGGATTTTGTCGTCGTCGCTGCGCAGGCCGGGCTGACCGGACATTTGCGGATCGGCGTCAAGGCCCGTGTCGGCGCTCAGGCCGGCGTGATGTCGGATGTGGAGGCCGGGGCCGATGCGGTCGGCAGCCCCGCCCAGCCCATCCGGGAGTTCTTCCGCGGCGTTGCCACCCTGCGCCGCCTTGCCCGCAAGCCCCAGCCCTTACACGCCGCCCGCCCGGAGTAGGTTCAGATGGACGGCACACCCACGCAAACCACGAAGCCGCAACATGCGGCAGGCTCCCCGTCGAACCCGTCCGACGATGTCGCGCCCAAGCCCTCACTGAAGGCGGCGCTGCCGCCAGTCGAGGTTTTGGACATCAAACGGATCATGCATGCGATCCCCCACCGCTATCCCTTCCTGATGCTGGACAGGGTGATGGACGTGGTCCCTGGCCAATCCGCGGTCGGCATAAAAAACGTGACGGTGAACGAGAACTTCTTCCAGGGCCACTTCCCCGGCCACCCCGTCATGCCGGGCGTCTTGATCATCGAGGCAATGGCGCAGACCGCCGCCGTGCTGGTGGTTGAAACGCTGGGCCCGGACGCAGCCGGCAAGGTCGTTTATTTCATGACCATCGAGAACGCGAAGTTCCGCCGCCCCGTCGTTCCCGGCGACCAGCTGCGGATCGCCATCAATAAGGTCCGGCACCGTGGTCCCGTTTGGAAGTTTGCCGCCACGGCGCGAGTGGACGGGGTATCGGTGGCGGAAGCGACCTATGCCGCCATGATCGTGAACAAGTAGGCGGCCCGAGGGCTTCTTGTTCCGGTAACAATCCGTGTCTTGGCCCGGCCCGCCACGCTTCCTAGTCTGAGCCTACGCCGGCAGTGCCGGGCCATTGAGGTCGTCGCATGAGTACCCTCCCCCTTTCCGCAGCAGTCCGGACGCAGCCGACGCAGATACATCCGACGGCCGTGATCGAGCCTGGGGCCGTGCTGGGGCAGGGCGTGCAGGTCGGGCCGTGGTGCCATGTCGGGCCGGAGGTCAGCATAGGCGACGGCAGCCGGCTGATGTCCCACGTCGTGGTCGAGGGTGACACCGCCATCGGCGACGGCGTGACCTTGTTTCCCTTCTGCGCCGTGGGCCAGGCGCCGCAGGACCTGAAGTATCGCGGCGAGCCGACCCGGTGCGAGATCGGCGACCGCACCCAGGTGCGCGAGCACTGCACGGTCAACCGCGGCACCGTGACCGGCACGGGCGTGACCCGGGTTGGGTCGGACTGCCTGCTGATGGCTGTGGTCCACGTCGCGCATGACTGCGCCATTGGGGACGGCGTCATCATTGCCAACAACGTTGTCATGGGTGGGCATGTCGCCATCGGCGCGGGTGCGGTGATCGGTGGATCGGCGGCGCTGCACCAGTTCGTGCGGATCGGCCGTGGCGCGATGGTGGGCGGCGTATCGGGAGTGGAGGCGGACGTGATCCCCTTCGGCAGCGTGCTGGGCAACCGGGCGCGTCTGACCGGCCTGAACGTGATCGGTCTGCGTCGGCGCGGCGTGGACCGGGCTGGGCTGATGTCCCTGCGCGCCGCGGTGCGCCGGCTGTTCGGCCCTGACGAGGTGTTCAGCGCCCGGCTGGCGGAAGTGCGCGCTGCCTATGCCGACGACTCGTTGGTCCAGGAACTGCTGGCCTTCATGGACGCGCCGAGCAAGCGCGGGCTGATCCGTGCGGAGCTGGCCGGGCTGGATGAGGGTGAGGCGGCATAGGGTGGGCTTCTTCTTTCCCCCTCTCCCTCCGGGAGAGGGCTGGGGTGAGGGGGTCTTGCCTGCCGAGCGAAGAACCGCATGCGCAGCAGGAACCCGGTCCTGCGACAGGCAAGCATCGTGCTTGAAGACCCCCTCACCCCAACCCTCTCCCGGAGGGAGAGGGAGCAGGGAGTGACCGCCCCTCTTGGCATCATCGCGGGCGGCGGGCCGTTTCCTGGCCGGGTTGCCGCCGCGGCCCAGGCTGCCGGCCGCCCGGTGTTCATCATCGCCCTCCGCGGCTATGCCGAGCCGGCCGTCATCGCCCCGTTTCCCCATGCCGCGGTGCGGCTGGGCGCGGCAGCGGAGATCCTGGCGAACCTGCGCGCCCATGGCTGCACCGACCTCGTCTTGGTCGGCCCGGTCCGCCGCCCCTCGATCATGGACCTGCGCCCGGATGCGGAGGGTGCGCGGATCATGGCCCGCATCGGCCGGGCTGCCTTCGCCGGGGATGACGGCCTGTTGGCCGCCGTGGTGCGTGTGCTCGGCGAGGAGGGGTTCCGCGTGTTGGGGGCGCATGAAGTGCTGACGGAGGCCGTCGGCCCCCAGGGAGTCATCGGCCGGATCGAGCCTGACGCAGCGGCAATGGCCGACGTGGGACGCGGCGCCAAGGTCGTGCGCGCCCTCGGCCAGGTGGACGTGGGCCAGGGCTGCGTCGTGCAGCAGGGCATCGTGCTGGCGGTCGAGGCCATCGAGGGCACTGACGCCATGCTGTCCCGCGCCGCCGGCCTGGCCCGGCCCGGCCCCGGCGGCGTGCTGGTCAAGCTGGTCAAGCCCGGCCAGGACCGTCGCACCGACATGCCAACCATCGGCCCACGCACGGTTTCGGCCGCCGCTGCCGCTGGGCTGCGCGGCATCGCCTACGAGGCCGGGGGAACCCTGGTCACCGACCGCGCCGGCTGCATCGCCGCCGCCGATGCGGCAGGGCTGTTCCTGCTCGGCGTCGCCGCCGACCACGCCGGGGATGCGGCCCCGTGACGGCCCGCCAGAGCCGCACGCGCGTCCGTGCCGCCGTTGGCTGGCCGGGGACGGCACGCTGAGCGACGACGGCGCCCTGGCCTGGCTGACACGGCGGACGGTCAGGATTGGCGTGACCGGTCTGGCGCGGGCGGGCAAGACGGCGTTCCTGACCTCCGTCGCCGCCAACCTGCTGGCCCTGGGCGCTGGCCGTCCGGTGCTGCCGGCCTTGGCACGGCATCTGGCTGGCCGCGGCTTGCAGGTGTCGCTCGCGCCGTCCGGCGCCGCCGGGCTGCCGCGGTTCGACCATGCCCAGCACCTGGCGGCGCTGACCGCCGATCCGCCGGCCTGGCCGGAGCGGACCAGCTCGGCCTCCCTGCTGGCGCTCGACCTCGTGCTGGACCGGCAAAGCCTCGGGATCAGCCTGCCTCCCGCACGCATCCGGCTGGAGTTGCTGGACTACCCCGGCGAGTGGCTGCTCGACTTGCCGCTGGTCCGCACGTCGTATGCCGACTGGTCGCACGCCGTGCTGCGCCGCCTGCAAGAGCAGCCCATGGCGCAGGAGTTCCTGGCTTTCAGCGCCGCCCTGCCGCCCGGCGCCCCGGCAGATGAGGGCCTGGCCGCCACCGGGCACCACCTGTATCGCATGATGCTGCGCCGGATGCGCGACGAGGCCGGGCTGTCCCTGCTGCAGCCCGGCCGCTTCCTGATGCCGGCGCCGGGGCCGGAGCCGGTATGGATCGCCTTCTTCCCCATGCGTGGGCCGCAAGGCGGCGGCGGGCTGCATTCCCTGTTGGCGCTGCGTTACGCCGCCTATGTGCAGTCGGTGCAGGCAGACCTGTCGGAGCCGATGTTCGGCAACCTGGACCGCATCGTCGTGCTAGTGGACCTGCTGTCCGCCCTATCGTCCGGAGAGGCGGCATTTGCCGACGCCCGCGGCGCCCTGGAAGCCGCGTCGGGGGCGCTGCGCTGGCAGTGGTCGCTGCTGGAAGCAGCCCTGGCGCTCGGACGGCTGCAATGGCCGCCGCGCACCGTCTCCCGCGTGGCCTATGTCGTCACCAAGTCGGACCACGTGGCGGACCGGCAGCGCGGCAACCTGGCGGCGCTGCTGCGGAGCTTGGCGCAGCCGCCCAACGCCGGCACGGACGTGCGGACCGCCTATTTGCCGGTGGCCGCCGTGCGCTGCACCGAGGATTTCGTCTGGACCCTGGAGGGCCGTCCGGTGTCCGCCGTACGGGGCCGGCGCATCGGTGACGAGCGGCTGCTGCGTTCCTACCCCGGTGAGGTGCCGGACCGGCCGCCGGATGCCGGGTTCTGGGCGCATCCGTTCTTGCAACTCCCGGTATTCGAGCCGCTTCGGCCCTCGGACGGCGCCCGCGGCGGCGTGCCGGAGCTGGGGCTGGACGAGCTGCTGCTGTTCTTGCTGGACGGATCGCTATGACCCTGCCGCCACGCCCGCGGATTGAGCTGGATGATGGCACGGACGGCCCGGCTGCACCGGCCGGCGACATTGAGCCTACTCAGGCCCCGGCGGAGCCGCCGGCCCGGGCCATGATGCCAGCGCCACGCATCGAGTTAGAGACCGTGCCCGCCACCCGTTTGCAGGCCGAACCGCCCGCCGAGATCCTGGCCGACCCAGCGCCGCCCCGCCGTGCGCCGCTGGTATTGGCCGGTGCGGTGACGCTCGCGGCTGGGGTGGGCGGCCTGTCGCTGCTCAACTTCGTGGCGGACCAGTTCGCGCGTGCGGCCTGGCTGGGCTGGACCACGCTTGCCGTATCTGGGGTGGGCGCCGGGCTAGTGGGCGCCGGGGTGTGGCGGGAGATACGCGCCCTGCGGGCGCTGCGTCACGTGGACGGGCTGCGGGCGGACCTGGCCTCGCACGAGCCGCAACGGATCATGTCGGCAGCAATGGACTGGGCCGCTTCCGTGCCCGGCGGCCCGGCGCTGCGGGCAGTCAACGATCCCGACGCCGCACTGGCCCTGCTGCGCGCCGGCCCCGGTCAGGCGCTGCGGGCGGAGGCGGACCGGCTGGGCCGGAGCGCCGCTGTGCAGATGGTGGCGGGGATCGCCGCCATGCCGTCGCCGGCGCTGGATGTGGCGATGGTGGCCTGGCGCGGCGTCCGGCTGGTGCGGCAGGTCGCGCAGCTTTATGGGGTGCGGCCGGGCACGCTGGGCACCTTGGCCCTGCTGCGTCGGACGGCGGGGGCTGCGACGATGGTGGGCGCCGCGGAGTTCGCCGGCAACGCCGCCGCCCATGCCGTGCTGTCCCATCCCCTGCTGGCGCACCTGGCCGGTGAGATGGCCGGCGCCGGTGTTGCCGCCCGGCGCATGGTGGTGCTGGCGCGGGCAGCGGCGGCGGCCTGCGACCCTCTAGAAGCTCCGGTTCCCCCACGCAGGCGGGGCTGACAGTCGCGACCCTAGCAATATCAACCGCCATCCGCTCCGACCCGTCCGCAAGCCCGCCGTCATCGCAAGCCGCTTGCGGCGCAGTGATCCAGGGGCCAGGACGACGGCGCATGCCGCGCCTGGCTCGATGCGCTTTTTGCAACGACGGGACGGGTGGGAAAAGGCGGCTGGCAGTGTTGCACGAAGCCCGGCCAAGGCGGCTCAGGGTTCGACACGCTCCGCCCCGGTGAACACCGTCATTGCGTCCCCGCGCGCCACGCCCACGAGGGTGATGCCATGATGCCGCGCCCGCTCCACCCCGAGCGAGGTCGGCGCGGAGATCGCTACCAGTGCGCTTGCCCCTAGTGCAGCCGCTTTCTCCACCATCTCGTAGGAACACCGGCTTGTCACCAGCAGGAACCCGCCAGCCGGGTCCATCCCCCGGGTCAGCACGGCGCCGACCAGCTTATCCAGGGCGTTGTGCCGGCCAACGTCTTCCCGCAGGCAAGTGATCCCGCCGGACAAATCTACCCAGGCCGCGGCGTGGACGGCGCCGGTTTCTTGGTTTAACGCCTGCAGGCCCGGCAGCGCGTCCAGCGCCAGCCGCACCGCCGCTGTGCTGAGCTGCGCCATGCCGGCCGTCCGTTGCGGAGTGCGCGGCACCGCGGCCAAGTCCTCGATCCCGCAGACGCCGCAGCTCGTGCGGCCGGTCATGGAGCGGCGCCGGGCCAGCAGGGCGTGAAAGCGTTCCGGCGCAAGGTTCACCACCAGGCGCAGGCCGTCCGGGTCGTCCTCCACCCGGGTGCCGCGTATCTCAGAGCGCGCTTGGATGACGCCCTCGGTCAGGCTGAAGCCGACTGCGAAATCCTCCAGGTCGGCTGGCGTCATCATCATCACGGCATAGGGGACGGTGCCGTAAACGACGTTGACTGCGGTCTCGACGGCCAGGAACCGCCGGCTGTGCTGCGTTCCCCGTCCTTCGAAGCCGACCTTCGCCACGTCGGACGGGATGGCGGTCTCTGCTCGGCCAGTGCTGGGGAGCGCGTGTTCGGCAAGGGATGCTGTCATGCTGGGTGTCCACCGTTCTGCCCGCTGGGGATGCCTGCCGATGTCTCGTCGCGGAAACCGGTTGCCCCATCCGTTTAACGTCCGTCACCCGGCTTCGATGTTAGCTTGTCCGCCAGCGCTGGGGGCCGGGCCAGGCGTGCTCGCATCCAGCGCCGCCTGCAGGATGTAGGCCGCCGCCATGCTGTCCACCAGGGCGGCCCGCTTGCGCCGGGTCAGGTCCATCTCGCTAATCAAGAAGCGGTTGACGGCAGACGACGACAGCCGCTCGTCCCACAATGCTGCCGGCAGCGCCGTTAGGTCGGACAGCGCCCGCGCCCAATCCCGCACCGCTTGCGCCGCCGGACCCATGGCGCCGTCCATGGACAGCGGCCAGCCCACCACAAGCCCACCCGCGCCTTCCTTGCGCGCCAGGGCAGTGATTTCAGCCGCAGCCGCGGACAGCTTGCCCCGGCGCAGGCTGCCATAGGGACTGGCGAGCATCAGACCCACATCCGACAGCGCGATCCCGACGAGTTTCGCCCCTGGGTCCAGCCCGATCAGCCGCCGTCCCGCCGGGAGTGCGGCCCGAAGCTCCGCCATGTTGAACAGGGGCATCTCGGCCGGTATGCTTTCCATTTGCTGCATCGCCCTGTATGGGCGGCACCTCCTCCTTACCATAGGATAAACTGCCCCATGTCGCTCGATCCCGCGACCGTCCGCCGCGTCGCCAAGCTGGCCCGCATCCGTGTCGAGGAGGCCGACGTGGTGCAACTGGCGCAGGAGCTGGGCGGCATCCTCGGCTGGATCGAGCAGTTGAACGAGCTGGACGTGGACGGGATCGAGCCGCTGACCGGCGCCGCCCAGATGGCGCTGCGCCTGCGTGCCGACGAGGTGACGGATGGCGGCATTGCCGAACAGGTGCTGTCCAACGCCCCGGACCGCGCGGGTCCGTTCTATGCGGTTCCGAAGGTGGTCGAGTGATGCTGACCGACTTCTCTCTGACGCAGGCCCGCGATGGGCTGCGCCGTAAGGAATTCACGGCAGCGGAGCTGACCGATGCCTACCTGGACGTGGTGGAGGCGCTGAACCCGCGCCTGAACGCCTACATCACGGTGATGGCCGACACCGCACGAGTTGCCGCCGCAGACGCGGACAAGGCGCTTGCGGCCGGGTACCAGCGCCCGCTGCTGGGCCTGCCGCTGGCGATCAAGGACCTGTTCTGCACCGCCGGCACCCGCACCACTGCCGGCAGCCGCATCCTGTCGCTCTTCGTGCCGCCCTATGAGAGCACGGTGACGGCCAACCTGCTACGGGACGGTGCGGTGTTCCTGGGCAAGGCGAACCTCGACGAGTTCGCGATGGGGTCGTCCAACATGACCTCCGCCTACGGCCCGGTGCAGAACCCATGGCGAGAGACGAACCGGGCGCCGCTGGTGCCGGGCGGGTCCTCAGGCGGGTCGGCCGCCGCCGTCGCGGCCCATCTCGCGCTGGGCGCAACCGCGACCGACACCGGCGGCAGCATCCGGCAGCCCGCGTCGTTCTGCGGCATCGTCGGGGTGAAGCCGACCTATGGCCGCTGCTCCCGATGGGGCATCGTCGCCTTCGCGTCGTCGCTCGACCAGGCCGGGCCAATGGCGCGCACGGTGGAGGACTGTGCGGTCATGCTGGGCAGCATGTCTGGCTTCGATCCCAAGGACAGCACATCCGCGGACCGGGCGGTGCCGGACTTCGCCGCCGCCTGCCACCGCGGCGTGCGTGGGCTGAGGATCGGGGTGCCGCGGGAGTATCGCGCGGACGGGATGCCGGCGGAGATTGATGCGCTTTGGCGTCAGGGGCTCGATTGGCTGCGGGCGGAGGGCGCGGAGATCGTGGACGTCAGCCTGCCGCACACCAAGTACGGCCTTGCCACGTATTACATCGTTGCCCCGGCGGAAGCGTCCAGCAACCTTGCCCGCTACGACGGTGTCCGGTTCGGGACGCGCGTGGACGGCGAGGACCTGACCGACTTGTATGAACGCACCCGGGCCGAGGGTTTTGGCGCAGAGGTCAAGCGCCGCATCATGATCGGCACCTACGTGCTGTCATCCGGCTACTACGACGCATATTACTTGAGGGCGCAGAAGGTGCGGGCGCTGATCCTGCGCGACTTTACCCAGGCCTTCGCCAAGGTGGACGCGCTGCTGACGCCCACCACGCCCAGCGCCGCCTTCGCTCAGGGGGAGAAGATGGACGACCCGGTGACGATGTACCTGAACGACGTATTCACCGTGCCGGCCAACATGGCGGGCGTGCCGGGCATGTCGGTGCCGGCGGGGTTGGACGGGCAGGGGCTGCCGCTCGGCTTGCAGGTGATCGCCCGCCCGTTCGACGAGGAAACCATGTTTGCCGTGGGCGCCGTGCTGGAGCGCGCGGCTGGCTTCTCGGCACTGCCGGCGATACGCGCGGGGGCATACGAATGAGCTACGTCGTCGAGGGCCGCACCGGCCCCTGGGAGCTGGTGATCGGACTGGAGGTCCATGCCCAGGTCGTCAGCAAGTCCAAGCTGTTCAGCGGCGCATCCGCCGAATACGGCGCTGCGCCCAACAGCCAGGTCAGCCTGGTGGACGCGGCGTTCCCTGGCATGTTGCCGGTCATCAACCAGGAATGCGTGGCGCAGGCGGTGCGGACCGGGCTGGGCCTTGGCGCGCATATCAACTTGGTCAGCCGGTTCGACCGCAAGAATTACTTCTACGCCGACCTGCCGGCGGGCTACCAGATCAGCCAGTTCGCGCACCCCGTCGTCGGCGCGGGGACCATCGAGATCGAGTTGGCGGACGGCAGCACCAAGCAGGTCGGCGTCACCCGCCTGCACCTGGAGCAGGACGCGGGCAAGTCGCTGCACGACCAGGACCCGACGCGCAGCTTTATTGACCTGAACCGCTCCGGCGTCGCCCTGATGGAGATCGTAAGCGAGCCGGACCTGCGCACGCCGGAGGAGGCCGGCGCCTATCTCCGCAAGCTCCGCACTATCCTGCGCTACCTCGGCACCTGCGACGGCAACATGGAGGAGGGGTCGCTGCGCGCCGACGTGAACGTCAGCGTCCGCCGCCATGGCGAGCCGTTCCGCACCCGTTGCGAAGTGAAGAACGTCAACTCCGTCCGCTTCGTCATGCAGGCCATTGAGGCGGAGGCAGCGCGGCAGGTCGAGGTTTGGGAGGGTGGCGGCGAGGTCGTGCAGGAGACCCGGCTGTTCGACCCGGCGCGCGGCGAGACCCGCAGCCTCCGCAGCAAGGAGGACGCGCACGACTACCGCTATTTTCCCGATCCCGACCTGCTGCCGCTGGTGCTGGATGAGGACTGGGTGGCCGACCTGAAGGCACGCCTGCCGGAACTGCCGGATGCCAAGCGCACCCGCTTCGTCGCCGAGCATGGCTTGCCGGCGTATGACGCCGCGGTGCTGGTGGCCGACCAGGAGACGGCGGCGTTCTTCGAGACGGTCGCGGCCGGGCGCGATGCCAAGCAGGCGGCGAACTGGATGATGGGCGACTTCTTCGCGGCGCTGAACCGCACGGGCCGCACTATTGCCGATACTCCGGTGTCGGCAATGTCGCTCGGCGGCTTGCTGGACCTGCTGGCCGACAAGACCATCAATGGCCGCATCGCCAAGGAGGTGTTCGAGGCGATGGTGGACACTGGCGAACATCCCGCCGCCATCGTTGAGTCGCGCGGCCTGCGTCAGGTCGTGGACACCGGCGCGATTGATGCCGCTGTGGACAATGTGCTGGCCGCGAACCCGGACAAGCTTGCGGAGTATCGCGGCGGCAAGGACAAGCTATTCGGCTTCTTCGTCGGCCAGGTGATGAAGGCGATGGCCGGCAAGGGCAACCCGGCCCTGGTCAACGAGGCGCTGAAGGCGAGACTTTCGTAGGGATCTCTGCTCCCTCTCCCTCCGGGAGAGGGTCGGGGTGAGGGGGTCTTGGCTGCGGAGCGGGGTGCAACAGGTGCTGGCGGCACGGGTCCTCACATCAGCAAGGGCTGCGCTCGAAGACCCCCTCACCCCGACCCACTCCCGGAGGGAGAGGGAGAAGGTCGCGTTTAAGCATTCGTCCCCAGCATCCCCCGCAACCGTGCCGCCGCCGCGGCGCCCTTCACCGCATCCCGCCACATCGCCTCGGCCACGCGCTGGTGTGCG
>JAABUQ010001095.1_pt1 | contig 60467 bp, 55 predicted proteins | sample 5560001 | NCBI WGS metagenome assembly JAABUQ01 (sample SAMN10711888, study PRJNA513371) | rock metagenome | isolation source: Antarctica rocks | place: Antarctica: Victoria Land, Finger Mt nord | collected 2015-12-18
TCAGGCGCTACGAGCCGTGAGGATCGGCGCGAACGACGTCGCGAATGACAATCGAAGGCACCGTGGGAACCCGCTATTCGCGATTCGGCCGAGGCGCGGGTGTCCATTCGGTCGCCGAAAACGGAAGCGACGACGTTTCTGATCAGGCATGCGTAAACGGAGCCGTTACGGTCCGATCAGCGCGGGACGGAGCCGCGCGAGCACTACTTCTGGTCGCGCAACGCGACTTGGTCGGCGGTCCTTTCGTCGCAAAAGATCGTCGCGCCGTCGTGCGCAGGCCTCAGAATCGATCGCCGAACGTGTAATATTGCAGATTGTGTTGACAGTGTCCAGATACGTACCGTACAATCTTGCCACCGACAAGATGCAGGGCGCAATGGAGATTGCCATGCCTACCATCGTTACTGAACCCCGCACTCAAACATCGAACCGGGCGAACCCGTATCTCGCAGGCAACTACGCGCCTATCGACTTCGAGACGACGTCCTTCGCACTGCCGGTGAAGGGAACGATCCCCGAGCAGCTCAGCGGACGGCTCGTCAGGATCGGGCCAAATCCGAGTCGGCTGCCGGACGCCGAACACGCGCACTGGTTCACTGGACTCGGAATGGTTCATGGTTTACGGCTCTCCGACGGACGAGCAGACTGGTACCGCAGCCGTTACGTCAGAGCGGGCAGAGGCGCGCGATTGCTTGGTCTATACGTCGCGCCGGGACCCGCCGGTTACGACGACTTCAACGTGAACACGACCGTCCTTCATCTGGGCGATGGCATGTATGCGTGCGTGGAGGCGGGCGCGTTTCCCGTCGAGTTATCATACGAACTCGATTCCATATCACGCAGCGATCTCGGCGGCGGGTTGAAGTGCGGGTTCGCCGAACACGCAAAGACCGCTCCGCAGACGGGGGAACACTTCGCCATCGCCTGTCAACCGGGCAAGCCGCATGTTCAATACCTCGTCGTTGGTAACGATGGCGTCGCTCGCCAGCGCGCCGAAATCGAACCGCCGCACATGCCGCTTATCCACGACATCGCAATAACGCAATCGAGCGTCATCGTGCTCGACCTTCTGGTAACGTTCCAATCCGCCAAAGCGAAATCCGGGGACTTCCCATATGCTTGGGACGGGAAGCGAGAGGCGCGGGTCGGCTTGCTGCCCCGCGAGGCAATTTCTCAGGCATGCAGTGGTTTGAGGCGCCGACGTGCTTCGTCTTCCATGGCCTCAACAGTTACGACGACGGGACCAGCGTCGTACTCGATGTGTGCCGACATCCTAGGATGTTCGCGAGCGGCAACTCGGACGTAAACGAGGGCAACCCTGTTCTCGCCCGCTGGATTCTCGACAGGGTTTCCGGAAAATTGTCGGACACGATCGTCGACGACCACGGCTCCGAGTTCCCACGCGTGAACAGCACACGCGAAAGTCTCTCTTACCGCTACGGTTACACGGCTGCTGCACAAAACGGCGGCAAAACTGGGTCCAACGATGAAGCACGATTTGGCGACCGGAATTACCGAAGTGCACGACTACGGTCGAGGGAGGCTGGCACTCGAGCCCATATTCGTCGCGAAGACAGGCGCCGCCGCAGAAGATGACGGCTGGGTGATGTCCTATGTGTACGATGCGGATCGTAACGCGTCCGATATCGTCATCCTCTCGGCGCAAGATTTCTCCGGCCGCCGGTCGCCACGATCGAGTTGCCGGTTCGGGTGCCTTTCGGCTTCCACGGTAATTGGGTGCCCGATCGCAAAAACTAACCGCACCGGGTGATCGGCGCCGGCGGCGCCCTCCCACGCTAAGCGAACCAGGTCGATCTCGATTCGCCATGAGCAACATGGTCGAACCTTGCGAAGTGGCTGCGCCTTAATGCACCGACCGCCGACCCGAGCGGTTCGAAGATCCGACCGATTGGCCAGTTTGCCCTTGATCGTTTGTGCCGATCTCGCGGTTCGTGCGGCTTAATCGCCGGACCGCCGAGCCGCCCCGCTAGACGAAGCTGGAGCCTAGTGCAATTATCGGAACCCTTATGAGGAGCTGCTGCCGATGAGATCGCGCGCGGTACTTACCGGCATCGGCGTGATCATGCCGACGTGCCCGCTATAAGTTGGCGCGGTTGTCTAGTCGCCGGACCGTTGATCGCTCTGCGCATGTGGAGCGCGACGCTAACAAATAACGCATTCGGACAGCGCAGAGCTCGCCGTTGGTTTTATCAGTCGGTGCCGGCGACGCGCGCGACGAGCGCCGCGCGCGTGCGGACCCCGAGCGTTCTGAAAATCGTCTTGAGGTGATTGCGCACGGTGTGCTCGCTGCGGCCAAGTTCGCGTGCGATCGCGTCGGTTCTGAGCCCGCGCACTACGAGTGCAACGACGCCCCGCTGAGCGGGCGTTAATCTAGCGAACGTCTCGGGATCGATAGACTGGGGTGGTTGGGCCGGCTCCTCTTCGGTCGTAATGGGGGCGGCGAGCCACCTCGCATGCGGATAGGCACGCAACTTCATCAGTGCTAATTCATGCCATTTATCGTCGCCAGTTAACTTGGCGAGGCGCAGCGCCGTGCGCCCTGCACGCCAGTCGTAGCCGATCGCTTCGTAAATATCCCATGCCTGTCGATAGAGCCGCTCGGCCTCTGCGGTTTCACCGAGCACAGCACGTACGGTCGCCGACGCGAACGCATCGAGTGCTATAACGCGCCGATCGTTACTTGAGGCAAGTGTGCGCGTCCAGCGGTCCGAAAGGTCGCGCCAGCGAGAGACCCAGGCAAGCGCGAGCGCGGGATCTCGCGGCGCAAGTAACTCCGCGATCGCCGCGAGCGCGAACCGTTCTTCACCGCGAACGCTGTCCCAAACTACCCGATCAGCGAGGTCGAGTGCGTCGCGGAGTTCTTGTTCTGACCAGCGTCGCTCGCCGATGGCAGCCGCGACGCTCGCCCGATCGCACAGCGCGACCACGCGCCACGCATCGCTCGGAGCGACGGCGGCCGCTTCTTTAAGACGGCGGAATGCGTTAAAGTAGTCGCCTTCGAGCGCATGCGACCACGCGAGCTCCCGCAGCGCGTCGAACCACACGTCGGCGATGTCGTGAGTCCAGGGCACGCGCGGCACTTCACGTCGCGCTGCATCGCGTAGCGCAGCGCTCGGCAATTCGCAGCCGAGCGAGGCGATCTGCGCGACGACAATGCCGCGATGCAAGACGCTAGCGTCGTCGTGCGCCACGAGCGGAAGTGCGTCGATTAGGATCGCGCCTTGCGCCGCGACCGCACCTCGACTCGCGGCGATCGCTCCTCGCAACACGCGAATTTCGACGTCGAGATCGCTGCCCGCTTCGGGCGGCGACGCGTGCTCGAGCGCGGCTTCGGCTGCGTTAAGACGTCGCTCGATCCACAGTGCCACAGCCTGCTGGTAAGCAAGTTCCGCTCGCGCCGGCGATTGCGAACCGAGCAGCGCTTTCGCGTCGCGGAAGCAAGCGCGTGCGGACCGGGCGTCGCCGAGCCGCGCGTGAGCGACTCCGGCCAATATCGCAGCGACGCCCGCCGCGTCCCCAGCGCGCGTACGCGAGGCAGAACGCGCGAGGTATGTCAGCGCTGCACCAGCATCGCGCTTGAGGTAAATGCGCGCCCGCAGCAATACTGCCTGCGCCGAAGGGGCATGTCGCAGCGCTGACTCGTCGAGAATGGATGCGGCATCCGCGAAGCGGGCCTTTCGCGCGTCAGCAGTCGCTCGCGTGAGGGCTTCCTTGGCCGATAAGGCCGACGAGGGCGTCGCAGTCATAACTGTTGTTGCGGCACAATCACATACTGACCCTTCGGAGTCATATTAACTCAAACGGGCTAGGAATAGCTGCGGACCATCGCGAACGAACGCTGAGATGCGCTTTTTATCTGTCCGCGTCGTCCTGTTCGCGTTGCTTGTCGGCGCCACAGGCGTTCTCGCGAGCTGCGGGAACGGCGGAGTCGTGCCGGCAACCGCATCGCCATCGCCATCGCCATCGCCGAGCGCGCATCCGACGGCCTAAGCTACAAATGCGGTTCGCTACTCTATCGAAACCGTTTCCATCGGCTTCTGAAAGAAGGCCTATTTAGTGCTTCCGATTCCCTACCGGTTTCTCGCCCACACGCGGCTACAGTCGATCGCAATCGCTTCCTTCGTCATGCTCTCCGGCTGTTCGACGAATAGAGGTATCGCGTGTCCGGCTTACGTGATCCCAACGTTTATTGTCACCCCAGCAGATGGTTCCATAAACGTCTCCGATAGGATTTCCAGCGTTAAAGTAACCGGCCCGACGGACGGCACGTTTAGTTTGCGCGCGAGCGACGGATCGAGCACGATTCTTTCAAAGGCGGCCGCCGGATCGACGCAAGGTCAACTTCTTGCGTTGCCGCTTCTCGAACCGAAAACAAGGTATGCCTTGTTATATGCTCCGCCGCAAGTTTCTGATCCGTGCGGTAGCCACGAGACCAGCGGCACGATCGGAACTTTTACGACTGCCGCGTTGCCTTAAATGCGCACGAAGACCGTTCTTGTCGCTTCGCGGCGCTCGTTGATATGTCGAGTCGAGATCACCGGCCCCACATCACCGCGAGTGACTTTACGATAGCCGAATCAGATTCCTCACCGGGTCGAGCGCACCGGGATCGTCGCGAGCTCTTGGGTTTGGCGTTTAGGCACCGAAGCCTAAGGCAAGACCTTTAATCGGCCGCGTCCGATCATATCATCGGCCATCCCGTAGTAGATGTCGAACGCGCACGAACCGACGTCGTGTCGCGGATCGATTGCAGTTGGGAAAACAACGTCGTCGATGATACCGTGACGCTCCTGCGGCAGTTGCGGCCAGAACACCGGCTGCGGGGAGCGATACGTAAGAATGTGCGGACGTAAAAGGTCGAGGAATGCGATACCCGCGCGGTACTGCATCGCAGGCCGCGCAGCATCTTCATGCCCGGTCAAGACATCGATGCCGTGATATACGAGCAGCCATCCGAAGTCGGTTCGAACCGGCGGCGTACCGGTGCCCACCTTAATTGCTCCCCACTCGCCATCGGGTTGCATCACGACGCTCGTTTCTCTCGCATCGAGCAGTGCTCCAATATTGGAGCGAGCCTCGTTCGCGGGAAAGTAAGCGATGCAAATCCCCTCGCGCTCGCTTGGTGGCATCGCGAGGATCGCCGGGACGATATCTCGTCCTTGCGCGGTCGAGGCGTGTAGCGTCGGCCGGTGCAGCAAAGCCAAGGACGGAACCCCACTTGGCGATTCTACGACTTCCGGAAAAAACGCGGCGTCTTTGTCACCATAGCTTTCCTTGCCATGAAAATCTACGAGTCCGAGCCGGCTCCAATTGTGAGCATCGCGAGATTCCGCCAGTGCGACGCGCGCGCCGCTCGGGCCGTAGGCACAATATACCATAAGATAACGGTCGAGCGACGGCACGAAAGTGACGCGCGGATCTTCGCAGCCATACCCTCCCGGCTGCGCACGACGTTCGTATGTAGCTTCCGGCTCTAAGGCGAAGCCATCGCGTTCGAAAGTTACGTCGTCACCGGCCCATGACGCCGTGCAGCGCGCGATGCGTGAGACGTTCCCTTCAGCAACGAACCGCGGAAAAAGAACGAGTGACCCGTCTCGCGCGCGTGCGCTGGCCGGATTGATCGTTCCCTCGCGTTCGGCGCTGCTCCCATCGGGCGAGAGAATGATCCCGAGGCGGTCGAACGAGGCGCGTGGCATGTTACTCTCGTTCGCTAGTCACTTCGTTCATCTTGTAGCCGACGACTTCTGAGGATCGAGCGCCGAATCACGCGGCACACCCACGCCAAGCCGTCACGTCGCCGTCGCCGCACTTCGGCAGCGAACCGCGATCGCGCAACGAGCCGGTTCGGGTCTGCACGCATCGCCAGTCGCAGTTTACTCGTAACATAAATCGCGTCGCCCGAATCGCGCGGCCGCCTAAAAATCTACGCTGCCGGCCCGTAGAACGACTGCAGTCGAGTTCATCTCGCCTACAATCCGCCATATCGATAGCCGTATACTCCGCGTAAGGGCACTCAGCCGCGAGTTGCATCGTCGCGCCGCGAATCGGGCTTGCATTTGCGCGAGAAGCCGTTCGCGTTCGCGTCCCTGCTCTACGGCGTCAACGCGAAGTAAACGAGTCCGCCGATCTCGGCAACCGCCATCGCGATAAGCATATATTGAGTTCCGACTGATCGCGCGTCGTGGCGTGCATCGTCTAAGCGCAGCTTCGCGCCGGAATGCCTTTTGCGACCGTACCGTACGGTGCTCACGTGGGGACCGCCCCTCGAGTGTGGGTCGTCGCGCGTGCGAGCGCGAAAGGTCGGTAGCGATTCTTCGGCACGTCTCCAAATCTCCAAGCTGTCCTAAGTGTTTTACGCCCCGGTCGAGCCGTTTGTGTCAGCATTGAAAGCGAATGCCGGCATATGTCCGGCGCTGCGCCGCGCGAAGGTGCACGCAGCGCGTCGCTCTCGAGCAGAGAGCCCACATGCTCGACCGTAAGCTGGCCATGTGTTTCCGTTACCGATCAATAGCGCTTCCGGTAAAGCGCTATTGATCGAAGCCGACCTCAATGAGATACTCTCCCTCGACCCCTCGACAGGCAACGGTTTCGGGCCTAAAGGTCGAGGCGCGAGCAGCTTCCAGCGCCGCTTCGTCGAGCTGCCGATGGCCCGACGAGTGCGCGATTGCCGCACTTTTCAGGCGTCCGGTGCGTGCTAGCGCAATCCGTACGACGGCCGTTCCGCGAAGGCCGAGCGCGCTTGCGAGAGCGGGGTAATTTGGGTTGTAGGTTTCGTCGAACGTTGCGAGATGATCGGGTGCCGAGCACGTCGCTTTTAAAGCAGGCTGCGCGGCGGATGCGCCGAGCGGTGAGACGGCGGCGACGCATAGAACGCACGCTGCTAACCGGTCGGCAAACGTTTTGCCGTGGGTAATAGACACGATAGTGCCTCCTTAGTGAGAAGGGTTACGCTTCGGATAGCGTAGCGTGCGACCGTCCTCAAAGCGTCCGCTTCGTATGCCCGCTGCGCTCGCCGTTCGAAGCCTAGCGGTAATCGGTCGCGAAGCGCGAAGCGGCCCGTCCATGGCACGCTCCTTGACCCCCGACGTCGTCGCAGAAATCTGCGCTCACATGAACGAAGATCACGCCGACGCGGTCGCACATTATGCACGGGTTTTCGGTAAATGTGAGCGCACCGTTTCGGCTCGCATACGCGCGTTCGACGCTTGCGCCATGGAACTCGAAGTCGTCACGAGCGATGGAGCCGACAGGGCTCGCATTCGTTTCGATCACTCGCTGGCAGATGCCGACGACGCGCGCGCCACATTGATCGCGATGGCTCGTTACGTCGCGCCGGGATAGACCGCTCGAAGCGCTTTGACCGAAGCGGCTACGCCGGATCTTTGCCGGCCGGCGCCGGATCGTCGGCCAGGCGGCCGAGCATGGTCGCGAGATCGCTCACGGTGGCGAGTAAGCCGTTGGTCGCGGCGCTGAAATCGCGGCGTTCGAGAGCGGCGAGGATCGCGTTCTGGGTTGCGAGCGTCGTTCCGAAGGCAGGTATTTCCGGCGCCGAGTACAGCGCGCGCTCGAGCCAGACGAAGCTGCGTGCGCATACGCGCCGTAATTCGCGGTTTCCGGCGGCCTTGATCACACGGTCGTGAAAGTTGCGCGAAGCCGCTATCGCGGCACGCCGGTCCCCGCTCTCGAGGGCGGTTGCAAGAGCGTCGTTCGCTCGTTGCATGGCCGCTGTGGCCTCCGCAGTCAGGGCCGGCGGTCCCGTTCGGTATGCGTCGGCGGCAAGCAAATGGAAAACGGCGAACATTTCCAGCGTATGCCGTTTCGAGAGCGGCGCGACGCGCTTGGGGCGATTCGCCGGCATGATGATGAGCCGCTCGAGCGCCAGTTGAGAGAGTGCCTCGCGCACGGGCGTCGTGCTGATACCCAGACGCAAGGCAAGTTCTACGTCCTTAAGGATTTCGCCCGGGCGCAGGACGCCGGTTACGATCTCGTCGCGAAGATGCCGTGCGATGACATCGCGCAGCGTATGCGGCTGCGCCTGACCCGGGTGAAGCCCGAACATCCCGTCATCTTGAGATGGACGTTCGGGCTTGTCAAGAGAGGCGTCAAGCGGCGGGTCCTATCTCGTCGGCGCGTCGCAGCGCCGGAAATACGAGGCTCCAGATGGCGATGATGGCGAGCGTTCCGGCACCGCCGAGCACGACCGACGGTACGACGCCGACGAACGCCGCGAGCGTTCCCGACTCGAAAGCGCCCAGTTCGTTCGACGCCCCGATGAACACGTTCTCGACGGCGTTTACCCGCCCGCGCATCGCGTCCGGTGTTCCGAGCTGCACCAGACCGTTGCGGATGACGACGCTCACCATGTCGCTTCCGCCCGCCACTGCGAGCAGTGCGAGCGACAGGCCGACGTTGCGCGATAGCCCGAAAGCGATGGTCGCCGCTCCGAACGCTGCGACGCAGAGCAGCAGCAGCGGGCCGACATGGCGCCTCGGCGGATGCCGGGCGAGATAGCCGGCTACGAGCGCGGCTCCGACGGCGGGGGCGCTGCGCAGCAGGCCGAGACCCGTCGGGCCGAGATGAAAGACGCCGTCGGCAAAGGCGGGCAGCAGCGCCGTTGCGCCGCCGAAGAGGACCGCAAAGAGGTCGAGCGAGATCGCCGCCCCGACGACCGGGCGCGACCAGACGAAGCGTAAGCCTTCGAAAGCGTCGCGCAACGTCGGGGGCGCGGTCGAGACGGTCCGCACGATCTGCAGCCAAGCGAGCAGATACGACGAAATGACAAGCGCCACCGAGGCGAGCGCGAGCGCGACCGGTGTCGACACGGCTACGAGCAAGCCGCCCAGGGCCGGTCCGCCGATCACGATGAGTTGCCGCAGTGACGAATACGTCGCTTGCGCCCGCAGATAACGTTCGAGCGGCACGATGTTCGGCAACAGCGAGCGTTCGGCGGGCACGCCGAAGGCGCGCGCGCTCCCGACCACGGTCAGGATGGCGAGATAAACGCCGAGCCCGCGCTCGCCGTACACGATGGCGAGCACCAGGGCCGCGACGGCAACCGCTTCCAGGCATTGCGTTCCGGCCACGAGCGCGCGCCGGTCGACGCGATCCGAGACGACTCCGGCCGGCAACGCGAAAAGCAGCGCCGGCAAAAAAAGCGCGAGGCCTACGAGTCCGAGATCGAAAGGCCGGTGGCGCAGCATGAAGATGTGCCAGGCGATGGCGACGCTTTGGACCTGATAGGCGAGATCGCCGATCAGCATGCCGGCGAAAAACAGCCGGCTGTTGCGAACCGCCCGCGTCACGGTCGGACGGTTTCGCATAGCGTGGCAACGGTAACTGCTCGGCTCGCGGCGCATGGAAAATGAGCTCGATGGAAAAGCGCACGCTATGCTAACGACGCGTCCGGATCTCGACGGTGATCCACAGGAAACACAAGAGTGGCTCGATGCGCTCGACGGGGTGCTCGCGCACGAAGGTCCGGCGCGCGCCCAGCAGCTCGTCGAGCGCGTCGTCGAGCGCGCGCAGTTCGGCGGCGCTGCCGTCGAGCTCGGCGTGCAGACGCCGTACGTCAATACGATACCGCCCGCGCTGCAGCCGATGATGCCGGGTAACGAAGAGCTCGAGACGCGCCTGCGCCACTTCATCCGCTGGAACGCGATGGCGATGGTCGTACGGGCGAACGAGGCGAGTTCCGAGCTCGGCGGTCACGTTGCGAGCTTTGCGTCCTCGGCGACGCTGTACGATGTCGGCTTCAACCATTTTTTCCGCGCGCCGTCCGAGGGCTTCGGTGGCGATCTCGTTTTCTTTCAGGGTCACTCGGCACCGGGTGTCTACGCGCGGGCATTCCTCGAAGGGCGCATCGGCGAGCCGCAGCTCGCGAACTATCGGCAAGAAGTCGACGGTGCCGGGCTCTCTTCGTATCCGCACTCGTGGCTGATGCCGGATTTTTGGCAGTTCGCCACCGTCTCGATGGGTCTGGGACCCATTCAAGCAATTTACCAGGCGAAATTTTTAAAGTATCTGCATAATCGCGGTATCGCCGATACCGCGGGTCGCAAGGTCTGGTGCTTCCTCGGAGACGGTGAAGTCGACGAACCCGAATCTCTCGGCGCGATCTCGGTTGCGGCGCGCGAAGGGCTCGACAATCTTATCTTCGTCGTCAACTGCAATCTGCAGCGTCTCGACGGTCCGGTGCGCGGTAACGGTAAGATCATCCAGGAACTCGAGCGCGAGTTCCGCGGCTCCGGCTGGAACGTTCTCAAAGTTATCTGGGGCGGCGGGTGGGACTCGTTACTCGAACGCGACCGCAGCGGCAAGCTCGTTCAATTGATGAACGAGTGCGTCGACGGCGACTATCAAACATTTAAAGCCAACGACGGCGCGTACGTGCGGGAGCATTTCTTCGGGCGCTATCCGGAAACGGCCGCACTCGTCGCCGATTGGACGGACGAGCAAATATGGGATCTCAAACGCGGCGGCCATGACGCGCGCAAAATGTATGCGGCCTACGCGGCCGCGAGCGCACACAAGGGGCAGCCGACGGTCGTTCTCGCCAAGACGATCAAAGGCTACGGGATGGGCTCCTCCGGCGAAGCGCAAAACATCGCCCACCAGCAGAAGCACATGGACATTCGAGCGATGCGGCAATTCCGCGATCGGTTCGCCATTCCGATCTCCGACGGCGAACTCGCAAACGTTCCTTTTTACCGGCCGCCGGACGATAGTCCGGAGGCACAATATCTGCGCGAGCGGACGCGCGCACTGGGCTCCGTGCCGCAGCGGCGTCGGACCTCGAAAACGTTCCCGATCCCGGACCTCTCCGTATTCGACGCGCAACTCAAGGCTTCGGGCGAGCGCGAACTTTCGACGACGATGGTCTTTACGCGACTGCTGTCGACGCTGATCCGGGACAAGTCGTTCGGTAACCGGATCGTGCCCATCGTCGCCGACGAGTCGCGCACCTTCGGCATGGAAGGCATGTTCCGCCAGCTCGGCATTTATTCGCCGGTCGGGCAACTCTACCAGCCGCACGATGCCGCACAGTTGATGTATTACCGCGAGGACGTCTCGGGCCAAATTCTACAAGAGGGCATTAACGAAGCGGGCGCGATGTGCTCGTGGATCGCCGCGGCGACGAGTTATTCGACGAATAACGAGCCGATGATCCCGCTCTACATCTTCTATTCGATGTTCGGCTTCCAGCGCGTCGGCGATCTCGCGTGGGCGGCCGGCGACATGCGTAGCCGCGGTTTTCTCATCGGCGGAACGTCGGGCCGCACGACCCTCAACGGCGAAGGGTTGCAGCACGAGGACGGGCACAGTCAGCTCTTTGCGGCGTTCATCCCGAACTGCGTCTCATACGATCCGACGTTCGGCTACGAGCTCGCGACGATCGTTCGCGACGGCCTGCGCCGCATGGTCGGCGAGCAAGAAGACGTCTATTACTATATTACGATCATGAACGAAAACTATACCCATCCGGCGATGCCGGAGGGAGCGGCCGAAGGGATCGTGCGCGGCTTGTATCTCTTCCGCGAAGGCGTCGGGACTGCGAAGAAATCGCCGCGCGTTCAATTGATCGGATCGGGGACCATCTTGCGCGAGGTCATCGCGGCAGCGGATCTGCTGGCCTCCGATTACGGCGTAGCGGCCGACGTGTGGAGCGCCACGAGCTTTAACGAGTTGCGCCGCGACGGTCTCGCGGTCGAGCGCTGGAACTTGCTGCATCCCGAAGACGAGCCGCGCGTGCCCTACGTGACGGCGGCACTGGAGGCGCGTCCGGGACCGGTCGTTGCAGCGAGCGATTATATGAAGAGCTACGCGGACGGCATTCGGCCCTTCGTTCCTCGCCGCTACCATGCACTGGGAACGGACGGATTCGGCCGCAGCGACTATCGGCGCAAGCTACGCGCCTTTTTCGAAGTCGACCGGCGCTACATCGCGCTCGCCGCGTTGTCTGCGCTCGCAGCGGACGGTGCCGTGGAACGCAAAACCGTCGCTAAAGCCATACGCGACCTCGCCATCGATCCCGAAAAGCCCAATCCCGTCTCGGTGTGACTCCCGCCACCACCTCTGCCGACGCCAGCTTACGACCGAAATCGGCCTCAAGCTTTAGCCGCGGGTTTGCGTCCCGCTCAGGCGCCTACCATCCAAGTAGGGGGTAGGTGCCGCGAGCCGAAGAGGCGGGGAGTCCGTTCCCTCGTTTCCAGGTGTTCAAAGGAGCCGCGTCTTGGACGATCGGCCGGTCAGCATTTCGCAAAGTGCCGCGCGGCGGAGCATCCTCTTGTCGGACGATTACGTCATGGGGCCCGAGGACGCGGAGCTCGCGACGTTTCTGCTCGGCGGCCAAAACTATAGTTACTCCGTGGCTGGCGATGGTTCGCTGACCTGGGGCGCCTTCGGCAAGACGTTCACGACGCTCGGTCAGCTGCGGATCCTCGCTCTCGAACATCCGGCCCCGAGCGCTGCAAGCATCGATGACGAACTGCCTTCAATCGAAGAATCCGAGACGGTCGGAATCGAAATTTTTGGGAATATGCTCGATACGATTGCCTTCTTACGAGTGCGGCTCCGGGCGCTCGCGGACGTGGTGATCGAAAAGGGGCTCGTTACGGGTCCCGAGCTTCTCGGCCGATACTCCGAATACCACGAGCGCAGTTTCGAAGCGTTTCGCGATCTCATGCTATTACGTCCCGAAATCTTCGAGGAGCGATTCGCCGGCTGGCTCGCGACCGAGAAAGAGTATCGGGCTCGGCTCGCAGCCGACCGTAAAACCGTCGAACCATAAGAACCGGGTGCGACCGGCGGGGATAACGGCACGGCGTCACAAATAGTAGTGGACGGCGAACGTGTCGAGCGCAGCTCCGCGTGAACGCAACCAGCATCACCTCGTGATGGACAGGTAACCGTGAACTTCAGTACCCTGCGGCTGCGTCCGTATCAACTTGCGGCGCAGCAGGCAATTGTCGAAGGGCGTAAGCGCGGCTGTCGCGCCCAACTCGTCTCTCTCGCGACCGGTCTCGGGAAGACGGTCATCATTGCGACGCTTCCGGAGCTTCTGGAACTGCGGCCGACCGACATCGCGCTCGTCGTCGCTCACCGCGACGAACTGATCTCACAACTCGTCGAGAAGATGAAGGCGCAGAACCCGACGGCCATCGTCGGGGTCGAAAAAGCCGACGAAGCGGCGGCCGAGAACTGCTCTATCATCGTTGCGACGGTGCAGACGCTCACCGGGGCGCGGCTTACCCGCTTCGTCACCCGCTTCGGACGGCGGATCGCCCTCTTCGTCATCGATGAGGCCCACCACGCGGCCGCGCCGACCTATCGAGCAATCCTCGATAAGATCGTGGCGAAACGGCCCGACGCGATGGTGATCGGCTTCACCGCTACGCCGCAGCGCGGAGACGGCGCCCTGCTGAGTGAGATCTTTCCCGATACGGTCTATGAAATGGACGCCCGCGCCGCAATCGAGGAAGGGTATCTCGTTCCGGTCCGTTCTTACGCCGTGACGACCGATGTCGATCTCGATGCCGTTGCATCGCGCGCGGGAGATTTCGTGCTGGGTCAGCTCGCGGAAGCCGTCGATACGGAAGAACGCAACATGGCGGTACTCGAAGCGTATCAGCGCTTCACGCCCGGTAAAAAAGCGCTCGTTTTTACCGCCTCCGTCGAACACGCGCGTAACGTCGCGCAGCTCTTCAAGGACGCCGGGATTCGGGCCGCGTTCGCAAGCGGCGAAACTCCGCAAGCGCAGCGTGAGGCCATCGTCGCCGGTTTCCGAGGCGAGCGGATCGACGTGCTCGTGAATTGCGGATTGTATCTGGAAGGCTTCGACGTGCCGTCGGTTCAGGTGATCGTCAACGCGCGGCCGACGAAATCGACGACGCTCTACACGCAAATTACCGGTCGCGGCTTGCGTCCGCTCGATGAAGATGCATACGTCGTCTCGAGCTTTCCGACTGCGGCAGCTCGCGCCGATTTCATTGAAAAGGTGAGCCGTAAGCCCTTTGCAACGATCATCGACATCGTCGATAAAGCCCGCCGCCATCAGCTCGTTACGCTACCCACGCTGTGGGGGTTGCCGGCACAGATCGATGCGCTCGGGCGCCCTATCTCGCAAGTCGCCCAGCGCTACGAAGAACTGTTTTTGAAAGCTCCGCGCGAAGCGGCGCGAGTCCGAGATGCCGAGCAGATCGACAACGCGTTGCGCGATGTGTTAGAAGCGGCGAAACCGAATAGGTCGGTCGCGTGGCAGATGGTAAGCCCGGAACATTGGCGCTTCGAGCGGCCTCCGCAGCGGACCGCGCGTGATCGCAAAGGCCGCGTCATACCGCAGTTCAAAGAACGATTCGACGAGTACGTCAGGACCGCCAAGAAGACGGCACCGCGTGAGAATGCCGAAGCCTTCGCCATGCGCATGCTCGACGTCGACCGCCGCTCCATCTCGGAAGAAGCGCAATTGGTCGAGGTCGCGCGGCGGGGCGATGTGTGGGTCGCGACCTACAAAAACGGCCGCGGCGCCGCGCGCGACCTGATTACGGCGCCGAGTTTGCCCGACGCGATCGCGGCCGCGACCGCACGGCTCGAAGCGGGCGACCCCTTCGGAAATCGCCGCCGCCGAGGGCCGGTCCAGAAGAAGCGCAACGTCCCGAAGGTGCACTCGCGCCGCAAACGCAGCGGGAGCATGTCGGCCGAAGCCGTTTAACGGCGTCGAATCGACCAGAACGACGCCCGGGAAGCATCTGGCGCCGAACGTGGCGCGTTCGCGCATAACCCATGCCAGGGCCAATCGTTGTCGCTTCGGCGGCCAAAGGTAGGGGGTGTGGCCCGAGCTTCCGGCGTAGCCGCACTGGTGATTGCGTCGCGCATCGGTTTTTGCCTAGTTGCCCTGCTCACCCTGACTCCGCTGTCCGGTTTTGCAGAAGAGCCGTCACCGCGTCCGGCTTCGCCCGCCCCAATCGCGACGCCGACGGGGGTGCCTGCTTCTCCGTCGCCCCAGCCGCGGCGCGGACGGCGCGCTGCTGCTCCGACGGCGACGGCAACGCCCGCTGAGGGCCTGACGATGATGGGCCTCGCAGCGATGGCCGGCGCGCCGCAGCCGTATGCTTCGTTCGTCCGGCGCACGGAGCTTCAGCACGGGCTCATCGATATCGTCAAGAAAGACGACGAATATTTCTTAGATCTCGGTCCCGCGCAATTCGACCATCCGTTTATCGTCGCGCCCGTGCTCGCGTCGGGTCTGGGCGATGAAGCCTTTGCGGGCCGCATTTTCGAATCGTTCATCATCCGTTTCAAGCATGTCGGCCGGCGCGTGCTGTGGATTGAAGACAACACGTCCTTTAGTGCTCCGCCCGACACGGCCGCAGCGAATTCGCTTGCGATTTCGGTAACGGACTCCGTCATCAACAGTACGCCCGTCGTCGCGCAAGACGAAGCTCAGCAGCACGTCGTCGTATCGGCGGGTTTCTTCCTCACCGATTTTGAGAACGTCGCGCACTCGCTCGGCGGTCCGTCGCAACCGTTGCTCCTGAGCTTCGGCCCGGCGCGACCGGCGTTCGCGGTCGATCCGGCGAGGTCGTACATCGAGAAAACCAAAGCGCTTCCGAAGAACGACGAGCTCTTATCCAGCCTCGCGTTCTCAGGACCCCCCGGCGACCTCACGAGCGCCCCCGACGGCCGCGGCGTGCGCTTGCGCATGCACTACTCTATCGTCGACGTGCCGCAGGCGGCGGCCTACGTTCCGCGTCTGGCGGACGACCGGGTCGGGTATTTCATCACAGCGCAAAAACGTTTCGACGACGATACGCGCTCGACGCCCTTCGTGCGCTACATCGACCGCTGGAATTTCAACAACGGCCCGATCGTCTATTATCTCACGAACGAGATCCCCGCGCCGTATAAACCGGCGATTCGTTCGGCGTTACTCGAGTGGAATACGGCCTTCGCGAAGATCGGAATTCCCAATGCGATCGAAGTACGCGATCAGCCGGGCGACCCCAACTGGGATCCCGACGACGCTCGCTACTCGACCGTCCGCTGGATTACGAGCGACCGTCCCGCGTTTGCAGCCTACGGTCCGCACCTTGCCGACCCGCGTACGGGAGAAATCTTGCGCGTCGAAATCGTTATCGACGGCGAAGCGCTGCGCACCGTCAAACGCGGCTTCGTCGATCAAGTCGAACCGACACATCCGATTGCCCGCGATGCGGCGGGCCTGCCGCTGGAATCGGCGCTTTCGCGGGCCTGCAGCGACTCGAGCGTCTGCGACCGCTACGTCGGAGATTCGGCGGAACTCGCGGCTACGGGAACGGTCGAACTACGTGCCTCGGGCGCAACGGCCGCCCAAACGCAACAGTACGCACAGGATTGGCTGCGCTCCGTCGTGCTGCACGAGTCGGGTCACAATTTCGGGTTACGCCACAATTTCGTCGCTTCGACGTTATACTCGCTTCCACAATTGCACGATATGCGGTTCACGAGCGAGCACGGGTTGGTCGGCTCGGTGATGGAATATACGCCGGTCAATCTCTCTCCGGAAGGCCGTCCGCAAGGCGCGTATTTTCAGGAGAAGCTCGGTGCGTATGACAAATGGGCGATTCGCTACGGTTACGCGCGTTTCCCGAACGTGCGAGGACCCGAGGATGAAATTTTGCCGCTGCGCGGCATCGCAAACGAGAGCACGCAACCGGAATACGCGTATGAGACGGACGAAGATGCGAACGGCCCGCTGGCCGTCGATCCGCGCGTCGCTACGTACGATCTCTCCAACGATCCGCTCGCCTACGATCGCAATCAATTCGAAGTGTACGATGGATTGATCGCGCGGCTCGACCGCGTCTATCCGCGCTCGGACGAACCGTACTATCAAGAACGGCAGACGTTTCAAACGATTTTGCGCGGTTATCAGCGCGCGGCGCTGTTGGCGGCCAAATACGTCGGCGGCATTCACACCTCGCGCTCCCACCGCGGGCAACCCGGGGCCGCACCGCCGTTCTCGCCCGTCCCGCGAGCGCAATCGCGGCGCGCCTTCGATCTGCTTTCGGAGAACGTGTTCTCCAGCCGGGCGCTGCATTTCTCGCCGCAACTCCTGAGCGATCTCGGCGCGAACCGCTACCTGCATCGCGGAGCGGGTGACGTGGAGCGGCCCGACTTTCCGGTAGAAGAAACGGTCGGCGATATGCAGGATGCCGTCATGTTCGAAATCTTTTCACCCGAAACGATGAGCCGGCTTGCGGACGAACGCTATAAGCTCGGCCCGGGCCAAACGACGATGTCGCTCGACGACCTGTTCGGCTGGACCGAAGCGGCCGTATGGGACGATTTGGGCCGCCCCGCGATCGATCCGCTGCACCGTGCGCTGCAGCGACGCTATACGAATCTGCTCGTGGCGTTCTCGCTCGCGCCGTCGGCTCTCGTCGCGGCGATCGGCTATCCCAGCGACGCCGCGCCGCTCGCGCGCTATGAACTGCGGCGCTTACGCGGACGCGTAGAGGAGGCACTGCGCGCTCCGCACCTCGACGTCTCGACGCGCGCGCATCTCGAAGATACGCAGAGCCGCGTCAAGCACGCACTCGACCCGAACGCCGCTCGCGGGGCGTGAACGCGCGGGTCTTGACGGCGAACGATGCGGTCGCACTCGCCGGGCGGCTCGCGACGTATCTTTCGCCCGGGGCGAGCCGCGCTCTCTCCGGCGCAGCGCAGAAGCCGCTCATTGTCGTCGATGGACCACCGAGCGAGGAAACGCGGACGTTCGCCGCCGCCGTCGTTCGGCGCGGGGGCGAAGCGTTCGTGGACGGGCAGCGCTTCATCGTCGTCGCGGACCGAGACGTCCTCGCGTCGCTGCCCGGCGACGTGCCCCTCGGCTGCCGCCCGCTCGCCGAGGAAGTGCTGCGGGCCGCCGCGGCCGACGCGGCCCCGTCACCAGGTCTGCGTTTACGTAGCACGACGCTGACCTTCGAAGCGGGTGCCGGAGTCATGGGCATCCTCAACGTAACGCCCGATTCATTCTACGATCGCGGCGCGTACCGCCGCCTCGACGCTGCGCGCTCGCGTGCTGCCGAACTGCTCGCCGCCGGCGCCACGTTGATCGATATCGGAGGGCAATCGTATGCGGCGGGCGCCCCACCGGTCGAAGAGAGCGAGGAGTGCGCCCGCGTCGTGCCGGTCGTCGAAGCCCTCCGGCGCGACGGCATCGGCATCCCGCTCTCGGTCGACACGTTCAAGAGCGGCGTTGCCGAAGCTGCGCTTGCGGCAGGTGCCGATCTCATCAACGACTGCAGCGGTCTGCGCGATCCTCGCTTGGCCGCGGTCGTCGCGCGCTACGACGCGGCGCTCGTCGTCATGCACATCAAAGGCGAACTGGGCGTCCGCGAGCCCGAGTACGGGTATGCAGACGTCAGCGGCGAGATTCTGAAGTTTCTCCGCCTACGGCTCGAAGAGGCGCGCGCAGCGGGTGTCGCCGCGGAGTCGCTCGTGGTCGATCCCGGGCTCGAATTCGGTAAAGAACCGGCAACCGATCTCGAGATCCTCGCCGCTTTCGGCGACTTACGTTCGCTCGGCGTGCCGATTCTGCTCGCGGCCAGCCGCAAGAGTTTTATCGGACACATCTTCGGACGCCCGGCGTCGGATCTGCTCGTGCCGTCGCTGGCCGTGGCTGCGGTCGGCATTCTTGCCGGCGCGCGGCTCGTGCGCGCCCACGACGTCGCGGAAACGGTGCAGGCCGCCAAGATGCTGGCCGCAGTCGAAGCCGCCGGCTGCAGAGCAACCGCGGTGCCGCTCGGCCGGTCATACGAGCCGCATGCATACCGTCTACCTCGGCCTCGGCTCGAACCTCGGTGACCGGCAAGCGAATATCCTGCAGGCGCTGCAAAAACTTCGCACCTGGGCGACGATCGAAACGGTGTCGTCCTACTTCGAAGCGCCGGCGGCCGGTGGCGTCTCGGGGCCGGCGTTCCTCAACCAGGCGGCCGTCGTACGTACGGAACTCGAGCCGTGCGCGTTTGAAGCCGCATTGCGAAAGGTCGAGCTGGCAGTAGGCCGTCAGCGCGCGGTCCCACTGCGTGCGCGTCCGATCGATATCGATATCTTGCTGATCGACGATCTAGTGCGCGACTTCGGACACTTCGCGGTTCCCCATCCGTATCTCGCCGAGCGTCCCTTCAACCTCTTGCCGCTCGCCGAAATCGCGCCGGCGCTCGTAGTGCCCCCGGGCGGTCAACGCATCGACGCGCTAGCGGCAAAGTGCGGCTCCGCCGGCATCGTGAAGAAGCGGCGCTCCTTGCACTTCTTCGCGAACCGTCAAGATGAGGCGCCGGACGTGCGTCTCTCTATCGATCGCGTCGGTGTTTCGAGCGTCAGGCGGCTGGTGAGGCTGACGGTCGGTGGCCGGGAGACCGTTTTCAATGGCGACTTTACGATGGTCGCCGATCTCGCGCCGGATAAGGCCGGCATTCATATGTCGCGCTTCTCCGAACTTCTAGAGGAGGCGACGCTCGACGTGCTCGCGCGGGCGGAATACGGCCGGATCGAAGACGTAGCGGCCCGGGTCGCGCGCGCGATCGTCGGCTCTCAAAAGGCGCTGCGAGCCGACGTCCGGTTACGCGCCGACTTCGGCCTCGAGCGCTGGACGCCGGTGAGCGGCAAGCGCGGCGAAGAAACGTATACGCTCGTAAGCATCGCACATGCCGATGCTAGCGGCTCGCGGCATGTCGTCGGCGTCGAAGCCGACGGCATGACCGCGTGTCCTTGCGCACAACTGATGGTGCGCGAACATTCGCTCGGCGAACTGGTCGAAGCGGGGTTCAGCCAAGCGGAGGCAATCCGTGCGCTCGATGCGTTACCGGCGGCAACGCACAACCAGCGGGGCCGCGGAACGATCCTCCTCGGTGCGCGAGACGGACGCGATCCCGAGATCCGCGTGGACGATCTGGTCGAAATCGTCGAGAATTCGATGTCGAGCGAAACGTACGATCTCCTCAAACGTCCGGACGAATTTTTCGTGGTCAACAAAGCGCACCACAATCCGAAGTTCGTAGAGGACGTCGTCCGCGGCATTATGGCTCGAGCGCTCGACGTGTACGCCGATTTTGGGGACGATACGTTCGTGCTCGCTTCGCAAATCAACTACGAGTCGATTCACAAGCACGACGCTTTTGCAGAAGCGTTCGGAACTTTCGGCGAGCTGCGCCGGCAGCTCGAGACGGGCACCTACGACGGCCTGAAAACCGACCTAGCCGCTTGGCTCGGTACCCGCTCGTCACCCGTCATCGCGTAGGCGATGGCGCTAATGGACGGCGCGGCGCGGCCGCTGCAAGTGCTTTTGCGAAATAGAACCTTAAAAGCGCACGTGAAGCAACGCGGTCAGTGCCTCGTTATAGGTTCGGCGAGCGGCGGCTTGGGCGCGCTCCCGTAAACGCGCGGCAAGCGGCGCGATACGCTCCCGTTCGGCGTCGCTTTGCGGTACGCCCAGTCCCAGCAGCAGCCCGATGAGGAGCCCGGCCGCCGCCGTTCGCCACGGGTATCCGGCAATGCCGCCGGCTGCGGTCGTTTCCTGCACACCTATTCCGCAGGCTTACCGGCATAGCGTGGATCGGCGCCGGCGGGATGTTCGTCCGTTTGCCGAACGACGGACGGCGCCGTTAGCCCGGCCTTCTTGGCGGTAACCTTCGTGAACTCGGCTCCGAGCAAGAGGATCATCGCGGAATAGTAGATCCACAAGAGGGCGACCAGCAGCGAGCCGGCAGCGCCGTACGCAGACGCGACGCCGGCCTTCGCGAGATAGAGCGCGATCAGTGCCTCCCCGATGACGAATAAGACGGCGGTAAACAACGCACCGATCCACACGTCGTGCCAAGCGACGTTCACGTCGGGCAGTACTTTATAGAGGAGCGCGAAGATAACGGTGACGAGTGCGAACGTGACGAGCGTGTTGATGATCGTGATGACGGCGGGATTTGCTCCGAACGGAATGAGCGCCAAATAGTGTGACGCGATGAACGCGATCGCGCCGTTCGCGACGAACGTTACGAGCAGCAGAAACCCGACCGCGACGACCATGCCGAACGACGCCAGCCGGTCGCGCAGCATCTGCTTGAAGCCGCCTTTGGTCGATTCGACGTGCCAAATCGAATTGAGCGCGTCTTGCAACGACGCGAATAAACCCGTCGCGCCGAAGATGAAGACGATCCATCCGATGACCTGTGCGACGACGCCCTGGCGCGGCTTATTGAAGCTCGCGCTGATGAGCTGCCGGATCGTGTCTCCGGCGCTGCTGCCCGCGTTCTTCGAGACAACGTCGACGAGGGCGGTCTCGGCCTTACCGTGGCTGCCGACGACGGCTCCCAAAATCGCGATCAAGACGATGAAGAGCGGCGCGATCGAAAAGATCGTCGAAAACGCGATCGCAGCCGCGAGTCGCGGAGCCTTATCTTCGCCGAAGGCGGCGAAGACGCTCTTCGCGACGTTGAGGTTCATATGTGAACCGAAGTACCCTCGGCCGCCGATGACAAACATTGCAGGAGCGCGAAAGCGCCACTCATGCGAACGATCATGGCTTCCACCGCAGCGTTTCTCGTACTCGCGACGAGCGCGCACGGGGCCGAGCCGCCTTACCTAAAACTCGCCCAGGCCCTTGGAACCCCGGACCTCGCCGCTTCCACAGGAGCCGGTGACAAATCACAACTCGAACTCAAATTTGGCCGCCCGGGTGAGAACGCCGACAAGTGGACGAAGCGGACGACGGTCAGTATCGTGAAGGTGCCGGGCGATACGGATAGCGCCACGCTCGGCGTGATACAGACCTTCCACGACACCCTGACCTCCCGTCACGTGCACGTCGACCGCTTTGATACGGCCGCAGGCAAGCCGTATACGTGCTACTTCGAGTATCATGTCGGCACCGAACGCGATAAGGGCGTGGCTTACAGCCCGCATGCGGGTTTCGTCACGATCGCCCAGGTTGCCGAGAAGCTCGACACGACGATCACGGGCGACGACGTCAATACCCTCAAAGCCGTTATCGGCCGCTGACACGCCGGCCGCTGCTACGCGAACGCGCCCCGCAACCGTTCGATGCGGCTCCCGAGCGACGGATGCGAGGAGAACAGGAGTTCCATCCAGCGTGGCTGCTCGTCTTCCGCAAGATTGCGTTCGCGCAAGCGTTCGAAAGCCGCGGCACCGGCTGCAGGGTCGCCCGTTGCCACGATGGCGAAGCGGTCGGCCGCCCGTTCCCGGGCCCGGGAAAAAGCGGCCAGCGGCGGCCCGGCGACGGTTCCCAGCAGCGAAATTGCGAAGAAGAGACGCGCTAAGCCGGCCGCCGAATCCAGGCGCTCTCCGGGGCGTTGCGCGACCTTCCGCCCTCCCAAGAAGACCGCCCCGGCGGCGAGGGTGCCGAGGGCCACCCCGCGCCACACGTCGCGCTTGACATAGTGCCCGAGTTCGTGGGCGATGACGAAGAGCGTCTCGCGCGCTTCGAAGCGGTCGAGCAGCGTGTCGCCGATCACGATCCGTTTCATGCCGAACAAGCCCGTCACGTAGGCGTTCGCCTTTTCCGTCTGGCGGCTCATATCGACGCGCAGAATCTTCGCATCGCCCGCGCCGTAACGGCCGGCGAGCGCTCGAATCTGATCCGCGAACGCGCCGTCGAGCGCTTCGAATCGATTGAAGAGCGGCGCGATGAAGGCCGGCGCGACGATATTGGCGAGAACGAGCAGCGGTAAGCTCCCGGCGGTCGCGAGCCAAGGCCACGAGCGCGGCGCGCGCGCGACGGTGGCGGCCAGCAATTCGATCAGTGGCAGCGCGATGCCCAGGGTGAGAGCGAAGCCTTTGAGGTGTTCGAGCGCCCAGTCGCGGGCACTCTGCTTCGAAAGGCCGTAACGTCGTTCGAGGGCGAAGCCTTCGACGAAATCTCCCGGCAACTCGATTAGCGCCGAGAGGGCGAGCCCGGCGGCGAGGAGCGCGATGCGGCGTGCCCGCGGCTCGCGTTCGCCCGGCGGCGGCTCGATGCGCGGTCCGATCGCATACGCGGCCGTCGTCAACGCTGCAAGCGAGCGCGCCATACCGACGAGCATCAGCGCGCGGCGCAACCGCCCGTAGCGCGCCGGATCCTTCGCGAGCGGAGCGGCCGGGACGCGCAGTTCCTGGAATGCCTGCGCGCTGCGAAGGCAACCGTAGCCGAGTACGGCGCCGGCCGCCGTGCCGATCAGAAAACGACGCATATGAGCCGCGTTACCCGTTGAAGCCGTCCGTCAACGGCGGTGCTCGGGCGCCGGCTGCCGGTCAGATGATCGAGATCGTCTCCTTTGCCTTGGGGGTGGCGGCGAGCGCCCCGAGCAGTGCCGTTGCCAGAGCGTCAGGAATGGAGGACTCCGTCTCTTCGACTCGCCCGGCGTCTGCCAGGGCCAGGAGCACGGGATCGATCGGGATCCGGGCCAGGACCGGGGCTTTGGCCAGCGCAGCGACTTGGTCGGCATACGACGGGCCGAAGAGGTCGTAGCGCACGCCCGTGTCCGGCGCGACGAAATACGACATGTTCTCGATAACGCCGAGGATGGGCTTTTTCATCTGGTGGATCAGGTTGGCGGCTTTGCGCACGATCATCGTCGCGAGCGCCTGCGGCATGGTAACCAGCACGACTCCGTCGATCGAGAGCGATTGCAGCACGGTGAGCGGAGCATCCGAGGTTCCGGGCGGCAGATCGATAAGCAGCACGTCGAGGTCGCTCCAGAGCGTCTGCTCGTAGAATTGCCGAATCACACCGGAGAGAATGGGGCCGCGCCAGATCATCGCGGTGTCTTCTTCGGGCGTCAACAGATTCGCGCTGACGACTTCTATTGCGGCGCGGGTCGTTGCCGGTACGAAGAGGGGCCGCGTTTGCCCCGCTGCTGCGCCTGGAGCTTGGTTCGGATCCTTCTCGATACCGAGCGGCTCGCGCAACCCGAAGAGTCGCGGGATCGACGGTCCCGTGATATCGGCGTCGAGGATGCCGACTCGCTTATTCTGTCGCCGTAGCCCGACCGCGAGGAGCGCCGTCGTGAGCGATTTGCCGACTCCGCCTTTGCCGGACATGACGGGCACGACCGCTTTGAAAGTTCCGCGCCGCGCGAAGGCGCCGGGAGCGCCGACCTGCGGACGCCGGTCGTCGTTCATGATTGTCGGCACGCGCCCCGAGAGGCGCGCTTGACTTAGAGCGGCGACGATCGGCTCGACGCGCAGACCGTGTGCTTTGGCGCCCGCTTCAAGCGTCTCATATTTGTTGACCCCGCAGCCGGAGCATTGGAGTCCGAAGGCGGACAACACGTCTTGCGCTATTGGGAGTTCCCCGACGAGTTCGCGAATGTTCGTCGAGGGGGCGATCGTGAAGGCCATGAGGCGCAGGCTACAACTTTCTATAACGAGCTCGGCTAGAATTGACTCGGGCCCCCCACCGCGTCCTGTGCGGGGAGTCACGGTCTCAGTTCAACTTCCTACGTACGCTTTCCGCACCTCAGGTGCACATAAAGGAGAACGATGGCCGCTTCGGCATCGCTTACGATCCCCGTGACCATGGTCGATCCCGCGCAGAGGTACGACGTGCAGTCGATTCTCGAAGCGACCGCGGGCGCCACCGATATCGCCGTCGATCCCGCGAAATCTCAAGTGACGCTGCAGTTTCAGTTTCCCGGAAACATCGACCCGATCATGCGTAAACTCCGCTCGCGCGGCCTTTCGGCGGCGACGAAGGTCGTGATGTCGGTGCCCGTTAAGAATTTGACCGGCAAGACGGTCGATGCGGTTGCGTTCGTTTCGCACCTCAACGCGTCGCCGGCGATCACGGGAGCGCAGTACGACGGTACGACGGTCTCGGCAACGATCGTTCCTATGACGGCGTCTATGCGCTACGTGTACGAAGAGATCATCGTTGCGGGTCTGACCGCGGTCGATATGCCGACGGTAGCCGGTAAGCAGGAGTTCGTCCTCTGATCGCAACTTCGGAACCTGATATTTTAATCATCGGTGCGGGGCCGGCAGGTTTAGCGGCCGCGAAGTATCTCGCCGATGCGGGCAAGACTGCCCTCGTGATCGAGAAGCGGCATATCCCGGGCGGCAAGCTCTCGTCATGGCGCGATCGCGACGGAGATTGGCTCGAGAGCGGTCTGCATTCGTTCTTCGGCGGCTACGCTAACGTTCACGAGTTACTCGCCGACGTCGGCATCGCGCATAATGTCTTATGGCAGCCGCACACGCTGACGTGGGGTTTCCCGGCCGGTTTTTCGCCACGCTGGAGTGCGAACGAGCCCGTCTTCGAAGAATTTCACTTCGTCGATTTGCCGGCGCCGTTCAACGGCGTCGGAGCCGTACTCAATGGTAAATACGTCTTCAATACGCTCGAGAAACTGTTATTTGCCAAAGGCACGCTGCCGGTGCTACTGGGCGACCACCGTTACGCGGAACGGCAAGACGAGATTACGTACGCGCAGTGGCATCGTAAGCGCGGCATGAGCGAGCACATGCTGCGAACGTTCTTCGCGCCGATGTCGCTCGCGCTCAATTTTACGCCGGTCGATAAAATCTCGGCCGAAGCGATGCTGCGCGTGATGGCCTACTTCGCATCGAGCAAGGATGCGAGCCGAACTGGCTTCTTGAACGGTCCTCCCTCGGAGGCGTTCGTGAAACCGCTCGTAGACCACGTGCGTCAACGGGGACAAGATGTCGAAATGTCGGCAGGCGCGGCCGAGTTGCTCTTCGAGGGCGAACGGGTCGCAGGAGTGCGCACGCTCGACGGCCGCGAATACCGGGCGCAAGTGACGATCCTTGCGACGCCCGTTCACAACGCCGCGGAGTTGCTACCGCCCGACATGTTGCGCGACCCGCTCGTGTACGGCGTCGGAAAATTGACCTCGAGCCCGATCATCAACGCGCATATTTGGTTCGATCGGAAGATCTCCAAGCTCTCGAATTTGATCTTCGCGCCGGGCACGATCTTGCCCGTGCATGCGGATCTCGGGCAGGCCTCGCGCGGCTATGAGTGGCCGAACAAGTCGTTCGTCGAAGTGTGCGTCGCGCCCGCCGACGATCTCATGGCGCTCGACGACGAAGCGGTGATCGAGCGAGTCATGCGCGATATGGAGCGCCTGTATCCGCTTGCGAAACGCGCGCACCTCGTCAAGGCGAAGCTCGTCCGAATTCCCAAGAGCGTCTATCGCGCAAGTCCGGGCGCTGAAAAACTGCGGCCCGGTTCGCGCACTCCGGTGGCAAATCTCTTCCTCGCCGGCTGCTATACCAACCACCGTTTCCCCGCGAGCATCGAAGGTGCGGTCCGTAGCGCCAAAGCCGCCGTCGAACACGCCGTGGAAGCGATTCGTGTTCGCGCGTAATCAGGATTTCGATAGCGCTGCTCCCGACGCGCCCGACTCCGACTTGCGCCTGCGCGCAGCGTATGCGACCTGTCGCGAGATTACACGCACCGCCTCGAAGACGTTCTATCTCGCGTCGCTGTTCCTCGGGCCGGACAAGCGGCGCGCGGTCTGGGCCATCTATGCGTTTTGCCGAACGGCGGACGATCTCGTCGACCGGATCAGCCCCCCCGCCGAACGGCTGCTCGCGCTCGACCGCTTGGAGCACAGGTTCCGAGCCGCCACGGCCGGGCGTGCGGACGACCCCATCTTTATTGCATATGCCGATGCTGCGCGCCGCTTCGGCATCCCGGCGGAGCCGGCGCTCGCGCTACTGCGGGGCGCACGCATGGACGTTACGATCCGCCGCTACGCGACCTATGACGAGTTGTGCGAGTATTGCTACCTCGTCGCTTCGACCGTCGGCTTGCTCGTTTCGCCCATCCTCGGCTACGCGTGCGCAGAGGCGCTCGACTACGGCGTCATGCTCGGTCGCGCGATGCAGCTCACCAATATTTTGCGCGACGTCGGCGAGGACGCCTTGATGGGCCGCATCTATCTGCCGGCGGAAGATCTCGAGCGGTTCGGATACGCGGAAGGACACGTCTTCGAGCAGGTGGTCGACGAGCGGTTCGTCGCGCTCATGCGCTTTCAGATAGAGCGCGTGCGGACGCTGTATGCGCAAGCCGAACCCGGCATCGCGATGCTCGCGCCCGAGTCGCGCTATACCGTCCGGCTCGCGCTGAGCCTGTACCGCCGCATCCTCAACGCGATCGAACTCAACGGATACGACGTCTTCCGGCGTCGCGCTTTCGTTCCGCTGCGCGCCAAGCTCGCCACGGCGTTCTCTGTGGCCTTAGTCCGGTAGCAGCGACTACAACGCGGCATCTTTCGAACTGGTATGATACCGGTGAGGCCGGCGCTATCGGCACTCAACACCTAGGAGGGAGACCGCCCGCAAATGGCCACACTCGATCCGGCCACCGCCGGAATATATGAAGTAGGCAACGATCAGGTGCCGGAAGTCTATCGCCCGTTTTTCGACAACGGGGATTGGACGCAGCACACCCTGACCGTCTACGGATCTTGGGTTTTTTTCGTCATCGCAGTCATCGCCCACATTTTCGTGTGGCTATGGCGGCCGTGGTAGGGGAGACCGACTGAAGTGATCGTTCGCAAAACGTACAACTTTCGCGCCGTACTCGCCGCTTATTGTGCGGCCGGGCTCGTCGTCGCGTTCCTAATCCATTTCATCGTACTCTCGTCACCGAAGTACAACTGGATCTTCCCGCAAACTTCAACCCAGCAGACGGCACCGGCGCCCGCTCCGGGAGCGAAATAGCGCCCGTCGTCCAGGCGGTATCGATGACGAGTGGCGGCGAGGCGCCCCCCTCGCGCACATTGGGATAGAGAGGCGGTCATGCTCAGTTTCGAAGGCGTCTATCGCAAGCGTGGGGGAACGTTCCTCGCCGATTTACTCGGCGACGATCCGTTCGATTTTTGGGTCGGCCGGTTTTATGTCGGCGTCTTCGGAGCGATCTCCGTCGGAGCAGCCATCTTCGGCATCGCGATCATCGTTTTGTCGATCGCGGCACTGGGCGACGGCGATCTGGCCCGGGTTACGATCGGGGCGCCCTTGCGGCAGTACGGTCTCGGGTTCGCGCCGTTCTATCAAGGCGGCAACTGGGAGCTGATCATTCTCTTCGCGACGATCTCGTTCGTCGCATGGGCGCTGCGTGAAGTGGAGATCTGTCGCAAGCTCGACATGGGTTATCACGTCCCGATCATGTTCAGTTTCGCGATCTCTGCTTTCGTCGTGCTCGAAATCATCCGCCCGTTATTGCTCGGGTGCTGGTGCGAAGGCTTCGATCTCGGTTTCACCGGCCACTTGACATGGGTCTCCAATACCGGCTTCAAGTATGACAATTTCTACTTGAACCCGTTTCACGCGTACGGCGTGCTCGGATTCTTTCTCACGGCGATGGTGCTCGCCATGCACGGCAGTGCCATTCTCGGGACCTATAATACCAATGCCGATCCGAGCGTCGAGACGGCCAACGTCGATAACTTCTGGCGCGATTACATCGGGTATTCGATCGGCGAACTCGGGATCCACGTGCTCGGGTTCTGGCTCGCGATCTACACGCTCATCATGTCGGATCTCTGTATCCTGACTTCCGGTCCGGTCGTCAAGGACTGGGTCGACTTCTGGCACTTTCAGATCCCTTGGTTTCACTGAGGTCCATCATTAATGGCAACGATTCTTGCGCGCCCGCGCATTCCATCGCTGGAACTGCCCGGCCCGAGCCCGATCGACAACGCCGACATCGCCGGCATCCGGGTGGGAAAGCCGATCAGTATCCGGTTGCTCTCGCGCTTCGGAATGTCGACGCAGACGGGCGTAATCTGGCTCGGTACGTGGGGCATCCTGTCGGTCTTCTTTTTTATCGCCGGGCTCGCGGTTCTCACGTTTGCCGGCATACAGCAGATGCAAGGCAACATTTGGCTCGTTCTTAAATACTTCGCGAACATTCAGATCTTGCCGCCGGAAGGGCTCGGCATGGCACCCTCCTTGCAGCAGGGTGGTTTTTGGCAGATCCAACTCGTGTTTTGGGCGGCTGCGGTCGTGTGCTGGGCGGGTCGTTGCTACGATCGGCTGGTTCGCTTTGGGTGGCGGCCCTATTTGCTCTTCGCCTGGCTGTCGGCAATTCTGCTGACGGCGACCATCTGGCTTTTCCGCCCGCTCGCGATGGGCTCGTGGTCGGAGGCGCCGGGGTTCGGACTTAATTCGGATCTCGACTGGGCGCAAAACTTCAGCGTTCTGTGGGGCAACCTGTATTACAACCCGTGGCACATGCTCGCGATCTTCTTCCTCTTCGGGTCGACGATGCTCTGGGGGATGCACGGTGCCACGATCCTTGCGACCGCAGCCGAGGGCAGTCATCAGGAAGACGCCGAGATCAAAGACATGCATTCGGGTTCGCATAAGTCGATGCTGTTCTGGCGCTGGACGATGGGCTTCAACGCCAACCCCAAGACGATTCACGATTGGCTGCTGTGGTTCTCGATGGGGACGGTCTTGGCGTCCTCGATCGGCATCATTTCGACCGGCACGATCGTCAAAGACTGGTATGTATGGGGCGTCGACCACGGCTGGGTGCAGCAGTACGGACCGATTACGCGCTCGGCCATCAACGGCATGCCGCAGAAGCCGGCGGTCGGAATCAACCAGATGCAATCGCCCGGCAACACGTCGCCGCAGGGCGGCTATTAGGGATGCGTAAACTCTTCGCTCCGCTGCTGATCGCGATCGTCCTGGTCGTAGCGAGTTCGGTCGCGCCGATGGTCAAGGCCGTGAGAGCCGCCACGCCCGAAACGACCCCGCAGGGCGTCATGCCCGCGTCCGCCGCCGGCCGGCCCGAGCGCGCGGAGCAGGTGCCGAACGCGCTCGCGAATCCGGCCCAAAACGGTGTGGAGAACGACGAACGCGCGAACCAGATCTACCGCGGTCAGTACGGCCCCGTCGATCAGGCGAAGCCCTTGGACTTCAGCAATCAACCGCAGTCCGTGCCGCGAAATTACGCCGCCGGCCGCCTGTACAACGTTCAAGTCCTCAAAAATTACACGTACGTGCAATTGATCGGGCAGATGACGTACTATACGACGGCGCTCGGCGTCCAGTGCACGTACTGTCATAACGTTCAAAATTTCGCCTACGACACGCCGACGAAGAAAATCGCCCGTACGATGCAGATCATGTCGAACTCCGCCCAGCACGATTGGATCGAACCGGTCAAAGCGGACTACCCGAACTATCAGGTCTCGGGCGCCGTCGGTTGCGTGACGTGTCACCGTGGGGCTCCGCACATGGGTGTGAAATACAACATCGTTCCCGTGCAGTATCTCAACTATACGAACAAGTCGACGAAGCAGGCCGGTTACGTCGTGAATTCGATGTATTCGGCGGTCAAATCGCTCGGCGTTAACTGCCTCTTTTGCCACAACAGTGCCGATTTCGTTTCGTTGCAATACTATCCGACCAACAAAATCGCCCATCGTATGTGGGCGATGGTCGACGATATCAATCACAAGTATCTTCCACCGAACATCAAAGCGGTCACGTGCTACACGTGTCATCAAGGTGCGAAATGGCCGAGCGCGCTCGTGAAAGCAGGGCTCGATGAAACGCCGGTCCAAGCCGTTGCAGCACACCCCGAATTTTCCGAAAATCCGGGGGCGCATTTGGAGTCGGGAGTTGTTCGATAGGTGGATTTGTTTTGGAGTCTTCCAAGCGCTTCTGTAATTGCTACACCGCTGGACAGCCCGTTCGAAACGTTGTTCTTAGAGGTCGCGCCGCGCCGCTACGATAGCGGCGCGGTTTTATCCGATCCCGAACGCAGACCGGAAAGAACGTTCTATTGTGCCTCCGGAACGCTGAAAGTTACGAAGTTGCTTGCGAGCGGTCGCGAAATACTCATCACGATCTTACAGTCGGGATCGTTATGGAGCGACCGCGCCGTTCTCAACGGATACTGGCGCGAAGTATTCATCGAGGCGATGGAGCCGAGCGATATCTATGCCGTCGAGAATGCGGTCTTCGAAGCGTTCTTGCTCGCGCGGCCCGAGCGTCTGACGAGTTTCATGCAGCGGATTTCCGAGCAAGTCAGCGACGCATTGACGTTACTGGATGATTTTCGCGGTCGCGACGTTGCGTCGCGGCTCGCGCGCGTGCTCGTGAAGTTCTCCCAACAGTACGGCGTCCCGACGGATCGGGGAGGCGTGCGCATCGATCTGCCGGTCACCCATCAAGACCTTGCGAACATGATCGGTACGGCCCGTGAGACGGTGTCCCGAAATATGGCCCGCTTTCGCCAGAAGGGATACGTGCGAGATGCGGCAGCCGGTCAGGCGCTCGAATTGATCGACCTTCGCTCGCTCGAGGCACTGATCGTTTGAGCGCGGCGCTGCGCGGTCGTGCTCGCTGGGTACACGGACCATATGGCAGTTCTAACGATTCTGATCATCATGCTGGTCGGCAGCCTCGCGGCGACCTTCGTCATCCCGCCTTTTCTTTACAGGATCGAGCGCACCGGCCGGGTCGACTTCTTCGGAATTCGATTCCCGTTCTCGTAACCGGCTCTCGGGCGTAGCTCGGGGAGCCGATTGCGGCCGGGGGTAGGAGCATCGTGACAGGTATCACCGTTCCGCGAGCGTGTCGGCTTTAGCCTAAGGCCGGAGGATGTATGCCTGAAGCGGGACCCCATTCCGTTCGCTCTCGGCGAGCTGCAAGTATTTGGACGACGATTCATCCTCTGTTCGCGATCGGGCAACTGCTGGCGTTTTTCGTCAGCCTCGGGCTGCTGATCGCTTATTTCCGACATGCGGTTCCCTTCCATACGGTTCACGTCTCGGTACTCATAAAGATCGGCTTGATGGTCGGCGCGGTTATTAGCGGTTCGTTCTGGGAGCGCGACGTCTTCGGCTGGTGGTGGTTTGCGCCCGAATTCTTAGCCGAGGACGTGATGACGCTTATGGTCTTCGTCCTGCAGCTGACCTATCTCGCGATGACGTGGCTGCATCCGGGCCGGATGGGCCCGATCGTCGCCGTCCTCTGCTTTGCCTACGCCGTGTACGTCGCGAACGTCGCTCAATACATCCATAAGACGCAGCGCATGAAGAAGGATCAGGACGTCCCCGCCTTGCCGCGTGCCGCGTGACTGCCGCCACGCAGACGCAGGCCGGCTTTCACGGCCACGCTCCCGCCGCGACCCCCGAGCCGAGTGGCGAGACGACGCAGGCAATCGTTTTTACGGCGCCCGGCCGGCTCGTGACGCAGGCCGTTTCGTTACGTGTCGCTGCAGCCGACGAAGTCGTGGTAGATACGAAGTTTTCGTCGATCTCAGCCGGAACCGAACGGCTTCTTTTTGCGGGCAGGTTGCCCGGCTTCCCGACGCTGCGCTTCCCTCTCGTACCGGGCTACGAGTCCGTCGGTATCGTCGTGCGGACGGGCGCGGGCGTGACGGACGTAGATGTCGGCGATGAGGTCTTCGTCGGGGGCAGCATGTGCTATACCGACGTCGCAGGTGTGTTCGGCGGCAATGCCGCGCGGCTTATTAAAAAAGCTTCGCAAGTTATTCCGTTGCGGGGGATACCGCTTTCGCAGGCGCCGCTTCTCGCGCTTGCGGCAACATCGCTTCACGGCGTGCTGCGCTTGGGCAACGTTGCCGGACAACGGATCTGCGTGCTCGGCATGGGTGCGATCGGACAGTTTGCGGCTCGCTTTCTCGCTCGCGCGGGCGCGCAGGTGGTGTGCGCCGACGTGCACGGTGCGCGCCTCGCCGACGCGCCGCTGGGATGCGAACGGCTCGACCTTTCGGCGCTAACGCTCGAACACGCTCTGCACGATCTGGATGCGGTAGTCGAAGCCACGGGGCAGCCCGAAGAGATCGCGCGCTGCGCCCGGGCGCTGCGACCGGGGGGCACGGTTTTGCTGCTCTCATACTACGATGAGCTGCGAACACCGTACGTCGATTTGTTCGTCAAGGAAGTCTCGCTGCTCGTCGCGCGAGAATGGCAGCACGCGGACCTGCTCGCCGCGCGCGATGCCGTGGCCACGGGTTCGGTCGGGCTCGGGCGCCTCGCGCAGCATGTTGTTCCCGTTGCCGAATACGAGCGCGCCTATCGAACGGCGTTCGAAGATCCCTCCGTTTTGAAAGTGATACTGCAATGGGCGTAAGCAAGAACAGCACCGTCGCATTCTATGGTAAAGGCGGAGCCGGCAAGTCGTTTCTGACAAGTATGGTCGCGAAAACGTTGACCGACCGCAACAAGCGCGTTCTGCAGATGGGCTGCGACCCCAAGCACGATAGCGTCGTAACGCATTTCGGCGGCGCTTTTATTCCGACGGTGCTCGGCACGTGGGCGCAATTTCAGAAAGACGGGCGCGATGACGATCTCGCGCCCGAACATATTATCTTCAAGGGCGACGGCGTCTACTGCATCGAGCTCGGCGGCCCCGAATCGGCGCGAGGTTGCGGCGGCCGGGGCATCACGTTCGGCTTCCAACTGCTCGAGAAGTGGGGCCTCTCTGAGTGGAATTTCAATTACATGCTGCTCGACTTCCTCGGTGACGTCGTATGTGGCGGTTTCGGGACGCCGATCGCGCGTTCGATGGCCGACAAGCTGGTCATCGTGTGCAGCAACGAAGGCCAGTCGATGTACGCGGCCAACAACATCGCTTCGGCCGTCCGCTATTTCGCGGAGCAGGGCGGCAAGACGCGACTGCTCGGGCTCTTCGTAAACAAAGACGACGGGAGCGGGAAGGCCGTGCGGCTCGCGGAGTTCCTCGGCGTCCCGGTGCTTGCGTCATTACCCGTGATCCCGCAGAGCGAACTCGCGACGGGCGGTTCGCTGCATCCGCTCGTTGCAGCAGCGGTCGAGCGAGTCATCGACGCGGTCGATCACCGCGACGCCGCGTTTCCGAACCGCGTCGATTTTCACGAGTTCATGTGCGCGCTCTCGGGGAATGCCGCGACGATGGACGGGACTGCGGTCTCCTCGGACGAGTTGTGGTCGCTGCCGGAACTCGAGCCCGAACTCAAAGCGATTCCGAACGGCGGTGCCTTCGATCGCCGCTACGTCGAAAGCGAAGACGACGCCGAGAAATTGCTCGTGCCGACGGTCGTCAGCGCGGGCGGGTTCGCGGTTCCCTCAGCCGACTGGTAGCGCGCCGAACCGCGCAGCCGCACCTGACGGAGGTCTCGCCGTGGTCGAGCACATTCTCCGACGGAACAAACGGAGCGTTCCTTGTCGGCCGGCGGTGAAGGATGGCGTTGCAGGTGCCGGCTTGCGGAGGTTGCGTTGAAACGCTCCGCGTTCGTCGGTGCGGCGGGAGCCGGACTGCTCGCCGCACTGCCATCCGCCGGGGAAGCGACCGTTGCGTCGGAGGATGCACGAACTCGTCCCGAGCTCGTCTACGCGCTGCCTGTCGCCGCCGCCGCTGCCGCGCGCCATGAATATGCTTCATCGAGCGGAAACGGAGATGAAGCGCTATGCGGGCGGCGGCTACATCGGTAGCTTCAGCAAAGGCTTAGTGCATCAGGACGACGGCACCGTCTTTCCTAGCGCCTACCAGCTGCTGATTCGTGCCGCTGGAATCGCGGACTCCGCAATCGCTCACTTGGGATGTATCGCCCGTACTGCGTCGTCTCGCTGATGCGCGATCGGGTCACCGCGATCGGGTCACCGCGATCGATCGCGGCGCGCCGACGTACCGCTTGACAACGATCGGCGGCGCACAAATAACGATTGCTCCGCCCAGCCGTTCGCGCGTTTCGCCTAGCCCGCGTTCGTCGTAGGCGGATTGCCTGAGCAAGATCGTCGCGACGTTTCTCATGCGTCGATGATTGCATCGAAATCGAGTGCCAGACCGGAAGGGGGTTCTCCAAGTTCATAGACTTCTCGCGCGTAAGGATCTATGGCGACGGCATAGCGAGCTCCGAAACGATGAAAGGCGTGAATCTTGTCTTTTACGTCGTCCCACGTATCCGTCGGCGACGCGACTTCGATCACGACGTCGGGGACGACTTCTCGATATCCACGCATCTGCGACGGTCCGAATGAGCCGGCCCGCTCTCGACTGATCCAGGCGGCATCGGGGGACCGTACGGCATTCGTCGGCATCTTGAAGCCGGTCGAAGAGTCATAGACTTTCCCCCCGGGACCCGCTTTCGCCCAGTCGCGAAGTTGTCCGAAGGCTTCACCGCTCTTCGCCCCTCGATCGGTACCAGTCGGGCTCACGACAAGCGCACCTGCATCGTCACGTTCGAAAGACCAACCGGGATTCTCGCGCGAGACGCGCTGCAGATCCTCATCGGAGAATGGAGCCAGACCAGTCAGCACTGCAGCCATTTCGATATACCTCCGGGTCGCCCGTTCGCACTGCAGCTGGCATTCTGTCTCCGGCGTTCAGTCTCTTCGGACGACGGCCCGAAGCCGGCGCCAGCGTGGCGCCGAGCGACCGCCGAGGGCGAAGGCTGCCGTGCCGGGTGATGGTCATCACGGAGCGCCGGCCGCCGGGCGTCTAGGCTTTTACGCGGAGGTCCTCATGAGCAAACAGGCTTCGTCGATGTGCCCCGCATTCGGCGCCATTCGCAACTTGCTCCGGATGGAAGATGCGATGCCGATCGTGATTTCCTCGGGTGACGGATGCATGTACGGCCACACGTTCGTGGCGCATTTTTACGTCGCGAACCGGCCCATCTTTTCACCGGGCGTATCTTCACAGATGTGGGCCAAGGGCTCCGTGTTCGACGAGCTCAAGGCGATGGCGATCGAAATGGCGGAGAAATATCAGCCGGCGCTCATTCCGATTTGCTCGCTCTGCGTTTCGGATACGGTCGGCTTGCCCTTCGAGTTGTTACCGAAGCAGGTCGGCAATACCGAAATCGTCTACGTACCGCTGCCCGCGTACTCCGTGCATACGCACGCGCGCGCGAAGGACATCGTCGTCGATTCACTCGTATGGCGTTTGCCCGCGCAACGGAAGACGCGCGCCGGCGTGAATCTCATCGGTGAAGTCTTTCCAAGCGATCCGATGAAGATCGACGAGGTTTTGCGCCGTATCGGAACGCACGTCAACACGCAAGTTCCGGGTCCGCGTTGGAACGATTACGTTGCGATGGTCGACGGAGCGCTCAACGCGCCGTTGCATCCGTTCTACAGCGAAAGCGTAAAGCGGATGAAGATGAAGCAAGGGTTGCCGTTTCTGGAGGGCGCACCCGTCGGTGTCGACGGAACCTACGGTTGGATCCGCGGTATCGGAGAAACGCTGAAGCTCAACCGCGCCGTCGTCGAAGCCGTCGCGGTCGAAGAACGCGATAAGGTCGTTGCGGCAATGGCGGACTACCCGCTTGCAGGGCTCACGTTCATGGTCGCCGGCTACGAGGGCCACGAGTTCTTACTCGTGCGGCTCTTGATTGAAGCGGGCGCATCCGTACCGTATCTCTCGACCGCGGTCAACACCAACCCGCTCGCGCGAACCGAAGAGGCGTGGCTGCGCGAACGCGGCTGCACCGTGTTGTACGGCGCGAACTTCGATGATGAGATCGGTGCGCTCGAAGATCACGACTACGACTGCGTCATCGGTACGACGCCGCTCTGCGCACATGCCAAAGAACTCGGCATCCCATCGCTCTACTACACGAATGCGATGGCAACGCGCTCCCTGATGTTTGCGGACGGTGCGAGCGACATTCTCTCGCTCATCATGGCGACGTATCGGAGCAAAGAGCGTTATCACAAGATCGCGAGTTTCTTCAGTGAGACGGGAACGCCGAAACGAACGCAGACGTCATGGGCACCGAAGATCGATCTCACGGAACATCTGCTCGCGAATAACGCGTACGGCGGCGGGACCGCCGTCGCAACGCCTGACTCGAGTCGCGCGTTCGAGACGCTCGACTGATGGGGCTCAAACAAGAACTGCCGAGCGATGTCGCGAACACGCCGATCCGCACGCGCGTCACTGATCTCGATCATGCGGGCGGCGATACGGGTGCGATGCAGGTTTTCGCGAGCCTGCGCGACGGCAACGTCGTCCTGGACGGTCCGGTCGGCTGCCATGTGATGCCGGCCGTTGCCGTCATCAACTATACGGACAGCATCCCATATCTGCAAAACGTAACTTGCTCCGAACTCTCCGAGAACGAAGTGACGATCGCCGGCACCCTCGGCGTGCTCAAAGAGAAAGTGACGCGCGCGAATACGGACGGGCGCCAAGTGTTCATCGTCAGCACGCCGATGTCCGAGCTCATCGGAGCGGCCTGGACGACGGTCGACGAGGACGTTCCGGGTTCGCCGCTCTTCTTCAACGCGCAATCGCTAGACGACGACGAGTGGTACGCGCGTGACCGGGCGTTGCTCTTCCTGTGGCAAAACCGCGCCCATTTCAGGCGGCCGCAGAGTGTAGCGTTGCCGGTGCTCACGCGCCCCAGCGTCAACATCATCGGCCCGACGTACGGCTGCTTCAATTCGTATAGTGACCTGGCGGAAATAAAACGCATCGTAGCGGGCATCGGGGCGGAGATTAACGCGGTCTTCCCGTTCGAAGCGAATTCGTACGATACGCCGCGCTTGCCGGACGCCGCGGCGACGATCGTGATGTATCGCGAATTCGGTGCGTCGCTGGCCCGGGAGGTCGGGCTGCCCGTGTTCTACGCGCCGTTCGGTCTCGAAGAGACGACGCAATTCGTACGCGAGCTCGGTGCTGTTCTCGGTCTCGCAACTGAGGCCGAGGCGTTCGTGAAACGCGAGAAACTGACGACGCTTGCCGCATGGCAGGACATCTGGCGCTCGACCCATAGCGACTTCTTCGCCAACAGTCCGATCGCGATCGTTGCGCCGCCGAGTTACAAAGACGGTTTGGAGCGCTATCTGGGCGGCGAACTGGGGTTGCCGGTCGTTTACAGCGCCTACCGCACGGGCCCGCAAAGTGCCCCGAACGAGGCGGTTCGGGCGGCGCTCGCGGATGCGAGTCCGAGCCCGATGCTCGTGTTCGGTTCGATCAACGAACGCATGATTATCGCGCAGGAGAAGCTGCCGTCCCGTTTTTACCAGGCGTCGTTTCCGGGCGCGGTCGTACGCCGCGCGACGGGCACGCCCTACGTCGGTTATGCCGGCGCGGTTTGGTTGCTGCAGGTCGTCTGCGAGATTCTGTTCGACACGCTGTTCGCTAATTTGCCCACATCCTACGCGCCGCCGCAACAGGCAGCTAAGCCGACTGCGGAGATCTTGCGCGAAGCGCACGGCATCGTCGCGGAGGCCGGTAAGGGGCAGAATAGCGCGCTCGTCTGGACGGACGAAGCGAAGGCGGTCGCAGAGAAGGCCATTAAACGCGTCCCGTTCTTCGTCCGCGTTTCCGTTACGAAGAAGCTGCGTAGCGAAGCCGAACGCTTGGCCCGAAACCGTAACGTGCCCGTCGATCGCGCCATCGTGGAAGAGATCGTTGCAGCTTACGCACCGAATCGCTAATCGCTGCGGGTGCCGTCGGTCGCGCCTCTCGTGTTGCTCGCCGCGGCGCTGCTACGCATTCCGGCGCGGCGCATGCGTGCGCTCGCGCGCGGGGAAGATGGGGCGCTGCGCGATTGGCTCGCCAACGAATCCGTTATCCGGCTGGCGGAGGCACGTCGCGACGCGCGGTTCGCGCTCGCACGGCTCGAGGCGCTCGGCGGCCGTGTCGTCGCTATCGAAGACACGGACTATCCCGCAGGCTTACGCGAACTTTCCGATGCCCCGGCCTTCTTAACCGTGCGCGGAACGCTGCCCGCCCGCAGCCGCTGGCGCGAGGGAACGGCGATCGTCGGCTCGCGTACGCCGGACGCGTGCGCCGTGCGAGCGGCGCGAGCGCTAGCCGCCGCGCTGCCGGGTCCGATCGTCAGCGGCCTCGCGCGCGGCATCGACGCGGCGGCGCACGAAGGCGCGCTCGCAAGCGGCACGCCGACGCTCGCCTATGTCGGGCACGGCCTGGGCAATACGTATCCTCCCGAGCACCGCGCGCTCGAGGATCGCATCGTCGCTGCGGGCGGCGCGATTCTCAGCGAAACGCTACCGGATGAAGCCGTAACGAAGTGGTCTCTCGTCCGGCGGGACCGCTTGCAGGCCGCACATGCCGTCGCGATCGTTCTCGTGCAGAGCGACGCGCAGGGCGGCGCGATGCACGCGCTCGCCGCTGCGCAGCGGCTGGGTCGCTCACGTTTCGCCTTCGAAGCGCGGGGCGCCGCGAGCTACGGCGGAAACGAGCGCGCCCTCGCGGACGGCGCGCGGACGCTGCCTTGGGACGTGCGAAGAGCGGCGGCGACCGTCGGCTCGTTTACTTTGAACGGATAAAAGGAATTTCAGCCGGGCCATGCATGCCTTCCAACCTTTCGATCTCGAGCGCGCTGCCGTATTGGGTGCGGATCTCGATGCGTTGCCCTTCGGCGTCATCGTCGTCGATCGGGCCGGAATCATTCTGGAATACAACGCCTACGAGAGCGAACTCGCCGGCCTGACGCGCGCGCGAGTACTGGGACGGAACTTCTTTCACGACGTTGCGCCATGTACTGCGCTACGCGATTTTGAAGGCCGCTTCACCGACTTTTTAACGTCGCCCGAGACGAGTATCGAGCCGTTCGAATTCGAGTTTCCCTTTGCGCGCGGCACGCAGCGGGTGAGCGTCGTTTTCGTGCGCCTCAATTTCGATTCCGACCGGGCGACGATTTGCATCGCGCGACGCTGATGGCAGTGTTGGATTCAGCGGAGTGCAATCCGTGGATTCAGCGGAGTGCAATCCGTGGATTCAGCGGAGTGCAATCCGGTGGATTCAGCGCAGCTGAATCCGTGCAGGCACCGCACGACGGCAGAGGCAAGTCGCCCCGCGAATGATACGCAGCGTGGGCGAAAGTGCGCTAGCCGGTGGAGCGAGCTCGCCCGTGCGCGCGGGCGCCGCAGTCGGCGGCGAACCGTTCGTGCAGGCCCGTGGAAGCGGAGCCTACGCCTTCGATGCGGCGGGCAATGCCTACGTCGACTACGTGATGGCGTACGGTCCGCTTCTGTTCGGTCACGCGCCTCCGGCACTCGTGCTCGGGCTCGATATGCTCGCTTCCCGCGGGACCGTTTTCGGTTCGACGAGCGAAGAAGAAGTGCGGCTCGCGGAACGGATTTCGCGCCACCTGCCGTCCATGCAGCGCCTACGTTTCGTCAGCACCGGTACGGAAGCTATGATGAGCGCGGTGCGCGTCGCGCGGGCCTTTACGGGGCGCAACCTCGTCGCCCGCTTCGCAGGCAACTATCACGGTCATTTCGATGCTGCGCTCCACGGTGCAGGCGCCTCCGCCGAGGCTCCGGCGCGCGGCCGCAGCGGCATTCCCGCCGGGGTCCGCGCGGATAGCGTCGTCTCGCGCTTCAACGCGCTCGACGACCTGGATGCGAACCTCGCGGGGCGGGAAGCGGAACTCGCCGCGATCGTCGTCGAGCCGGTCGTTGCGAACATGGGGCTGGTGCTTCCGAAGCCGGGCTTCATCGACGGTCTCTTCGCACGCGCGCGGCGGGCGGGCGCGCTCGTCATCTTCGACGAGGTCATCACCTGGCTGCGCCTCGGGCTCGGGGGAGCGCAAGGCGAGAGCGGTCACCGGCCGGATCTGACCGCACTCGGCAAGATCATGGGCGGCGGTTTTCCGCTCGCCGCATTCGGCGGCCGCGCGGACGTCATGGCCGCGCTCGCTCCGCAAGGTGGCGCTTTTACGGGGGGCACGTTCTCCGGTAATCCATTCGGCGTCGGAGTCGCGCACCGCGTGCTCGATCTCATCGAGAGCGATGCGAACGTGTACCTCCGCCTCGCCGCACGAGCCCGCGCCCTGGCGGACGGCATCCGGGACATCTTTGCCGCCCGCGGCCTCGACTTGGGCGTAACCCAGTATGCGAGCATGGTCGATTTCGCGTTTCGGTGCGGCGTCGCCGCGCAAGATTACGACGAGCGCGCGCAGGCGGACGGACGCGCCTTCGCAACCTACTATCATGCCATGCGCGAGCGCCGCATTCTCCTCGCGCCCTCGGCCAACGAAGTGATGTTTCTTTCGACCGAACACGGGCAGCAAGAGATCGGGCTTACGCTCGCGGCCGTCGACGGCGCATTTGGCGATTTGCAAGCGGCAGGAGTGGTATGAACTTTTCAGAGGATGACATCGCGCGTGCGCTCGCCCGGCTGGACGGTTGGCATCGCGACGGCGTCGCAATCTCGAAAACCTTCGATCGTAAGAACTTCGACGGCGCGATGCGCTTCGTCAATGCCGTGGCAGCAGAAGCGAATCTGCAAAACCATCATCCGGATATCGCCCTTTCCTGGAACGAAGTCGCCTTCACGCTATCGTCGCACGACGCCGGTGCATTAACCGAACGCGACTTCCGCCTCGCCGCGGCGATCGATCGGATCGCGCGCGACAGCGCTTAGTGCTTGCTTTCGTAAATAACCGTAAAGTCGCTCGACGCTTTTCCGATCTCGCGGCGTCGCTCGTCGCTCAAAGGACGCTGTCCTTCTTCGCTCCTCCCTCCTTGCGAGATCGAAAAATCGCTCTCGCTTCATTTACGGTTATTTACGAAAGCAAGCACTAGCCGCTAACGGCGAACCGGCACCGGAAACGCGACCACGCTGCGCCGCCCGGCCGCGTCGACGCTGCGGACGCCGAAGAGCCAGTCGTCCTTCGAGAGCGGCAGCGTTGCGGAGGTCACGTTGCCGACATCCCGCGCGTGCGTCCAGACGGGTTCGTCCGTACGTCGCCACACGAGTTCGTAGGTCGCCGCTCCGGGAACGGTGTCCCAGGCAAGAGTCGAATCATAGCCGAGCGCTTTTGCGAGTAGCCGCGCCGCGGGCGGCGGCACCGTCAGAGCCAGCGTCGCGAGGGCGGCCACGTTGAGCTGCGTGACGCGTGCGAGATAATCGAAGTCGACGAAGCGCAAGAGATCGCCGTACTGGACGCCGCCCTCGACGCGCACGTTCTGATGCTGGTGATCGAAATTCTCGTGCGCTTCGACGAAACGCACGGCCGGGTCTCCGGCGCCCGCGAACGACTGTTGGTCGCCGCCGCGCAAGAAACGGTCGCTACGATACACGAGCGCGACGTGCATACTCGGAACGTACGCTTCGCCCGTCTCTTTCGTGAAACGCGCGAGCTCACGCGCAGCCGAATCGTTTTCGTCGCCGAGGACGTTTACGCGTTTCGGATCCGCTTCGGCCGGCAGCGCCTCACTAAAGAGCCGCACGTCATTCGGGGCGGCTTCACCGTCGTGCCCCTGCGATGCTCCGATGATGTCGTCGTTGAGGTCGGCCGAGACGCGAACGCCTTGCGCCGCCAGCGACTGTGCGAAATGCGCCGAACCGAATAAGCCTTGCTCTTCGCCGTCGAAGCACGCAAAGACGATCGTACCTGCAAAGTGCACCGGCGCCAAAATACGCGCGGCTTCGAGTACGGCCGACGTTGCCGAGCCGTTATCGTCCGCTCCGGGCGCGTCGCGTGTCGCGTCGTTGCCGTCGGAGTTGCGGGAATCGTAATGGCTCGAAATGACATAGGTTCCGCGCGAGGGATCGTCGCCGCGCAGCGTCGCGATGACGCTCGAGACTTCGACCGCGCGCGGCGTATGTTCCGTCTTCGGCTGCACGTAGGTATCGTACGCTACGGACAGCCGCCCACGGCTCGCCTCGCCTGCCGCTCGGAACTGCGCCGCGAGCCAATCGCGGGCAGCATAGACACCGCGCCGCCGTGAGCCAAGGCGTTCCGAAAAAAGATTGCGCGTGCCGAAGGCAACGAGCTGCATGTCCGTCGCGCGCAGCCGCTCGGGCGACACCGCAGCGACGAGCCCGGCGACCGCCGGGTCGAGCGGCAGCGGCGCAACCGCATCGGGAGTTTGCGCGCCGGCCGAAGCCAGCGTCGCAGCGCATGCTGCGAACATCGCTAGCGAGCGAAGGATTTTAGCGGGCAACGGTGCCGCTAGTAACTTGCGGCCGTGAGCGGCCGCTCGGCATCGACGTACGTCACCCACTCGGGATGCCGTTCATCTTCACCGGCGATCGCACGCGCGTACGCCGCGCGAAGCCGCGCCGTCACCGGCCGGGCCGACGGATACACGTGTTCGTCGATGCAAGCGATCGGCGTAACTTCTACCGCCGTTCCCGTAAAGAACGCCTCATCGGCTTCGTGCAAATCGGTAACCGTGATATTCGTTATCTCGAGCGGAATACCGAGGTCGTGCGCGAGTTCGATCACCGTGCCGCGCGTGATGCCGTGCAGGACGTCGGCAGAGCGATCGTTCGTGCGCAGCACGCCGTCCTTCACGAGGAACACGTTTTCGCCCGTCCCCTCCGCAACGTCCCCGCGATCGTTGAGCAGGATCGCTTCGTCGAAGCCGCGCCCGACGGCATCCTGCATCGCCAGGACCGAGTTGGCGTAGTGGCCGGCGGCCTTGACGGTCGAGGGCAACGCCTTGGATGAGAACTTGCGCCATGACGAGATGGTCGTGCGGATGCCGAGCGCTTGTCCGGCGCCGAAGTAATCACCGAGCGCGCGAAACGCGACCAGCACGTGAGTGGGGCAGAAGAAACAGGGCGCCAGCGAGATGGTTCGTTCGCCATAGAAGGCGAGCGGTCTGATATAGGCCGAATCGAGTTCGTTACGCCGTAGCGTTTCGACGATCGCGGCACACAGCGCCGGAACGTTCCATGCCAGCTTGAGCTGATACATGGCCGCGGAGCGCTCGAAGCGCTCCATGTGCTCGCGTAGCCGGAAGATACCTGGGCCGCGAGGCGTCAGATACGCGCGGATGCCTTCGAAGACGCCGGTACCGTAGTGAAGCCCGTGCGCGAACGGATCGACGCTCACGTGCTCGCGCAGCGAGATTTCGCCGTCGAACCAGTAATATGGTGCGATTTGCATGTGTTTCAGCGGCGCGTTCGGCATGATTCCCCTCGAAACAAAAAAACCTCGCCCTAGCGGCGAGGTCCATCGTGTGTTGCTGTATACTACGACGAACGAAGCCGGGCCCGGATGGGGCCGGAAATGGCCTCGCTCAGAAGTCGTACGGACGCGTTCATTACTCGGCAGGCTATCATGCCTCTCGAGGGGCGTCAACCCTCCGGGCCGTCGCAGACTCGCTTTAGCCTCCCGCGACCTCCGAATCGACGACGCCTGCGGCGGTGGCGGCACTTTCGACCGTGCGAATCAGCCGACTGTAGGAAAAAATGACGGCGGCTAGCGCCAGGATGACGATCCCGCTCACGATCTGGCGTAATGCGCTAACCCGCATGTGCGTACGTTCGATCGTCGACGCCGGTGCCGTCCGCGAGCGCGCCGCGCGTCGCCAGCAACGCTTCCTTAGCCGTTATTTGAGGCGGCCCCGCCAGGAGAGCGGTCTTCGGATGCATCCAATTCCTCACGGCAGCTTTAACTCCATTAACGACCATGCGCGCGTGATGTCCCGGCATCACCGTCGCCATCTGTTTGAACAGATAACTATCGAAGGTTAGCGTCTGGACTTCTTTGGTGTCACACATATCGACGAAAAATTCGCGATTGCGGTTCCCGCAATACGACCATTTCTCGAGAGCTTCGAGAAAATCGAACATGACGCCGTATTTCTTCTGCCACATCTTCTCGTAGCGTTCGAGCGGTGTCTTCGGATCGCCGAAATGAGCCATGAGCGTTTGCGCTGCCATACGTCCGGCCGCCATCGCGAAATAGATGCCTTCGCCCGAGGTGTGCGCGACCATACCGCCCGCATCTCCGACGAGCAACGTGCGCCCGTAGACCAGCTTCTTATAGCGCGCCATCGGAAGCGGATGGCCTTCGAGAAGCACCCGTTTCGCGCCGTGCAACTTCGATCCGGCACGACGCTTCACGCCTTCGAGAAACGCGTACGAGCGATTCGCATGCTCCGGACGGCAGCCCGTTCCGACGGCGACATGGTCGCTTTTCGGAAACACCCACCCATAGAAATCGGGTGAGACGTCTTCGCCGAGGTAGAGCTCGGCGCGCTGCGCGTAGTACGCCATCGCGTCGTCCGGCAGATAGAGCCGTTCTTGAATTGCGGACGCGTGTTTGATCGCCGGCCGCCCGCACGACTTCGCAACTGCGGAGCCCGCGCCGTCGGCTCCGACGAGGGCGTCGGCGACGAGTGTTTCTTCGCGCCCGTCCTTATACCGAACGGCGACCCGGATTTTGCCATGAGCGTCCGTCTCGTGCGAAACGAACGTCGCCTCGCGTAAGTCGGCGCCCGCGTCTTGGGCCTTGGCGCGCATCGTACGATCGAGCACCTCGCGCGTGACCATCGCGATGTAATCGTCGTTCGTGGTCTGCGTGCCGCGAACGTCCATCTCGACCGTACTGCCGCTCGGGCCGATAATGACGGCGCGCTTGGTTTTGCGTTCGATGATCTGCTCGGGAATACCGAATTCCGTAATGGCCTTGGGCGGAATCGCGCCGCCGCACGGCTTTTTACGCCGGAAATCGCGCTCGAGTAACGTTACGTTCGCTCCGCTCGCTGCAAGGTCGCCCGCAGTGACGCTTCCACCGACATTGGCACCGACGACGATGACATCCACTAGTGCTTGCTTTCGTACATAGCCGTAAATAAAGCGAGAGCGATTTTTCGATCTCGCGAGGAGGGAGGAGCGAAGAAGGACAGCGTCCTTTGAGCGACGAGCGACGCCGCGAGATCGGAAAAGCGCCGAGCGACTTTACGGTTATGTACGAAAGCAAGCACTATAATACTCCATAACGAACGGCGAGTGCGGAGACGAGCATGCTCCAAACGAATGGCGGAATGGCGCTCGCGCAATACCAGGGCGCGAGGCCTTTGGGATCGGTCGCGAGCCGGCGCTGCATCGGTAACTGGACGACGAACAAGACGAGCATGCAGGCCGCCGCGAGCCAAGCGCGGTGGGCCAGAACGTAAGCGATTGCCAGCACCTGGAAAATGTCGATGAACGCGAAAGCGGCGCGCAGCGCTCCGTCGAGCCCGAGCAGCACGGGTAGAGAGCGCAGCCCCAGGCGCCGGTCGCCTTCGTAGCTTTTAAAATCGTTGAGCGTCATCAACCCGTGCGAGCCGAGCGAGTACAGCGTTGCGAGCACGAGCGTTCCGGTCGTAATACGGCCGAAGATTGCAGCCCCGGCGACCCAGGCGAAACCTTCGTATGAAAAAGCGCAGGCCGCATTCGCAAGCCAGCCGTTACGCGCTTTGAGCCGTAGCGGCGGCGCGCTGTAGGCGAGCGCGAGCGCGATGCCGCCGAGAGCGAGCCAGAGGACGGCCGTACCGAGCGCTGCTGCCAGGCCGAGCGCGCTCGCTCCCAGGACGAGGGCGGCCGTCAAGACCGTTTTCGGCGCGAGCACGTTCGCGGCGGTCGGACGCTCCGGTTCGTTGATACGATCGACATCGCGATCGAACCAGTCGTTGGCAATTTGCGAAAAAGCGCACAACAGCGGCCCCGCGAGGACCATGCCGAGCAGCACCCGGGCGACCGCGGGCAGCGTCCACGTCGCGCCGCCCGCCACGCAGCCGACGAGCATGGCCCACATCGGTGCGAACCACGTCCCGGGTTTCGCGAACGTCCGCAGCGACGCGTTGATGCGCGCCGCTCCGCTGGTGCGATTCGCGAACGGCAGCATCAGCGCGCCGAACTGTCCGACCGTTTCGACCGTCGCTCGCGCCGAATCGCGCAGCGGCGTCGGCGCGGAGCTACCCACCGACATGCTCGCGCGCGCGCAGCATCACGGCTTCGTCGATCGTCGCGAGGGAACGCTCGCGAGCATAGCGCTCGACGTTCGCGCGCGCTTTCTTACGGACGAAGAAGGGCACGCGTCCGAGCAGCCGTTCTGCCGCGGGGTCCCAAACGGGCGCGCCGTCTTCCGGGGCCTGCGGTGCGGCCGCCCGCTCCGCTTCGGGTTCGGGCGCTGCCTCTGCGAAGCGCCCCTGACCGCGCGGCCCGAACGTTTCGATGAGATGGTGTTCGAGTCCGAGCACCTGCGTCGCATTCACCAGATCGCCGATGTGATTGGCGCCGTCGTAGCCAACGAACGGTACGTAGCCGAGCGGAAAATTGAGAATGTGCGCGGGCGGAGAGACGACCGCGCACGGAACGCCGACGGCGCTTGCCGAGTGGCGTTCCATCTGCGAACCGAACACGATATCCGGCCGCGTGCGATCGATTTCGCGCGCGACGGCGCGGTAGTCTTCGGTAACGAGTACGTCCGACGTGATGTCGGCGACGCGTTCGCGCAACCATCCGCCCCAGTCGAGCGCATACGTTCCGACGAAGTCGACTTCCATATCCAGCTCGTCGCGCATCACCCGTGCGACGGCGGCCGCGACCGTCGGCGCGCCGAAGACGCCGACGCGCTTCGAGGAGAGCGCGTGGGCGTCGACCGTGCGCGCGTACCAGAGGAGCTGACTCCGGCGGGCGGCGACTTCGATACGCTGTGCCGGGATCTCGCACAGCCCGCACAGCTCGCGTAAGAAGCGCGTCGTACCGGCTTCGCCGTACGGCAGTTCGCGCGCGAACGGCGTCCCGAAGCGTTCGCGCAAATATTCGAGGGTCGGCAGCGCGAGCTCGTGCGCCGTCGCGACGTTGACCCAGGCACGCCCGATGCCGCGCAGATCTTGCGGCGAAGCGCCGAGCGGCACGACGGCGTTCACATCGATGCCGACGTCGGCGAGCGTGCGGCGCAGCGCCTCGACGTTCGAACGGTCGTGAAAGCCCAGCAGCGACGGTCCGACGAGATTGACCGACGGTCGCTCGCTGCGCATGACGTCCTGCGCGTAATGGGCTACGATTTCGCGCGTCGTCCGCGCGAACGCGGACAATTCCGTGTCGCGCATCGGGTGCGCGCTCGCCTGCAACACTTCCGCGCGCAGCGACCCGGCCGGCATCATCGCGATCTCGCCGGCGAGTGGTTCTTGGAGCACGGACGCCGTCGCGCTGCGCGTGAGAACGATTAATTCCGGCGCATGGCGAGCGTCGATCTCGCGTAGCAAGTGCGGTACGTTTGCCGCCGCACCTGCGAGCGTCGCTTCCGACATCGCGCTGACCGAGAGCGGCGCGACGACTCCCAGCCGCTCGAACATCGCGAGCATGATCGTCCCGTAGCCGTCACCCTTGGGTGCGCGCAACACGCAGTGTACGTTAGCAAACGAGGCTGCTGCTTTCGCGACGCCGACGTGCGCCGGGGCTTCGTACGACCACAGCGCGAGCTTCATGCGCGCACCGGGCTGCGGAAGAACGACAGGTCGATCGGCGTTGCGGACGTGCCGTCGTGCTGCCGGCGCGCCGCGAGCGCTTCGTGACGCCGCACGGACGCAGCGAACATGCCGAATAACGTCGCCGCGCCGCTGAAGCCGTGGATCGGCTGGAACGTTAGTTCCGTCGACCACTTGACCGCGAACCCCATCCCTTCGAGCGAATTTGCGACGTTGAGGTTCGCGACGACGAGGTCCGGACGGCTCTCGCAGAGGCGCGCGAATAATTCGAACCGGTCGGGGCGTTCCAGGATCTCGACGTCCGAAAGCGCGGCCGTTTCGAGGGCGTGAAATTTTTTGTACACGTTCGGCGTGCCGACGATGTCGACGCGCGCACCCGCCGCCCGCAGCGTCCGCGCGAGCGGCAGTTCGAGCATCGCGTCGGAGCAGAAGGCGATGGACTTGCCGCGTAAGGGGGCTATTTGCGGTTCGAGTGCGGCCCACGCTTCGCGTTCGCGGTCCGCGTACGAAGCGGTCTTCCCGAACGCCTTTGCTAGGGTCTCGTAAAACGCGCGCGTGCCGTCGGGACCGTAGGGAAACAAGGTCTTATGCAGCGCACAGCCGCGCTCGCGTTGCGCGTAGGAAGCGGCGCCGAAGAGATACGGATGGACGGGCGCGAGCACGGTCTGCGGGCCGATTGGCGGCACGTCGAGCGCGCTTTCGCCGGGCAAAAATTGCGGTTCCGGCAGTTCCATCGCGCGGCACTCGAGTCGCAGCTCGGCTTCTTCGAGCGCGGAGAGGCAGCCGAGGATCACGAGATTGCGCTCCGCCGTGGATGGGGCGCGCGCGATCATCGCTTGCAGTACGTGGTCCTCGCCCTGCGTGTATGCCGGGTCGAAGCCGTCGAGCCGGCACGGGTACACGCGAACGCCGAACTCCGCCTCGAGCGGCGCGGCGCAGCCGGAGATATTCATCTTGAGGATTTCGGGCGTGCAGGTCGAGGCGAGGAAGACCGCCCGTGGTGCGTGTTCGGCGACGAGTGCCGACATCAGCGGCCGCAGTCCCGTCAGGGGATCGGCGCCGCCGAGATCGTCCTCGTCGAGGACGGCCGTCGCAAAGCGGGGTTTCGCGAAAATCATCACACCGAGCGCAGTCTGCAGGAAACCTTGACACGAACCGGTGCCCACGACGAGAAAGAAGCTGTCCTGCATCTTGTGATGAAGCCAACCGATCGGCGCGAGCGAGCAGAAATCGTCGCGCTCGATAACGTCCGCTTGGGATTCGAACAACGGCTAACGCCCCCGATTGGTCTTGCTTTCGCCCATCATGGCGCTCCGAGGGGCGCGGCCGCGTGATGGGGGTCACGAAGCCGACAGGTGTCTGGGGGCGAGCCGCACAACGCCCCGTCCGTTTGTCCGCGCGGCCGCCGAGCACGATCGCGTGACGTTGAGGAGGAACAATGCCGACCAATACCGCGCCGACCGGCGCTGAACTCGATACGCTCGCGAAGGAAGCCGAATCGGCGCGCGCTCGCATCAAGACGAACAAGGGTGATATCGTCTTCACGTTCTATCCGCACGATGCGAAACAGCACAGCGCCGCCTTCATTAAACTGGCCCGCGCGGGCTTCTACGACGGGCTGACCTTTCATCGCGTCGAGCCCGGCTTCGTCATCCAGGGCGGGGATCCGCAGGGCACCGGCACGGGCGGTCCCGGTTACATGCTCGACGCGGAGTTCAACGATAAGCCGCACGTTGCCGGGACGGTCGCGATGGCACGTTCCGCGAGTCCGAATTCCGGCGGCTCGCAGTTCTACATTTGTCTCGGCGACGCCCGCTTTCTCGATAAGCAGTACACCGTCTTCGGGCAAACGGTCGAAGGTCAAGACGTCGTTGCGAACATTCGAGTCGGGGACGTGATGGAAAAAGTGACGGTCGAACCCGCGCCGTAACCGATTTCGCTCGCACGCGAGCCGGGCGGCGCCGCGGAGCTCAGTAGAGGGCGCTGTGCACGGCGGTCGCGATCCGGCGAATCGCGATGTTGCCGAGCGAGAAATCGTTGAGATCCTTCGTCAGCACCGCCAGCACGTACGGCGTCTCGCCGTAGGGATCGATGATGCCGACGTCGTTGCGAACGCCGTCGATTTCGCCCGTCTTATCCGCGAGCGGAACTCCCTTGGGCAAGCCGCGCGCGATTTTGTCCCGGTCTTCTTGATGCAGCAGAATGTCGATCATCTTGCGGCACGATGCGGGCGACGCGATCGTGCGCAGACCTTCGTGCGCGCCGCGTTCGAGCTGCGAAAGCAGCATGCCCATATCGCGCGGCGTCGTCAGATTTTCGCTGTGATGGAAGATGGCGTTGACGTCCATGAAATGCCGCTTGAGCTGCGTGTGCGCGAGCCCGGCTTGGTGGATCGTCGCGCGGATGCGGTCGAAGCCGAGATAGTCGAGCAGCACGTTCGAGGCGGTATTGTCGCTCTGCTCGATCATCGCTCGCGCGAGCGTCACGATGGCGATCGACTGTCCGGGGTTGTAGCCGTCGAGTATCTCCGAGCCGCCGACGAAGTCGCTCAGTTGGAGCGTGATGCGCCGCGCGAACACGTCCGGTTCGTGCTCCGCGAACTGATACAACGCGACGAAGATCACGAGTTTGATAACGGATGCGGCCGGAAAAACAAGGTCCGCGTTGTAGGTGACGGGCGAAGTCACGCCGAGTTTGCGAGCGTAAATCCCAACCGTCCCTGAGGATTCCGTCGCGAGGCGCGTTAGTTGGTCCTCGAGCGCCGACGCTCGCGCGGACGTCGGCAGGAACGTGACGGCAACGCTACTGCACAAGAACGTATGGCGCTTCAAAGCGGGTTCAGCGTACGAATGCAAGGTCCTCGAATCCTCGCGCTGTCGTGCGCGGTCGCAGCTCTCTACTGCTCTTGCGCGTCTCCGGCGCGAGCCACGGAGCTTGCGGGCCGAACCTTCGTCGTCGATCCCGGACACGGCACGCGCACCCCGGACGGCTCGCCGCTCAACGTCGGCGCGGTCGGTCCGGACGGCGTTCGTGAGAACGCCGTGACGCTTGCGGTTGGCGAGGATCTCGGCCGCCTGCTTCGAGCCGCGGGCGCCCGCGTCGTGTTGACGCGTTCGTACGCGCGGCCGTATCGCACGGGCAGCGTGCTGCGGCTCGACAACCGCGCGCGCGCGGCACTCGCCAATAAACTCGGCGCGACCGCGTTCGTCGCGTTGCACGCCGACGCATCGACGGATCCGGCGCAGCGCGGAACGAGCGTGTTCTGGCTACGGCCGAATTCCATCGCGCTCGCGAATGCGCTGCGGACACGCTTGCGCGGACTGCGGCTCGGCGAATTCGAATTCCGGGTGCGCGATCTCGCCGTAACTAGTGAAGCGCGCGTACCGGCGGTTCTCGTCGAGCTCGGATTCGTCTCCAATCCCGAGCAAGAACGTTTACTCGCTACGCCGGCCTTTCAGGTGCGTGCCGCGCGCGCCGTCTACGCGGCGCTGCTCGACGTGTATGGCAAATAAACCGTCAGCTGCCGGTGCCTTGATAGTGATTGAGGCCGTAGCGCCAGAAAACGTAGGCCAGGCCGAACCAGAGCGCGCCGACGACGGGCGTCAGTAAACCGACTTGCGGTGAGAGGGAAAGCGCATCTTCGCTCTTATGCAGGAGATACGTCGCCGGAAAATAGTTCATAAATGCAAACGGAAAAACGAAGGTCAGAAATGCGCTGACGGCGCGCGAATAGATGCTGATCGGGTAGCGCGTGAAATCCTGCTCCAGCGACATGACGACCCAGCGCAGCGTGTCGATACGGATCACCCAGAACGCCGCCGTCGCGATCGCGAGTTGAATACCGAAATCGATCAGCGCGCCGCCGATGACGACGAGCGGAACGTACAGCAGGAAAGCGGTATCGACGCGCACGCCCGCATAGGCCGTCGCGAAGCAGAAGAACGTGATGGCGAGAACCAGCTCGTCCGGCCAAATCTGTTGCGGCGTCGTCATGGCCTGAAAGAGCGGGTCGAGCGGCCGGACGAGAAAGCGGTCGAAGCGTCCTTCGCGGATCATGTTCGGCACGTCGCCGACCGTAAAGAAGAACGTGTTGTGAAAACCGTGGCCGAGCATCCAGAGACCGTAGAGAAAGGCGGTCTGCTTGAAATTCCAGCCGTTCATCGACGGGAATTGATGCAGCGTTACCCACAGCGCGACGATCGCCGTGGCGTGATACATGATCGTGAAGCCGAACCACATGAAAAAGTTCGCGCGGTATTCGATCATCGTCAGCAAATTAATGCGCCAATAGCGAGCGTAAACCGCTAACATGCCGGCTCCTTGAAGATGCTCGCGATCTCGAGCACCCCCTTACATCCGGCTTCGGAGTCGCACAACCTTCGTTATGCTCGAATTGACCGTGCGTTCGCGGCTTACAGTTCCATAGGAAGGCGAGCGCAAGCAACGCCGGAAATGCGCGCGCATGTCGTTTCGGCGCGCTTTCATCTGCCTGGCGATTGCGGTCCTGGCCTCGGGCGGGGCGGGCTGTGCCCGGCCCGCGGTGCCGGTGGGCGTGCACACGTGGACGGAACCGGGGACGCTGCGCATCGCGCTGACGCAGATGCCCAACTCCCTCGATCCCGTGCTGCGCACGGAATTCCTCGAGCTCTTCTTAGCGCAATTCGTGTTCGATCCGCTGATCGCGACGCGCGCCGACGGCACCCTCGAACCGAAGCTCGCGCGCGTCGTCCCTTCCTTCGCCAACGGCGGCATCTCGCTTGACGGGCTCACGTTTACCTATCACCTGCGGCCGCGGGTACGTTGGCACGACGGCAAGCCGTTCTCCAGCGCCGACGTGCGCTTCACCTATCTCGCCTACATGAACGCGAACAATAACGTCACCACGCGGACCGGTTACGAAGATATCGCACGGGTCGAGACGCCGGACGCCCTGACCGTCGTCGTGCACCTCAAACGTAAAAGCGCGCCGTTTCTGCGCGAGTTCACAACGCAGGGCGGCGTCATCCCGGCGCACGCTTTCGCGAATCCGGGAACGCTCAATACGTCGCCCTTCAACGCTGCACCGATCGGAACCGGACCGTTTAAGCTTGTGACTTGGCGTCGAGGAGATCGCCTCGAATGGGTCGCGAACGACGATTACTATCTCGGTAAGCCCAAGATTCGCAAGATCGTCGGACGTTTCACCTCCGATGATAACGTCGCCGAAAATCAATTGCGCACGCACGACGTCGATTGGTTTTGGGGCGCCTCGACCGTGGTCTACCGGCGTTTGCGCGACGTCCCGACGCTCCATGCGGCCCTCGTTCACTACAACGCTTTCTACGGCGTGATGATGAACGGCGCACGGCCGCCGCTAGGCGATCGGCGCGTGCGACAGGCGGTTTCCGCCGCGCTCGACCGGCAATTGCTTGTGCGCAAGGTCGCGTTCGGCGCCGCTTCGGTCGCCGACGCCGATCTGCCGAGCTTCTTATGGACGCACGATCCGTCGTTTCAGGGGCAGCGGTTCGATCCGGCGCTTGCGCGGCGTCTGCTACGGGAAGCGGGCTACGTGCCCGGCCCAAGCGGGACGCTGCAGAAGGGCGGCAAGCCGCTCGCGCTCTCGATGGTGTTTGCTACGGGCAACGCGACGGCGCAGACGGTAACCGTACAGGTTCAGGCGATGCTGCGCGCCGTCGGCATCGCCGTCGCATTAAAGGCATTCGATCCGAATCAACTGTTCGCGCCCTACGGCAGTAACGGCGTCCTATCGGGCGGTAACTACGATCTTAATTGGAGCGGCTTCTTCGAAACCGACGATCCCGACGATGCGACCACGTTCGTCTGCCGCAATCGTCCGCCGCACGGATTCAATTACGCGCGCTATTGCAATCCGGCTTTCGACGCCGCACAGCGGCTCGCGACGTCGACCTACGATAACGTAGGCCGCAAACGAGCCTACGCCACCGTCGAACGCCTGATCGCGACGGACGCGCCCTGGGCTTTCGTCTGGTGGCCGCTGCTGCCGCAGATCTACGATACGGATTTTAAAGGCTATGAAGTTCGGCCGGGATATCAGTCGCTCGATCCGCAAACATGGTCGATCGGCACCCGCTGAAATCCGTGTGCGCGATCTTTGCGATGTTCGCCGAGATATCCGTCGTCTTCGCGACGGCTTACGATGAAATGCGCTCATCGAACGTCTGCTAGCGGTCGAACCGCCGTACCGGCTCGATCTGACGGTCGACGTGCTGCGGCGCTTTTCTACGAACGTCGTGGATGTGATGGGACCGGCCGGCGAATACGTGCGCGCGCTCGGCGAGCTCGTCGCGCCCGTCATCGTGCGCGTGCGGCAAACGGCCCCGGGCGTGCTGCGCGTGCGAGTATCGGGGGACGCGAACGAGGCGCCGCACGCAATCGAGCTGGTGCAACGCATGCTCGGAACCGGCCGGCAAACGCCGGTTTTCGATCGTGGGGCGGCGCAGATTCCATGGTTATGCGAGCTTGCCGCACGCATGCGCGGCGTTCGGGCGCCGCGCTATCCGTCGCTCTGGGAAGCGTGCGCGAACGCCATCGTCTTTCAGCAAATCAGCCTCTATGCCGCGACTGCGATCTTGCGCCGGACCATCATCGCGCTCGGCGAGCCGGTGCGCTCGGATGGTATCGAGCTGTATCGCTTCCCCGACGAAGCGACGCTGCTCGCCGCAAACGACGAGACGCTGCGCGTAGCCGGGTTGAGCAGCGCGAAAATCGCGACGCTGCGGCGCGTAGCGCAGGCGCTTCTCAGCGGCGCACTGAGCGAGGCGATGCTCGAACAACGTCCGAGTGCGGCCGCCGTAGCGCTTCTCTCCGGGATCAAAGGGATCGGACCGTGGACGGCAACGGTCATCCTGTTGCGCGGACTCGGCCGCCTGGACGTTTTCCCGGCCAAGGATTCCGGCGTCGTGCGTAGCCTAACGGCGCTTGCCGGAGGGCCCGTAGACATTCCCGCCACGTTGCAGATGTTGGGCAGCGAGCGTGGCATGCTGTATTACCATCTGTTGCTTGCGCGACTCGAGGCGAGTGGCCGTTTACGGGACTGCTCGCGCTACGCTTCCGGCGGGATGTCTGTCGACGTAGATGATTGCACGCGCATGACGTAGATATTGTACTTGCATAAGGACCTGTTTCGCGTGAAGTGCCGGTTCGACTGGTTGCGTTAAAGACCGCCTCTCGCCTATGATCGCGGTCGCCGTTAGCTTGAACCGCGGCTCGAATTTCTATCATCGACCCGCGTCGACCGCAAATCGGGGAAGTACGATCGAGCAAGCTGTCTCTCGCACTGGTTGTGAACGTACCGACCAACGGCCGACCTCATCGAGCATCATTTCGTTCACGTAGGTTTGCTTGATCGCTCGCCTGTTCAAGACGCAGCGTTGCGTTGCTTTGTCGGAGAGGCACGGCCGTACAATTGAGCGACCGAATAAGCCGCTTAAGCAGCGGCACGATTTGGCCCGGTTTGTGCGGGAATAAGTTGTATGGTTGCCGCTGTCATCCAGCAATGCTGACTAAAGCCGCGCTGGTAGCGGCGTCTAGCTTTTCGTAATACCTGCGCTGCCGGCTCGCGGCCGTAGCGCTCCTCTACATGGAGTTACCCTGTGACATCAATGGATTCGAACCATCCCCGGAGAGAAGGGCTTGGCGATGATGCGAAGCGCCATTCACGTGCTTCGATGCTCGGCAGCGTGGCCATGGGCGCGCTGCTTGCCGCCGCCGCCGGCGCTTCGCCCGTAGCGGCGCAAGTCGTCGATGCCTCCGGAGCGCGGCTCACGGTCAACGACACTGATATTCTAAATTTTGCGTTGAACCTCGAATATCTTGAAGCCGAGTTCTACAACTATTCCGTCTACGGGAAAACGATCGAGCAGATGGGCGTTCCCATCACGGGACAGGGCGAACGTGGCCCGACGACGGGTGGTGCGAAGACGCGATTCGACAACAAAATCTCGTACGCAACGGCCACGGAACTGGCGAGCGACGAGCGCGATCACGTTCTGTTGCTGCGCAGCGTGCTCGGCCGCAAGGCGGTCGCGAAGCCGGCGATCGATCTCGACGCGCTGGGTATGACCGAACGGATGTCGAAATTCCTCGTGCTGGCCCGCGCATTCGAGGATACGGGCGTCAGCGCGTATGGCGGCGCAGCGCCGCTCGTCCAGTCGAAAGATGTGCTCGGATATGCAGCTCGGATCCTGGCGGTCGAAGCGTATCACGCCGGAAACATTCGCTTGATGACGTCGTACTTCAATTTACAAACTCGGCCACTCGATAGTCAAGACGTCTTGCCGCCGCCCAGTGGAACGAAGTATTTCACCGACAACAGTCAAGCTTTGGCTATCGTGCGGACACCGGCGCAAGTGCTCGCAATCGTGCGGCCGTTCTTCCCGCACGGGTTAAACGGGGCGATCAAGTAGCGACTCGTTTCACAACGTAACAGGCGAGACGTTCGAAAGGCCACCGAGCGTCTCGCATCTTCGATGATTCAAGGGACGTATCGATGCTCCGGAGCTTCGAACAACTCGTCGACCTATTTCCAAAAGCCGCCGGACTCCGGCGGAGCGTATACGGCCGGAACACGCGCGCCGGAATCGACTTGCTGCTTGCCGATCGTCCGGCGGACCAGCGTGAACGTATCCTAGCGGGCGTGGTGCGCCATCGTTTGCTCAATCGGTCAATTTTTTGCGCTTATTCGGCGCTGCCGCATCTCGCAAGGCGCTTCGCCCAGCTGGTACCAATCGTCGGACCACACCGCGCGTCGATGCGGGACACGTCGGTACCGCTCATTATCGCAACGGGACACTTCGGACCGCTTTTCTTTGCAATTGCGGCATTGGAACGCATGCTGCGGGGCCGGCGAGTCATCGTCATCCTGCGCGAAGGCGCGCTGTATCTTCGCAAAGCACTTCCGTTACTCGATTCGCTCGGCTTCGATTACGTCGTCGACTCTCACGACTGTGTGCGTTATTTGGTTCGCACCCTTCGCGAAGACACCCGAACCGTCGTTTTGTTCGCTTTCGACAATCCGTTTCGCGGACGCCGGAACGTGCCGTTTCTGAGCTCGACCATCGCAACGTCGACCGTGATTGCGCGTCTGGCGGATCTCGGCGGTGCGAAAATCGTCACCTCGTTCTGGTTGTGGCAGAACGCTCTGCCTCGCATCGTCTTCGACCACGCGATCGACGTGGAGCGAAGTCTCGAGCCGGTCGAGCGCCGGAAGCGCATCGTCGATGCGCTCTACCGCGTCCTCGAATACCAAGTGTTCACTTCACCCGAGCAGTGGAGCGGTTGGGATTATGTAACCGCAAACGTCATCGTTGATCCCAAGGCATTGATTCTTGGGCCTCCGGCTAAGCCGGTCGGACCGCGATCATCGTGGCTCGAGCGGTACTGGAGGGCGTGGCGATGTGGCTGGATTCGGAAAGCCGGCTGTAAGCGCGCAAATCAGACGCTCCAGTCGCTAGCGCAGGATGGGCGGCGCTTAGAAGGCCGACGCTAAAGACCAAAGTTCGTTAGCGGCTGACGACTTGTTCAGGCGTATCTCCGCAGTAGTAGGACCACGGTCGTAGCCACTCTTATGTCTTACAAGGGCGCTCCACAGCATCGCGGGAAGAAAAGTCCAAGGAGGGACCCATGATGCTGAAAGTTTCGACCCGCTCGTTTATCGTTGCGGTGGCCATAATGACGGGCGCGGTTGCGTTCGGCGGCGCCAGTGTTCGTCACGCCTCGGCCGCGAGCGGCATGACGATCGGCTATCTCGTGAAGACGTTAAGCAATCCGTATTTCGTCGCGATGGGCGATGCGGCGAAGGCCGCGGGCGCGAAATACGGTGCGACCGTCGTTGTCGAAGCGGGAAAATACGACGGCGACAACAGCTCGCAGATCTCGCAGGTCGACGACTTCGTCACGCGCCAAGCCAAGGCAATCGCACTCGTGCCGAACCTTTCCTCCGGGCTCGATACGGCACTGCGTCGTGCTAAGGCCGCGGGCATTGCGATCATCGCCGTCGATACGGCACTCGCTCCCACGAGCCTCGCCACCAGCTTCGTCGCGACCGACAATCTCAAAGCGGGCGTACTCAACGGCCGTTGGGCGAAAGCAAAATTCGGTTCGACGAAGCCCGTCATTGCGCTGCTCGAAGGGACGCCCGGCAGCTCCGTCAACAGCGACCGGATGAACGGCTTCTTGCAAGGCTACGGGCCGAACACGAAGCAGTATGTCGTCGCCGACCAGATAGCCAACGGCGATCAGGGCAAGGGGCAAACGGCGATGGAAAACATTCTAACCGCGCACCCCGACGTCAACCTCGTATGGACGATCAATGAGCCCGTCGCGCTCGGCGCCGCGACGGCGATCAAGGCGCACGGTATGGCCGACAAAATCACGATCGTCTCGATGGACGGCAGTTGCCGCGGTATCAAAGGCGTGCGTGATGGGGCCATCGCGACCGATGTGATGCAGTTTCCGAAAAAGATGGCGACCGAGGCCGTTCAGCTCGCGCAGCAAGCGGGTGACGGGAAAAAGATTCCGGCCCGAGTCGACACGGGTGAGACGCTCGTGACGGCGCATACCGAGGCCGGCGTTCCTTCGCAGTCCGTTGAGTACGGCCTCAAGAACTGTTGGTAACCGAAGCCGCGCGGCCGATGCTACGACCCGTTACGCTCGGCGAGCGCTTGCGGGGTACGCGAACGCTCGGACCGCTTGCCGGACTGGTGGCGCTCTGCATCATCTTCAGCATCGCGTCGCCCGTCTTTCACACACCGCAGAATCTCGTCCAGATTCTGGCCCAAGTGATGGAGGTTGGAACGCTCGCAGTCGGTCAAACGCTCATCATTCTCGCGGCCGGCATCGATCTTTCCAACGGCGCGATTATGGTGCTCGGCTCGATCGTTATGGCGAAGCTGGCGGTGTCGGGCCTTCCGGTGCCGCTCGCGATGCTCGCGGGTCTCGGGTTGACCGCGGCGCTCGGGTTTATCAACGGCGTCGTCGTCTCGCAGTTCCGAGTGCCTCCGTTCGTCGCAACGCTCGGGATGCTCAACCTCGCCTATGCGAGCACGCTTCTCTACAGCGGTCAGGCTTCGGTCGACAACCTGCCGCCCGCATTGCTGGTGCTCGGGGGCCGCATCTCGCTCGGCAATCTCGCGTTTCCGATCGGTCCGCTCGTCATGCTGGCGGTCTTTGCGCTCGCGTGGTACGCGACGACGCAAACGGGCTGGGGCCGTCACCTCTACGCATTCGGCAACAACGTCGAGGCCGCGCGTCTATCGGGTATCGACGTGCGGGCACTGCAGATCTCGGTGTACGCCGTGGCGGGATTGGTGTACGGTGTCGCCGCGTTGCTGGTCTTGGGCCGCACGACGGTCGGGGACCCCAACGCCGGGCTCACCGATAATCTCGATAGCATCACGGCCGTCGTTATCGGCGGAACGAGCCTGTTCGGCGGACGCGGCGGCGTCGTCGGCACGCTTATCGGCGCCCTGATCGTAGGCGTGCTGCGCAACGGTCTTACGCTCGTCGGCGTCGAGGCACTCTGGCAGACATTCGCAACGGGCATCATCGTTATTCTCGCCGTAGCGGCCGACGAAGCGACCCGCCGGAAGCGCCAGTGAGCGCGCTCGTTCCGGTCCTCGAAGCACGCGGAATCGTCAAACGTTACGGCAACGTTACGGCGCTCGACGGTGCCGACTTCGATCTGTATGCGAACGAGATCGTGGCACTTGTCGGGGATAACGGCGCCGGTAAATCCTCGCTCGTCAAAGTCCTCTCGGGAGCGGTCACGCCCGACGAGGGTCAGACGTTCGTCGACGGCAAACCGACGCAGCTGCGCAGCCCGATCGATGCGCGGCGCCTCGGGATAGAAACCGTGTATCAAGATCTCGCACTCGCCCCCGCCCTCGACATCGCGAGCAATCTCTTTCTCGGTCGCGAAGAGCGCCGCCGCGGCATGCTCGGCAGCCTGTTCCGCTCGCTCGACGCGAGCCGCATGCGCGCCGAGGCGGCCGGCCATCTCGCGAACCTCAAGATCGGTATTCGTTCGATTCGGCAGCCCGTCGAAACGCTCTCGGGCGGTCAACGCCAGGGCGTCGCCGTCGCGCGCGCCGTGTCGTGGGGACACCGGGCGGTTATCATGGACGAGCCGACGGCCGCGCTCGGTGTCAAGGAGACGGGCATGGTGCTCGATCTCATTCGCACCGTCAAAGCGCGCGGCGTGCCGATTATCCTGATCAGCCACAACATGCCCAACGTCTTCGAGGTCGCCGACCGCATCCAAGTGATGCGCCTCGGCCG
>JAABUQ010001096.1_pt1 | contig 60421 bp, 72 predicted proteins | sample 5560001 | NCBI WGS metagenome assembly JAABUQ01 (sample SAMN10711888, study PRJNA513371) | rock metagenome | isolation source: Antarctica rocks | place: Antarctica: Victoria Land, Finger Mt nord | collected 2015-12-18
CAGGGAATTTCAGTGGTGAAACCGCGTCCCGCAAGGGGCGTTAGAAAGGCTTGAGCGGTATGAACAGAAATGTTCACGTACCGTTCTTAGAGGGCTTGGAGGCGGCAACGCCTCCTGGCTACTCGGCACACTTGGAAAAGGGCCGCAATGCACCTCGCCAGGTGTCTACCCTACAGCGCTACCCCATATCAAGGAAATGAGCATCATCAATATCTTAGAATGCCCCATCTCGATGCAGGTGCAACACTAAGCACTGTTTGAGTCTATTGGCTGTAGCGGTGATTTGTAAGGAGAATGGAAACACGCCTATCACTGTTGCGAGAGGAACTACTTCCGGTTGTGCCAAGAGATATTCTTGCCCCCGCCATCGTAGCGTACACGTTCCAGCCGCTAGTACATTGCGGCACCAATCCGTGTCAGCTCCATAAGGAAGAGGAATGACGAAGCCTTCACTAAATGGAATGGTGACGACTGGTGTCGTGTAGGTATGACCAGAACGACGCCCCACATGGGTGAGTGCAACAGGGCCACTCGCGTGCTCTCCAGCACGACGTAAGGTGATTGGGTTCAGTCTCCGATGGTTAAAATGGCGGATGGCGTCACGTACCTCCTTCTGCTGCATCGCCTTTCCCAAAGCGATGGACGCGAGGAAAAAGGTTCCTGCGAGAGATACGATGATGAGAAAGAACTTTCTCAATAACACGCTCACGATTTGCATGTGCTTCCCTGCTTTCTACTAGAATATTGTTGTGGAGACAGAATTCATCAAGATTTCTCTTGATGTGTGCTTTGACGGAGTTCCTGAGAGAGTGCGACCAGGAATAACGCAAACGGGAGACAGAGCAGCAGTGCTGTCTGAAGCGTATATTTGAGTGCGTATCGCTGCTTGTGTTGCAGTTCGTAGGCGACCTCTTGTTGAGCACTCTTTCGTCTGACAATGCTGATGGCGTAGAGCAATAACGGAACATAGTTCAACGCGACCCACAGGAAAAAGCTTCCTTCTGCGATGGACCAGAACGAGGGATGCGACATTCGAGATAGAATGAACATGCCAATAGTGGCACAGATGCACAGACCAAACGCGAATTCGGCCAGAATAAACCTGGGGCCATGGAAGACAATATCCAGGGCGGCGGCTTTTCGGACAGAAATCAGCCAGTCACTCCCAGGTTGATGATGGGAAGAGTTCATGATCTTTTCCTTATATGTTAATATCAAATCAAGCCCATTCGACAAAGGGCCGGAGCAAGCGATACACTTGCTCTAGTGAACTGTTGAACACGCTGGGGAAAGGCTCTCTTTTCCCCCCGGTTCGACCGATGAAGAAAGCTCGCGCTTCCCCTGCGATGTTCCTGAGAGCAACTGGTGATGAGAAAGTCGTGCTGCGAGCACCACACTAGAAGGGCACAGTCGCTCAGGAACGTTGTTTGCACACAAGGAGGTCTTCCATGCTCTCTGCTGGTATCGATTGGGCAGACACCAAACATGATGGGCTGGTTCTTGACGAAGCAGGGCGAAAACTTGGGTCGATCCGTGTGGCTCATACTGCAGAAGGTCTTGCCAAGCTGGATGAGTGGCTGGCACACTTGCTGGGTCAGCAGAGGAAAGGCCAGATGGCCTGCAGTATCGAGACGAATCACGGTTTGCTCATTGCCTTTTTGTTGGAGCATGGCTGGCCGGTCTACCCCGTCAATCCACGCACTGTGGATCGGAAGCGTTCTGCTTCGGGAGCCAAAACGGATGCCATTGATGCCTATCTGCTTGCCAAAACAGGGCGGGCAGACTTTGCGGATTTGCATCGGTTGACCCCCGATAGTGAGAAGGTGGCCGAACTCAAAACACTGACCCGTGACCAGGACAGCTTGATCCAGATGCAAACCCGATTGGTCAACCAGCTCACTGCCTGCCTCAAGGACTACTACCCAGTCGCCTTGAAGCTGTTTTCGGGCGCGTTCCAGCAAAAATCCACGCTGCTTTTTCTGCAAACCTCTCCCACGTTGGAAGCTGCGCAGACGGCTTCGGTTGAGCATCTCCGCCAAGTGCTTCAGTCGGCTGGCCACACCACGGCCTCGAAAGTCGCTCCCACCATCTTTGAGCAACTGCATCAGCCTAGTCTGCGAGCCAATGTGGTCACCACACGAACGAAAGCACGCCTGACGATGGCCTTGATCGCACAGCTCCTGCCCCTGGTTGAGCAAATCGCGGCCTATGACAAGGAGATCGAGCAGCTTTTTTTGAGTCATGAAGACCATGAGGTCTTCCGTTCTCTTCCTGGTGCTGGCAAACGCCTTGCTCCTCGCCTGCTCGCGGAAATCGGAGACGATCCTTCTCGCTATGAGGCTGCTGCCAGTTTGCAAGCGCTTGGTGGCACCTCCCCAGTCGTGTTTGCCAGCGGAAACTACTCCAAGCCCCACCGACGAGTGGGATGTATCAAACCCTTGCGGAATGCTTTGCATCAATTTGCCTGGCAAAGTACGCTGCAAGAAAAGTGGGCCCTGGCCTACTATGAGCGCAAACGCGCAGAAGGGAAGAGTCATAGCGTCGCTGTTCGTGCTTTGTCGAATATTTGGGCACGCGTTCTTTTCGCCATGCTCACGTCTCACAAGCCCTATGATCCGACGACCTTTGAGCAGGCCCAGCGACTTCATGCCCCCACAGCGGCTTAGGAGCACTTTTTCTTGAGAGGCAAAACCGCCTGTTTTTTTGCCTTCAACTGAGCATGCCTGTATCTGACCATGCAAGCGACCTGATGTCAAGGAAAGCGAAGCGGCTTGACATCGGGTCGCGGCATGGTACACTTCCTCATGCTCATTTGAAGATCTCTCTCGTTTCCCTGCCTTCATTGCTTTCCTCTCAGTTCTAGTGATGGGCTTTTAGGACTTGACATAGAAAGTCTTTCTATCGTTCTTGACAAAGTAGACAAAATAGTTTACTATATAGACAGATAGTTTGTCTATATAAAGTAACTCTCCTTGAGAGTTGATTCAAACCTTCCTCTACATATTGCATTGCAGAGAAAGGCAGTAAGAAAAGGAGACACCATGCCAATCGTCCCTGTAACAGTTCAGAAACGCTCTACGCGTTTTGCCAGCCAACGCTGGCTCCTCGATGCTGTCATCAAGGTCATCGGTCCAGAGTGGGACCAGAGCCGACTCTTGTATATGAGTGCGCCATGCAGCCCAGATACCCAGCCCGCGATTATGGGACTTCGTGCCACCATCAAAAAGTATGACGACATGGCTCCTGAAATGACGAAGGTAGCACGTCGTATGGAGCTACGAGCCAAGCAAACACTACAGCAGGGCCATCCCGTGACTGCTGGCGATCACTTCTTCGCTGCCTCAGTCCTCTACGGAGGTGCTCAGTGGCCCATCTTCGACAACACGCCCTTCAATCTTGCGCTCGGCGAAAAGAAGAACGAGTGCTACATGGAATACATCCGCGTCGCCGATCACCATGTCGAACGGGTAGAAATTCCTTATCAGGGACGGACGTTGGCGGGCTACTTCCACCTGCCACCTGACTACTCTGGAGGCCGTCTACCGTGTCTTGTGATGGTCAGCGGTATGGATGGTATCAAGGAATTCACGCTATCTTCATCGGCGGACCGATACTTGCGGCGCGGTTTCGCGTGCTTATGCCTCGACGGTCCTGGACAGGGTGAGTCGCTGACGCGCGGTATCTGGTACGACCCGGAAACCTACGGCGAGTGCGGTACCTCCGCTTACGAGTGGGTAGCAAATAGGAGTGAGGTCGATGCCAACAGAGTCATGGCCTTCGGCGTCAGCTTCGGTTCCTACTGGGCTACTCAGATTACGGCGGCGGAGCCACGCTATGCGGCCTGCGCCGTTATCTTAACATGCTTCGAGCCGCAGGATTATCCCCTCCTGGAGATGGCCTCGCCGACGTTCAAGCAACGACTTATGTACATGACAGGCATCCAAGACGAGGACGCCTTCGACGCCATGACTGAGAAGCTGGACGTCCGACCTCTGAGCGAGAAAATTCGCGTCCCCTACTTGGTGATCGCGGGGGAGGACGACGAACTGAGCGATGTCGGCTACACGTTCGAGCATTTGAACCATGTACAGGGGCCGAAGACGCTCGTCCTCTACAGTGGAGAGCTCCACCAGTTGAACACCACTCGATCGGGCCAACTAGGACCATTCGGCTTCGGCATTCAAGCGGATTGGCTACGCGACCGGGCCGATGGCAAGCCGTTGGACTCGGAGTACATCGTGGTGGACTCACAAGGGCAACTGCACAGTCAACCTTGGGGCGAGAACCGCGTTTACGAGTACGGGGCACCGATGGACTTCCGGCACCTGTTCGGAGACACTCCAGAGACGGGTACGGCGTAGAGCGGCGGTTGAAATGCCACGCCTCGAGAGGAAAATGCTCAGCAGAAGAGCAAAGGAGATATTGAAATGGAACTAGAATATGTACAACTTCCCGAACGTGCCTTGCGCGCCCTCGACGGTTTTATGGTAGGAGAACGGCAAGATATCAACGACGAGATTGCCCAGTTCCGATACGTCAAACCGCGCCCAGCAGACAGTAACGGAGACGTGGAAGTTCTGGACGGCGTAGAAATGAAGCATCACTTTGTCCAAGCTCCTGGCGAGAGTGAGACAATCGGATGGCATTATGTTGACGCTGGCAAAGGCGAGCCTGTCGTGTTTCTACATGGGCTTCCTGACTCCTGGTATCTGTGGCATCATCAACTCGCCACATTGTCTCAAACGCATCACGTCATAGCGGTCGATTTGAAGGGCTATGGGCAGTCAGAAAAACGTGCTGGCGATTATCGACATGAGGGAGTCTCCGAGCAATTGCTTGCGTTACTCAATGGTATTGGAGTAGACAAATTTAACCTTGTGACTCATGATCGTGGCACGGTTGCTGCTGATTACCTGGTCGCCAATCACCCTGACCGGGTCCTGCGGTACGCGCGAGGTGAGCAACATCTCTATCACTTCAATCCCATCTTAGCTCCTCAGGAGAAACTCTTTTCCCAGGGCCAGATGATGCTAGACCCGACGCGCTTTGTGATATGGTGCTACAAGTGGGCAACGGCGATGCCTGTGCCAGATGCGGATATAGGGCGGACCATTGAGGAATATTCCTATCCCGGCATCTCTCAGGCGGTGCCTCGCTACTTTAACTCCTCGACGTTTCGCAAGGAGTGGATCGACCGCCGCACTCGCCTGCTCAATGCCTGGATGTGTCCTGTACTCATCATGCAAGGCTACTATAGCAAAACCACGCCACGCGAGTTGTATGAACACGCGCGAGAGTACATTCCCAATGCGAAGGAAGTCAGCGTCGCATTCATTAAAGCAGGACACTTCTGGACGCTCGAGAATCCAGAGGAGTCAACGAAAGCACTGGTACAGTTTCTCACTGCATAGGAGAAGATGAAACAGGCTTCCCAACCGATAGATTTTCCCGTTTTCTCCTCCTAGCAATGGTTGAGCACGAGAGTTGCGGAAGAGCCATCAAATCGGGGCAAGATCAGATCAGCAGGGGTGGCAAGAGCGGATACATCTCACCGCTTGCCACCTCTGTTCTCAAGAATCACCGTCGTCAGGCGTCGGAGCAGGGTCAGGAGGTGTTCCATCTCCTGGTCCCCAAGCTGTTCACTCCATTGCGCCTGCATTTCCAGTATAGTCTGGCTCACGACCACCTGTGCCGCTTGACCCTTTGTCGTGCGGCGCACCAATTGCGCTCGTCTGTCAGTTGGATCTGGAACGCGTTCGACGTAGCCATGTTCCTCTAGAGAGGCAACGAGGTATCCCATCGCCTGCTTGGTCATATCAGCACGTTCTGCCAGATCAACAACACGATCTCCCGTGTCACTGAGATACAGAAAGATGGGCAGATAGGCTGGACGCAGTTCGTGGAAACCAGCAGCTGCATAAGCCTCCAGGACATGCTGCTGAATGATGCTTAAAGGGATGACAAGCAGACCACCAAGCAACAGTTCATTGATTCGTACCGTCATAACATCCTCGATAAGAGAGAGCATTTTTCCCAATACAGACAAAATTGTTGTCTACATGAGAAAGTATAGCATACAAGAAAAGGCTATCTTCCACAACAACTTCGTTGCTCAATGAGGTAAGACTAGGATCAATACAAAAATCTATCAAAGCGTACTTTTGTTCTCCTCGACGGATACAGCGTGGGTCGCTGTTCGTGTGGGATATGCAGCGTGGGGAGTGTGTATTTGCCAATGTAGAGCAGGTAGGGGTGGTGACTGCGGTCGTCTGGGGTTCACAAGTGATCTGTCAAACGACAAAGGTGCTCATTCTACCTTTCTCCATTTTCAAAAGTTAAGGAGACTTTTCGCAACCGAACGTAGAGCATGTGGCAGTGAAGAGTCTTCTTGTCACACCTGCTCATCCTTCTTTCCATACACCGGAGCCTTTTTATATGGACAAACTCATAGCAGAAAGTATCTTCTGCTGCGACTTTTCTGCTACGAGCCAGTCTGGCAGAGATAGGGGAGAAATGCAAGTGGGACGCTGCATGATGAGAAAGAGGGAAGGGAGAGTTGTGGAAGAGCTACGAGGCTACCTTGCACTTCATGTCAGCTTCGCGCATATCACCCCTACTTAGATGTTGTACGAGGGGAATAGTCGGTCATAGGTTCCTCCATTCTGGATGAAAAAGAGAATCAATTGATACCGCCGTTGACACGTATCGTCTGCCCATTGACCCAATGACCAGAGAGACTGGTGAGAAAGGCAACAACCTCAGCAATGTCAGTTGGAGTCCCCAGGCGTTGGAGTGGCACAGCATTCGCAAAACGGGCAATCGTCTCCTCGTCCTTGCCTCTGAGAAACATGTCGGTCGCGGTTGGACCGGGAGCGACCGCATTCACGTTGATATCACGGTCTCGTAGCTCATGGGCCAGGATGAACGTCATTGCTTCTACCGCACCATTGCTAGCAGCGTAGGCCGTATAGGTCGGCAATACTCTGCCGATCACTGAGGATGAGAAATTGAGGATTGAGCCACCTGGGCGCAGACGGCGGGCTGCTTGCTGGTCAACGACAAAGGTCCCACGAACATTGATTCGTAGCGTATCATCAAGAACCTTGAGATCCAAATCAACCAGTGGCGCGAGAACCATGATGCCTGCTGCATGTACCACGACATCAATACCGCCGAATGTGTTCTCGGCATGGTCAAAGAGCTCCTTGATAGCTTGCTCGTCAGCGACATCGGCGCGGACGGCAATCGCCTGTCCTCCCTGGTTCACCACACTGGCAACCACAGCGTTCGCCTCAGCATCGTTCGACGCATAGTTGACAACGATAGCAAAACCGTTAGCAGCGAGTCGCTCAACACAACTGCGCCCGATGCCGCGCGTCCCGCCAGTGATAATTGCTACCCGTGACCTGGTCTCCTGATTGTTTACCATTTCTTCTCTGCTTTTCATTTACGCGACCACTACGCGGTTCCCTTGCGTCTGTTCATCATTCAAGCTTGAAAATGGCTTTCGCCATGAAACTGATCAGACCTCTTACGAGATATCTTGAACCTGCGCTAGGGAGAGTATACCAGTAATTAGAAGATAGGGTCTTGGATATTCTATTGAATTTTTGGATATTCAAGTCACTCTTACAAGTTACCCTAGCCTTGTCTCCTACTTCCAGCCTCCTAAGCGTCTTCTAATGCTTATTCATGCATGTAACAATCTCGCTCTCATCGAAGAAGTTTTGCGTGTATTGAGCTTGAAACTTCCTACAATAGATGAGGTACAGCCTCTCCTCTTTCATTCCATGATTTACACATTCCTGCCCGGTGCTCCGATTCGAGCACCTTGACGAGTAGCACTCGCCAAAGAAGGATCAGCCTTGGAATGGGCTACGGATTCCGGTGAGCTGCTCGGAGACAGTCCAGAGACGGCGCGCTAGATCGGCGTTCTGTGCGGTGGCTGAGCGTCCGATGAGTTCGGGAGCACCGCGCATGTGCGCGAAATGACTGGGTCCGGCAAAGCTGTTGCCAGGGATGTCAGCGACCGCAGCGTACAGGGTAGGCAGCGCGCCGCTATCAGCGTCCTGGGCCAGCAGCCGGATTGCGACCGAGGATAAGCGATCGGACAGGCGGTGTCCAGCGTGGTTGTAGATGTTCGTTGCGATGAAGCCGGGATGCGCTGCGTTTGCTAGCACGCCCGACCCCACGGCGACCAGCCTGCGCTGCAGCTCCGCAGTGAACAGCAGGTTCGCCAGTTTCGATTGCGCGTAGGCAGGAGACGTTCGGTAGGGCTTGCGCTCCCAGTTGAGGTCGTCAAAGTCGATGCGGCCGATCCGCTCGGCCTGCGAGGAGACGGTTACGACCCGACCGGTGATGTGCTCGAGGAGCAGGTTCGTCAAGGCGAAGTGGCCGAGATGGTTCGTGCCGAACTGCAGCTCGAATCCCTCGGCGGTGCGGGCCAGCGACTGTGGCGATACACCTGCGTTGTTGATCAGCACGTCAATTCCACCATCCCAACCAGCAGCGAACGCCCGCACGGAGTCCAGGCTGGCGAGATCGAGTTCGCGGACCTCAGTCACACCAGTTGCGGTAGTTGTGGCCGCCCTGCCCTTTTCGATGCTGCGCACCGCGAACACGACGCGTGCGCCAGCCGCCGCGAGCGAGCGCGCCGTAGCCAGTCCGATGCCGCTGCTAGCACCGGTCACGATCACCGTCTTGCCGGTCATATCTGTCGTTTGTCCGTTAATTTGGCGTGTTTGCCAAGATTATTGTCGTTGTATCAGTGTAGAACAGCATACAAAAGCGGCACTCTATGCCACATAACTTGGCGTGACATCGCTCATCGTCATTTTCATGTTCTCATGAACGTTCAAACGTGCTTTTTCGCACACTCACGACATTTTATCTGACAGAAAATGAAGCCAGTCCAGCAGTGCTCTCACGGTGAGAAGCGACATTTTATCTGGCAAAACGGGGTCACTGTCGTTTCTCAGGATACTTTTCTCGATTCTCAGAATAAAAAGACGCTGCATTATGGTGGTTTAGATGCAAGAATGGCAAGCTTTCTCACAGAACTTTTCTCGGTTGACTCTGACTCTGTTTCGCGCTCCTGGACTTGGCGCAAACGGCGTTTTCAGCACACACAAGAAATTTTATGTGAGAAAAAAGACACCGCTGCTCAGGCCACATCAGCCATCTACGCGAAAAGGTATGTGAGAAAAATCGTACATTTGCCTGTTTGCTGCATGGGAATAATGCTGCACAAATCGTTCTGCACAATCTGGAAAATTTATGCGAGAACCGCATTTGCCATCCAGACGACTGAGAAGAGCCTCACAAGCCAATGCAGTGCTACACTAAGAAAATTTATGAGATTGAAAAGCGAATATTACCCTGAGAAAAGACAGTCACGATATCAATTCGGGGAGCACACAGAGAAGTGTACTCCCTTAAAAACGCTGGGCTTACGGTTTGCGGCACTTATGGCTTTGCATACGCTCTCTTGTTGAGTAGTTGTATTGCTAGCAGGGCGATCCAGCCCCAGCCTGCAATGATCGAGATGCGTTGGAAGAAGCCCGTAGGCGCATCTGGAAGGACGCCACTCCCATCAAGGACCGAGGCTACCATGGCCGCGATGAAGAATACTGCGATGATCACTCCGGTGATAGTGGAATACAGTGTCCAGCCCTTCCATTGTGGCTTGCCCACGAAGTACCGCGCCATCACAAAACAGGCAGCCGTGAGTGAACTAAAGACGGTGAGGCCAGCGAGTCCGTGAATTGTCCCGTGTAGGGTCTGGGGACCACCCATATGTGCGCCTACGGGATAACCCAAAGCTGGATCGGTCGAAAAGAGACCGGCGACAATCAGACCGATACTGAATGTTCCCAGTAGGAGCGTACCCCAGAAGGCACTCTTTCCTGGATGAAGGACTTGTCGGAGGGCAATTGCGAAACCGAGTGAGAGCACGCCACAGACCAGGAAGTTGAGCACCTGCATCCATCCCGCGCTACTGAGACTAAGTTGACTCACAAAATGACGCCATGCGCTGTAACCTGGACGAGTCGCGCCTTCAAGCAAAAAGACAAGAATAAAAAATAGTGGTCCCGCCGCGCCGCCAATGAGAAGCAAGCGTGTGATAGTGTTCTTCTTTGCCGTAAGATGTCCTGTGAGTTGCATGGGAAAAGCCTCCTTATGTCATTGCCATTTTTGACTATCAATCCTTGCTGTAAGAATAGCGGAAGTGCGAACTTTTCGCCCGCGTCCGTAGTCCTGTTGTCGATAGGTCTCTAGACGTATCTGTTGCTACGGCAAAAGAGAGGGAAGCTATTGATGAGCACTATGTGCCTGAGTATACCTGTATAAAGAGGTCAATGCTAGAGGCGAAAATCATATACGATAAAATGACAATAGTTGCGTCTTTCTGTTCAGAGAACAACAAAACGAGAGTTTTTCGGTTCGTGTCCACGTGGGTAGACAAAGGGAAATTCTGCCACATAAGGACACGCCAAGTTATGTGGCAGATGGCTTTTCTGCTCGATCATGCCGTCAAGTGCCTTGAGGCGTATTTAACGCCAGCAATCATGGGCTCTAGGACACTTTAAGCGTGCCTGCTTGCTAACAGAAGAGTTTTTCTAGCCGCCTACACCTTTAAAGCGGATTACCCCTAATAAGCACATCCTGCAAGGCTGAAACTTGTCCCCTTAGGATCATTGCACTCGCACCTTTTAGTTCTTTTTAGGGTATAATTGCAGGGAAGAAAGGGAAGAATTGCATCTCTCAGTTTGCATAAGAAGGTGCATGATGAAATTACAAGGGAAGGTGAAAAGCTCTATGCAGATGCACGACCCCAAACACGTTCTTCATACCTATTTACTTCATTCATCACATCTTGGAGACGCTCACGTGCTGCCCAGTTCTATTCGTGTACTCAAAGAGCAACAGGTGGGCCAACTCATTTTTTTTATCGTTACCTATACGACACAGCTTCAAGAGCACCTGTACGCCTGTATACAGGTAGTGCAGGAGACGCCTGATTCTTGGACATTTTCTGGGTTTCAGATAATGGGAGGAAATACGGTGACAGACCTTCCTCAGAAGGGACCTCCTCAAATCGCATGGACTCGATCTGTAAGTCGTGATGGCTCCTCTTTTGCCATTGCGGTTCTTCCAAATGAAGTGGACGTGACGAGCATTCGGCTTAGGGATGGTCCGAGAACTGTTTGCGACGAGCAATTAGAAAACCATGCACTGTTTTTCTGGACCAGCCAAAAGCTTCAGAATCCCCTTCACGTAGAGCTCTATGATCACGCACATACACTCATCGTGCAATACCTCATCTAAGGTTTCCTCGAGGAGAAGAGAGGATGGTTTGAGAAGGTGATACCAACTGCCGACACACCGAGGAGCGATATCAAGCAACCGAAGAGAGCAGGACACGACGTTGAAGCAGAGGAAATCCCGCTTGCCCATAGGAACTGCGTTTGATCAATTTCACCTTCTGGTTGAAGCCTTCGACCATTCCATTGCTCCAAGCTTCGGTGCAAGCATTCGCCACTGCTGCTTCATCGTCGGCCAATACATCGACAAAGCGTATAAGTTCCGGAAGCCCACTTGAGCGAACCTTTGCTTTCCATTGCTCCAATCGGGGCTTCCCTTCTAGCTTCCGCAGAAGTTGACCAAACTCCTGGGTGAGAGTCCATGCAGTTGCAATCATGGGGGGGGTGCTCACGACCTGCTCGATGAAGGCGATTTGCTCTGGGGTACGATGTTCGACTGGGCGAACCATCATGAGCGCAACACTTCGAGCGGACGGAGCGTTCTGGAATAGAATGGTTGGCTTGCCGACTGGCTTTGTTCCAGGCTGACGGAAGGCCTTGATGGTTTTTTCAATGGTGCGGAGCGAGCCTGTGTATCCCTGAGCCATGATCTCTTCATACAACTGAACCGCCTTGTGGCATCCCTCGTTCCAGCGAGTGCTGAGATAGGAGAGATACGGATCAGGAAGATGGTGGGTCCAATGACGAACTTCCCGTGTAGGAGGCTGTTCGTGTTCTAGCACTCGATAGACACTCCGGGAACTGATCCCAACAACGCGTGCAATCTCTTCTTTGTGCTGACCAGCGCGAAACAACTCCCAGATGGCCTTATGCAGACGAACACGTTGCCTATGACGGTGCTGACGTTCCTTGTTGATGTTCTGCTCTGTTCTTGACTTGGGAGCAGGACGCGCCTTTCCCGCAAGCTGACGTGCTGCTGTTGTGAGTGCCTGCTTGTGATGACGAAAGAAGTGTTCCAAAGCATCTGCAAAATTCTGTTGGAGGTGGAAGCGATCTGCAATCTGCTGCGCTTGAGGGGCACCAACAGATGCAGCTTCACGGAAGATTTTGCCCCGATCACGCGAGACGATTTTCACCTCTGGATGCTCTTGAAACCAAGCAGCACTGGTCTCTACGGAGCGTTCTGGCAGCAGGTCAGCCACACGCCGATGTTCGAGATCGACCAGGATAGTTCCGTAGCGTGACCCCTTCTTCCAAGCCCATTCGTCGATTCCCACAATCTGAATAGAGGGGTCTTTCGGTAAGGAGAGCTGCAAGACACGACGAATGATGGTTTTCGCGGTGGTGGAAAGACCAAACTTCGCAGCGATACGTGCGGCATCAGCGGCATTGACCGTAACACCAAGGGCTTGCAGAACCTCAATCACCCGATCCGTCATGCGTGCATAGCGGTGCATCAGCTCTGGAAACTGTTCCGCAAAGATGCGTTGGAAACAGGAAGCGTCTGGACAGAACCATTTGCGAACGAGTACTTTGAGGACGAGACCTCGTCCTCCAAACGAGACATCGGCAATGGTGCGCTGGTAGCAACTGTGAACCCGTGAACCTCGTGTTCCACAATGAGGGCACTCAGCTGTGGGAGAGGTTGCATGAAGCTGGACAATGAGCGTCTGAGCTTGCACCTCGATGGTATCAATGTCCAACTTTGGAGGAAATGCAAAAACGGAAGAAAGATTGATGGAAGGACCTCCAGATGACTCAATTCAGTGAAACTACTTGTATTTTACAACAAGAGAGGCTCCTCTTTCAAGCAAGCAGGCACACTTAAAGTGTCCTAGAGCCCAATCATGGCAGAAAAACGCCAGGAATTAAGTCAAACGACAGATGTGTCTACTAATGCAGAGAAATTCAGTCCTTGGATTTTTCATTTTATTGTATCATAGATCTGCTACTTGCTTAGCTTATTCCCACAGTTGAAGCAATAGTGGAAATAATCAGGAGAGTGGGCACCACAGAGGTGACATGTGAAAGCTTGTTCACTCTCTCTAAGGAGCAAGGCTGCCTCTGGTAGCACTGAGGGAGAAGCTTCAACAGACTCTTCCTGATAACCGAGTACCTCCTGCACGGTCTGAATACGTACCTTCTCTATATCGACACCTACACTCCCCAAGATACCTGCAGCGATGCTATTGTTCTCACGAACTATTCCTAGTAAAAGATGTTCTGGACCAACAGAATGATGGTTCAGACGACGTGCTTCCTCAAAAGCAAGATCTACTATTTTTTTTGCCTGCGGACTGAGGCTTCTCCTGATAAGGACGGGGGAGCGTTTCATCACAAACTCAACAGCATTACGAAGTTGATTCAGTTCAACACCAAGATGCCTCAAAACGCTGATAGCAACATCTTCATCACTCTGTAGGAGTCCAAGCAGGAGATGTTCTGGTCCAGTGTAATTGTGCTGAAAGCGATACGCTTCCTCCTGAGCCAGACTCAAGACCTTCTCAGCCTGCTCTGTGAACTTCCCAAATCTCTTCCTGTCGTTCATCTATCGTCACTCTCTTTCAGAACAGGGATGGACTTCAACCCTCTACTAAGCTCCGTACTTCATTCTACAATATCAATGAAGGGTGATATGGGAGGTTGAGTAGTAACCATGCGGAATATCACGCTAAGGATTTTGAGAGGAGCTAAAGAAGAGAAAAGATGTTATCGAAGTAAAAGATGCACGCCTTGAGAGGAAACTAGAGCAATGCATCTCTTGTTGCCATTCTCAAAAGGCCAAAAGCTTTGTCTTTGTTTCCTTCTCCTCTCAAAAGACCTGAAAAATCTTGTTAACTACTCCTTTTGGGTCTTAACGTTGTTTTTCGCATGGCTACTACTCGACCCCAAATACCATAGATGTCGCCATCTCCAAGAGAATTCAGACCCTTTGCTCGCATGTCGAGCTGGAATGGTGAGTAAAGCAGGAGGAAAGAGATATGACACCGAAACTCACACCGATCCCTGAGACGTTTCTGGCGGAACTGGAACACTTGCAAGAGAGCGAGAGGCTTGCTCTCTCCTCTGCCTTCCAAGACTTCCTTGTGCAGGCAACTGCCAGACGAACGGTCCTTGAGACCCTTCGCAAGGCTTCTTTTGAAGCTCCCTACTGGCAAACCGTCAGGCCATCGATGATCCGAACCGTGGCCAAGGGAGCATCGTACTGGACGAGCGTTGATCTCGTCGAGGCCGATATGTCAGGGGAGGCCATCAGAAGTGTCCTTGAGAGCTTTGGGATCAAAGTCAACCGCTTTCCCGTTGGACGAGCACAGCATGTAGTGAACGTATTAAGTGGAGAAGAAAGTACGGCCCCGTACATCATCTTGGCGATGCATGGAGATCACGACCAATTGCTTCTGCCCTCTCTGGCTGAGGAGATAGCAGCGACGGAGCACTTCCATGACGCACTCACTCCAGAGGACCTGCATACCTTCGTGGATGTACCAGGGCGAGTCGTCATGAGCCTGGGATGCGAAACAGGAACAGAGAACTTGGCTCGTGCATTTCTCGAGCATGGATGCACCGCCTATATTGGTCCTGAAGGAGCGCCCTTCGGCTATGCAAGCCTCTTTGTCCCGATGTTTCTCTTCTATGAGTTAACGGAGAGACGTTCGTTACCTGAGGCGGTCGAGCGGCTTCGCCAACACGATCAGGAACTGGCAATGTGGCGGCTCTTCCAGTAAGAAGAGACGGTTCTTGTGTCTGACGGTCAGTGGGCAGTCCTACTGACCGTTTCACGCCGAGGGAAACGCTCCAGCACAGGAGGGAGCTTGTCACTCCAACGTTGGAGCGTTTTTGTCTGCCTTTTCATACGTACCCAGCATGAAGTGGTTTCGCTTGGGGTTTCAAGAAGTTGTAAGCACTCTACGTAGCAAGCGAGCGGTGCCAGTCTCATTGCCCACGGGCGGATACTATGTTGTGGCGGGATTTGCACAAGCCACATAAACAGATCCTCACTTCCTGTGTGGAGATGAAACCGCTAGCGGTCATCCTCGTTGTCAGCATGACAAACAATGCATCCTCGCTTCATGCTTGCGACATGAGCTTTCTCGCAAAGTAGACACCATCTCATGAGCCACGTACACCGCACCCAAGACCACGGCTTGCAAGCATCCTGAGCGCATGGCAATGCTGCTTATTTCGCCCATTATATCATGATGCAATAGGGAGGGGAACTCAAAGAGGTATTTGCTCTTCTATTGTTGCAAGGAGCTGAAAGGTGAATATCCAAAAAGCATCTGGCTTGTTGGGAACACATATATATGGAGAAGGAACCCAAGAAGCAAGATACATCCCAAGTACATCGTATCCCTCTTACCAAAAAAGCAAGATGCTTTTTCAGGATACAACGTTCCTCTGAACCAGAAGCAGGAGACACTGCGTACTACCAGAAGAAGAGAAAGAGTGTCATTCCCACTAGACAAAGCAAATACAGAGAGAAGAAAAGCCGATGAGCCTCATCGTACAGAACAATATACTCACGCTGAGCATCCAAATATCGTACCTAATTGTGCTTGTAATCATCGTGGTAATACTGATGCTCTTGAGTCGGCGCAAATGAGCCTCTGCACGCCTCACTAATCACCCCATCCCTCAAACACCACACGAGAATGCGATTCTACTCGCCATGATACCGCAAGCGAAAAAAGCCTCTTGCTTTTCTCACCAGAACATCCCCCCCCCTTTAAAAAAGTCTTCGTGAGAGACTTTTTTACTTATCACTCCAAACAGCATCTTGGCTTGCAAAACTACACTGGCCATGCAAAAAGCCTCTTGCTTTTCAGGAAGAGGCGGGAGCCAGCAGTCCACAAAGCATCTTGCGGTAGAGGCTGTCTCACATCATGCGTTACGCCTCTGGGAGTCCAAGCTGGCGAACTCCCACGCTTGAAACAGGCCTTTTGTACTCAATGGTTTGCCAGCTTGGACTCCCCACATACGTAGGGATGTTCTGAGACAGTCTCCCTGCATGTACTCATAATGACAGAAAAGAGCAAGACTATTTGGCTCATAGAATTGCGTGATTTTGGCCCATCTAACAAAGTAATTTACACCGTTTTGAGCTTCAGCAAGGTGTCGATGCGCAAGCTCTGCCCCCAGCCGGAGTTCTGATCCACGCGTCGGAGACGAAGCACGAGGCCGAGGGTGTCCTTCCCCTCGATGGGATACTCATAGGTGACGAGTTGTGTGGAAAACTGGTCGGGAGCTCCCACCGGACCTGTTGGTACGGGAATACCCGCGTTGACGGCCTGACGGACATGGAAGAGGGCTGGAAAGGTTGCATCCACGCCCAGGCTCGGATTGACGCGAAAGTGCACGATGAGGGTCACATCGTTTTCGTGTTGCGGTCCCGGGACTGTGATATATCCAGAGAGAAAGCCATTGGTGGTGCTTTGGAGTGTGAAGGTGGCGTAGAGCGCTGTTGCTGCCCCTGCTGCATGAGCCACAGAAGGACCAACACCAAGGGTTGAAAGTCCAACAGCCCCAGCACTGGCTTTGAGCAAAAAGTTTCGTCGCGCCTGAGTTTCAGAAAGATTGGTCATAGTCTTCTGCTTCGTGTGTCTCACCTCAAACAAGTCACATGTATTCGCAAATGCTCTGCTTCCTCATCGGAAAGAGAAAAGCATCTTGCAATTCATCTGCCCTAAGAATAGTCAAAAGCCAGAAGGAGTGCTATGACCCAAGTCATACAAACATCGTGACCTTTCTCACTCTTCTGGTCTATTCGTCAATGCCAAGACACTACCTCCACCACCAACGAGGACGAAAAAAGCCGAACAGGTGCAGTCAAAGATCCACGAAAAAAGCATCATGGCTTGTAATACTACAAAAGGTGACAAGACGATCCAAAAGCAAGATGCTTTTCCCGTAAGCCACACCTCACTGGCCTCTACACATCAAATAGAGAAAAAAGGCAAGCATCTTGCAAAAGGAGTATGTATTGATGAGTCAACAAACGAGCGGCAGGAAAAAGCATCTTGCCTTGCGATGTTTTTCACGTTATCCACGCTGACTTTCCTTTCATCCACCTAAAAGCCAGATGCATTGAGGAATATAAAAGCACATGCACCATGAAAAGCCTCACGCCTCTGAGAGCTCTACAGAGACATCAATTGCAAAAGAAACAAGAGAAAAGTCTTGCACAAGATACCTTACCGTACTTGTACAAGACCTAGAAGTGAGTATTGAAGACAAACAGTTATACTTTGGCTGCCGCAGGATGCTCAATATGCTTCTTCGCAGCTTCAGACATATGATGCTCAGCATGTTCGTGATGCCCATGGGCAAGATGCGCATGATGAGATGCCATATTATGATCACCTTTATCATGATGCTCTGCGGCCTTGTCATGGTGCTCCGCAGCCTTACGATGATGCTCCGCAGCCTTGCGGTGATGCTCGGTTGCTGGATGTGTAGCCATACCTACTCCTTTGTATACAATAGTAACAAAAACATACTGTCACTCCCCCCTCACCCTCACAGTGAGAGACGAAGATAGCTTCCAATGATATTACGTAGAAAGAACACCATTGCGATACAAAGAGCATATACTGCCTGTACATATGAAACAGCCTCTTGCTTTTCGGAAGTACGAGGGCATGCTGAGAAAGGCATGTTTTCCTCTTGACTCTCACCTTACATGAGAGTGTAAGCTCTCTCTACAGGTTTTTTGTTGAGGCAAGAAAGGACAAACAATGAAGAAGCCCACTGATGATGTCACACAGTTTCACTCGGTTGATCACACCACGAATCCCACCTCCTTCGTACAATTCATGGATACATCGCACGCGCAGCCGGCCGCGCAGAGCTACAAGCAAGCGATCATGGAGCAACTCGCTGTAAAGAGCGGCGCAACGATCCTGGATGTCGGATGTGGCACTGGACAGGACGCCCTGGACCTGGCGCAAGCAGTTGGCCCACATGGTCGAGTGATCGGCATCGACAGCAGCGAAACAATGGTGCAGGAGGCTCGGGCCCGTGCGTCCCAGGCGCAGCTCCCCGTAGAATATGTGCTCGCCGATACCACCCAATTGCCTTTCGCTGATGCGAGCTTTGATGGATGCCAGGCATCACGCGTCTTAGGGCATGTGCGCGACCCGAAACTGGCGGTGGCCGAAATGGTGCGGGTTGCACGGACAGGAGCACGCATTGTGGTCGCCGATGGCGATATGAATCTGATTGCCATCGATATCCCCGACCGCGCTCTGGCTCGCAAGGTGATTCACGCGGCGTGTGACCAGATGGTGCAGGGATGGATGGGACGACAGATGCCAAGACTCTTTCGAGCCGCAGGGCTGAGCAATATCTGGGTCGAGGGACGGCTGATGCCCCTCGACTACGCCTTTTTCCAGATGGCTTTTCGTGGCATGTTGCAACGTGCCCAGACCGCAGGCACCGTCTCAGAGGAAGAACTGACCCGCTTCTGGAAGGCGCTGGAGCTGGCAGAACAAGAACAGCACTTTTTCGCGAGAGTAGGAGGTTTTGTGGTGAGTGGACGGAAACCAGCGTAAAAGATGGATACCGGGCTTTGTGTGAGAACGTCTCAGCAGAAACAAGGAATGAGAGAGACAGCGTGCTCAAAATCGGTGAATTCGCTCGGGTGGCTCATGTCTCAATTGCCACCCTTCGTCACTACGAGAAGGTAGGCTTGCTCAAACCGGCTGTGCTCGATCCCGATACCGGCTATCGCTACTACTCGCTCGATCAGCTTCCGCGCGTGCATCGGCTCTTAGCACTCAAGGAGCTGGGGTTTTCCCTGGAACAGATTGCCCAGTTCCTTGAGGAAGCTCTCTCCCTTGAGCACCTGCGGGGGATGTTCACCCTCAAACAAGCGCAAACGCAACAAATGATCGACACCGAGCAAGCACGTCTGACGCGCATCGCTGCTCGGCTTTGTCAAATTGAACAGGAGGGGAAAATGCCAGCCTACGAAGTGCTCTTGAAACAGGTGGATGCGTTGCTCATTGCTTCTGTTCGCGAAATGGTTCGACTCGATGGGGGTCTGGGGCAGTCCTATGGAAAAGTTGCTGCTTACCTAGAACAGCAGGGTGTCCAGCCCGGGACACCAGCGATATTTCTGTTACACTCCAGGTCTGAGCAACGGGACGATGGCTTGTTTATTGATCTGGAAACAGCCATTCCACTCTCTACTCCGCTGTCAGGCAATGAACAAATCACCATCCGAACCTTATCTGGTGGATTGATGGCCTGCACCATTCATACAGGAGTTGACCTTTTTCTGGGTCAGGCATACGCAGCCCTCTATCGCTGGATGAAAGACAACGACTATCAGATCACTGGTCCAGCCCATCAGATCCGTCTGAAGTATGGAAAGCAGATGGACCCCACCCAATATCTCACTGAAGTGCAATTTCCTATTGCCAAGCAAGAGAGGGACGAGCAGATATGAAAACACGCGTAGTGGATACCCATTAGAGGGCTGCATCTCCCCACCATTGCTCTATCTCTGGGAATCGGAGGTGCGCTCCATCTGCTCTCGTTCGCTTGTTCTTGTGCAGATGTCGTTCGGGTTGCTTGAAAGCCAGGAGCCACTCGGTTTCACCACGTTGCCACAGGTGAAGCTGCAAACTCACAAATTGTGTTTCAATGCGTCGAGGATTCTTCACTGCTTGAATCTGTTGATGATCGGGCGAAACGCTGAGAGTATATTCTGAGAGGGCGGTGGTTTGATATTCAATCTTGAGCGTCCCTTCGTACATCCAGACCGAGACATCCGACCCGCAAGGCCATCTTCCCCAAAGAAGCGCCAGTGCTTGAACCTGACATATCCATGTCGGTCGAGATGGCGGGTAAACTGGGTGGCATACAGCACGCGCGAGAGGACCTCTTCAGGGTACGTGCGTCCAAGCATTCCACGCAGCACTGCTGATGGGGAGTACCTCCCGTCTTGACGCTTCTGATGAGCCTGATGATGTTCACTGTTGTAATTGACCCACCATTTCCGGTGCGCCTGCTGCATCTCTGACCTCTGGCGATGGTGTCAATTCATTCGGTTTACTGCTTACGGTTAAACACGACATTCACGACAATGACAGCAGCAATGAGTCCTAGGGACATCATAATAATGACAGGTATGATGCTCGTGTCCATGTCGGGAGTCAATGCTTTTATGGCTACCAGTGCAATGATTACAAGAAACATCACCAAGAGTATTGCAAGTGAAACAATTGCCAGGAGTAACCGTTGTCCAGCTGTAGCAGCCATGCGGTGTTGTTGTGGAGAAAGTTTCTGTTGACGTGAGTCAGGAAAATAGCCGTTGTACTGAGGAGCTTCTTCGTGACGAGAAGTTGACTCGTTAAATGGTGCTTGTTGCTGTTCCATGAAAGCTTCTTTCTTCCTTCTCTCTAATCCCATGACGCTCTACTCTCTAACTACGTAAAAAGGGAGTTGAGGTTCTGTTCTCGCTGAGTGAATGAATCTCCTGTCTGTACATTCTCTCATGATGAAATTGCGCGTTGTTGGTTACGACTCAAATGAATAGCGAGTTAACGAGTTGAGGTGTGAAATAAACTGTGCAATAGTAACAAAAACATACTGTCACTCCCCCCTCACCCTCACAGTGAGAGACGAAGATAGCTTCCAATGATATTACGTAGAAAGAACACCATTGCGATACAAAGAGCATATACTGCCTGTACATATGAAACAGCCTCTTGCTCTTGGGGGAGTACACCCTGAAACAAAGAAGAGGAAACCTTCTCTCTCACCCTACGTAGAAAGAGCAGAAGCAATACACACGAAAGGACTCAAAATGGAAGTCATCGCATTCGTGCTCTTAGTAGTAGCAGAAACGCTCATAGGTTTGCTTGAAGTGATGGGAGACGGTATCATGACTCTTCTTGTCCGTGCATTTTCCCACAAAGAACGTAGACAACAGGAACCCACACAAGAGTAGACCAAAAAGCATGTTGCTTTTAGACAACTCCTCCTGGTGAGACACATACTTACTCATAGCTGGGGGTACATATTTGGGCACTCCCTCGTTGCGGAAAAATAAGCACTCTTCATGAGCCAGAGCGTTGGACAAAATGGGTATACTTTTCTCGCAGAACACCTACGCTCCGTGTAGGTGTGATACTTGTGAGAAAGGATGTGCGTCATGCTCATTGTCAATGATGACCACCGCAGACGGGCTGGCGTGTGCAGTCTGCCCACATTGTGGCAACGATTGCGCCGACCCGAAAACAGGCTCCCTCATGATAACAGAAGACCTCATAGGGCATAGCGTAACATGCGTAGAATGCCACACACGTAGCCTCGTCCCACTTAATGCATTCACATCACAGGGAACGTGGTAGCACGTGAGAAACCTACGACAAGCAGCCAGTACAATAAAGCCGAGAAAAAGGGACGAACACAAAAAGAGCGCAAAAGCAACGCCGGACGCAAAGCAAAAAGCGGCACATTTCGACAGCCACGCCAGCTCTCCCTCGACGTAAGGACGATCAAAACACTTGACGCAATGAAGGTCAATAATAGCGATCTCTTTGAAACACTGTTACAGCAGTACGAGCCATTCCTGAACGCCTGGGCCGAAATGGGATATGAAAACTCTCAAGAGGAAGAGGACGAATAATATCATGATGAAATGGTCATGCCTCTTCTAAAGCAATTGCACTGGAGCACGAAACAGGCTATACTTCGTCTACACCATGCTACTCTAAAGAGAGTGGAAAGAGGATAGTGCATATGCCTCAAGAGGCAGAGGGGAAACGGGTATTTATTAGCTATGCACACAAGGATGAAGCCCTTCGCAAGCGATTAGACACTCATTTAGCCTTGATGCAGCGGCAAGGACTCATTCAAACATGGCATGATCGACAAATTCGTGCAGGAATGAATTGGGCCGAGGCAATTGATACCCAGTTAGAAGAGGCTGCAATCATTCTCCTGCTTATTAGTGCAGATTTTGTGGCATCGGACTACTGCTATGGCATCGAAATGACACGTGCCCTCGAGCGGCATGCAGCAGGGCAAGCGCGTGTGATCCCCATCATCGTGCGTCCAGTAGATTGGACCACAGCTCCCTTTGCTCGCTTGCAAGCCTTACCTACCAACGGCAAAGCCATCACGAGTTGGAAGAATAGAGATGAGGCACTTGCCGATGTAGCCACAGGATTACGCAAAGCAATAGCAGAGGCCCCTACCCATCAGCATTCCCTCTCTCGTACAAGCTTTCCTCCGATCTGGAACGTGCCCTATCCACGTAATATGCTCTTTACGGGCCGTGAGGAGCTGCTGGCACAACTCGCCACCTCGTTACACACAGGACAACCCACGGCGATCTCACAGCCCCCGAAGGACTCGCAACCGCAAGCGATCAGTGGGCTTGGGGGAATAGGCAAGACACAAGTGGCACTGGAATATGCGTATCGGTATCGGAGTGAGTGGACTGACCAAGCAGAGGCCAAACGTGAGATTGCCATGCACATCGAAGCCTTGGCTCACACAATTGTGGAGAGAGCCACAAATCATCCCGTTCAGAGGGCTCGCTTCCTGAATCTGCCCTTTCACCGCAACCCCTACTTCACCGGACGCGAAGAGGTGCTTGAGCAGATGCACAGGAGTCTACATCAGCATCATACAAGTGCGCTGGTTCAGGCAATCACCGGACTCGGAGGAATAGGTAAAACCCAAACGGCAGTGGAATATGCCTACCGCTACCAACACGAGTATGACACGATCCTATGGGTCGGTGCGGAGTCCCCGGAAGTACTCATCACGGACTATACCCGATTGGCACGTTTGCTTGCACTTCCTGAACGGGAAGAGCAGGAGCAGTCGCTGGTCATCCAAGCCGTTATCAGATGGATGGAAACCCAAGAGCATTGGCTCCTCATCCTGGATAACGTAGAAAACCTCGATGCCGTGCGTGGCTTCCTTCCGCACACTGGAAACGAACACTTGCTTTTGACTACGCGGAGTCAAATAGTAGGAGAGTTCGCAGCCCCCGTTCTGGTCGATGCGATGGAGACAGAAACCGGAGCACTGTTGCTGCTACGTCGAGCAAAGCTGATTGCGCCAAGTCTCATGCTGTATACGCCCTCCTTTCCATCACAACTACGTGAGGACGCACTCACCCTCACGAGAGAACTGGATGGCCTGCCGCTAGCACTTGACCAGGCAGGGGCGTACATTGAAGCAACCAGCTGTGGCATCACGGGGTACGTTGAGCTCTACACCACCAACCGGAACCGACTGCTCGGAGAGCGTGGCCCCTTCGGAAAAGATCATCCTGCCTCGGTGGTCACCACCTGGTCTCTCTCGTTTCAGCAGGTCGAACAACAGAACCCCACTGCTACAGAAATAGTCATGATGAAATAGGGGAGATATATGGAGAGCAAAAATGCGCTCATTCCAGTAGATGAACAAATGGTAGACTTTTATGGAGATGAGATCACTACAGTGTTGGTAAAAGTTGATGAGCACTTTCAGATGTATGTCCCGTTGCGTCCAATTTGTAAGTATTTAGGTCTTGCATGGTCTGGACAGTTTGAAAGGATTAATCGCGATCCAGTTCTTTCAAAAGAAGTGAGGTTCGTTCGTGTTACACGAACGAATAGCCGTGGAGGTGATCCTGACACACTCTGTTTACCACTCGAATTTCTTAACGGTTGGCTGTTTGGTGTGAATGCAAGCAGGGTAAAGCCAGAGTTACAAGAGAAAGTCATTCGCTATCAACGTGAGTGCTACAAAATACTGTGGCAAGCGTTTCAAGCTGAAGCTCCCCTTACAACTGATACAAACGAGGCAGCACAATCAGCCTCAATAGTGGCACTTGAGCAAATACGAGAAATGGGCCTTGCCATTGCACATATGGCGGAGCAGCAAATCGAGATGGAGCAACGTGTCAATACCCGGCTTGATCGTGCTGCAAAGGTTGTAGGTGATATACAGCGTAGGCTTGGAATAGTGGAGCGGAAGCTAACCCCTTCAACAGTGCTAACAGACGAGCAAGCCGAAGAGATTTCAGCATCAGTGAAGTCTCTTGCAGAGTTGATGACATCAAAAGGTTCTGGCAAGAACCAGTATCAAGGAATATTTTCTGAGTTGTACCGTCGGTTTGGGGTGAGTAGTTACAAAAACATTCGGTTAGAGCAGTATAGCCAAGTATTGCAGTTTCTCGAAGATTGGCGGCGATCTACCTGAGTGTGATTTGTCAGATAAAAAAGTAATGTTTGCCACATAATATGGCGTCTTTTCTCTGCTCATGTCTTCTTGTAACGACACAGTTTGTGCCACATAATGTGGCAAAACATGTTTGTCTGTTCGTTTTCTCTCTTTCTGGCCTTCTTCATGTCTCTTTTCCTGGTGCCTATGACACGATATTTGGCACTTCTGCCAAGATATAGGTACAAAAAAGGTCGCATCTTTCACCCATCTCTGGTATACTTTTTCATGAGAACGACGGTGAAGGAAGCATGCTCCCATGTTGACAACAGAAGAATTTCGTGTGTGGTGCCACCATGTACATCTTTCAAAGGAAACAGAAGAATTTATCACTACTCTTCGCACTTCGCCACCTGTACGGAAAGTACGAGGAGGAACTTCCAACGTCACAGGCCGCTATCCGAGTCCTAAGATGCAGGTGTCTATTCAATTTGAGAGTCATCATGTGGAATTATGGGCGATCTATGCAATGGAGCGGGATGACGATGTGCTGGAATATTACGATCAGTCATCGCGCATCCCGCTCCACTATCACGCCAAATCCGGTCGCAAGACCACACAATGGCATACCCCCGACTTCTTTGTCCTCCGTCAAGAGTCAGCTGGGTGGGAAGAATGGAAGCCAGCACAGGCACTCGACGACCTGAGTGTTTCCATGCCTGCACGCTATCAGCAGGATGCAACAGGACAGTGGATCTGTCCGCCAGGTGAAGCCTACGCAGCCTCGCTCGGCCTCTCGTATCGTGTGCGCTCATCCGCGGAATATCGCCCACTCTTTATTCAAAACCTGAAGTTTTTGCAAGACTTTTGGGCACATCCAGTCTCTGTCACCAACGAGCAGGAAGCACAGGTGCAAGCTCTGGTTGCAGCCTCTCCAGGTCTGTCTGTGACAGATATTCTGGAAGCCTCTCCCACACTCTCCCTCGATGTCATCTGGGCATTGCTTGCCACCCGTCGGCTCTTCACTGATTTCACGGCGACCTCCCTGATGCATCATGAGCGTATTGCCTTATACTCCAACGAAGTTGAGGCCATCCACACCTCTGCACCATCAGTTGTGGTCTCTCCTCACGACTCTTCCTTCCCAGCACTCGTGTGGGATGGTCGTGTGTGGTTCGTCGAATCAATGGGGGAGCAGGTCACGTTGCGTCCAGAAGTTGGTGAGGTGTTCACCCTTCCCTCGACCCGCTTCCACTCCTTGATGCACGAAGGCTTCATTCGGAGTGTTATGGCGACTGAGCCCTCACCCACCTCTCCTGAGATCCGTCAGGCACTCCTACGTGCCAGCCCGAAAACGCACAAGGTCGCCAATCAGCGGCTGGAACAACTGCTCATCTACGTGCAGAGAGGGGAACTTACGACGTCAGCACGAACTGTGCAACGGTGGCTCGGAGCCTACCATGCAGCGGAAGAGCAGTACGGCTGTGGCTATATTGGCTTACTCGACCACGTCGCTGACCGAGGAAATCGGACACCGCGTATCTCAGATGCGTCCTTGCAGTTGCTTGAAACAACTCTCAAAGAACACTACGCGACGCCACACGCCAAGCGTGCGGCGGCTGTGTATCGATTGTATCGAGAGGAATGCGTGACCCAGCATATCCCTCCCGTAAGCTTGCGCACCTTTTACCGGGTCCGAGCACGCTTTACCACTCCAGACGTGACGGCTGCTCGCCTCGGACGCAGGGCAGCATATACGGAACGCCCCTACTTCTACTGGTTAGAGCAGACGACTCCACGCCACGGCGAACGCCCCTTTGCCCTCGCTCATCTTGATCACACGCAATTGGATATTCTCCTAGTGTCCTCTGTGACGGGAAAACCATTAGAGAAGCCCTGGTTGACATTACTCACCGACGCCTACAGCCGTCGTGTTCTCGCCTGCTACCTCACCTACGACCCTCCCAGTTATCGGTCGGCAATGATGGCCTTGCGACAGTGCGTGTAGCGGCATCAACGATTGCCACAAGAGGTCATTGTGGACCGAGGGGCCGACTTTGGCAGTGTCTATTTTGAGACGCTCCTTACCCGCTACAGCATCACGAAAAAAGAACGTCCTGCCCAGCAACCGCACTTTGGGTCTGTGATCGAGCGACTGTTCGGCACAACGACGACTATGTTTCTGAACCAACTTCTGGGCAACACTCAGGCTACCAAAGTCCCTCGTCAGGTGACACGCGAGGTCGATCCCAAACGTTTGGCCGTCTGGACGCTCGAACGCTTCTCGTCGCGATGTACAGAATGGGTGTACGAGGTCTACGATCAAATGGAACATGTTGCCCTCTTCCAAAGTCCTCGAGACGCCTTTACACAGGGGATGCAGTTGGCAGGACCACGAAGCCATCGCCTTTTTCCCTACTCAGAAGAATTTATCATGCTGACTCGTCCCACAACGCGTACAGGATATGTTAAAGTCGATGCCGCTCGCGGTATTACCGTGAACTGGCTTCACTACTGGAATCCTACGTTCCAGAACCCAGAGATTGCGGGTAGTTCTATTCCCGTCCTCTACGAACCCTATGATATGGGCGTCGTCTACGCATTTGCACAGGGTCAGTGGCTCGAATGCACCGCCGATGACTATGCACAAGTGCATGGACACTCGGAACGAGAATGGCAGCTCACTCTGGAAGAATGGCGAGAGCATCAGCGGCAACATGGGATCAAACGTGTGACCGTCAATGGTCCCCTTGTGGCTCGCTTCCTAGAAGAGAACGCCACCCAAGAGTGCATCTTCTTGCAGCGACAACGCGATCAGGAAGCGCAATCGCTACGTGCTGCACTTCTAGGGACACACGTCATTCAAGAAAAGGAATCAGCACCAAGAGAAGAGGTTGTGTTGGATTTAACCGCACTTCCACGCTATGAGGAGTATCGCTAATGGTCCGTATGACGTCTGAGACACGCGCTTCCTTGATCGCCTTCAAAGCGATCAAAGTCAAGCACCCCCGGCTTGAAGAAGTGGACCAAGTAGTCACACGAGCGATTGCTGAACATGCCAGTTATGCTCATCTCATGCTCTACGGACCAAGTGGAGTTGGCAAATCGACGGTGACCAAGCGCATCACCGAGCGATTTCTTGAAGAGGAGCCGAACCGAGCGATTGTCCCAGTGGTCTTGGTTGAGGCTCGCTCATCGGATATTGGAGCCTATGCTCGGCTGGATTATTATCGGCAAGTCCTCTCGCAACTGAGAAATCATGCGGCAGTGAAGGACCACTTGATGAATGTCGCCCTGTCAGCTAAGCCGAGTCGGGCTGTCCGCGATGCAGCGGAGTGGCTCGACATGCGAGAAGCGGTCGAATATGCACTGGAGCGTTTACAGGTCAAGGCCGTGGTGATTGATGAGGCACAGCATCTCATGCGTGTTGAAGCCCCTCAAAAGCCTGTTGACCAATTAGATTGGCTCAAATCCATCACGAATCGCACGAATGTCCTGCACGTTCTCGTCGGGAACTATGACCTCTACGATTTTCGCAATCTGAGTGGGCAAGCGGCACGACGCGGACGAGATGTGTACTTTCCCCGCTACCATCTGGAAATCAAGACCGAGTGTGAAGAGTTTGCGGGAGCCTTGCGCTATCTGCTCGAACGTGTTCCGCTTCCCTGTGACGTGGAAAGCTTGCTGTCCCAGTGGCACTGGTTTGCAGAATGGAGCATCGGATGTATTGGTATCCTACGAGATTGGGTAGTAGATACTGTTGCCGCCTTGTATGAAGAGGGAGCAACTACCTTCACCATTGAGGCACTCAAGAAGTACGCGCTCCAAACAGACCAACGTGTTCGCCTGGAAATGGAGGCACGGGCAGGAGAACACAAAGTCGAAGCAGGAAGAGCGCGTAGTCACCAGCAACTCGAAGAACTCCTGCGGAAAGCACCTGCTACACCTGCACATGAGATGCGTGCTGCCTTGCCAACAGAGCTGTCGCAGGCGCCAGAAACAGCGACGGTGGCAAAGAAACCCTCTAAAAGCCGCGTGGGTGAGCGAGCACCGCGTCGTGATCCGGTGGGAAATGGGAGAACCGAGGACGACGCACTCAAGTGTTCCTTTTCGGGAGTGACCGGCATTGCGCCAGCTCGCCTTGCGGAAACAGGAGTGCATGCAGTGGGATGCCCTGAATGCGGTGCGATGAGAACACTTCACCCTCACAAGAACACCATCACCTTTCCCTTTCATCAAAAGCGATTGACACCTCCTCCGTCGGGTGAGGTGCGGTGGCTCAGAAGCGGAACCGAGTGGAACGTATCGGGGAGGACCCCCTCATGAGACGCCGACGCATCCTCTTGTCTTTCCTTTCATGACGTGGTATATTTACATCAAATGAAATTGATACAAATCCATTTGATGTAAAAGCGTGATGGAAGGAGCACAATGGACACAACGCACTCGCAGGTTTCGTTGCCAGCCTTTCTCAAACTGGCAGCCCATGACATTCGTTGGCAGTTGCTTTCGGTTCTCGCGCGGAGTGATTACCGAGTCCAGGAACTGGTCCACATGGTCGGTCAACCCGCAAATCTCGTCTCCTATCACTTACGTCAACTGCGCGATCACCATGTCGTCACGGAACGCCGGAGTACTGCCGACGAACGTGCTCTGTACTACAGCCTTGACCTAGAAACAGTTCGTTCGCTCTATCAAGCGACAGGAGAAGCACTCCATCCTGCGCTGCGTCTGTTTCCAGATGTATCATCGCTCCCAGATGTGTCCTCTCTTGCCTCTCGACAACGGGTGCTCTTCCTCTGTACGGAGAACAGCGCACGCTCTCAGATAGCCGAGGCACTCTTACGGCATCTTAGTCGAGGACAGCTTGAGGTCTTCAGCGCAGGCAGTGCCCCAACGCAGGTGCATCCATTCGCGCGACGTGTCTTGGAAGCAAGTGGGATTGATACCACAGGACTCCATGCCAAGCACTTCGATACCTTCGCAGGGCAGCCCTTTGATCGGGTGATTACCGTCTGTGATCGCGTTCGCGAGACGTGCCCCACCTTTCCCAATGAGCCTGAACGCATTCACTGGAGTTTTGCTGATCCTGCCCAGGAAGCAGGCACGATGGAACACCAATACCGAGCATTTAAACAGACGTCGCTGCAACTCACCACGCGTCTGCGCTTTCTCCTGATCCACCTCGAACGAGAAATGAGAACCAACAGGTTGCACGAGTAACGGGGCAGCCCCCTGTTTTTGAGAGGATATGTTTTTCATGGAAACACTGGTACGCGAACACACGCCCGCTCGACCATCAGCATTTCACGCGCTTGAACAGGCAAAAAGCACCCTCTGGGTTCCCTACCTTGCAGAAGTGCTCGGGACCTTTGGCCTTGTGTTTGCCGGATGTGGAGCCATTGTGATTAATAGCGTCTCTGGAGGGCAGATTACGCATGTGGGGGTAGGGCTGGTTTTTGGACTGGTCATCACGGTGATGATCTACGCCTTTGGGCATCTTTCAGGTGCCCATCTCAATCCTGCCGTGACACTCGCCTTTGGACTCGTCCGCCACTTTCCATTGCGTCGGGTCGTGGGCTACTGGATCGCACAGCTTGTGGGTGCAGTGTTTGCCGCACTCTGTCTTCGTCTCCTCTTTGGCAATGTCGCAGCCCTCGGAACGACGCTTCCAGCAGGCAGTGGTGGAGCCTGGCAGTCTTTCGGCTTGGAAGTCCTCCTGACCTTTTTTCTCATGCTGGTGATTATGGCGATGGCGACGGACACGCGAGCCGTCGGGCAAGCTGCCGCCCTTGCTATTGGCGCAACCGTTGGGCTGGAAGCTCTCTTTGCAGGTCCCATTAGTGGAGCCTCAATGAATCCCGCACGATCACTTGGACCTGCCCTCGTCAGCTTCACTTGGACCGACCAATGGGTCTATCTGGTGGCTCCATTTGTGGGTGCCATTGCCGCCGCATACACCTATCGCTGGCTCCGAGACGCACAACAGATGCAGGCATCTGTACAGACAGACGATACCGCTCTTGACACGTTGTCCACACACACGATTTCCAAGAGGACTCCCATGACAGACACAATCACTCCCGTTCCATCAACGTTTCTCCTCCCATATCGCGTCCTGTTTCTCTGTACGCACAATTCGTCACGATCTCAGATGGCCGAAGGGCTGTTACGGGCGCGTGGAGGACCGGACTTTCAGGCGTTCAGCGCGGGAACGCATCCCCGCCAGGTGCATCCTCTTGCGATCAGGGTCATGGCGGAACTCGGCATTGATATCAGTGAGCGAGCAGGACACAGTGCAAAGGGAGTAGAGACATTTGCCGACCAACCACCCATGAATTTGGTTGTCACGGTGTGTGATGAAGCAGCCGAAGAATGTCCCTACTTCCCCAACGCACAACGCCAAGTCCATTGGGGCTTTCCCAACCCAAGTGCAGTTGCTGGAACAGAAGAAGAGCGACTTGCCGTCTTCCGACATGTGCGCGATTTGATTGCCGCTCGTCTCAACGCCTTTGTTGATGGGCACGAACTTTCGTCCGTCCCTAAAGGCAGGCAAGAAGCGCGAATGCAGCAACGAATACGCACAGAAGGAGAGGGACAATGACACGATTGCTCATCATCGGTGGCAGTGACGCAGGAATCAGTGCAGCACTCAGGGCACGAGAATGTGACCCAACGAGCGAGGTCTCCATCGTCCTTGCGGATGCCTTTCCCAACTACAGCGTGTGTGGCATTCCGTTTTATCTCTCTGGCGAGGTGGCAGATTGGCACCAGTTGGCCCACCGCACCACACAAGAGATCGAGGATGTAGGGATTCATCTCTTCCTCAATTCGGTTGCCGAAGCCATTGATCCTATCGCGCATCAGGTGACGGTTGCTGGAAACGAGACACCTGCTCAGGTCCTCTCGTATGATCGGCTTCTCATTGCAACAGGAGCCGAGCCAACACTTCCCTCTATTGCTGGCATATCCCATCCGGCGGTCTTTCTTCTGCGGTCGATGGAGGATTGTTTCGCAGTGGACCACTACGCCACAGGCCACCGCCCGCGTACTGCACTCATCATTGGAGGAGGCTATATCGGGCTGGAAATGGCAGATGCCCTGACATTGCGGGGTCTCGCCGTGACCGTGGTCGAACATGCCACGTCCGTCCTCAAAACAGTTGATCCGCGTCTTGGCGCACTCGTCCGGGGCGAACTGGAACGCCATTCCGTTGAGGTTGTTCCATCCGTACAGGTGGAACACATGGAGGGTGTGTCCGACCAGCAGGTGCGTGTCCTGGGAACAAATGGCTTTGAGCGACAGGCTGACATTGTGCTCATTGCCGTTGGAGTACGTCCCGTAACAAGACTCGCGCACTCGGCAGGACTCACACTTGGGTCACAGCACGCCATTCAGGTCACAAAACGCATGGAGACCACGGTTCCTGACATCTTTGCGGCAGGCGATTGCGTTGAAACGTGGCATCGCCTGCTCAATGCGTGGACCTACCTGCCACTTGGAACGACCGCACACAAGCAGGGCCGCATTGCGGGAGAGAATGCCGTGGGTGGCAATCGGGAGTTCGCGGGAACACTGGGAACGCAAGTGGTGAAAGTGTTCGATCTGGTCATCGCTCGCACCGGGCTGCGTGACGAAGAGGCACGACACGCTGGGTATGTCCCACTCACGGTGGAGTCCACCTTCTGGGATCACAAGGTCTACTACCCCGGAGCACGTCCTCTCCATATCCTGCTGACAGGGGACCAGAGAACAGGCCAGTTGTTGGGCGCACAGATGGTCGGTGCTGTGCAAGGAGAAGTTGCCAAGCGCATCGACGTGTTCGCGACCGCCCTCTTTCATGGAATGCGTATCGAAGACCTCAACGCACTGGATTTGTCCTACACCCCGCCATTCAGCAGCCCGTGGGACCCGGTACAAATGAGCGCACAAGCTTGGAGGACAGCGCAGCGATGACGCATGTCCCTGTGTCAGAGGGCGCGAGGGAGTGCGTCCTTTTGGACAGAACTCCGTCTCTTTTAGGAGAGAACAAGAATGAGAGGAGAAGAAGGTCTATGTCCATGACAACAGAACAGATATGGGAAGCTTTTCATGTCCCTTTGCAGCAGTTTATTCGCAGACGGATTGCAGACGAGACCACAGCAGAGGATGTCCTGCAAGAGGTCTTTCTCAAGATTCATCAGCATATCGAGACGCTGGGCGACGTGAAAAAGCTGGAAAGCTGGGTCTACCAGATCACACGCAATGCGATCATTGATTCGTACCGCAGTAAGCGACCGATGGACCCACTAGAAAGTCCAGAGGTGCTGGCATTGCCAGAAGTCTTGCCCGACGACGATATCGTCACAGAGTTGTTTCCATCCGTGCGAGCAATGGTGAGCAACCTGCCGGAGCAGGATCGACAGGCATTGGTCCTCACAGAGTATCAAGGCTTGACACAGAAAGAATTGGGTGAGCGGCTCGGGTTGTCTTTTTCAGGAGCAAAATCCCGCGTGCAACGCGCACGAGAGAAACTCAAGCAGCAATTACTCGACTGTTGCCATTTTGAACTGGACCGCCGAGGCCATGTGGTGGACTATCAACCGCGATGCCAGTGCTGCGGAGCTGAGACAGGAGTTCAGGCAAGCAGGTGAAGGGATGCGTCCTTTTTGAAACTCCTACGTCTCTTTATGTAGAAAGCAACGAGCGAACAGACGCTCCTCATGAGAATCACGAACAGGAAAGGGAAATGAAGATGACAACCGTTCCAACCAACGATGAGCAGTTACGAACCGAGGTCCGCACACGATACGCAAAGACTGCCTTACAGGTCTTGGGAACAGAGCAACCACAGGCATCGGATGCATGTTGTGGTCCGACCTGTTGCACACCAGACGCGCAAACGGCTGTTGAGACGAAGGTGGCAGAGCAACCACAGGCTGCCGCTTGCTGTGACACCGCGTGTTGCACTCCACAAATGCAGGACGGCAATCCCGTGACTTCGGACCTCTACAGTCAAGCAGAGCTAGGAACCATTCCACTTGCCGCCGCGCTTGCCTCTCTGGGCTGTGGCAATCCAACGGCACTTGCAGAACTGCAACCAGGAGAGAAGGTGCTCGACCTGGGCAGTGGGGGAGGGATTGATGTCCTCCTTTCAGCAAAGCGCGTTGGACCAACTGGTTTCGCATATGGCATTGATATGACCGATCCGATGTTGGAACTTGCCGAACGCAACCGCGTCGAGGCAGGCATCGAAAATGTCCAGTTTCTCAAGGGCATTATTGAAGCCATGCCGCTGCCCGAAAAGAGTGTGAATGTCGTCATCTCCAACTGCGTCATCAATCTGTCAGCAGACAAAGGCCAAGTGCTACGGGAAGCGTACCGCGTCCTGACCCCTGGTGGTCGCTTTGCGGTCTCCGATATTGTGTTTCAGGGGTCTATCCCATCAGTCCTACGTGCTGATCTGGAGTCGTGGGCCGGATGTATCGCTGGAGCGTTGGAGGAAGAGACCTATCGTGAGTTGCTCCATGCGGCAGGCTTTACGCAGGTCGAGTTCGAGGTGACGCGTCGCTATTCGATCTCCGACCTGGCTGCAAGTGGAGCAAGTGCCTCTCTCAAGACACTGACAGAAGCTGAAGTGCATGCAGTAGAAGGAAAGTTTGTTAGCGCATTTATTCGTGCGCATAAGCCCCAGGATGCGTAAGCATTCCTCACGATGAACTCGTAGTGGAGAAGATGTTCCACAAGCATCTTCTCCTTCGTCCAGAAGAAAGAATGCACGTCTTTTTCTTCTGATGTCCTCTCACTCCTCTCACCTTCACAACCTCATGAGCAGGGAAATCAGAGGGACAAGGGAGTCTATCTGGTATATGACAAGGATTGCTTCCTACGACAGCCATATTCGCCTTAAAAATCAAAAAATGTTATACATGCCTTTTGTGTATGCTAAAGTCCTATGAAGAAGTTTGATTTGATAAGGAGAAGGTAGCTGTGAGGCACCTCTCTCGTTTGAGTATCTGGTATTGAAGGAGGAGAACGCACTAGTGAGCGGTGGCGAGGGGGTTTATCTGGTAGGGATAGTGACTATGCCAATACTCCGTTCCGTTGCTGGCGTTGAGCGCGTACAGAATACTCTGCCCGCGTCCATCGATGCTCGCCAGGTAGACAACGTTGTTCAAAACGACCGAGGGCGTAAATGAGACACTGGGACTGCTCCCCAAGTCCTTGTGCCAGAGGACTGTGCCATCCGCACTCCTGAGCGCATACGCTCCATCCGTATTGAGATACAAGGCGCTCTCTACAAGAGTGGCAGGGTAGTATCCCGAAAAGGCAAACTGGTATTGCCAGCACAGACTTCCGTTGTCCTTCTCCAAGGCATAAAGGAATCCATCGCCCGAACTCACATAGGCACTCTCGTTGTGGATGACTGCTCCAATATAGTGGCGTATGGGATACTTCCAACGCACAGTCCCATTTTCAGCATCTAAGGCACAGAAATAGCTTTTCTCTGGGTGATCAACTGAGCCACTTGTGCCGACGTAGAGCAAATGGTCGGCAACAACGAGTGGTCCACTAATAATCGTGTGCGCATCAGGCTGGTAGAGCCAGGAGACCTCTCCGTTGTGTGCGTTGCTCGCATAGACACCCATGTTACTCACCGCGTACATTGTGCCTTCCACGAGCGCATGAGGTGAGAGCCATTGTCTTTCGAGAGGGATGCGCCAGAGCACGGTGCCATCTTGTTCGTTCAAGGCATAGGTGCCAGTATAGACGATACCATCCCTTACTATTGGGACAGCGAAGTCCCCAAACGGTATGGCGACTCTCCAAGCATCTGTAGGCGTTCGCCAACGTAGCGTCCCATCTTCAGCATTAAACGCGTAGGTATAGTTGCCATAGCCAGAAGCACAGACATAGACGATACCATTGGTCACTCGCGGAGTTCCAAAGAGCATCTGCGGAGGTGGAGGATGACTTATACCTGGAGGATAACTAAATTCTTTGGTGAGCGTTACCTGCTGGCACCAGCGTACCGTCCCGTCGCTGGCATTCACTGCATACAATCGGCTGTAAGTTGCTACGTAGAGTATCTCTTCTACCCCTACCGGAGCAATAGTCGTCAAGACAGGAACAGACGGCAGATCTTGACACCTATTCAGAGTCACCCCATCCGAGAGGAATGGTGAATTCTGGTGCATCGTCAAGGTCTCCTTTCTGAAAAATACATGCAATTTTCTTCTCTGCTACTCTCATTATCGCACAGATCCACAGGGTTTTAGTACCATCGAGAGTCGAGTGATACATGGCTTGAGGTAAAGATGATAGTGTCTATAACGCAAAAACGGTCAAAGCAAAAGCCACATAAAGAAGAAAGTCACACGCCAAATGAAGCTTTTCTAATGAGCGTTACTGCATATTACTTATTTTTACAAGTAAACAAAACTTTAGCGGTCTAAATGGCTGCCCTAGGAAGAAATCCTTGCCATACCCCTATCTTCCCCTTCAAATCTTTCTGAAAGACGCAAAAAAACATGCGGAGCGGCAAGAAATACTTACCATTTACAGCATCGTGAGTTCACGTTTTCTCGACGCAGGAGGAGGAAGTGCCGCATATCTTGGCATGATTGACACATATCTCACAACAGTTCTTAGTGCTTATCCGAAAACCAAAACCGAGAAGACCCCTCACCTACGGATAAAGTCAAGAATAATATCCTTCCAAGATGATTTCCTCCCAGCACATGGATAGGAATGCCTTCTTTTGGAACAATAGCTTGTATACAAGTAACTATTGACAAGATATTATGTATACTATATACTTGTACACATGCATAATATTACAGGAGGCACCTCACTTGGAAAGAGGAGTGGTTATGGAACAGATTGAAAATTGCTTGAGCTTTTATTTGGGGAAGGCGTATCAGCGGGTGACACAATCAGCTAAGCAGCGCCTGGGTGCCTACGGCATTACCCCTGTCCAGTATGCCGTGCTCAAAGTGCTCTGGGAGCGGGATAGCCAGAGTGGAGCTGAGCTAGGTGAGCGCTTACTGCTCGATAGCGCGACGATGACAGGGCTCCTTGATCGCTTGGAACTGGCGGGCCTGATTGAGCGCCAGTCGCACGCCACGGACCGACGCGTGAATCGAGTGCTGTTGACGGCTCGTGGGCGCGACCTTCAAGGACCACTTGACGGTGAGATGGATCAACTGAACCAGGATTTTCTTGGTCAGTTTCCTCCCCAAGAGGCACACCTCCTGCGGGAGTTGCTGATAACCATTGCGAGATGGAAGGAGACTGAGAGGGGAGCCCGTGCTCAGGAATGATGCAAGAGGGAGGAGCAAGGAAGCATTCCCGTGCTGAACAAGAGTATGGCATCTGTCCACGTATCCATAGCATTCCTTTATGGAAGGGATATGTTCATGATCTTTGAGACAAAAGTTGCGTTAGTGCTTCGATCTGACCTAGCCTCCTGGCAAAAGATGAACGTGGCGGCATTTCTGGCAAGCGGGATTGCCGCATCGCATCTGGAAAGTATTGGAGAGCCTTATGAGGATGCATCTGGGAATAGATATCTGTGTCTGATTGGTCAGCCCATACTGGTCTATGGGGAGACCGTGCTGCCTTAGCCAGAGTGCTTGAGCGTGCCCTTGTCCGAGGCATCCAACCTGCTATCTATACGGAAGAGATGTTTTCGACCACTCATGACGCGGCAAACCGCGAAGCGGTTCGGTGTGTCGAGCGAGGCAACCTGAACCTGGTTGGCATCGCCATCAGGGCGGAGAGAAAAGCTGTGGACAAAATTGTGGACAAGCTGAGGTTTCACGAGTAAGAGAAAACGATGTCACGAACACGCCCTTGGGAAGTCAGCAATGAATTGTGGGAGCGAGTGCAGTCCTTGATCCCGCCAGCCCCCTCACATGCTAAAGGGGGCCGTCCCCGCATGGGAGATCGCCAAGCGTTTGAAGCGATCGTCTACGTGTTGCGAACCGGTCTCCAATGGAATGCGTTGCCGCGTGGGTTGGGAGCCAGTTCGACGGTGCATGATCGTTTTCAGGAATGGGAGCGGGCCGGCTTTTTCCGGACCCTCTGGCAAGCTGGGTTGCAGGACTATGATGAGTTGATCGGCATCCAGTGGGAATGGCAAGCGGTCGATGGAGCTATGACCAAGGCTCCTCTCGGACATGCCGCGACCGGAGCCAATCCCACCGATCGCGGCAAGCAGGGAGTCAAGCGCAGTCTGTTGACCGATGGAGCCGGGATTCCGTTGGCCATCGTCATCGCGGGGGCTAATCGTCATGACATGAAACTGCTGTGCGCGACCCTGGAGGGGCTCGTCATTGCGCGGCCGACTGCCGACCCAGAGCAGCCTGAACATCTGTGCCTGGATGCGGGCTATGATTATGCCGCCTGTCAGGAGCAGGCCAAGACCGCGCACTACGTGCCTCACATCCGCAGTCGTGGACAGGAACAGCAGGCCAAGACCACCACTCCCGGCTTTCGGGCGAGGCGATGGGTCGTGGAACGCACGCATTCCTGGCTCAATCGTTCCCGTCGGCTCCTGGTCCGCTGGGAAAAGAAAGCGGAGAACTATCTGGCTTTCCTTCATCTGGCTTGCGCTCAACTCATTTTCCACAAAGTCCTGGTTTTCGGATAAGCACTAATACTACAGCCGCACTTAGCGAGAAACCGTCACGTAGAGAAGGCTCCTCAGGCTCGGTTATCAATAAAAGCTCTACAGTGGTAATGAGCCACTGAAGCAGTCTCATTTCTAAGTGCGGCTGTAGTACTAATAGGGGGTTTTTGCATATCCCCCCGAAACGAGTACACCGTTTCGGGGGGATATGCAAAAACCCCCTTATTCAAGTGTGAAACAGAGAAGTCGTGAGTGGGACGCTCCTCTCTGTCTGGTTCCTGTGATGAGCAACACTCCGGTAAGGAATTGCTCGTCACAGTCCCGAAAGCACTCACTCATGGTTCGCTCAGACCAGTGCTTCGTTTCACAAGCGATGTCACACCAGCATCACACCTTTGTCTCAACTGCGTCACTAACCCGTCTGCCATACGATACGAGTCATGGTTCAGACCGCTTCCAGTGTGGTCTGCGTTCTTGACTACTCTCTTTCTTTACAAGTATTGTGGTCATTGCCCTGTCGGATGAGTCGCTGGTACCGCGTCGTGTCGTGTCGTGTGAGCAGGCGACGCTCTGACCTGTTACTCCTTTCCCTCCCCTAACTCTTCAAGGGTAAGATCGAGGGTTGGCAGACGGAGTGAGCCAGGGTGCATGCCGTGTACCAGAAGCAACACTCGTGTCGCGCGAAGACGCACCTGGGGAGAAGGATCGGACCCGGACAGTGTTTGCAAAACAGGATACAGGGAGGAGGGCACGCGCTCACCCATGAGACCCAGCGTTTCCAGAGCAGCGCACCGCACGTAGTACGTCGAATCAGTGAGTGCTGCGGCAATCGGCTCCACAGGAATGCGTAGGGGGACTTTGCTAAGAGCATCCAACAGGTTTTCGCGCACTGGCGGATACTCGTCACTCAGGACCTGGAGAAGTGGTTCAAGCGGGAGTTGATCCCCCCACCATTCCAGGAGGGAAATGCATCCATACGAAGCGGTAGCGCGTACTTGTGGCTCAGGATCGCTGAGGGCTGCAAGAAGAGGATATGGAGGAACGCGGTGCTCGGCGGCCAGCAGAGTTTTGATCGTCGCTTCGCGTACATGCTTCTGCTCATGCGTACAGTAGGGCAACACGATCTCAAGAGGAATGGCTTGGGAAGGTCGCTCGCGCAGTACCCCCAGTGCGGCAGTACAGACTGCTGACTCAGGATCGGCATTTTTTTCTAACGTTCCAAGTTTTACTTGACCTCATCATCCGCCTTAGCATACAGAAACATGCGATCAGAGTGTCAGATCGGGCCATTTGTAAATTACAAAATTCCATTCGTAGTTTTGAGAATTCAACGTCGTAGAACAGACATTTCAGTGGGAGAAGTAGAGTACTGGTAAATTAACTGAAGAGTGGACGTATTTTGCACTGAAGGATGGAAATTTGCACTGAAGGGTAGAACTTGATGATTCATTGCCTGGAAAAGCCGCTTCGCATCTGGTGTGACTGCCATTGGAAGTTGTAAATAACTGACTTTGGGCTGGTCGAAGATTCGGGTGCAGAGAAGACAATACTACCTCATACCCCTTTGATTCGCCGCCGATCCCCGCCAGTCTCTCGCCATCCACAAATAAAGCGTCTGAGGGCCTCACCGTGAAGCCCGGCTGGTAAATAGGCTCAATGTTCGGACGCAAACACTGGGCTGAGGGCCTTTTGTCCGAACGTTGGGCCCAAAAACGTATGGATGAAGGTTCGACGCGATTTCCATACGTGGTCTTATTTTCCGATAATAGACAATTTATCGGTAGAAAAGATGCACAAAAGATTTCCACCCGTTACTTTGAAGCTTTCGCTCCAGAGGCGGTACGAGGCGGAGTAATGTCTTCTTGTCCGAATCTTGAGCCCGATTTCCGATCATTGGAGCTGATTTGTCCGAACCTTCGGCCCATTTACCAACTGTTCATGGTAAATGCCCTGAGAAGAGTGAGCAGATTTTTCCCTCTGGGCGGGCAATTTGCTCCGAATCATGAGCAGCACAGCCATTGGTCGTTTGAAAAGCCGCCTCTGGCGCGGATCATAAGTTCTTGATAGTTGTAAATTCACTCTGAAACATTCAGATCAATTAGCCTTGTTGGTAAATAGGCTCAACGTTCGGACAAAAGGCCCTCAGCCCAGTGTTTGCGTCCGAACATTGAGCCTATTTACCAATTGACAAATAGAATAAAAAATGTCATAATGTCTCTATGTCAATACGAACAAAAAAAATGAACGATGCAGCAGCACGCCGGGCGAGCATTGTACAAGCAGCCCGCTGGTGCTTCCTCCACTTCGGCTACGGGAAAACTTCGCTCGAAGATATCGCCAGGCGAGCGAATATCACGCGCACGCTCCTTTATCACACGTTCGAGAATAAGGAGGCGATCTATCTTGGGGTCTTCGAGGACTGGTTTGAGACTCGTTATCCGGCGGCTACGCAGGCTGCAACCGGTCCAGGAAGCAAAGCCGAGCGCCTGTCCAAAGTCTATGAGGTGATGCTGTTGGAACCATGGGCCGAAATCGAGGGAGCGCCAATGGCGCATGAATTCCACGACGTGTGCGCACGTATTGAGCCTGAGATGGAGGCTCGCTACCAGGAAGTCATGCTCCAAAACGTGGAGACGATCCTGGAGAGCAAGGAGTTGGCCGAAGTGTTCTTGCTAGCTCTCGATGGCCTCCAAGGAGACATGCCGATGGCGGCAGTGCTTCGACGCCGCATCGCATTGTTCATTGATCGTTTTGTGCAGCCCATCGGGCCGACTTCCGGTGAGGCTGGATCGATCTTGGGGAATAATACTGAGCAGTCATGAGAGATGAAGAGAAATCACACTCCTTTTCATAAAGGAGAACATCTTGAACTATTACTTCCTTGGCAACAGCGGGTTGCGGGTCTCCGAACTGGCTCTGGGAACCATGACCTTTGGAACGGATTGAGGATGGGGCGCTGCTCCTGATGAAGCGCGCAAGATGCTGGCTGACGAAGAGACCCTTCTTCAGATGGCTAAGGCCAGCTGGGATGCTATTGCACGCTAATTTTTTTTTGTCTTCGACAGAGGGACCATTCGGTTAATTAGTAGTGGCGCTAACACTATGCAGTATTCACTTGTAAAGGAGACAATGACTATGCAATACACGCGTCTGGGACGTTCTGGCCTACGCGTATCCAGGATCATCATTGGCTGTATGGGGTTCGGTGATCCGAGCAAAGATAGTTATGAATGGGCGATAGATATTGATGAGGCGCGCCCACTGATCAAGCAGGCGCTTGAGGCTGGCATCACGACCTTTGATACAGCGAACATTTACTCGGCTGGTGTCAGCGAGGAGATAGTGGGGAAGGTTCTCGGCGAGCTCACCAGGCGCGATGAAGTGATCATCGCAACAAAAGTTTGTGCACCAATGGGCTCTGGCCCCAAAGATGTTGGTTTGTCGCGGGCCGCCATTTTTGCACAGGTCGAGCAGAGTCTCAGGCGGCTGAAGACCGACTATATTGATCTCTATCAGATTCATCGCTACGATCCGAATACGCCAATTGAGGAGACTATGGAGGCGCTCAACGATCTGGTACGCAGTGGAAAGGTTCGCTACATCGGGGCCTCGTCTATGTGGACCTGGCAATTTGTGCAGGCGCAGTATATCGCTGATCTACACGGCTGGACGCGGTTTATCTCTATGCAGAATCATTATAACCTGCTGACACACGAAGAAGAGCGCGAGATGCATCCGTTCTGCCTTGATCAGGGCATCGGGGTCATACCATGGAGCCCTCTAGCGCGCGGCTATCTCACGCGCGACTGGGATACGACAACCGCTCGTCAGAAAGTCGATTGGTTCGGTCAGGGTCTGTACCAGCAGGCGCAAGACGCCAGCCATACGATCGTGGACACAGTGGCGAAAATTGCCGCGCAACGCGGCGTTTCGCGTGCTCAGATTGCATTGGCATGGGTACTTCAAAAGCCGGCCGTGACAGCACCCATCATTGGTGTTACGAAAACGTACCATCTAACCGATGCGGTAGCCGCCCTTGATGTACACCTGGATGAGGACGAGATGCGCGCGCTCGAAGCACCGTACCTGCCTCAACTGCCCCAGGGCTTCGTGTGATGGATGCTCACTGCCGTATGGTAGAAGCAATCGAAGCTCAGCTTGAGCGCGAAGGAGTATCATTGAGGGCCAGACATGCTCACTTCGTGGGGCATTTACCACTCTGTAAACGGGTGCGCATCAGATTTTTGCACAACGTTTCAGCTTCTTTCTTACAAACGAGACCAGAAGTCAATTCGCAGCAGTTAGGCGCACTAGGCATTTGTGCTAGTGCTGGCTACACCCTTGTCAATACCGTTCGGGATGCACGAGTCAAGTCCTTAGCCTTAGTGGCACCTTGGTTACATGATGGCGATATTGTCCGCACGTTATATGGTGGTGATGCAGGGGTAGCAGAACGAATTCGTTTAGCCAACGCTGCTCGAATGAAGTTTGAGCAAACAGGGACAGTTGAGTATGTTCCTGCTGTAAGCGAGACGAATCCAATGGCTGCCATGCCTTTTAAACTTGACTTTTACACGAACAAAGAGCGAGGAGCCATTCCGCAATGGCCCAATCGTTTTGCAGTAATGGCCTGGACCGGCTGGCTCACCTTTGACCCCATCCGCTATGGTCGGGATGTAGCAGTCCCACTACAAGTGGTGCATAGCGAGGCAGCAGCAACCCCTGATGGTGTCAAGGAGTTTTATGGTCTCGTGAAGAGTCAGAAAGACATTTTATGGACGGAGGGCGAACAAACCGACTTTTACGATCTTGAGCCGCAAGTAACGATAGCAGTGCAAGCTGTTGTCAAACATTTTGACAGCACTCTGCAAGATAATAAACCGGAAGGATAATATAGAATGAAGACTGAACAAGAATTAACCGCTCAGCAACAGATTATCGCGACAACTATTGCCATGGCAGGCTTGACTGATCGCCATGAATGGGATGCATTGCCAGCAGTATTTACCGATGAAGTCATGGCGGACTACACTGCTTTAATCGGAGGCGAACCATTGACTACGATACGAGCAACTGACCTGATTGCTGGTTGGAAAGTGGGACTGAGTGCATTTACTGCAACACAGCATCTCGTCACGAATCACGAAGTCGTGATTACTGGAGATACCGCAGAAGTACGCGCCTACTTTCAAGCGACTCATTGCAAGCCCGATCATACTTTATGGGTGGTGGGTGGACGCTATCAGTATTCCTTCCAGAAAGTAGCTGATGAGTGGCGCATATCCGCTATAACATTGATCCCGATATGGACACGCGACGAGAGGAATACGTATGGCAAGTAGAATTGCACTTGTAACAGGTGCCAATCGTGGAATAGGTTTTGCTGTGTGCCGACAGTTAGCTGGAGCAGGGATGCAGGTCTTTCTACAGCGGTATGCAGAAGTATTGAGCCATTAAGCCCTGGGAGGTAAAATTATACCAAATTGCTCGGCAAGGACAGTTTGATATTCCTCATCAGTGAGCAAACGCTCTGTTCGCTCACCGTCGATTGTAGTTATCAAGCACTGATCGCTCAAGGTGATCCTTCCAGAGCGTTTTGCCAGGGAACAGACACGTTTCTGGGTAAAATGCGACTCTGGGGAGGTTTGTTGATAGTGGCACATTGCGGCAAAGTCACTCAACTCATGTGGCTGGAAAGTAAAACGGTAGGCAGGCTTCCATGCGCTGTCCCACTCCTGATAGATCCAGTAGACTCCTTCGCGCTCCAGGCGGTAGTTGCTCCCATCCTGTGGCTGGGGCAGAGCGGCTTGTATCCGTAACGGCTGACGAAACGATTCTCCAAAGCCTACGTCAGCTAACCACTCCTCCTCAAGATAGACCATCAGCGTCAGGTGGGCAAATTCAGGACCGAATCCGCCAGCTGAGTTGGCGACAGCAGCCGAGAGCATATCTACCTGAAAGCCAAGTGCACGCAGCAACAGCACGAACAGACCGTTCAATTCATAGCAGAAACCGCCACGGTTGTGTTCAACGATCTTTGTCCACAAGGATACTTCATCGAGAAGTATCTCTCTTCCCAGATGTATATCGAGGTTTTCAAACGGCACGGTCAGCAAATGGGCCTCGTGCAAGGCCCTCACTGTCTGTAATGTCGGCTCAAGTGAACCGTGATAGTGTATGCGCTCAAGGTATTTCTGAATATCCATTGTTCTCTCCGCACTCTCATTTATTACCATTCTACTCTGCTGAACGCGACCAGCCAATGGCCATTTGACCAGTTTGCGACCTGTAATAAAGCATTCCTTTCACTGTCCAGATCGAATACGCTTGCTATGAGTAAACAGGTAGTTTGGTTTTTCTTTATTTTCTATGGCTCAACCTTTGTGAGTACCGATGTAGGCAGTAGAGACCTCAGCGAAGGAGAGCATGCAGCACACGAACTTCAGCAGCAAGGCTTACGAGTCACAGCAGTACAACTGGATGTAAGCAAACCAGAAAGCGTCACTCAATGTTTTATTGCTCTACAGTAGCAGAATATTGACATTGACGTACTTGTCAACAATGCGGGAGTATATCCAACTACGCCAATTACGCAAGCTTCAGAGTAAGAGTTTGAACTCGCTTTACAAGTCAATGTGCTTGGTGCATGGCGAACGGCAAAGGTTGTGTTACCTACAATGCAAAGAAGAGGATATGGTCGTATTGTCAACGTATCGAGTGGAGGCGGACAACTCAACTAGCAGGGAGGTCCCGGTCCAGGAGTCTATGGTATCTCTAAGAGGGTGTCCGAGAAGGCTTCTCAAGCGGCCTGAAGCTGCAAATCCTGCTCTCTGGCTGTTGCAAGCCTTCTGAGCATGAGTCGAATCATCGTCAGATACACCATATTTTCACTACTGCTCGTCAAGTACTCATAATCCTTACTCATGCGCCGATAGCGTCCAATCCATGCAAATGTTCTTTCCACTACCCATCGGCGAGGAAGGACGTGAAAGCCGGGGGGAATGACCTCATCTCAATTGATCACCGCATTCTTCGGAGCCCAGACGCCCCGCATGCCAGACCAGGGATGACGAACGATCTCGACTTCCCATCCCATCTGCTCTTTGATCCATTCTCGTCCTTTGCCTGTATACCCCATAGGCGTCAAGTTAAGAAAGGAAGAGCTAGAAAACCAAGTGACAGAACTCGACTTCTGTGAGAAGATACAAGTGAAACCATTCATTTCATTCTCACAGGAGGTCAAGCATGTCGAGTATAGCACATTTGAAGCGCACGTTAAAACACTTGTTTACTCACGATGCCGTCATCTTAGCGCAGCAAGCAGGAATGCGAGAGCGCACGCTGTCGTTTTCGCACTTAGCGATGCTGTTGGTGGTAAATTGGGTCAAATGTGGACCGATTTTGAGCTGAAACATAGGAAATCGGCGGCAATCATAGGAATCCTTGATTTCGCATCTGGGAAGACAGCTCCAGAAGCAGCCTGTGGCGCTTTCGTGTTGGAAATTCGCCCCTGACTGGCCATTTTACCATCGGCGATCTCACCTTGTTTATGGCCTATATGGGCGACACGATTGGCCGCTTCAGTGATGAGGTGATTGTACAGATTACCAGATACCGCCAGCTTGCAGTGGCGCAGGAGCGTTTAACCGAACTCATGCCCGGAGCAACGCCAGCCACGCTTGTCACTCCTGGATTATTCTACCAGCAGGCTGCAACGTTCGACACACTAGTGAGTATGCCCCAGATCGAAGAGCGTTTAGAACATCTGGAGGTGCACAATCTGAGCTATGCGTATCCGGGTACTGAGCGAGGAATCACGAACATCAATCTGCGTTTGGAGCGTGGTCAGTTTGTGGTGATTACCGGGCGCATCGGTTCCGGCAAAACGACGTTGTTGCGGGTACTGCTGGGCTTGCTAGCGAAGCAGGAGGGTGAGATCTACTGGAATGGTGCCGTGGTGGACGATCCTACGGCGTTCTTTACGCCGCCACACAGCGCCTATACCGGGCAAACGCCTAACTTGCTCAGCACGACGTTGCGCGAGAACATCACCCTTGGCCTGCCGCTCAACGAGAGCCAGGTCCAGCAGGCAATCCACAGGGCGGTTCTGGAACGGGACGTGGAGACGCTGGTCGATGGCCTGGAGACGGTGATCGGTCCCAAAGGCATCAAGCTCTCTGGTGGGCAGGTTCAGCGCGCGGCAGCGGCCCGCATGTTCGCGCGCCCATCTGAGTTACTGGTGTTTGACGATCTGTCCAGCGCCCTCGATGTCGAAACAGAACGGCAGCTCTGGCAGCGTATCTGCGCGGACGAGCAGCGCACCTGCCTGGTGGTTTCCCACCGTGAAGCAGCACTACGCCGCGCCGATCATATTCTCGTCCTGAAGGATGGGTATGTGGAGGCGGAGGGCACGCTCGCTGAACTGCTGGCAACATGCGAGGAGATGCAACGTTTATGGGTGGATGAGATCTAGCGCAAGGAGGCAAAAGGGCTGTTGGGATGCGCGGACCACGCATCCCAACAAAGTCCAATCTACTTTTTTTTCTGGGTAAGTACCCATTCAGCTTCCTGCTTTATCCAGCGTGTAACGTTGCGCACTGGTCGTGACTTTCGCGGGGGATGTGGCGCGATTACCACAGATTGCTCTTTCAGCTTGGCTTTGCTCACCGAACCGCATGTCGGGCATTGCACTTCTTGAACCGTCGATTCTCGCCAACGAGCCACCTCTAGTTGAATTGGTCCAGAGAACGAACAACGAGTCGTTTCTTCCTCTGGCAACACTGTACCTACCTGATCCCGACGGGGAGATGGTTCACCAACACGACGCTTGGACGTGCCTGTCTTTTGATGAACTGAGTCGTCTTGAGGAGAAGGGAGGGGTGCGAGAGAAGGATCAGATTGCTTGGGAACAAATGTTGGCATACTGGCGAGATTTGACAGATAACTGTTTTGCTCGTCGGCGTACCGGAATTCAGCTTCCCCACTTTGAGCATCAGCACGCATCCGTGTCCATTTGGCATCTGGTAGGACCGAGCGTTCCAAATGCGTGCGTGTCAGTTCGGAGCTTTCTTCTCGTAACGCTTTGTACAGTGCTCGTACCAACCATTGCTTCAAAATCCCGATACAGCCGATACTTCCCTCAAAGAAATACCACCACCGCTGCATCAGGCTCTCGTAATCGACAGTAAGAGGAATTTGCTTGAGTAACGACAACAACGTGTTACGAAACGCCTGACAGTCGCTTTCGTCTTCGATGTGATAGGGGGCAAAGTGAATTTCCGAGCCTCGCCTCGCCATTTGCCCATCAAGATTGCAGAAGGGCAAGAGTCCGTAGGTACCAATCAGAATGTGCAAGACGCCTGTTTCGGTGGTCATGGACTTAATCCAATCGAGTTGGTCTTTGGGCTGCTTGTCGTCGCCTGACTGGATCAGATGTTGGGCTTCGTCCAAGATCACGGTACGTAAGGCAAGTCTTCGCAGTTCTTCTTCATAGGCATCGCGTATTTCTGGGTTATCAGGGTATGCTGCTACTTTCCCCCTCAGTCTCTTGTTCTCGCTCATGTGCTCGGCGGTGGTGATATCCATTTGGATGCGTCGATCAATGGTCGTCTTGCCCAGGAGGGCAAGCCCTTTTTGGTAGAAGTTGGTTCGGTGAAACAATGCCCCATCCGAGGGACGGGTATTAATGAGCAATGCTCGACGAGAAGCGTGTCCATGTGCTCCTGATTTGGGAGGATTTAATCGCTTCGTCAGCACCTCTGCCAACTTCGATTTGCCGACGCCACTTGGTCCACAGACCACCATGTAGGCGACATCTGCCGGTTCCCAAATGGTGTCCAACACCTGTGTTTGCACTTGCACCAGCCGAGGATGCCACACTGAATAGTTCTTGAACTGATCGAGGAGAGTTTGTGCTTGCAGTGGTAAAGGCTCAGCGAGATCATCTGGCGAGTGAAGTCCTTCTTCCATCAGCGATACTCCTCATAGACGTGCAAGGTTGTGAGATCAATGGGAGCAAAGCGAGAAGCCAGTGGAGAAGCTTCTTCACTTTGAGTCACTACGCTTTTTGAAACGAATGGCAAGGCTTCTGGTAGCGGTAATTGATTTTGCTCTGTGTGATACACTACCACGTGACTTTCAATATCTCGCTGGCGCTGGATCAACACCGTTTCATTAGCTTCGATCTTGGCGAGGAAATCGGCCAAACGTTTGGCATCAATCGGCGTCCTCACATGACTGTTGCGGTTTTGTTCACGCAACTCCGCACTCACCATCGCGATTTCTCGTTCGGAATGCCCATGTAACTGCCCGTAATAGGACGAGATAATACATTCCACCCAATGATTGTGGACGAAAGCATAGACATGGCTAATATCAAAGGGGTCAAAACGGAGCGGCACTTTGGTTCCCACCACTCCTGGCGAGGCGAAGACATCATTCCAGTACAGCAAGTAGTGGAACTGAATGCCGTGATTGCGAGAGACCAGCGCACTTTCTCGTGGCGAACCAGGAAGAGTCAGGACTTTAAATACGTCATCATAGCGAATACGTCGGTGTTCGCGTTGTCCTGCCACATCCAGTCCCATCTCCCATGCTGCGCGTGGGCTTTGCAAAAGTGCCGGGTGCGTTTCCTGCTCATAGACCTCGTAGGCCCACTCGCAGAGATAATCGTAGAGATCAGGCAACTGCCATAGTGCTTGATTCTTCGGGTTAACAGCTTTGGTCATCTGTCGAGCCACCTTACTCGCTTGCGTGTTTCCTTGCAAATTGTAGAGAAAAGTCGTATTGGCAGTCCCAAAGAGACGCTCAATGACTGCACCATACCGAGGTTTTGCCCAGGGGCGATATTTCTTGTGGCAGCTATAGCTATTGAGCAGAGCTTCAAAATAGTGGCTACGGAACTCTTTGCCGCCATCGACGACCATTGTTTGTGGGAGTCTGCCCAGTCTTCGTACACAGATTCGGAGTACCATCATCACCGAGCGATAGGAAGGTGGATCAAACGTGAGATACACTGCGAGCAGGCGACGCGAGTAGGCATCAACCAGAAACGTGGCCCACGGACGGCCTAACGGTTTGCCGAGGCTTGAAAGGAGTTCAATGTCCAATTGGGTATGATCGATGTGAGCAATTTCCCACGGACGGTCCCCATGTCGGGGAGTCGTGCGCTCCAGTTCCCAGTACCAAGTACTTTCTTGATACGCAGCCCTGGCTCCCTTGCGTTTCTCCATCAAGGAGGGACTACTTGCCTTCTTCACATGCCGATAGAAGGTTCGTTCGCTCACGGGTTGAACGTGTTGTTCCAAGCAGGTGCGCTGATAGAGGGCAAAGACATCACGAGCTTTTTGTTGTTTGGGACGAGCATAGAGGCGTTCAATCGCTTCGTCAAGCAAACGATGGCTGTCTGCATCGGCTTTCGGCTTGCGGTTGCCGCGTGCGGCAGTTTTGGGCAAGAGTCCGACGTATCCGTAGCCGTAGACCGCCTCAGCATCACGGAAGTGGGCGAGCCAATCGCGAATGGTGCGCGTTGGCGTGTCTACATACACCTCACGTTGCTTGTTCTGGTAGGCTTCTACTAATCGATATCGCTGGTTTGCAACCTCAATGGCCTCATCTCCAGCTTCGATGAGGAGCCGATGAACCTCGGTAGAGAGAGCCGTAGCAGGGTACCCAGACGTATCTTTCACCTGAATGGCGTTTGTCTCCACCAAATGCAGAAACACTGGTGTCTCCAATTGGATCACGGTTCCCTCTTCTGGCAAAAGTGTTGTGGTTGTGCCGCCCAGGTTCAGCAACGTCCATCGTTTGCCGTCCCAGTCGAGTGGTGCATTCGCATGAAGCATGGCAAGAGGTATTCCATCACGCTGTCCAAACGAGGCATTGCTCCGATGAGTTTGGAGCAATACGCATGCTTCAGCAGTTGGTCGGTCCAGCTAGAGAGGAACATGCCGTTGATCCTTGAGCCAAGTCGCAGAGAGGTCTACGTACAGGCGATTCCGTGCAATGAGAGCGTACACATCATCCACATGCAGATGGGGGTGTTGTTCTCGTAGGGTTGCAAGCGTGATACCTGGAGAGGTTTCCACTGTTTCCAGAATCTGCATCAAGGCGACGTGAGAAACGGGACACTCAAAGAAGTAGTCTTCCAAAAAGATGAGGTTGCGAATATATCCTGGATGCAGTTCTGCTGAGGAACGCACATGGTAGGAGAGTCCAACACGTTCTGCGGCAGCTTCTCCTGGAGGACAGTGCCACTTCCCACTCTAATCGCGCTCATACCTCCCTGGATGGGTGACCATGAGTTCAAGCAACTTCTCTTCTGGCTTCCACTCCTCAAAAGAAGCTCCATCAGGACGAAGAACCAGAAAATCTGGGGTATGGAGAGCCTTGGTTGCCCGACCGGATGGCCCAGGGTATGCGAGTTCAAGTTGGGAGGGCTGATCAAAATATTCCAGCACAGCTTGATCGTACTCCATCGTGTAGATAGCCCGCAATTCCACCGTATGGCTTTCAAATTGGATCGAGACGCCCATTTTTCGGCTCGCGTAGGTTCCACAGACGTTGAGGAGACGCCCCTGGACTCGGCGAGCAGGAGGAGAAGAACGAAGGGAAATGAGAAAGTCTCGCGTTGCCGTCGGAAGCTGAAGCCGATCACACCATTGCTCAAAAGCAAAGCTCTTCATACCCTGTTCCTTCCTTAGTGCTTTGATGGTGTATCGTATGAAACCTCTCGTGCGTATCATACCCAATTTTTAAGTCAAAAACAAGGTGTTGACGCATTTTCGACTCTTACGCAACCTTGCTGATCAATGATGTGGTATACTAAGAAGTTGAACGTTTTTTCGCTTTTTCAGTGCTTTTTAAGGAAGAAAAGACATCCTATAATCATTCTTCCAGACCTTCCCAACGTCCAAGTGGAAGGAGCGCGAATCAGTCAGATGCAAAAGATCTGGTTCATCATGCATCAGGTTTCTCTCGCTCAGCCAGCTCTCTCTCGATGCGCGAGATCATCCTGATGGGAATGGTGAGATCAGAGGGCAGATGAGTTGAGGCTTGAGAGGCGGCATCGATCTCACCGCCTTCCGCCAAAATCGCTTGAAATAACTGGAGGGAAGATGCCTTCGTCCCTTCTCCCAAATCGTCCCTGAAAAACACTTCCTGAGCGCACTCGATCAAATCTTGAACTACTCGTTCATATCGGTAGTAGGTGAGCGCAATCCAGTCGATTTCCGCCACTCCGTACCCTTCCCAAAACGCAGGGGTGCTGGGCAGTGCCGAACTCGCGGCTGACGATTCCTTGATAAAGAGGAAATCGCGCTCTTTGGGAGCCAGCATCACCTCATCCCAGTCAATCACAAATACGTGACCAACATGGTCACGCAGGAGATTGGCTGGATGCAGATCCGCGTGACAGACGACATATGGGAGAGTTCGTCTTTGCAGCACGCTCCCCAGCGTTTCCAGGGAAGTGACTGCCGTGTGAATCGTGGACTGATGCGCCATCCAGGAGGAGCGAAGTGCGCGCTCAGAAGCACTTGCCGAACCTCGCGCCCGTGCATGTTGGGTCTCAAAGGCACGTATCCATCGAACATACTCCGTCGGATCAAAGGTCTCCTTTCGCAGTGACTCAAAGCCTTTTGGCGGCAGCATGACCTGGTGAATCCGTTGGAAGATGGTTCCCACCTCCTTCCACTGCTCATTCGTCATTCCCGTCCAGCTCGTATCTCCGTCAATGAAAGGGTACACGATCACGGTCCACTCCTCTCCTCTTGTCCACAAGGCACCGCTGCTGGTGGGAACGGGAGCCACGACGGATGTGATCCCCTGATCATTGAGATAGCTAGAAACAAGACAACCTGATTCGTAGAGAGGTCTAGATGTGACTTTGAGCAAATAGGCAGTTCCCTGCTCGCTCACCACCCGATACACTCCGGCATGGTAATCCAGTCCCAAGGGAAGAAACTCAAGTGTGGCGGGGGAAAGGTCATAGTGGTCCTGTAAACAGGCTCGCAGGCATTCCTCTGGAATCTTTGGTTGCTCACGCATAGCTACACTCGTCTCATCTTTTATGAAAATTCTACACCCACCCACACCGCTCGGTTCTTTTCCCGCATCAAACGAGTGGGCGGCATGCTCCCACGCAGTTGTCAGCAATGCTAAGTATACCCAAGATGTACGGGAGAGGCAAGCTTTTGCTGCATATCTTGGATCTTACGCAACTTTGCCGATGCCAGTTATGGTACGCTGAGAGTTTGTGCCGTTTTTCATGTTCTTCGGTTTCTTCAGATGACCCACCTGTTGTCCTTGCTGATCTTTCTTCTTGTTCTTTCTGTCCTGACTCTGTTTGCTCTGATGGAGTACTCGGAGCTTGAGAAGATCGATTTCAGCGCGACCGTACATGCTTCTTTTGATGAGCTTAAGCCGATTCACATTCCCTTCTAAAGGACCATTGCTCCAGGGCAAGGACAATCCTGCAAGAACGGCATCTTTGTCTTGTTGCACACCGGTCACAAAGGACTCAAACGCTTCCAGATGACTGGCTTGTACTGCTGCCAGCCAAGCATCAAGTTGCTCTCCTGTGCGCTCGCGCACCATCTGTAGAAATGTTTCTACCAGTTGGTACGCCGTCTCAACTTGTGGACAAGCCTGCCTCAACAGTCGAAGGCGCTCCAGTTCTTCTTCCTTCAAATCCTCTGGTCTGCGGAAAAAGAGCCACGTCGCTTGTTGTGCAGAGAGGCTCAAGAGCGGATTGAGTTGGCTGGTGGCTGGTGCAGAACTACGCTTGCGGGGAAACCATCCAGAAGGTTCCAACGTCTCTAGGTAGCGGTAGATCGCCCGTTGTGACCCTGTGTACCCTCTGGCTCTCACGTCTTTTTCCAATTGGACCGCGTTGTGGCATCCCTGGCTCCAACGCTGGAGAAGATAGGCTTTGTAGGGATCAATGAGACGAGGTCGTTCGCGCCGCGGATGGGAATACGGGATGCCTCGAGCAGAGAGCCAATGTCGAACGGTACGCTCAGGCATGCTGACTCGGACAGCAATATCTGAGGATCTCATTCCTTGATTTCGCAGGGCAATGATGGCCTTGTAGCGTTCCAGTCGCTCTGCTTGGCGAGCCTGTTGCGCTTGTTGGACGGCCCGCGTTTTGCTAGGGGAATACTTCTGGGAAGGTTGTATCTCCCCTTCTTCTAGAGGAACTGCCACTTGCCCAGCACGGCGGATCTCCGTGAAGCATTGGGTCAGTACGACCGAAACACATCCTGCAAGATTTTTCGTCAAATGCCAGCGGTCGCTCACTTGTCTGGCTTGAGGAGCACCTTTCTTGATTGCTGAGGCATATTCCGACGAGCCGTCGCGACTGACAATTTCAATCTTAGGATGATCCTGCAACCACGCTGAGACCGTCTCGACGGTGCGGTCAGGTAACAGATCAACGGGCAAACCCCGTTCCAGATCACAAATGAGGGTTCCATAGCGTAGCCTGCGTTTCCACGCCCAGTCGTCCAGACCGATGACGCGCAGTTCTTGTCGGGCAGGTTGCTCTGATTGGCGAATCAGACGCAAGATCGTATCGCGACTCCCGCTGATGCCCAGTTCACTTCCCAGGTCTGCCCCTGTTTGGCCTCCTGTGAGAAGTCCCAAGTGGCGAAGCACTCCTTGTAACCGCCCGGTGCGCTGAGCATGAGGACGACAGAGATCGGGAAGTCGTTCAACAAAAATCTTTTGAGCACAGGTGCTCTTGTTACAGAAGAAGCGACGTACATGCAGAATGAGACGGATGGGACGCCCAGCCGAGGGAAGATCACGAAGCGTGCGTGTATATCGACTTTGGATGCGCGAAGATGCCGTCTCACACGAGGGGCACACTGACCTTGCGGACACAGTACGCAAAGTCAGTGTAATCTCCTCAGCTACTTCTACCCCTTCCACTTGGACGTCGGGAAGATCGAGAAAAATGATCATAGAATGGTTTTTGAATCCTCAAAAAAGCACTGAAAAAGCGAAAAAACGTTCAACTTCTTAGTATACCACATCATTGATCAGCAAGGTTGCGTAAGAGTCTCCCACCGTTCTCACATGAGTTTGAGCACTCTGAGCGATACGAGAAGATCCCACTCTATACACCTTCTGTGAGTCTGTTCCAGAGAACGTCATATGCAAAGGCCCTTTCGAATGACGGTAACAGGGAGGTGGAAACATTGTGATATCTTGTGTGTTGAACGTCAATTAAATAGGACTTGTGTCCACACGCAGAGATGTAACACATCATGTATACTGTTTGACGGCGCATAACATACAACAGTATACATAATAACGTGTAAAGAACCCATTAAATGAGAGAGGCAAGGCGTGAAAATAGTGTGTAAAAGGGGCGACAAGAAGGAAGCAATTGATCTGTTAGAGGCATGAGAACAAAGCCCGATAGGGGGGCACCATACTCTTCCGTTATCCGGGTGATACCTCAATGATGTCAGGCTGGAAGTGACGCCATGTGAAGGGCTACTACTCTACCATGACGAGTCCTCATGTATTTTTTTCTGCTTTCTCTACCAGATCAGCTTTTTATGTGCACTACAGCCCGTTCTGCTTCGCGAGCACGTCCATTTTTTAGGAAAAATCAGCGTTACTCATGTTTAAAGACCATAAAGCCGAATACTAAAGTGTGATTGCTAGCTCCCTATGTCAAGTGTTGGATGAAAGGAATGAGTATATGCGGAAAAGTCTTTCTCGGTGCAAAAAAGGAGTCCTCTTCGCTTCACTCCTTCTTGTCCCTATCCTACTGACAATCCTTTTCTGCGTCACCTTGAACCAATCTCTTTCCTATCAGTTAGGGCTATTTTTAGTCTGCGTTCTACTGAGTTTCCTCTTTTTCTCTTTCTGGCTCTCTTTTCTTTCAAGAAAGGAAGAGATACAAAACTCCTCTCGCTGATGTTCTCTTGACACGAGGTGTACTGATCAGAAAAAGTGCATCCCTCTCACAAATGGGAGGGATGGCAAGAAAGCCTTCTCCATTGCGGGCGAAGAGCCTCTCGATGCTCTGTTCCTCTTCCAACTTCCTGTTCTGCGTCTGGCCTCACGAAACGAAGAACGTCAAAAGGACAATCTCTTCCAGCTGTATCCGCTCACGAGAGCCTTTTTTCACATCTCGTCGCTTCCCACCTTTCGGGACAGCATCTGGCCTGGGACGTGCCTGTTAGGAAGAGTAGTTCTCTCCCTTTCCCCCATTTGGTAGGACCTGGTATGCTAAAGGAGAAGCATCATTCTAGCATGATGTGAGACACGATCATTGGAAGAACGGCTCGTGCGAGAAGCTCTCTACGAGACTTGCGCACGAGTCCGTCTTGATACAAAAGGATGAAACTATCTTGAATACACCTGAAGAAATTTCTACATCCACCACTCCTGCCGACGCATCATTGACGGCACGCCGCTCACGCAGAACGCTCCTGAAAGGAGCCGCAGGGGCTGCTGGTCTTGCTGTCGCTGGTGCCAGTATCTTGTCTGCTAAACCTGCATACGCGAGAGTAGCACGTCCAGACGACGAGACAACAGTTCGACAGAACAACAATCAGTACAGGACATCGCAGCAGACAGCAGACTCAATTGTAGACATCTTGACCGTTGCGCGAACCGCCGAGCAGTTAGCCGTCACGTTCTACACACATGGTATTGCCAATGCTGACAAACTGGGCATCACGGGCGACAATCTTGCGTATCTGAAGGCGGCACTTGTGGAGGAGCAGATTCACCAGCTCTTCTTCACCGCCAATGGCGGCAAGTCACTTGCTGACACCTTCAGTTTCCCTCAGGGTCCACAGACGTTTACCGATCTGAAAACGTTCATTGCGACGCAGCAGCAGCTAGAGGGTGTGTTCGACTCTGCCTTTCTTGCCGCCATCATGGAGTTTGCACAGTTGGGGCGTCCCGACCTTGCACAGATCGCTGGACAGATCGCGACCGTCGAATCGGAGCATCGTGCTCTCGGACGGGTCATTGGTGGACTGGTGCCTGCCGATAACTGGGCCTTCACCCCTGTCCTCGTCACCTCCGTTGGTGCGGCACCAGCACTCGTGCAGAAAGCAGGCTACCTGAGCCCGATGTCTGGCAACAGCTACACCTACCAGCAGGTCGATACCTCTGGCGCAGGTGTGGAACAGGTGAAGCCGTTCTCGATGAGCACTGGTACCGTCGTAGGCAATGGCTAGTTCGTAACATCTTTTCTCTTCTGTGTGTCTCTCATCCAAGCACTCGCGTGTATGAGAACACACAGAGGAGAGGGACAACAAGAGAGGAAGGAGAGCATGCGATGGCGCAACACCCTGTTCTCACGCGGCACGTGTGTCCCGTGTGTGGAGCGGCAGCGACGGCTGATGACCAGCACGTGTGTCCACGATGCGGTGCGAACATGGAGCGTGAAAAGAGTTCCCCTGTGCAGGAAGACTCTCCATCGGAGAGCGACGCGACGGTGCGGATCTCCTCACCACAACAGCACTCTTTGCAGGCGTTGCACTCAGCATCCTCACAGCAGGAGCTTGTATCTCCTGGAGGACCTCTGGCACCACAGAAAAAGTATGGGGGATCAAAACAGTCATTCAGGAAGACACTGCTTGGAAACATGGGATGGAGTCTCGGTCTCGTTCTTCTTCTTTCTGTTCTGCTCTCTGGAGTGATGAGTCAGAACACTGATCCCGTGGCGCAACGGCAAGCGAACCAGAGCAAGATGCACCTCGATCTACTCATTCAACATGCTCGCTCTCTTGGAGTACCCGCTTCCTCTTTACAACCTGCACTAACCCAGGAACAGCAACTCACTACCTCCTATACACCCTTTGACCTTTTGTCTCATCAATCGGCGACAGAGTATTATCACAATCTTACGCGCAAATATCAGAATTTGTCCGCTCAAGTGACTGGAACGCTTACCTCTGTCACGCAGCAGTTTCAGGAGCAAGCCCAACAGGATATGCAACGTTTTCAGACGGCGCTTTCGACGAGTGGGACACAAACTCTCGGTATGACCCAATCCTTTGCACAGCAATTGAGCCAGGATCAGTTCTCACTCTCAACCGCGCAGACCCCCAGTGAGTATGCTGCGGTTAGTACGCATGTGCGGCAAGCGCTCCAGACATTGAGCCTGATGGCGTCAACCTCCACGAAGCTTCGTGATGTGCATACCACACTCGCAAGAATGAGCGACGCCCATATGGATGTGACCGCCATGCAATTACACTACGAGAATGCTGTGCAACTCTTCAACAGTGCCAGGCACGCTGATGACTTCAAACACCTGGATACGCAGATCAGTGTGCAGTATCAACAAGCCATAGGACGCTCACTGCAGGCGTTTGCTGCTATCAGTCGTACACAATTGAATGAGCTCGCAACACAAATACATCTCTTGCACGTCTACGGAGGAGAAACAACCAGGTACCAGCAACGGCTCAACGCTGACCAACGTGCTGTTGTCCAGGTACAGACCGTCTCTGATAAACTGAATTTTTTCAAGCAGGTTGACGACGATATCGCCTCTCTTCATGGCGATCTGGTCCGTGGCAATGCACACTTTCTCGTGAAGCAATTTCACCAGGAGGTACAGAGCTGGGCCAAAGCACACCCATACAGCGATGCGTATGACGGTCACACCTATGCGCTTGATAATGGGTATATGAAGGCGGGTATTGGTGGAGGACTCGACAGCGACCTTGCACGCTCCGACACGATAGCAGGCTTTGAGGCTGTGATTGCTGAGGCAAATAATGCGATCTTCAATCTACACCTGTTCGAGACAGACTACAACGACTCTACACCATACAATCAGATGCATGCAACCGATAAACAGATGTTGAGCCACTACAGTCTCTCCAAGAAGCAGGTGCTTGTCGTCTCGCTTGCTGAACAAGCCATGCGTGTGTACCAGAATGGCTCACTCGTGAACTCGTATCACGTCACCACAGGTCGTCAGGAACTGCCATCGTTACCAGGCGTGTGGTCAGTGCTGGACCGGAGATCACCTGTCATCTTTACGGCGGCAGAACCCAAAGGGTCGCCATTCTGGTTTCCCGATACGCCCATCAGCTATGCCATTCTCTATCACGTTGGCGGCTACTTCGTCCACGACGCTCCTTGGCGTGCAAACTTTGGTCCTGGCACTCAATTCCCGCACCAGGACGCGAGCGGTACCACCGCCTACAACTTCGATGGCAGCCACGGCTGTATCAACCTCCAAGAAAGCGATGCTGGCTGGGTCTATACGCATACAGGTTGGGATACATCAATCGTGATTTATTAGGAGAGAAGATGGCTGTGGGACACGGAGACGTAACATGCCGGACACTTAGACGTAACATCCTGGGTCTTCCGCGAAGTTGACACTGTTGGGAAACCCTCCGATTGAGTATAGCCTGAGCACGTTTTCCCTTTTGAGAGGAGCCAGAAAGAAGCCTGAACATGGGGTTTCCCAACAGTGTCGAAGTTGATGAAACAGATAAAACGCTGCTTGCTTAAAGATCGGGAGACCCCCCATCACAAGAGTCGGTGTCTCGCTCGACGACGCTCCCAAATGATCTGGTGACGTGGCGGTCATTCGCGCGACTGCATGACATTCCAGAGCGTGCTGTCGCCAAGGCGATTAAGGACCAGAAGCTCTGGCCGGAGCAGGGGTACTGGAAAGTGCGAGGTGTGGTGGTGAAGGAGGCACTCGATTACGTTGGCACTAAGCAGTTTGTGGAACTCTTTGAGGACTATCCGACGTTCCGCCAGTGCGACGACTGCCCTCATGGTGCTTACACTTGGTAGCCTGTGTTAAGATGTATCGTTAGAAGCTTTCATAAATTATGAGTATCTTGCAGCCTGCAAAATGTTATCATGTCGGCTTACTAAATTAACAAAGCAAATTAATGGTTAATTTATAGAAGGTAGATGATGAATTCGAAATATCCAATCCAAATAAATTCCGCCCCACAGCAAGGTATTCCCTCAATTAGTGCTGAGTTTGGTCGCATTACTGTTCTCCTTGGTTCAAATGGCACAGGGAAATCACGTGCGCTCAAACAAATTCGTAGTCTGACAAGTAGTTTCGGCGAAACGAATCGCCCTGCCGTCTATATTGAAGGTGGACGGGTAATTACTCTCCCTAGTGCGTTGGCCTATGACTGGGCAGCATACAGCCAATTTGGAGGAACATATTTAAGTGCAAATTCAAGTTATAAAAACCGCCGATCCCTTCCTCTGTTAGAACGTAATAAAGATATCTTCTATCTTCTGGAACGTCGATCCGATTCACAAAAAGTGAAACATTCGGAGGCTGTATCTTTGTGGCAAGCAAACGGTTGCCTTGGAGCATGCCCCGTAGCTGAACCTGACCCACTTCGAAGCCTTTTTACTATGTTTTCGGAAGTATTCCCAGAAATAATCCTTACAATTGAGAATGCAAACAAAGAGTTATTTGCTTACAAAAATAGCCAACGTTATAGTGTAAGCGAGCTATCCGATGGCGAACGTCAAGTTTTATTCATTCTTGCGGATATCGCGCACTCTGCTGAACCAAATAGTCTCATCATAGCTGACGAACCTGAACTCAATTTGAACTCGCAACTTGCTAATCGTCTCTGGGACACAATAGAAGGAAGGCTTCCTGATGCTGTATTCGTCTACGCAACACATAATGTCGGTTTTGCTCTGAGACAAAGCATAGAGTGTGTTATTGCTCTGAGTGGTCGAGGAGCTCCCGCGATGCTGATGAAGAGTATCAACGATTTGGAAGAAAAAGATGCAAGAGATTTATTAGGAGCTGTCCCTGCTATACTTGCCGCTCCTGCAGCGGTCGGAGTGGAAGGAACTACTACCTCATTTGATAATAGTTTTTATACATGGCTCTTAAAACGAACAGATATAGCAATAGTCTCCTTGGGAAGCTGTCAGGATGTCATAGCCGCAACAACGAGGCGAGGATTTTGGCAGGAACTCGCACCTTCTGTTAAGTTGATTGGCATTATTGATCAGGACTACCGTGCAGAAACTACGTTGGTGGGAGCTGATGAGTTCTGTCATATACTTGAATATCACGAAGCTGAATCGTATCTATGCTACCCACGACACCGACTCTTATGAGTGGTAACACATATTCAAAGTATCCTTTGCGATAAAAAAGCTGGTTCCTATCAGCCAAAGAAGCTTGTAGGGCCAGATAGCTCACCCAACCAGGCATATTTTATCGCAACGAAAGCTGTAAACATGAGTAACCCATCATGGGTCTCCCGAACTTTTGATGATTCGGGGCCATGTCCCTTTTGGTCGCTTTTGCTAGGAGCATTGAAGTACCCGCTTCCGCAAGGTTTGGAAGCTTGCTTTTCCATACATTTGTCGTTTGAGAAGC
>JAABUQ010001097.1_pt1 | contig 60383 bp, 56 predicted proteins | sample 5560001 | NCBI WGS metagenome assembly JAABUQ01 (sample SAMN10711888, study PRJNA513371) | rock metagenome | isolation source: Antarctica rocks | place: Antarctica: Victoria Land, Finger Mt nord | collected 2015-12-18
GCGAACGCCACCCGCGCCGTCGGCCCCGGCAAGTCCCGGCTGTCCCGCCGGGCCGCGGCGGCCTTCTCGCCCGGCTCGCGGCGTGCGAAGACGCCGACCTTCATGTCACGCCACCCCCCGGTCGTGTTGACCGTCGTGCCGTCGAGTTGGACTCGACCTCGCCGGCGGCCTCGGCGAATGCCGCCCCGGCGGCCGGCGCGGCGTGGAACACGGCGATCGGCCCCGATTGTCGCTCGCAGGCCAGGCGGATGGTCTCGTCGCTGACGATCCAGCCGCAGCACGTCGCGAGCATCCCGCTCGCGGCGGCGAAGGCGATTCGGCCGCCGGTCAGGCAGACCGGCCGGGTCGCCTGTCGGGTCAGGAAGCCGTCCAGGCCGAGCAGGCGGTCGACGTGGGCGCCCCCCGGATCGCAGCCCGGACAGGCGAAGTCGGTCCGCTGCAACCCCGCCCGGCCCAAGGCGGCCATCATCGACCGCGACGACCGCCCCTTGTTGCGGCCGGTCGCGCCACAGGGGCAGATCCGGCCGGGCGCCCCTTTTCCTCGAGGGCATCGACCCGGGCCCGGAGGGTATCTTCCGGGGCCCGGCGGAGGACCTCGCGGCCGTTGCCGAGCAGGAGCGACTCACAGCGGTCGATGATCTGGCCGGCCGGAGCGGAGTCGGCGGTGACCTCCAACTCCTGGGCCAGGGCCAAGGCCCGTTCGACGATCGGGCGTTGCAGAGGGGTCATGGCGTCGAGGGTGGCGGCGTTCATGGAATCCTCCTGAGCGAATCCGATCCGATCCCCCGTTCTACCACCAGACGGAGCAAGGTGCCAGAAACCGCTGGCGCAACCCTCCGGGCCTGATCGGCCGCGAAACCGTCCCGGCCCGATTCCGCCCCGGCCCCCCGATCGATTAAGCTCTGGGGCGGTCGGGCCGGGGCCTCGCCCAACTTCGGGCCGGGGCCGCCCCGCGGGGCGAGGGCGTCGGCCGTCCGGGGAGTCGCGGTCTTATGGCGGGACTGGAGAGCGGTCGGCCGGTGGTGGGCGTCGACCTCGGCGGGACGAAGATCCTGGCGGCGGTCGTCGGCGACGGGAGGACGATCCTCGGCCGGGCCAAGCGGGGGACGCCCGCGAAGGAGGGAGGGGCCGCGATCGTCGAGACGATCACCGAGGCGGTCCGCGAGGCCGTGTCGGCCGCCGGGATCTCGACCGACGGGGTCGCGGGGATCGGGGTCGGCTCCCCCGGGCCGCTCGACGTCGAGGCGGGCGTGATCCTCTTCAGCGCCAACCTGAACGTCCGCGACTTCCCGCTCGGCCCCGAGCTGTCGAAGCGGCTGGGCCGGCCGGTCCTCCTCCAGAACGACGTCCGGGTCGGCGGCTACGGCGAGTTCCGCCTGGGCGCGGGCCGGGGGCACAGGAGCCTCCTGGCGGCGTTCGTCGGCACGGGGATCGGCGGGTGCCTGGTCTGCGACGGCAAGGTCGTCGCCGGGTCGACCGGCAACGCGGGGGAGATCGGCCACATCGTCGTCAAGGCGGGCGGGTCGAGGTGCGGATGCGGGCGCCGCGGGTGCATGGAGGCCTACGCCAGCCGGACCGCGATCGCCCGCCGGCTGGCCAAGTCCGTCCGGAGGGGGCTGCCGACCGTCCTCGCCGGCAAGCTCGACAAGAAGTCTGGCCGGCTCAAGAGCGGCGACCTCGCCGCCGCCGTCGAGGCGCAGGACCCGATCGCCTTGAAGGAGGTCCACCGGGCGGCCCACTACCTGGGGGTCGGCCTCGGCGGCCTCGTCAACGTCTTCGGCCCGGAGATCGTCGTCATCGGCGGCGGGGTGACCGAGGCGCTCGGCACCTACTACGTCGACCTCGTCAAAAAGTCGCTCCGCAAGACCGTCCTGGTCGACCCGAACCGGACCATCCTGGTCGAGCCCGCCTCGCTCGGCGACGACGCCGGGGTCCTCGGCGCGGCCCTGCTGGCCGCCGAACAGTTCGGACCCTGACCGAGACGTGCAATCGTCACAATCGGATTAATCCAAACTTCTCACTTCTCTTCATGCGAACAACGCGGGCGCGGTATTCGGTTTGCCGTAGAATGGTGGTGTCGAGTCCGTGCAGTGACCAGGAGCCGGTCGGATGACCCCGGACGGGGCTCCGCCGAGGGAGTGGGAACCGCCGTCCCAGGCCGTTGGGATCGATCCGGGTGGCTTCCAGGTCCATGGGTCACGACTCATGAAAAAGGTCAAGCGCAACCGCCTGAACGCCAAGTTCGCCCGCCTCCAGCGACACCTCGAGCTCAGCTCCGACCCCGACAAACCGCGACGAATCCGGACCCGCTCGGCCCGCTATGCCGCCGCGCTCGGCGAGCAGCTCGGGATGATCGAGCGTCCCCGGACCTGTGCCTGGTGCCGCCGTCGACTCCGGCTCGAGCGTCACCACTGGGACTACGACGAGCCCCTGAACGTGACCTTCCTCTGCACGGACTGTCACACGATCGCCGACTCGATGGTGGCGCGGGCGAACCCGGCCTGAGCGCCCGCCCTGCCCAAGGTTCAGGCACTCTTCGCCCGGTCTCCCCGCGGGGCACCAGGGTCGGCCTCCCCGTCGATCGACCCCGGCGGCGGGGGAGGGGCCGGGAGCGGGATCCTCAGCTGGAATGACGTCCCCTGCCCGGGGGCGGATTGCCAGCCGATCTCGCCGCCGGACCGCTCGACGATCCGCGCCGCGCGGGGGAGCCCGAGCCCGAGCCCGCGCCCGGCCTCACGGCCGCAGAAGAAGGGGTCGAACAGGTGCGTCGCCTCGTGGGGGGTGAGCCCCCGGCCGCTGTCCTTGACCGTCCACCGGAGGGTCTGCTCGTCCCCGCCGGCCTGCACGAAGACGGCCCCGCCGCTCGGGGTCGCCTCGATCGCGTTGCGGATGAGGACGTCGGCGACGTGGCGGAGCGGCTCGGGGTCGAGCCAGACCTTCGCCGGGGACGACGACCTCGGGTCGGCGACGAGGCGGATCCCGCGCGCCTCGGCCTCGGCCTGCGCGTCGCGGATCGAGGCCCGGAGGACCTCGTCGACGGAGCAGAGCCTCGGCCTCGGCTCCGGGGGCCGGGCCACGTACATCAGGTCGCGGAGGATCCGATGGGCGCGCTGGGCCTGCACGACGATCGCGCGGAGCGACCGGATGGCCTCGGGGTCCTCCTCGCGCGTCAGGAGGAGCTGGGCGCGGCCGAGGACGACGGCGAGCGGGTTGTTCAGCTCGTGGCCGGCACCCGCGGCGAACTCGGCCAGGGCGTCGAGCCGCGCCGCCAAGCGGAGCGCCTCCTCGGCCCGGGCCCGGCGGCGGAACGCCTCGACGGCCGCGTCGAGCTTGCGACGGAGCCGCTCCCGATCGGCGAGCAGGCCGACCCACGACCCCCAGGCCTCGAGGCCCGGCCAGGCGACGGGGGCGGGGTCGACGGTCCAGAGCTGGATTACCGCGGCCGGTCGGGCCGGGTCGCCCAGGGGCAGGACCAGGCTGGGAGGGCGCGGGGGCCCGGCGCCGGGCACGGGGATCGGCTCGGTCCCCGAGGTTGGGTCGAGCCAGACGACCCGCGCGGCGGCGACGCCCGGGGCGTCGCACCAGGCGAGCCCCGCCCGCTCGGCCCAGACCTCGGGCCGCGCCGTCGAGTCCGACCCGGCGAGGGCGGCGACCAGGAGGTCGCGGCCGTCGCGCCCGCCTCGGAGCCGGGCCGCCTCGATCCTCAGCGCGGCGTTCTCCCGGCTGAGCCGCTCCTCGCGCGGCGCGGCGTCGGCCTCGACGAACTCGCCGCCGCACCGGGCCTGGACCTCGGCCATCAGCAGCCGGACGAGCGGGGCGAGCCGCCCGGGGTCGCGGATGGCGGGGGCGTCGACGGCCCAGGGGGTCTGCTCGGCCCGGGCGTGGGCCCGTCGGATCAGGTCGAGCCGACCGGGGTCCTCGGCGCAGCCGGCGAGGTCGCCCGGGACGTCGGGGGCGAGCCAGGCGGCGTCGACGACCGTCGGCCCCAGCCCCCATCGGAGGGCGAGCGTCCGCCCGATCGAGCCGAGGTCGGTCCCGAGCCAGTGCTCCTCGAGCCCGAGGCGGGCGGCCGGGTCGGGGGCGGCGAACCAGGCGACCAGCCGGTCCGGCTCGACCGCGGCGAGGGCCCAGAGGCCGAGCCGGTGCAGGAGCCCCGCGCGGGCGACCCGGCCCGGGTCGGGGTCGCCGGCCTCGCGGGCGAGCCGGCGGGCGGCGAACGAGACCGCGACGGAATGACGCCAGAGCCGAGCCAGGGCCCCCGAGGTCGCCTCCGTCGGGGCCTCCCACCAGGGCCGACCGGCGACGATCGCCAGCGGGTCGGCCGGGCCGTCGTGCCGGAGCCGCGCCACGACCCAGCCCGGGTCCAGCTCCGTGGATGGGTGCGCCGGGGCCGGCGCGGGATCGGCGGGAGGTCCGGCCGGAGCGTCGAGCGTCGCCCGCGCCGAGCAGGGGCGGAGCGGGAGCCCGTCCAGCCGCTCGATCAGGCGGCGGAGGTCGTGCGGACGGGAGGGTCGGACGGACGTGGGACGCACCGAGCCGGGCTCCTTCCCGTCGGGCACGCTCGATCGGCACGAGATCGACTCGGCCCCGGACCGTCGGCGACTCGCGACGATCCGTCGCCGGGGGGTCGCGTGGGCGGAGAACCGCCCGGAAGCCTTCGCTTCAGCCGGTCGGACCCGTCTCTATATCTAAGAGTCGGCAGACCCGGCGCACCAGTTCATCGATGTCGAGCGGCTTGTGGAGAAAATCGTCGGCCCCGGAGGCCTTCAGCTCGGCGATCTTGTCCTCCTCGATCATCCCCGAGATGCAGATGATCTTGATGTCCGCCATCGTCGGGTCCTGGCGGATCAGCTCGCAGACGGCCTGGCCGTTGATGTCCGGGAGCATGACGTCGAGGATGATCAGGTCGGGGTGGTACTCCTTGGCGAGCATCCCCGCGCCGAAGCCGTTGTTGACGACCCGGGTCTCGAACCGGGCGTCGTTGGCCAGGATGTCGGAGATCAGGTCGACCACCGCCTGGTCGTCATCGACGATCAGGACCCGCCGCCGCCCGCTCTCGAGCGCATCGGTGGGGATGCTGTTCTCTTTCATGAAGCGATAGAGCGCCTCGCGGGGGATGCGCCGGAATCGCGAGCCGGGGACCCGGAAACCTCGGAGCTGCCCCGAGTCGAAGCAGCGGATGATCGTCTGCTGGCTCACCTTGCAGATCTTGGCGGCCTCACCGGTCGTAAACACGGTCTTCATGGTCGTGTACGCCCCATCAAGCGAGCGCCTGGGCCCGGTCGCTCCGATCGCCTCGCCGGCCGGCCCCCGCGTCCGAGGCCAATCGCCGGATGCCCGGTCATCGTCCGTAATGATCCTGCTCCGGCCGAATCGAGGGCCGAGGGCTCGCCGACCCCGCGGCCCAGGCCTCGCGTCGAAAACCATCGAGATGGTAGAGTTTACGGAACCTAGCAAGTTTACCAGGATTGCCGACACGACCAATTATAATGACCCTGCCCAACCTGTCAACCTAAAAGCCTTGGCCATTCGGGCCCCAGAACTCGTTGCCGTCGGGCCCCGAGGAAAGGCCCCGAACCTCGCGCGTCGAGAAGGAAGTTGGCGAGGCCGCAGGGGGGTGGGCAACACCTGGAACGGCAGCCGATGTCGCGGGAGTCTTGCCCGACGCAGATCCTCGGCTAGACTGGTGCCGATGGGGGGGCCTGATCCCTCCCTTGGTCGGCCATGACGAGGACATCGCGATGGTCCCCCGCTCGATCCCAACTCTATTCTTCGTCTCGTTCGTCTTCGCCGCCGGTGCACGAGGGCAGGCCGTCGAGCCGCCGACCGACACGCTGGGGGCGGCCCCGCCGGAGGGGGGCTCTTATCTCTTCAGCGACGACCTGAGCAACTGGGTCCGCCAGGACAACGGCAAACCGGCGAGCTGGCCGCTCGTCGACGGCATCCTCACCGTCGGGTCGGGGAACATCATGTCGCGGGGCCGTTACGGCGATTTCCGGCTCCACGTCGAGTTCAACGTCCCCTACCTGCCCGACAAGGCCGGGCAGGCCCGCGGCAACAGCGGGGTGTATCTCCAGGGGATCTACGAGCTCCAGGTCCTCGACTCGTACGGCCTGAAGCCCCAGGACAATGACTGCGGGGCGATCTACAAGCAGGTCGCCCCGGCCGTGAACGCCTGCAAGCCGCCCCTCCAGTGGCAGTCGTACGACATCACCTTCCGCGCGGCGAAGGTCCAGGACGGCAAGGCCCGGAAGGCCCGAGTCACGGTCGTCCAGAACGGGCGGACGATCATCGACGACAGGGAGATCGGGCCCACCCCCGGCGGCGTCTCCGGGATCAAGGAGGGGGACCGGGGTCCGATCCTGCTCCAGGACCACGGCGATCGCGTCCAGTACCGCAACGTCTGGATCCGGCCGCTCGACTGACCGACGGAGGCACGGACCGATGCTCACCGCCGGCGGATGTCGGGCCCGCCGCGACCGGCTCGGGGCCTCGCTGTCGTCGCCGTGCGACGTCCTGATCGTCGCCGACCCCGACCACCTGGTCGACCTGGCGAACGATCGCCCATCCCCGTTCGAGTTCCGCCGGATCACGCCGGCCGGCTTCGAGCCGCTCTCGCGCCACGAGCTGCGCATCGACCAGCCGGGCGCCCCGGCCTGGGGCGGGGCATGCCGGCCCGTCGCCCCGCCCAGGTCTTCCCGAGGCCTCAGGCCCCGGCCGCGGCGCTGATCGCCGCGAGGGCCGTCGCGTAGTTCGGCTCCTGCGCGATCTCGGGGACGATCTCGACGTGGCGGATCGTGTCCGAGGCGTCGACCACGAAGATCGCGCGGGCAAGCAGCGGGATCGGCAGGCCCCGGATCAGGACGCCGTAGTGCTCGCCGAAGCTGTGGTCGTGGGCGTCGGAGAGGCTCGTGACGTTGTTGATCTGGTTGTCCGCGCAGAACCGCTTCATCGCGAACGGCAGGTCGAGGCTGATCGTGTAGGCCGCGACCTTGTCCCCGAGGGCGTTCAGGCGGTCGGCGAAGGTCTTGGTCTGGGTCGAGCAGACCGGGGTGTCGAGCGACGGGACGACGCTGAAGAGGCGGACCTTGCCCGCGGTGTCCTTCAGGGTCTTCGTCGCGAGCCCCTCGTCGACGACCGAGAAGTCGGGCGCGTGGTCGCCCGGCTTGAGCTTGGGCCCGACCAGATCGATCGGGTTGCCCCTCATCGTCACCTCGCCCTTGCGAACGTCGGCCATGGCAGGATGTCCTCGGAGGGGCCCGGAGGAGGGATCGCTTCGGCAATCCCTCGGATCTCGCGGGCCGCGAGCGGCTAGGTTAGCCAAGCCCCGGGCCCTTCCGCAAGCGGCTCCCCGCCACCTTGCCCCGTCGCCGGCCGGCCGGTTGCGCGTCGGGACGTCTCCCGCCGAGAGGGCCCGGCGGCTATGATGGCTGAGGAGGCGTGGACGAGGACCAGTAGAGGACGGGCGCATCCATGAGTCGACCGAGGCGTGACCCCTATCGGTTCGACGTGCTGGTCGTCGGCGCGGGCCACGCGGGGCTCGAGGCCGGGCTCGCCGCCGCGCGGATGGGCCTGGGCACCGCCCTGCTGACGATCAACTGCGACGGCGTCGGCCAGATGAGCTGCAACCCCGCCATCGGCGGCGTCGCGAAGGGGCAGATCGTCCGCGAGGTCGACGCCCTCGGCGGGGCGATGGGCGTGATCGCCGACGCCGCCGCGATCCAGTTCCGGCTCCTGAACCGGGGCAAGGGACCGGCGATGCACAGCCCCCGGGCCCAGTGCGACAAGAAGGCGTATCAGGCCCTCGCCAAGCTCACGGTCGAGCGGCAGGAGGGCCTGAGCCTCCGGCAGGAGACCGTCGAGGCGATCGTCGTCGAGGGGGGCCGGGTCGCGGGAGTCCGGTGCCGGGGCGGGGTCGAGTACCGGGCGCGGGCCGTGGTCGTGACGACCGGCACGTTCCTCCAGGCCCTGATGCACACCGGCGAGGTCAAGACGGCCGGCGGCCGGGCGGGGGAATCCGCGGCCGTCGGGCTGTCGGAGAGCCTGCGCGCCCTCGGCTTCGAGCTGCGCCGGTTCAAGACCGGCACGCCCCCCCGGCTCAACGGCCGGACGATCGACTTCGCGCGGCTCGAGCCCCAGCCGGGGGACGCCGAGCCGGTCCCGTTCTCGTTCCTCACCGACCGGATCGAGCAGGCGCAGGTCGACTGCCACATCACGGCGACCAACCCCGCCGTCCACGACCTGATCCGGGCCAACCTCGACCGGGCCCCGATGTACTCGGGCCAGATCCAGGGGACCGGCCCGCGGTACTGCCCCTCGATCGAGGACAAGGTCGTCCGGTTCGGCGACCGCGAGTCGCACCAGATCTTCCTCGAGCCCGAGGGGCGGCACACGCTCGAATACTACTGCAACGGGATCTCGACGAGCCTGCCGCGCGACGTCCAGGAGGCGATCATCCCGATGATCCCCGGGCTCGAACACGCCGAGATCATGCGGTACGGCTACGCGGTCGAGTACGACTACGCCCCGCCGACCCAGCTCGGCCCGACCCTGGAGACCCGAGGCGTCCCCGGCCTCTTCTTCGCGGGCCAGATCAACGGGACGACCGGGTACGAGGAGGCCGCCGCGCAGGGGCTGGTCGCGGGCGTCAACGCCGCCCTGCTCGCGAAGGACGCCCCGCCGTTCGTCGTCGATCGGTCGGAGGGATACATCGGCGTCCTGATCGACGACCTCGTGACCCGGGGCGTCGACGAGCCCTACCGGATGTTCACCAGCCGCGCCGAGTACCGGCTGCTCCTGCGGAGCGACAACGCCGACCTCCGGCTGACCGAGGTCGGCCGGGGGCTCGGCCTGGTCGACGACGCCCGCTGGTCCCGGTTCGAGCGGCGACGGGGCCAGATCGGCCGGCTCAACGACTACCTCCGCGGCGAGCGGGCCGAGGGGGCGACCCTGGAACAGGTCCTCCGCCGGCCGCCGACGACCTGGGACGACCTGCTCGCCCTCCGCCCGGCCCTCGCCGGGATCGCCGACGACCCGACGGCGATCGAGCAGGTGACGATCGAGGCCAAGTACGGCGGCTACATCGCGCGGCAGGCGCTGCAGGTCGAGCGGTTCCGCCGGCTCGAGGAGAAGGCGATCCCCGCCGACCTCGACTATCGGGCCATCCCGCAGCTCCGGGCCGAGGCGCGGGAGAAGTTCTCGGCCGTCCGACCGCGGTCGCTCGGCCAGGCCGGTCGGATCAGCGGGGTCAACCCGGCCGACATCGCCACGCTCCTGATCCACCTGAAGCGATCGCACCCGGCGGCCCCGGCCGCGGGCGTCGTCGCGTCGTGATCGCGCCCGATCGGGCGACGACCGGGAAGACCCCGAGGAGAATGCTCATGACGGTCTCGCGGCCCGTTCTCGCCCTCGCGATGGCCTCGGCGGTCCTCGCCGGCTCGTGGCTCGCCAACCAGGGGCCGACCCGTGCCCAGGAGGGGCCTCCGTCGTTTCGCAACGTCGGGGTCGGCAAGGCCCGGGCGCACATCGCCGACGCGATGCTCCTGCCGGCACGCCTGCCGTTCCCCAAGGAGACCTCGCTCGAGGAGGTCGCGGCCTACCTCCGCAAGGAGCTGCAGGCCAACGTCGTCCTCGACCTCGCCGCGCTCGACCGCCGCGACCTCAAGCCCTCGGCCAAGGTCCGCCTCGACCTGGCCGACGTCCGGCTCAAGACGGGCCTGAAGCTCCTGCTCGATCAGGTCGGCCTGACGACCAAGGTGATCGCCGAGGACAACCTGCTGATCTTCACGGACAAGTCCGAGGCCGAGGAGCCGATCGGCCGGGTGCTCGACGAGGTGAAGTCGCTGCACCGCGACGTCCACTCGCTGCAGGATGAGGTCCGCGACCTCCGGGCCCTGATGGAGGCCCCCGTCGAGGAGGAGCCGGTCGCGCGGATGCGGAACCCGACGATCATCGAGGAGATGCCGGCCGATGGCGAGGCGGGCAAGGCCGACGCGAAGAAGCCGAAGGAGAAGGGGCACGAGGGGCCGTCGCGGACCCGCCCCGGCGCCTGATCGATGCCCCCCCCTGGGTCGTTGACCGTCCCGTCGAGGATCTCCCGCATGGGCCGCCTCCTTCTCGCGTTCGCCCTCGGGGCGTCCCCGGCCGACGACCCGGCCGGGCCGGTCAACCCGCCGACTCCCTCCCGCCGCCCGGCCCCGCGCGGCGAGCCGGGGTCGTGGGGCTGGATGGCCGACCCGAGGAGCGCCGTGCTCCTGACGCTCGTCACGGCGCTGGTGCTCGGCGGCGGCCGGAGGCTGTACAAGGGGATGCAGGCCCGCCGCGCCTCGGCCCGGCTCGCGGAGCCCGACGTGACCGAGGCCGAGATCCTCGAGGCCGCCCGCCACGGCCGCGAGGGCCTGATCGACCTGTTCCGCCTGCTGGGGACCGCGACCGACGCGGCCCGCCGCGACGCCGCCGGCCGGGCCATCGCCGCCCTCTGGCGGGAGGACAACCTGATCGCCGAGGAGGAGAAGGCGCTCGTCCGTCGGGGCTACTCGGTCGACTGGAAGGCCCGCCGCCGCTACCCGCGCGACCTGACCGCGCCGATCCGGGTCGTCGTCGAGTACGGGGTCCCGTTCCTCCGCGATGCCGAGGGCGAGGTCGGGCCGGCGAAGCTGGCGTGGTCGCACCGGATCCTCGGGACCGAGCGGGCGAGCCTCGAAGAGTTCTCGCCGTGGACCCAGGGGCGCGGCCGGGCCGCGTTCGCGGTCGACCCGGCCGACTTCGCGACGAACGGGCCGCACCGGCTGGTCCTGCACGCGAAGGTCCGCACCGTCGGTTTGACCGAGTCGTGGGAGCTGGACCTGCCGCACGTCCCGTTCAACTTCGAGCTCGACCCGGCCCTCCGGGTCGACTCGCTGCTGACCCTCCCGGACGACGCGCGCGGGGAGGCGATCGGCCGGTCCGTGGCCCTCGACCCGGCCGTCGGCGACGCCGACTCGGCCTCGCGGTTCGTCCCGCTGACCGACGCCCTGGTCCTCCGCGACCCGCCGAGCCTGGTCGTCAGGATGCCCCTGCCGTGCGACCTGGCGCACCGCGCCGAGGTCGAGTTCGAGGGCGTCCCCGGCCGGTTCCCGGCGGGCGAGGTGATCCTGAGCGGGCAGGTGCCGGGGGGGGCCGGGCCGGCGAGGTCCTACCCGATCGCGGCGGAGATCCCGCCGGGATCGTGCCCGATCGAGCGGCCGGGGGAGGTCCGGCTCCGGGTCGTCCTCACCGCCGACCCCCACCGCGGCTGGGCCGACCCCGACGTCCGCTCGGTCTGGCCGGGGACGATCACGACCGGCTGGGCGTCGGCCCGCGTGAGCTGGCGATGAGCCGGGCCGGGGCGGGCCGTCGCGTCAGGGCATCGTCGCGTAGATGACGATGTTCGCCGCGATCTTCAGGGCGCTCTCGTGGGTGTAGCCGCGGCAGTCGATCCCCGCGTGCCGCTCGAGGGCGCAGCCGAGGTCGTACCGCGAGTAGACGATCGCCCAGTGGCCGTCGATCTTGACCCCCTCCAGGAGGGGGTACCCCCGGTGGCCCCCGGCCGGCTTGTTGAGCTGCGAGTCGGCGAGGTCGAAGCCGACCCGGCCGGTGTAGAACGGGTCGGACGGGGGGATCGGCTCGAGCGGCCGGTCGGGGTAGAGCTCGGCGACGAACTTGCGGAAGGCGGCGTCGAAGGTGTCAGACCCGCAGGCGGCGTCGGCGAAGAGGGTGCCGCTGCCCGGCGAGAAGTGCCGGCGGAGCCTGGCCCGCTGGGCCTCGGAGAAGGCCAACGCGCCCCGGCCGTGGATGTAGAGGAGCGGGTGGTTCACCAGGTTCGGGTCCTCGGGATCGAGCTCGCGATGGCCGATCACCACGTCGAACTTGAGCCGCTCGCGGAGCATGGTCGTGAGGTTCGCCATCGCCAGCGGGGCGATGTTCCACTCGCCGCCGTGCTTGATCTTGGCGATGTGCAGCGCCCCCCGCCTGGCGGGCGCGACGCCGATCTTGCCGAACTCGCGCGCGGCGAGCTTGTCGGCGGGCAGCTCGCGGCCGGTCGCGTAGTCGACGATGTTCTGGCCGAGCCGCGACCCGAGCACCACGGCCGGATGGTCCGGGTGGGCCTCCATCTGCTGCCAGGCGCACGAGAGGTCGCCGGGGCTGTAGATCAGCACGGTCCGGCAGCCGTGCTCGATCCCCCAGAGCGGGTGGGCGTCGGCGTCGATCGTCGACCGGGCCCGCCAGACCGGGTGCTCCGGGCCGAGGGGGTGGAGGCCGTTCTCGGACTCGGGGAAGATCTCCGCCGCCAGCGCGCGGAAGCCCCGGTCGAACCCGGGCCGGCCGCAGCAGGCCTCGGCGAGGATCAGGCCGCCGTTCTCGACGTACTCGCGGAGGGCCTTCCGGGCCGGTTCGGGGAGGGTCGGGGCCTCGTGGCCCGTGATGTAGACGATCGGCGCCTGGAGCAGGTCGTCGACGCCCGCCCAGGCCGGGTCGACCACCTGCCAGGTGACCAGCGCCTTCCAGTCGCGCGAGACGAGGCCGGCGAGGTTCGCCGCGTCGTCGGGGTCGTGGTCCCAGTCGCGGCCGGGGCCGTGCTTGAGCTTGTTGATCAGGACCGGCGCGCGGCCCTTGGCGAGGAAGAGCAGGGCGAAGCTCGTCGCGAGCACGGGCTCGGACTCCATGCCGATCCCGCGCCAGTAGCCCTGGATCGGGTCCTGGAGCCGGACCAGCTCCTGCGCCCCCTCGCGATACCAGTCGTGCGGGCCGAACCGGCTCAGGCCGCTGAGCCGGCCGGCCCGCTCGAGGCCGTACAGGTAGTAGAACTTCCACGTCGCCGAGCCGTTGATGTTCGTCCGGACGTCGAAGTGGGCCCCGAGCCAGTCCACCCCGCGCTGCAGCGCCGGGTCGGCGACGTGCTCGCCGCAATGCTCGACGCGGTCGCCGACGAATCGCTCGCGCGAGTCGAACGCCTTGGATCCGGCGAGGACCAGGCTGGAGACCCCCGCGCAGGTCATGCTGCCGCTGCCGCCGAAGGGCTGGCCGGGCTTGTAGGCCCAGCCGCCGTCGCGGCACTGGGCGTCCTCCCAGTAGCGGCGGGCCCGCTGCCAGACGAGGGGCGAGACCCGGACCCCCGCCTCGCTCGCCGCGTTGAGGCCGAGCAGCGCGTACTGGGCGTTCGAGTTGTCGCCGTTCGCGCCCGAGCCGCCCATCTTCTGATAGCCCCACGACCCGGCATGGAGCCGGTTGGGGGGCCGGATCTGGGCGTCCTGGAGCCGGGCCGCGTAGCCCTCGATCTCGCGGGCGTAGAGCGCGGGGTTGGCCGCGAGGGCCATCGCCTTGAGGCCGAGGGTGTAAGTCTCATAGTGGCCGCCGTCGTCGGAGGTGGCCAGGTGGGCGAGCGCCGTGGCGACCCCGGGCGAGTCGGCCGGCTCCCCGGCGGTCGTCAGGGCAAGGGCCGCCAGGGCCGTCACCCCGGACATGCCGGGCCAAGACCCATCGGGCGACTGCCGCGACCTCAGATAGACGACCCCCCGGCGGATCGCGCGCTCGACCTGGTCGCGCGTCACCTCGCCCCGCGCCGGCGCGAGGGCCGGCGCCGCGAGGGCGATCGCCGTCCAGGCCAGTCGACGGCCGCGATCCATGCCAGGTCTCCCCGCGATCCGATGCCGACGCGCCCTCGACGCCTCCACCGTAGCAGGGGGCCGGGCCCGGCCGCAATCGGGTCGGGGCCGCGCCGGTTCGAACCGAGCGGGGCCCGCCGCGTCGTTCGCGGCGGGCCCCGGGGCTCGACCGATGGGCCGATCGGCGGGGTGGCGACCCGGATCAATCCTTCTTCGGCTTGGCCAGCATGACGTAGCGCCCGCCCTGGGGGCTCTTGACGTACATCGTCAGCTCGTTCGACCTGGCCGCCAGGTCCTGGAACTCCTTGGCCGACTCGATCGCGCGGCCCTTTTTGTCGATCCGGACCTCGGTGATGACCAGGCCCTTCTCGAGCCCGGCCGCGGCGGCGGGGCTGTCCTCCTTGACGCCGCCGATCAGGAGGCCCTTGCCCTCGCCCTCGAAGCCGAACTCCTTGGCGAGCGCGGGGGTCAGGTCCTGGACATCGAGGCCGAAGTCGCCCACCTCGACCTTGCGGGCCTTCTCCTCGGCCGGCTTGGGCTCCTTGGACTCCTCCTTGGGGGCGAACCGCTCCTCGGTCGCCGCCAGCATCTTCTCGGCGGGCGCCAGCGAGACCTGGGCCGACTTGGTCTCGCCGTCGCGGATGTAGCTGAGGGTGTGCGGCCGGTCAAGCTCGCTGGTCGCGACGAAGTTGCGGAAGCTCGGGACGCTCACCGCCGGGGTCTGGTCGAACTGGGTGATGATGTCGCCCTTGCGGAGGCCGGCCTTGGCCGCCGGGCTGTCGGGGAGGACCTCGCCGACGAGCACGCCCTTGGTCTTGGAGTCGTAGCCGAAGGACTTGAGCATCGCGGGCGAGAGCGCCTGGAGCCCGACGCCGATCAGCCCGCGGCTGACCTTGCCGTCCTTGACCAGGCGGTCGGCGATGTTCGAGGCCATGTCGATCGGGATCGCGAAGCCGACTCCCGCGCTGGAGCGGGTGGCGGTGGCGATCGCCGAGTTGATGCCGACGACGCGGCCGTCCATGTCGACGAGCGGCCCGCCCGAGTTGCCCGGGTTGATCGCGGCGTCGGTCTGGATGAAGTCCTCGTAGGTGCCGCGCGAGCCGAGGATGCCCCCCTCGCCGCGGCCGAGGGCCGAGACGATCCCGGTGGTCACCGTGTTCTCGAAGCCGAACGGGGAGCCGACGGCGAGGACCAGCTCGCCCACCTTGATCTTGCCGCTCTGGCCCTTGGGCAGCGGCCGGTAGCCGGTCGCCTCGACCTTGATGACGGCGACGTCGGTCTTCGGGTCGGTGCCGACGACCTTGGCCGCGGCCTCCTCGCCGTCGTGGAAGGTGACGACGATCCGCTCGGCACCCTCGACGACGTGGTTATTCGTCAGGATGTGGCCGCGGGCGTCGTAGACGAAGCCGGAGCCCGTCCCCTGGACGGCGCCGAACTGCTGCTTCTCGAAGTTGGGCCGGGCCTCGGGGTCGAGCTGGAACCGCTTGAGGAGGTCCTGCAGCTCCTTGGGGAGGTCCTTGGGGTCGATGTTGCCGTGGGGGTCGCCGTTGCGCGGGCCGCGGCCGAACGGGCCGAGGCCCCGGGCGCCCATCTTGCGCTGGACGCTGATCTGGACGACGGACGGCTTGACGAAGTCGGCCACGCCGACGAACGCGTCGGACAGGGCGCGGGCCGTCTTCTGGCTCTCGGCCGTGTACTGGGGGGCCGCCGGGGCGGTCCGCATGACGCCCCGGGAGCTGACGAGGGCGGCCGTCGATACGATCAGCGCCGCCCAGGCGACTGCGTTACGCTTCATCGGGGGAAATTCTCCTGTGAAACCGATCCTGGTCGGGGACGACGAGACGGCCGGGGCCCGCGGTCGACCCGCGACGGACCCGGCGGGACATCCTTCCTTCTCTTACGAGCGGTCCCGGGCGATGGTTTGGGCCGAGATTCCGGAAAACGGCGAAGATCGCCGGGCCGGGCCGCTCGAATACAAGCCCACTTTAGGCGAATTCGTCCGCCGGTCGACTCCATTTCTCCGCCCGGCCCCGATTTCGACGATGATCGTCGGGCCGGGGGCCGATCGCGGCGAGGCTCGGCATGGGGTTTTCAGGCGATGGAGCGGCCGGGGATCTCGGTCGGGATCGGTCGCGGGTTGCGGGGAGTCTCTTCGATGGCCAAGACGACGGCGGACGTGCTCTTCGAGCGGCTGATCGACTGGGGCGTCGACGTCGTCTTCGGCATCCCCGGCGACGGGATCAACGGCTTCATGGAGGGCCTCCGCAAGCTCAAGGACCGGATCCGGTTCGTCCAGGTCCGGCACGAGGAGGGGGCGGCCTTCATGGCCGGGGGCCACGCCAAGTTCACCGGCAGGCTCGGCGTCTGCCTCGCCACCAGCGGCCCGGGGGCGATCCACCTCCTGAACGGCCTCTACGACGCCAAGATGGACGGCGCCCCGGTCCTCGCGATCACCGGGCAGACCTACCACGACCTGATGGGGATGCACTACCAGCAGGAGGTCAACCTGCTCGGCCTGTTCTCCGACGTGACGGTCTTCAACCAGCAGGTCAACGGCCCGAAGCACGCCCGGAGCCTGGTGGACGTCGCCTGCCGGGCCGCCCTGTCGCGGCGCGGGGTGGCGCACCTGAACTGCCCGAACGACTGGCAGGACCTGACCGACGAGGACCTCTCGCCGATGAACGTCAAGGGCCACACCTCGGCGGCGTGGACCCCGCCGATCGTGGTCCCGCAGTCCGAGTCGCTCGCCGCCGCCGCCGAGCTGCTCAACGCCGGCAAGCGGACGGTGATCCTCGCCGGGCAGGGGGCCCTCGGGGCGGGGGACGACCTGGAGGGGGTCGCCGAGGCCCTCGGCGCCCCGATCGTCAAGGCCCTGCTGGGCAAGGCGGTCGTCCCCGACGACAGCCCGTACACGACCGGCGGGATCGGCCTGCTCGGCACGCTCCCCTCCGAGCTGGCGATGGAGGAGTGCGACAGCCTCTTCCTCGTCGGGACGAGCTTCCCGTACATGTCCTACCTGCCCAAGCCGGGGCAGGCCCGGGCCGTCCAGGTCGACCGCGACCCCGCCCGGCTCGGGCTCCGCTACCCGATCGACGTCGGCCTCTGCGGCGATGCCCCCGCAACCCTCCGGGCCCTCCGCCCCCTCCTGAAGCGGCGGGAGGACCGCTCGTTCCTGGACAAGGCCCGGTCCCGGATGGACGACTGGCGCGGGGTGATGGCCGAGCGCGAGGGGCGGCAGGACATGCCGCTCAAGCCGCAGGTCGTCGCCCGGCACGTCAACGACCTGCTCGCCGACGACGCGATCGTCACGACCGACTCCGGCACGATCACCACCTGGGCCGCTCGCCACCTCAACCTCCGCCGGGGGATGATGTTCTCCTGCTCGGGCAACCTCGCCACGATGGCCGTCGGCCTGCCCTACGCCAACGCGGCGCAGCTCGCCTACCCCGGCCGACAGGTGGTGGCGCTGGTCGGGGACGGCGGGTTCACCATGCTCGGCTGCGAGTTCATCACGGCCGTGAAGTACGGGCTGCCGATCAAGGTGATCGTGATCAAGAACGACACGCTCGGCCAGATCAAGTGGGAGCAGATGATCTTCCTGGGCAACCCCGAGTACGGCGTCGAGCTCCAGCCGATCGACTTCGTGAAGTTCGCCGAGGCATGCGGCGGCGTCGGCTTCCGGTGCGAGACGCCCGACCAGGTCCGCCCGGCGCTCGAGCAGGCGTTCGCGTCCGATCGGCCCGCCGTCGTGGAGGCGGTCGTCGACCCGTTCGAGCCGCCCATGCCCCCGAGGGCGAAGCCCGCCCAGGCGCTTCACCTGGCGCAGTCGCTGGCGCGGGGCGAGCCGAACCGGGTCAAGATCGCCACCACCATCTTCCGCGACAAGCTCGGCGAGATCGCGGGCCCACGCCCGACACCGCGGACTTGACGGTGGGGCGGTCGGGACGCCACCGTTGAGGGCTCGCGAGCCTCGGCCGGCCTGGCCCTGCGCCGCCGTCGCGACCTACCACACCCGGAGCCTCGCGATGTCGAAACCACGCGACCGCTGCATCCTCCTGGCGATCCCGATCGTCCTGGCGGCCGGCTGTTACTATCAGGTCGACCCCGGCGTCGCGATCACCGGCCGGGTGACCTACCGGGGGAAGCCGGTGGCCGACGGCCGGATCTCCATGCTGCCGGACTCGAACACGAAGAGCCGCGCGACCTCGGCGCGGATCACCGACGGGCGGTTCTCGATCGCGACCCGCGACGGGCCGCTCCCGGGGACCTTCCGCGTCGAGGTCGTCGCGTACGGGCCGGGCGGCTCGGAGGCACCGCCCGAGGCGGCGGCCATCCCCGAGAAGTACAACAGGGCCAGCGGGCTGTTCGTCACCGTCCCGAGGCGCAAGTCGTTCACTTATCTCATCGACCTGGAGTGATCGGGCCGCGGGCCGCGGCCGGGGGCCGATTGTCGCGGCCGGCCTGCGGGGCTACGATGAGGGCCATGGAGGTCGAGGCCGGGCCGCGTGGGCCCCTCGGCCGTCGAGGGAGGGATTGGCCCGGGAGGGGCGGTGGTCGACTGTCTGCTGCGAGCCGATCGGACCGAAGGCCCCTCCCCACCGCGGACGCTCGGCGCGTCGCTCGGGCAGTGGGTCGGGATCGCCGCGAACGCCGGCTCGGGTCGGGGCGGCGGTCGGCGCGCCGTCGCGGGCCTCGCCGCCCGCCTCGACGCCCTGCGGATCGGCTGCCGGGTCGCGTGGACGCCGGCCGGGCGCGAGCGGCTCGTCGCCGACGCCGGCCGCGACGAGGCCTGCCGATGCCTGGTCGCCGCCGGGGGCGACGGCACGGTCGCCGCCCTGATCAACGACCACCCGGGGGTCCCGATCGCCGTCCTCCCGACGGGGACCGAGAACCTGTTCGCGCGCCATTTCCGCCTCGACCGCCGCCCGGAGCGGCTGGCCCGCGCGATCGACGCGGGCCGGGTCGCCGCGCTCGACCTCGGCCTGGCCGGGCCCAGGCGATTCTCCCTGATGGCGGGGATCGGGTTCGACGCCGACGTGGTGACGAGGCATCACGAGGCCCGCGTCGCCCGGACCGGAAGCGCCGGGCCGACCCACAGGGCGGCCTACGTCGAGCCCGTCCTGCGGTCGAGCCTCAATTACGCCTTCCCCGCCCTGAGCGTCCGGGTCGACGACCCGGACGCCGAGGAGACGATCGTCGGGACCACGGCCTTCGTCTTCAACCTGCCGCGCTACGCCCTCGGGCTCCCGTTCGTCCCCGAGGCCCGGGGGGACGACGGCAAGCTCGACCTGATCGTCTTCCGCGAGCCGGGCCCGTTCCGGGCGCTGCATTACCTGTGGCTGGTCCTCCGCGGCCGGCACCTCCGGCGCGACGACGTCCAGCACCGTCGGGTCGTCTCGGCGACGATCGAGGTCCCGATCCCCGTCCCCTATCAGCTCGACGGCGACCCGGGCGGCCAGGTCGTGCCGACGTCCGCCGGGTCGCTCGCGATCGGGGTCTTGCCGAGCGCCGTCGAGGTCATCGTCCCTTGAGGCCGACGGCGGGACGGGTTAGAGTCGCGACCGTCGCCCCGGCCGGGGCCGGGCCGCTCGCCGAGGACGGAGCACGAGACGGATGGACGTCCCCAACCCCGTGACGGTCGGGCCGGTGAGCCTGGGCCGCGGCCGGCCCCTGGCCCTGATCTGCGGCCCGTGCGTCATGGAGCCGGACGACCTGACCCGCGCGATCGCCGGCCGGCTCGTCGAGATCTGCGGCGGGCTGGGCGTCCCGCTCATCTTCAAGGCCTCGTTCGACAAGGCCAACCGGACGTCGAAGTCGAGCTATCGGGGCCCGGGGATGGCCGAGGGGCTGAAGGTCTTCGAGCGGGTCAAGGCCGAGACGGGCCTGCCGGTGACGACGGATGTCCACGAGTCGCACCAGGCGGCGCCGATCGCCGAGGTGGTCGACCTGCTCCAGATCCCCGCCTTCCTCGCCCGCCAGACCGACCTCCTGGAGGCGGCGGCCGCGACGGGCCGGCCGCTGAACGTCAAGAAGGGGCAATTCCTCGCGCCCTGGGACATGGCGAACGTGGTCGCCAAGGTCGTCGGCGAGAGCCGGGGCGGGATCGTCCTGACCGAGCGGGGCACGACGTTCGGGTACGGCCGGCTGGTCAACGACTTCCGGGCCATCCCCCAGATGCAGGCGACCGGGGCCCCCGTCGTCTTCGACGCGACCCACTCCGTCCAGCTCCCCGGCGGCGGCGCGGGGGGCACGGCGACCTCGGGCGAGCGCGAGATGGTCCCCTACCTGGCCCGTGCGGCGGTGGCCGCGGGGTGCGACGCCCTCTTCCTCGAAGTCCACCCACGCCCCGAGGAGGCCCTCTCCGACGGGCCTAACGCGCTCCGATTGGACGACCTCGCCGGGCTGCTCGAAGTCTGCCTCCGGATCCGAGCCGCCATCGACGACGCCGGATCGGGCGTCGGTGATCGAACAAATCCCGCCCCGGGCTCGTAGGCGGGACAGGATCGAGTCGACCGGGACCCGGCCCCGATCCGCGCCCGCGTCCGCCTCGTGAGACCCGGGCGGCCCGAAACCGAGCCCCCGCCTCCGCTTCGGGCCTCGTCCCCGGCACATCGATCGCATCGTCCTGCGTCATCTCGGATCGCCTCCGATCGTGCCGCTTGCGCATCCCGCCAGCCTCCCGTGCCGGTCCGGCCACCCAGAGGAGTTCACCTTGAATCGGCGTGCCCGTCCGTCGTCGTTCCTCGTCCTGGCCCTGCTGGCCACCCTGCCCGCCGGCTGCGACTACTCGGGGGGGGAGACTCGCGCCCCCCGGGAGATCCTGGCGGGGCAGATCCCCAAGTCGAACATCAACCCGTCCGCGACCGGGACGGCCCGGCCGGGCCTCCCGGCCCCGACCAACCTCGCCGAGTCGGCCGACCAGAAGGAGCGGCAGGACGCGATCCTCGGCAACGTGATCCGCCTGGTCCAGAGCGCGGCCACCACGCCGGGCGGGAAGCACTTCGAGACCGCCACGAAGAACCTGAACGAGTACTTCGAGGGGGGGACCAGGCCCGGCGACTACCTGATGTCCCCATCGACCCGGCAATTCCTCCTGACGATGCTGCCCGAGACGCTCGTCAAGGAGTTCGAGGCGACGACCTTCGACCCCCGGTTTGACGGTCGTCATCTCGAAGATTGCATGCTGTACAACGAGATCGCCAACCGGATCGCGGGCGAGGGGGACGACCTGAGCCGGGCCCGTCGCGTCTTCGACTGGATGGTCCGCCAGGTCCAGCTCGTCCCGGCGCAGTCGCTCGCGCCGACGGGCATGGCCCAGGCGCAGGCCCGCCCCTATGACGTGCTCTTGCGGGGCATGGCCACGGAGTCGGAAGGCTACTGGACCGAGCGCGGCTGGCTGTTCATGGTCCTCTGCCGCCAGCTGGGCATCGACGTCGGGCTGGTGACGTACACGCCCCGGCAGCCGTCCCGGCTCCTCGCGGTCCAGCCCGCCCAGCCGGCCGAGGCCCCGCAGCCGACCGCCTGGATCTGCGCCGCGCTGATCAACGACAAGGCGTACCTGTTCGACCAGCGGCTCGGCCTGGCCATCCCGGACGCGAAGGGCGACGGGGTCGCGACCCTCGAAGACGCGATGACGGACCCCCAGATCCTCGACCGGCTCAACCTCCCCTGCCACGGCCGCGACTACGGGACGACCCGGGCCGACCTCCTCGCCAGCCCCGACAAGATCGGCATCCTGCTCGACTCGAGCCGCGGCTACGTCTCGCCCAAGATGCGGCTCCTCCAGTCCCGGCTGACGGGGAAGAACCGCACGATCCTCTACCGCGACCCCATCGACCAGCGGGAGCACTTCGCGAAGGTCCTCGGGCCCCGGCTCGGCTCGGTCAAGCTCTGGCTCCTCCCCCTCTCGGTCGAGACCTTCCTCTTCTCCAACCCCCAGTTCGTCCAGGCGACCCAGGTCTCGATCCGCCTCTTCGACGGCAGGCTGCCCCTGCTCTACGCGAGGATGGCCCAGCTCAAGGGCGACCTCCCCGAGGCGATCCAGCAGTACGTCGCCTTCCGGTACGCCCGGGGCGGCACGATGCGGGATGCCCAGAAGACGCCGATCGTCCCCGTCCTCCAGCGCGAGCTCGACCACTACGCGACCTACTTCCTCGCCCTCTGCAACCTCGAGATGGGCAATACGACCCAGGCCGAGTTCTTCTTCAAGCAGACGCTCCAGAAGACCCCGGAGCCCGCGCCGAACCGGGAATATTGCTACATGTTCCGCTGGGGTGCCCACACCAACCTCGGCCTCCTGAGCCGGGCCAAGGGGGACATCCCCGCCGCCACGATGTACCTCTCCCGGTCCGACCCGACGAAGCAGTCGGACGGCAACCTCTGGCTCGCCCGCGAGCTGGTCTGGTCGGCCCCCACCTCCCCCCTCGCCGCCCCCCTGCCGGCCGCGCCGCCGGTGACGACCGCCAGGCCCGACGCGGCGGCCCTCCGCTGATCCCACGGGGCGACGGAGCCCCATCCGACGTCGAAGCCCGCGGACTCCAGGTGTCGCGGGCCTCGACGCCGGTCCGTCCGGGAAGCTGTCCGGGTCAGAGCCTCGGCTTGCCGAGTTCCAGCTCCTCTTCCCACTGGTCGAGCAGCGGCCAGTCGACCGCGCAGGTGCCGAAGTCGGCCATGTGGGTGTAGCCCTCGAGCCTGGCGATCGTCCGGTCGATCAGGTCGTCGTCCTTGCGGAAGATCGGCCCGTGCGAGGGGAGGAGATACGCGGCGTCGCAATTGCGGATCCGCCGGAGGCTGGCGAGATAGTCGACGAGGTTCGACCCGTGATGCGCGTCGATCACCCCGACGCAGCCGTCGCGGAAGATGTTGTCGCCCGAGAAGAGCAGGCCGCCCATCCGGAAGGCGAGCTGGCCGGCGGTATGGCCGGGCGTGCTCCAGACCTCCAGCCGCTTGTCGCCGACCTCGAGGACGTCCCCCTCGTCGATCGTCCGGTCGACCTTGCAGCGCGGCATCTCGATGTGGATCTTCTGGGCGTCGATCCGCGCATACGTCATGATCTCGTCGCCGTCCTGGAGCGGCCGGACGCTCTCCGGGTGCGCCAGGACCTTGCACTTCAGGACGTCGCGGGCCCGGGAGAGCCCCTGGGTGTGGTCGGCGTCGGCGTGGGTGGCGAGGATCATCTTGCAGGCGGAGAGGCTGAAGTCCATCTGGCGGATCAGCTCGAGGACGTCGGGCAGCTCGTCGAGGAACCCGACGTCGATCAGCGCGTATTCGGTCCCGCCGTCGATCAGGTAGATGTTCACCCCGAGCCTTCGCCTCGCCTGGACGTTGAGCTCGATGACGCCGGGAAAGATGTATTGTCGCTCGACCATGCTGGGCGCAAGCTCCGGTGACGGCCGGCCCGCGGAGGGGCGGCGGCCGGTCACGACGATTCTACGGCCCGCGTCGGCCGAGGGCAACGCCGCCGGCTCAGGCCTCCGGCGGCTCCCAGCCTTGCGCCCCGATCAGGGGGACGAACCGGCAGGCGATCCCCTCGCGGATCGCCGGCCGGCCCTGCCGCTTGTGGACGACGGTCAGCCGCTGGGAGGCCTCGTCCCCCAGGGGCAGGACCATCAGGCCCCCCTCGACCAGCTGGTCGAAGATCGGGCCGGGCAGCCGTGGGGCGGCGGCCGTGACGATCGCCCGGTCGAACGGGGCGGCCTCGGGCCACCCGAGCGACCCGTCCCCGACGCGGTAATGGATGTTCGCCAGCTCCAGCCCGTCGAGCACCCCGCGCGAGCGGAGCGAGAGGATCCGATGGCGCTCGACCGTGAAGACCTCGGCCGCGAGCCGTGCCAGGATCGCGGTCTGGTAGCCGCTCCCGGTGCCGACCTCCAGGACGCGCTCCGCCCCGGTCAGGGCCAGCTCGACGGTCATCACGCCGACCATGAACGGCTGGCTGATCGTCTGGTCGCACCCGATCGCGACCGGCCGGTCTTCCAGCGCCCGGTCGCGGTCCTCGGGGGGGATGAACCGGGCCCGGGGCGTCCGCGCGATCGCGTCGAGCACGCGCGCGTCCCGGATCCCCTTCTGGCGGAGTTGCCGGGCGATCGGGGCACCCGGGAGGGGCTCAGGCGGGCGCGGCACGGGGCCCTCCCTCGACCTTGAAGTCCTTGATCAGGAGCTGCACGTCCCTCCGCCCATGGTACTCGTTGATCTGCGGCTGGGCGACGACCGACACCACCGCCCCCTTGCCCAGCCCCTTCCAACGATCCGACCCGCCGAAGGCCACCCCCTTGACGACCGACTGGCCCTGCGCGAATCGGACCTGGACCGTCTTCCCGTCGGCCCCGACGAATCGCGGGTCGTCGACGAGCCGGACGTTGGAGATCGCGACCAGGGGATTCGGGTTCCCGCACCCGAACGGCTCCATCCGTTCGATCTCCTCGACCGCCCGGAGGGACACGGCCGCCAGGTCGACCTCGGCGTCGACGATCAGGACCCGCTGCCGCTGTTCGGCCGAGAGCTGGGAGCGGCAGTGCTCGTCGAACCGGCGGGCGAAGTCGTCGAACGCGGCCGGATCCAGCTTCAGGCCCGCCGCCGCGGCGTGTCCGCCGAAGGAGAGGAGGCCCTCGGAGCAGGCGGCGATCGCCGCGTAGAGGTCGAAGCCGCCGACGCTCCGCGCCGAGCCCTGGGAGATCCCTTCGCCCAGGGCCACGACGATGGCGGGGCGGTGATAGGCGTCGACCATCCGGCTCGCCACGATGCCGATGACCCCCGGGTGCCAGCCGGCCCGCCCCAGGACGATCGCCCCCCGGTCGCCGAGGCCGCCCTGGGCCTCGACCATCGCGTGGGCCTCGGCGACGATCGCCTGCTCGATCGCCTGCCGGCGCGCGTTGCATTCGTCGAGGGTCGACGCCAGCTCCCCCGCGCGGACGGTGTCCTCGGTCGTGAGCAGCTCGACCGCCAGCATCGCCCGCTCGAGCCGCCCCGCCGCGTTGATCCGGGGCGCGATCTTGAATCCGACCTGGCCCGTGTTCACGCCCCGGGAGGGGTCGACCTTCGAGACGCGGAGCAGCTCGCGGAGGCCGACCGACGGGTCGTTCGCGATCCCCGCCAGGCCGTGCTTGACCAGGAGCCGGTTCTCCCCCACGATCGGGACGACGTCCGCCACGCTCGCCAGGGCCACGTAGCCGAGCGACTTGACGAGGAAGTCGCGCAGATGCGGCGAGGCCCGCTTGCCGTCCCCGAAGCCCTTGCAGACCTGCCACGCCACCTTGAACGCGACGCCGGCCCCGCAGAGCTCGCCGAACGGATAGAGGCTGCCGGGCAACCTCGGGTGGACGAGCACGTCGGCGGCGGGCAGCTCGGTCCCGATCGTGTGGTGATCGGTGATGATCAGCTCGACCCCGACCTCCCGCGCCAGCCGCGCCGGCTCGAGCGCCGAGATCCCGCAATCGACGGTGACGATCAGCTCGGCCTGGCGCTCGCGGGCGAGGAAGACGATCGCCTCCGGGTTGACGCCGTACCCCTCCTCGACCCGGTGGGGGATGTAGTACTCGACCTCCCTCGCCCCCGCGAGCTTCAGGCACGACCAGAGCAGGCTCGTCCCGCAGACGCCGTCGACGTCGTAGTCGCCGTAGATGACGATCTTCCGCCCCCCCGCGATCGCCGAGGCGATCCGAGCCGCGGCCTCGACTGCCCCGGGCAGGTTCGCCGGGTCGTGCAAGGCGGTGAGCCTGGCGTCGAGGAAGCCGAGCGCGGCCGTCGCCTCGCCGATGCCCCGGTTCAGGAGGAGCTGGGCGACCAGGGGAGGCAGGTGCGACTCGCGGGCCAGGGCCTCGACCCGGTCGCGGTCGAACGGGCGGATCTTCCATCGCGTCGACATCGGCGACCCCCGGCCGAGGGACGGCAACGGCGTCCCGACGCCGGCGGGGCTCAATACCAGCCCCGTCGACGGACCCAACGGTACATGACCCAGGGGGTGAATGTCATCATGAAGATCGTCGCCCAGAAGAGGAGCGCCTTCGGCAGGGGGACCGTGAACGCCAGGGTCTCGCCGAAGAAGTTCATCCCGAAGAACCCGCCGAGGAACGAGAGCGGCAGGAACATCACCGTGACGACCGTGAGCGCCTTCATGATCTCGTTGGTCCGGTTCGCCGAGACCGAGAGATAGGTCTCCAGGGCCCCGGAGATCAGGTCGCGCAGGCTCTCGCTGATGTCGTGGAGCCGGACGAGGTGGTCGTACACGTCGCGGAAATAGACCCGATTCGACTCGGCGACGATCGCGTAGGGGTCGCGCGCCAGCCGATTCAGGACCTCGCGCATCGGCCCGATCAGCCGGTGGACCCGGGACGCGGTCCGCTTGATCCGGAAGATCGCCTGGAGGGTCTGCGGGGTCGGGTCGCCGAAGACCTCGTCCTGGGCCGCGTCGATCGCCTCGTCGAGGTGCTCGATCGCGGGCAGGAAGGCCCCCACGGCCTCGTCGAGCAGGCGATAGAGCAGGTGGTCGGGTCCGTTCAGGATCCGATGGCCCGGGTCCCGCTCGAGGTTCCGCCGGCAGCGGTCGAGCGTCTCGAGCGGCTCGTTGTGATAGGTGACGAGGTAGTTCGGGCCCAGGAAGACGTCGAGCTCGTGGAGCCTGAGCGAGTCCGTATCCGGGTCGAAGTCGATCGAGTTGAAGACGAGGTAGAGATACGAGCCCCAGTCGTCAATCTTGGGGACGTGGGTGTCCTTCAGCGCGTCCTCGATGGCCAGCGGATGGAAGTGGAAGACGTCGCGGAGCATCGCCTCCACGCCCTGGTTGTCCGCCGACCCCGGGTCTTCGACGTCGATCCAGAGGGTGCCCTTCGGGTCGCCGAGGGCCTCGGAGATCCGGTCGGGGGGCCAGTCCAGGGCGATCTCGCCGTCCCCCGCGCGGAAGATGGCGCGGAACTTCGCGGTGGACCTGGCGGCCGGGCCGAGTTGGGCGATGTCGGTCCAGGGCATGGCCAGGTCATCCCTTCGGCTCTGGCTTCGGCCTGTCGAGCCCGGCCTGGGACCGTCGCAGGGCGAGCCCCTCGACGGCCAGGTCCAGGTCGAGCCGGCTCGCCGTCCCGGCGGGGATCTGGCGGCGGATCGGAGTCTCGGTGGATCGGAAGGCCCGGATCCCGACCGGGCCGAGATCCGTCGGGACCGGCGCGGAGCCGACGTTCGCCAGGGCCACGGCGACCCGGCCGACGGCCACGCCGTCGGCCGTGAACGACCCGTCGGCCCGGATCGGGGCCGAGCGGAGATTTCCCACCCCCCCCTCGGTCGGGAGGAATTCGACCCACCCGGTCGTCACCGGCCGCCCCGCGATCCGGATCGTCCCCTCCACCCTCGTCGTCGTCATGGTTTCGGGCCCCAGCTCCTCGGAACAACCGGGACCGACCGCCATCGCGAGCGAGGAGACGACCAGGAGTAGCCGAGGACTCTTCGCGGAGATGGGCATGGGCACGGCCCCGAGGGACGCCTCTCAGGTCAGTCGGAGGACCGCCGCTTCCAGCTCCGCATAATCCGCCGAGGGCCAGGGGATCGGGCGGTCGAGCCGGATCAGCCGGCCGCCCCGCCGGCCGCGCCCCACATCGGGCCCATCGCGGGCCGGCCTGGCGACCAGCAACCCGCCGCCCTGTCGCTCGCCAACGAGCCTGCCGACCTTTCCCAGCACGACGAGCATCCCGCCGCGTTGCAACAGGCCGGCCCGGTGTCCGGCGTCCCCTCGGATCAGGATCGTGCCGCCGACCTGGCCATAGCCGGCCCCGTCCCCCGCGTCCCCCTCGACCGCGACCCGCCCCCGGACCAGGCCCTGGGCTAGGCCGTCGGCCGCGCCCCCCCGACAGACGACCGTCAGGCCCGGGGCGTCGAGGCCGCGGGCGAGCTCGGGGCCGGCATCGCCTCCGACGACCACGGTCGCCTCCCAGGGGCCTTTCAACCCGGAGGCGATCAGCCTCTGCCCGCGGACCCCGGAGAGCTCGACCCGGCGGACGCCCTCGTCGAGGAGCCGGGCCAGCTCCCGATTGATCAGCGCGTAGTCGCGGATCTCGGGGACCGCGAGCACGGCCGACCCGGGCGGCTCCGGGATGTCACTTGGCGGCGGGGACACCGGCGACCTGCGGCGGGGCGACGGGGAATTTCGGGCCGCCCGGATAGAGATCGACATCCGTCGGCCGGTTCTTCTCGAGGAACGAATTCAGCTCGGCGACCTTGCCGGAGAGCGCCGCGCGCTGGGCCTTGACCCCGGCACCGCCCGAGTTCAGGAGGTCGATGCAAGCGCGCCCGAGGCCCTTGAGCTGGTCGTCGAGGCCCTTGGCGAACGCCTGGGCGTTCCCGAGGTTCGGGGCCTTCAGCAGGCCCGAGTTCCGGACGTCGTCGTCGCCAGCGAGGGCCGGGTAGACCTGGTAGAGGAACAACCCCGCGAGGTACTGGGCCGAGTCCTTCTCCTGGGGGAATTTCTCCTCGTGCTGTTCCGCCTCGGCGACGATCTTCTCGCCGAGGTCCGCCGCGAGGCGGCCGATCTGGTAGAGCTCGATCGCGTAGTTATAGCGGGCGGTCGACGCCGGGATCGGGATCATGCCGATCGCCCAGGCGGCCCACGCCCGGACCTCGACCTTGGCCTTCGGGTCGCTCACGTACCGGAGCGCGAGGGCCGGGACGTCCGCCTTGCCGCCGGGCCCGCCCGTCGCCGGGAGGCGGAGCGAGCCGAGGGCCTCCAGCATCCGAACCTTCACCGGCCACGGGGCGTCGGGCTCTTTCTCGAGGAAGCCGAGGATGGCAGCCGCCGCCGCGGTCGACTTCGGGACGTCCAGGATGACCTTGCCGCCGCCGGTCGCCCTGGTCAGCGCCTGGGCCGACCAGTGCTTGACCCAGACGACCTGGTTCGGATCGGCGATCTGCTTGATGAAGATGTCGATCGAGGTCGGGCCGGCCACCTGCGCGAGCAGGATGCTGGCCTGGATCCTCGGCAACAGGTGATTGTCGAGCAGGAGCGGCAGCCGGGAGTTGAGGACCGGCACGTAGACGGCCAAAAACGCGTCATTCTTCGCCGCCCGCGCGACGTTGAGGAACTCGATGATGCTCTGCGAGGCGCGCTCGATGGCTCGGACCGCTTCGGCGTTGGGCCGCTGGTCTTTCGGGGGGTCGAAGACGGCCTTGATGTTCGTGTGGTTCGAGAAGTCGGCGATCATCGTGTCGACGAACCGAAGGATCACGGCGCGGTCCAGCCCGGCCGCCCCGGAGGCCATCGTCCGGATCAGCGTCAGGTCATTCGCGTTGAGCCTCGGCGACGGGTAGGGATATTCCTTGAAGGTGTTGGGCAGCGCCTTCTCGGCCCGCGGGTCCTTGAACAGCTCGGCGGACTCGCGCTTCTTCCCCTGCGACGGGTCGAGCAGGGGAACCTCGTCGTCCGGGTCGGCGGGCTCGGCCTTCGGGGCGGCGCCCTTGGCCGGGGGGGCCGCGGCCTTCCCCGCCGGTGCCTGCGCGGACGCAACGCCCGAGGACATGCCCGCGAGCAGAGCAATCAAGACCCATACCCGCGAGCACCCGCGCGAGAACACCGGGGCGAGCGCCTGGACCATATTCGCCAACCTTCTCGTTAAGAGCCCGAGGGCGCGCCCGGCGGGACGCGCTCGCGATGGTCAAGGCGTCGTGAGCGGACCGATCGAGTCGACTTGGTCCCGCCCGTCCCGATGTTCGGACGGCCGCGGCGCAAGGCTATGTTACCGACTCCAATCTCGGTGTAGAACTGAGTTGAAGCTAACCCACATATTCCACCCTGTCAAGCGCCGGGCTGACTCCCCAGATTCGCCATCTTCCCCATTCGCAGAGCCGGCCTCGGCGCCGATTGCCCCCGCGCCAAGCAGATCCTTGCGCACGAAATCGGTCTCAAACCGCTTAGACGCGGGGCGCCGGTCGAGGGTTCCCGAGGTCGCCGATTCATCCCGACTTACGGGCGGCCTGCCTCGCGAAGGCTCCTGGAATCGGTGATGCCTCCGCTTCCGGGTTTGTCGCGGAAAACCATCCTTAGCGTGAGAGGCCTTGTCGATGAGCTCGAGGCAGACGTCCCGGCCGAGACCGGCCATGATCCTGATCCTCCTGTCGATCGCGGTCGGCGGTGCCCCCCGGGCCTGGTCGGAGGAGTACCGGAAGCATGCGGTCGTCTCCGTCCAGGGGGATGCCTCGGACGTCGGGCGGGATGCCCTGAGGGCGGGGGGCAACGCGGTCGACGCGGCGGTCGCGACGGCGTTCGCGCTGGCGGTCACGCACCCGGCGGCGGGCAATCTCGGCGGCGGGGGCTTCCTCGTGGCCTACCGGGCGGCGACGAAGGAGGTCGTCACCGTCGACTTTCGCGAGGCGGCCCCCCGCGCGTCGGCCCCGAGGATGTACCTCGGGCCGGACGGCCGTCCCCTGCCCGGCCATCGGGCGGGCCCCCGAGCGGCGGGCGTGCCGGGGACGGCCCGGGGCCTGGGCCTCGCCCATCGACGGCTCGGCAGGGCCCGGTGGGCCGACCTCGTGATCCCGGCGGAGCGGCTCGCCCGCGAGGGATTCCCGGTCTCGGCGCCGCTGGCCGCCGACCTCAACGCCCAGCTCGCCGACCCCCGGACCGCGCCCCGGGCGGACGTCTCGGAGGACCTCCCGCGGGTGACGGATCGCCTGTCCGAGTTCCCGGAGTCGGTCGCCGCCTTCCGGAAGCCGGACGGGACGCCGTGGCGGGAGGGGGACAGGCTCGTCCAGCCCGACCTCGCGCGGACCCTGGGACGGATCGCGGGCCGGGGCCCCGACGAGTTCTATGAAGGGGAGACGGCCCGGCTGGTCGCGGCCCACTGCCTCCGCTCGGGGGGCCTGATCACCGGGGAGGACCTCGCCGCCTATCGCGCGATCGAGCGGCCGGCGATCCGCGGGACGTTCCGCGGGCATGAGGTCTGCGGGATGGGGCCCCCCGCCTCGGGCGGGATCCTGATCGTCGAGATGCTCAACATCCTCGAGCGCTACGACCTCCGGGCCGACGGCCCCCGCTCGCCCAGGACGCTCCACCGCGTAACCGAGGCCATGCGGCGCGGCTTCTTCACCCGCGCGACCGAGATCGCCGACCCCGACTCCCGGGCGATCCCCGTCGATCGCCTGATCTCGCGCCCCTACGCCGACGTGCTCGCCCGGACGATCGCCGAGGCGGCGACCCCCAGCGCCGCGCTCGCCCCCTTCCCGATCGAGCGGGCCGAGGGGCCCGACACGACCCACCTCTCCGCGCTGGACGCGGAGGGCAACGCGGTCGCCCTGACCTACACGCTCGAGGAGAGCTACGGGAGCAAGTCGGTCGTCGCCGGGGCGGGATTCCTCCTGAACAACGAGATGGGCGACTTCAACCTCGTGCCCGGCAGGACGGACACCGCGGGGCGGATCGGGACCGAGCCGAACCTGATCGCGCCGGGGAAGCGGATGCTCAGCTCGCAATCGCCGACGATCGTCCTGAAGGACGGCAAGGTCCGGCTGGTCACCGGCTCCCCCGGCGGGCGGACGATCCCGAACACGACGCTCTGGGTCGTCCTGAACGTCCTGGAATTCGGCATGACGCCGAAGGCCTCCGTGGCCGCGGCCCGGACCCACCACGCCTGGTTCCCCGACCTCCTGGCGATGGAGGGAACGGCGTGGGACGAGGCGACCCTCGCCGACCTCCGCGCCCGCGGCCACCGGCTCACGGTGGGCGGCGTGCAGGGCGACGCGCACACGATCGCCGTCGACCCGGCCTCGGGGCTGATCCAGGCCGAGCCCGACCCCCGGCGCAAGACGTCTCGGGCGTCGGGCGATTGAGGTCGCGCGTTCATTCCGGGCATCGTGGGGCACGGTCGATCCCTCGGCCTCGTAGATGACCTAGGGTCGTCGAATCCGGGCCGGGGTTCGCGCCGGGCCGAGCCGGGGAATCGCCGGTTTGGTCGGGCTGCGCCGGCCTAGAATTCTCATAGTCCGGCGCGTGTCGACGCGATCGACCGGCCCCGGGACGGGGCGACCGTTCATCGCCACGCCACGCCGGGCCGACCGGCCGCGCGGGAAGTTCCAGCGAGGGGAATGCCGTGATTAACGCGATCCGCTCGTCCAGCCCGACCCTGCTCCTCCGGATCAGCGACGGCGAGGTCCACATGCACCGGGCCTTCAACGACTACCCCCAGGCCGTCCGGAGCGCCGAGGCGTTCGCCGGGGCCGGATTCTCGGTCGCGATGATCTCGGCGACGGGGCGTTTCCTGCTCGGATTCCAGCCGAAGAGCCCGGCGCGGGCGGCGGTCTGAATCGGTCCGGGGGCGGTTTCCCCGCGATTTTCCGCCCCCCGGGGCCGTCCAGAGCCAAAAAAAAGGGGGGAAACGCCGCCGGAGTCGCCCGGAGGCCGATTTTTCCTGTATGTTTTCGACGCCGGCGTCGAAAACGATCGGCAGGAGCTCTAGGCGCCCGGCCTCATCGGGGAGGCGGGTCCGATCGGCTCGATGCCGGAAGCGACCCCCGCACAGGAGGGCACCAGACCCCATGGCCAAGAAAGCCGCACCGAAGGCCGCCGATTCCAAGGCGCCCGCCCCCGCCCCCGCGGCCTCCCCCGCCCCCGCAGCCGCCGACAAGACCGAGAAGTCGGGCTCTCGCCCCAAGGCCGCCACGAAGGCCGACATCTTCGGCGCGATCGCCGAGAAGTCCAGCCTGAGCAAGAAGGAAGTCTCCGCCGTCTTCGACGCGATGAGCGAGATGATCGGCAAGGAGCTGGGCAAGAAGGGCCCCGGCCTCTTCGTCATCCCGGGCCTGCTCAAGCTCAAGGTCGTCCGCAAGCAGGCGACCAAGGCCAAGCAGAGCATCAACCCGTTCACCAAGGAGCCGATGACGATCAAGGCCAAGCCCGCCCGGAACGTCATCAAGGCCGTCCCGCTCAAGGCCCTGAAGGACCTCGTCTGACCGGACCCCTCCGGGCGGGACAGCGTCATCGAGACGGCCGGCGGCGTGGGAGTCTCTCCCCTGTCCGCCGGCCGCGCTCGTTCAGGGCTCCCGACCCGGGCCCCCTCCTGGCGAACGCAGGGCCGCGACGATCGCCTCCTTGGTCTTCTCCCGGTCGCAGATGAGCCTCAGCTCGCCGCGAGTGAGGCTCCGCAAGCCCTGGAGCCGGACCTCGGCGAACTCGTCGACGGCGATCAGGTAGGGCGCCTTCCCGAGCTTGTACGCCTCGGGCTCCCGCCACGCCCCTTCGCCCGACGCGGGACGGAGCCTCGGGGCCCGGACGTACTCGGCGTCCAGCCTCGCGACCCGGACGCCGAGCGTCGCCCAGAGTCGGGTGCTCCGCTCGCCCGGATCGAGATAGATCGGCACGGACACCCGGGTGTCGACGGCGAGGTCGGGGTCGTCCAGCGGATTGGCCAGCCACGATCGGGCGGCCTCCTCGGAGCGGTCGCGGTCGACCGGCTCGCCGTCGAGCAACGCGGTCGCCAGGCCGATGTCCTCGGCGCTGAGGAGGTAGAACCCGTAGAAGAGGTCGCGGGCCGACCGCAGCTCGTCGCGGAGGCTGAGCGGCCGCTCGCCGCCCTCCCTGAGCCCGTGCAGCCGTTCGAGGGCGGGCAGCCCGACGGCCGACTCGAGGAAGTCGGCCAGGAAGGCATAAGCCCGCGCCGTCCGGAGGTAATAGGTCGGGCACGGCTCGAGCCGGAGCCTCGGGGCGATCTGGGAGGGCATCTCCATCCCGCCGGCCGCCGTCTTCAGCCCGCGGGCGTGGGTCTCTCGCCGCTTCGTCATCAGGGCCTTGAAGGCCTCGAGCATCCGCTCCTTGTATGCCCTGGTCAGGAGGAGCTTGCTCGACTCCTCGCCCCGGCCCGGGAGCAGCATGGTCTCGAGCGCGAAGACCTGATAGTCGTACCAGCCGCTCGAAGGTCCGGGCGCGAGGCGGACCGATCCCGAGCGGATTTTGGCGATCAGGGTGCGCATCAGGTCGGCGTCCCACGGAAGGCCGACCGGGAACAGCTTCTCGAAGAGCTCCGTCTCCCGGCTCGTCGCGGCGGGGAACAGGGAGGGCGAGGCCGACCAGTCCGGCCTCGCCTTCCCCTCGGCGAGGTCGGCGAAGGAGGGGTCCCGGGAGGGATTGGTGAGCCTGGCGTAGAAGGCGAGGGCCTTGCGATAGTCCGCGAGCAGGGTCGGATCGCCCTTCAAGGCGTCGGCGATGGCCGCGGCGATCGGCTCCGAGCCCCTGGGGAGCGGCCCCTGGAAGTAGCGGAGGAACCGGAAGCAGTCCGACAGGGCCTTGTTCCAGGCGTAGAAGGCGATCGGCGTCGACCGGACGGCGTCGGCCTTGAAGGCCGAGATCCATCGGGCCTTGCTCGCCTCGTCGGTCACGGGGGCGGCCTCGCCAGCGATCGCGAGCCCGGCGGCGAGGTAGGGGGCCGCGGGGCTCGCGGGGCCGACCTTCTCGAGCATCCGTCGGACCAGCGCGACATGGCCGACGAGGACACCTTCGAGCCCCCGGTAATACGCCAGGTCGAGGGCCGCGTATAGGCCGTCGTCGACCTGCTTGGCCTTGCCGTCGATCATGTTGATCGAGGGGAGGACGGTCGTCCCCGGCCCGGCTTTGCCCGCCACCTCGACGGCCGAGCGGTAGGACGGGTGGAGTTCGAGGAGCCCGGCGTCACGGTCCGGGAGGAGCATCGGCGTGTCGAGCCGGACGACCGCCGAGCTGGTGTTGATCCGCCACTCCCCGAGCGGGCGTCTGTCGACCCGGGCCGGGTCGAACGCGGGCGACTTGCCTTCGAGCCTGTCGTCCGCCAGGGTGTCGTCGACGACCGGGGCGGGCCGGCCGTAGTCGGTGACCTCGATCGTCTCGCTGCCCTCATCGAACGGCCAGAACGGGGAATCCCGGAGGAGCCAATACCCCGCCAGGCAGGCGACCGTGAGCCCGATCAGGGAGATCAGGCCGACCTTCCACGCCACTCGCATGAGTCGCCCCCTGTGGTGATTGTCCCCAACGTCGCGAGTCATCGGGCCGGATTGCGGCGGGGATCGGTGCGCGCGGGCAGGACGGGCCGCACCGGCCGCTCCCGATCCGGCGACCTCGGCCCCCGGTCGAGTCTAAGCGGCGTGGAACCCCGCGGCAACGAAGCGACGAAGGCCGGGACCTCGTCAGGAGGCCCCGGCCTTCGGTGGTTCGGCGGAGTGTCATCCGGGTCGCACGTCGAGGATTTAGCGGGCTCCCGGGCCGATCGAGGGGGTGCCACCGCGGCCCGTCGTGTTCGAGGAGCCGTTGATCGGCACGTTGATCGACTTCACGGTTCGTGCGGTGAACCCGTACTGGAGGATCGAGTTCAGCACCGTGTTGAACGGCGAGGCGAGCCGATCGAGGAAGACGGTCGTCCGGACGATCGGGTCGCGGTAGACGACCAGGCGGTCGCCCGGCATGAGCTGGTAGTTCGTCGTCGAGTCGCCGGCGTTGACGATCGCGGAGATGTTCACCGGCAGGACCTGCTCGCAGCAGGCGCCGGGCGGGGCGGGGCGGACCAGGCGGATGTTCTGCGTCGCGGCCGTCGGGGCGAGCCCGCCGGCGTAGTTGATCGCGTCGAGCACCGTCTCGTTCCCGGTGACGGGCAGCCGGCCGGGGGCCGCGACGTCGCCCTGGACGTAATACACCTTGCTGTTATATGCCGTCACGTCGACGAAGACCCGGCTGGAATCCTTGGGCTCGACCTCGACCCACTTGTCCTCGCGCTCGTCCCAGCGGATCAGGCCGAGGGTCTGATCGGGGATGAACTGGCGGAGGTGGATGACGATCTTCTCCTTGATCTGGTCCGTCGTCAGCCCGGAGACGTAGACGTCGCCGTAGAAGCCCAGGCTCACCTTGCCGTCGGGCCGGACCAGGCGTTCGCCCGTAATCGGCCGGCCGGGGAGGGTCTCCAGCACCTCGACGAGGATCAGGTCGGGAGGCTCGACGACGTAGTCGGGCATCGAGGTCTTGGTGAATTCCTTGGGGATGTTGCTCCGGGCGATCTTCTCTTCGGGCGTCCGCACCGTCTGGCAGCCGGTCGCCGCCGACATGGCGAACGCCAGCAAAAGGCCGATCCGTCGGTGAGCCTGCATCGTGCGATCCATGCGACACTCCTGTCCGGCGAACCACCACCGGAGTCGTCCGACTCCATGTCGGCCGAGAGGGGGACGAGACGCGAACTTCTGGCGGTTTCATCGGCACCAGGACCGCACGGACCTGAGGCCGACCTTGCCGTGAAACCCCGTTATTCGTCAGATCCGTGAGACCCGCCGACGGCCCGGGGCCGATCGTGGCCGTCCGCGGTCAGCGGCCGTTCGACTGGAATCGGGCGACCGGCCGGTTGTAAAAGCGGCCGAGGCCGTCGTTCGACTGCATCCCGCGCTGGAAGTAGCCCGAAGCACTGGCCCCGGGGCTCATGACCGACATCGGCATCTCGCTCGCCGGCCGGGACGTCTTCGACCCCGCGGCCCCCCTCAAGCCCCGGGCCTTGGCGGGCGAGCCGGGGGCGTAACGCGGCGATTCCTGCCCCGGCCCGGCGGCCGACGGTCGCGAACCGGCCGGCATCCCGGGGGCGGGTCGCGTCCCGCTGATGACGCCCGACCCGATCCCGCCGTTCCTCTGATTGGCCGCGTACATGTAGAGCAGGAAGTCGGGGTTGCCCGTCTGGAATGGCGAGGCGTAGGGGCTCAAGTACGGGTTCAGCGCCGGGTTGGCATAGACGGGGATGACAGAGGCCTGCCCGGCCTGGGGGCCGCCGGGGCCCGGCCCGGTTCCGGGGCCAAGCTGGGCTTGCGAGGCGGAGCACCAGCCGGCAAGGCCGGTGACCGCCGCGGCCAACGCCCATCTTCGCGATCGCGTCGTCTTCATGTCGCCCTCCTGGCCGTTCTTGAGAAACGCTCTCGATCGGGATCGGACTCGCGGCCGAGCGCCGTTCACCTTTTCCTCGGCCTGGACATCTCCCCTTCGACGGACGGAGTCCGCCCCAGAATGGCAGCCGGATAACCCATTCCGCCCGAATTACCCTCACACTCCCAAATCCTCTGCCTCGCCATGATTCCCTTGAGTGTGCCGGTGACCCGGTCCGATCCAGACATCGTGGATGTCGAGGATTGCCAACCCGCGCTCTCCGACGTCGAGCCGTGGTGATGACCCAATTAACCCGCGACCCATGAGGCGAGGATGCGAACGTTGTCATGGAGGAGGATCGGGCGGGACTCGGCCCTGGTGCTCACGCTCGTGGTAGGACTGCCGGCGCTCGCACAGGCCCAGCTCTTCCCGAACCTGTTCATCCAGCGGCAGAGGACGCCGTGTGCCGGCGAGCCGCCCTTCTACGCCCACGTCCGGCGCGACTATTACGGGTACTATCCCACCTGCTGGCGGAGGTTCCCCGAGGGCTGGGGCTGCCCGTGCCCGAACCCCGAGGCCCCGAACCCCTCCGAGGCGTTCGCCCGGCTCAAGCGGGATGCCCTGCCCCCGGAACCGCCCCTGGACGACCCCGACCTGATCGGGCCCGGTCGCGGCGCGACCGACCCCGGGGCGATGCCCGGTGATGCCCCGACGACCCCTCCCCGACGCCCGTCCGGCGATGAGATCCCGCCGCTGCCGAGCGGGATTCGGGCGCCATTCGAGACGGACCGCCCCGGGGCCGCCCCCGCTCGGCCGGGAGGCGACGGGGCGCGGACGCCGGGCCAACCCGGGGCCAACCCGGCCCGGCCGGCCGACCCCAACCCCGGCCGCGACCCGTTCGACCCGACCTCGCCCGACCTGCCGAGGAGCACGCCGGGCACGGCCACGCCGCCCGGCCCGCGCTCGAACTTCGAAGTCCCGGCCCTCGACCGGCCGAAGGGCGTGACCCGGCGGTCGACCTCCTCGTCGTCGGAGACGGATCTCGACCCGAGCGTCCCGGTGCTGGCCCTGCCCACCATGACGGCGCCCGCAAGCTCCCTCCCCGCCGACCCGACGCCCGCCACGACGATGCCGCCGAGCCTCACGCCCAACGGCGTGTTCGTCGACGCGCCCGTCCCCGTCCCGTCCGACCCGGCCGTCCGGCCCGACCCGGCCCAGGCTCCCCGCCGCCCCAGCCTCCTGGGCGGCCTCTTCAATTCCGGGTCGCGGCGGCGTCGCTGATCCCGGCCCTTTGCGACCAATTGCCGGCCGTCGCCGAGATGGCCCCGCTTCCCTGCACTCCGGGGGAAGCGGGGCCATCCGTCGTTCCGGCCGGACGGGTTGTGATTTCCGGGCCCGGACGCGACGATGGTCTCCGCGCGAGTCCGTTCGACTCGACGCGAGGCCGGAGCCCCCGATGCCTTCGGAGTCACCCCGACCCCCGCTCATCCTCGCGAGCACCTCGCCGTATCGTCGCGAGCTGCTCCTCCGGCTCGGGCTGCCCTTCCGCTGCGCGGCCCCCTCGGTCGACGAGGACGCCTTCAAGCGCCGGCCGATGGAGCCGACGGAACTCGCCGAGCGACTGGCCCGGGCCAAGGCCGGGCGCGTCCTCGAAGACGAGCCCGACGCGGTCGTGATCGGCGGCGACCAGCTCGTCGCCTTCGAGGGTCGGGTCCTCGGGAAGCCGGGCACGTCGGAACGAGCGGCGGGCCAGCTCCTGGCGATGTCCGGCCGCGCGCATCAGCTCATCACCGCGATCGCCGTCGCCGATCGGGGTGGAGTCGAGGCCCACGTCGAGGTGGCGACCCTGACCATGCGGGCCCTGGGGCCCGAGGAGATCGGGCGTTATGTCGCCTCGGACCTCCCGCTCGACTGCGCCGGCAGTTATCGGATCGAGTCGCGCGGGATCGTCCTGTTCGATCGGATCGTCGCGACGGACCACTCCGCGATCGTCGGCCTGCCCCTCATGGCCCTCACCTCGATGCTCAGGGCGCGGGGGTTCCCGTTGCCCTGATCGACGGGGTGCCACGGCCTCGACCCCGCGAACTCCAGCGGTCCCGCCGATGTCCGTGGCGGGAGGGCTCGGGTGCGGTGGGATCGGCAAACCTTCGTCCTTCGAGCGGGTTCACATGCTGTCGTCGCCCCGAATGGATCGCGAAGCCGACGGCCCCGGCGGGGGCGGGATCGGGGCCGAGTGGCGCCCCATGATCGGCCTCGCCGCGCCGGTGATCGTGGCCGAGCTGGGCTGGATGGCGATGTCGATCGTCGACACGATCATGGTCGGCGGCCTCGGGCCCGAGGCGATCGGAGCGGTCAGCGTCGGCGGGACGCTCCATTTCGCGGTCGTCATCTTCGGGATGGGGCTGCTGCTCGGGCTCGACGCCCTGATCTCCCAGGCGTTCGGAGCCCGCCGGATGGAGGAAGGGCGTCGCTCGCTCATCCAGGCCTTCTACCTCTCGGCGATCGTCACCCCGCCGCTGGTCTTCCTCCAGTACCTGGTCGCCGACCACCTCGGCGACTTCGGCATCACGGCCGGGGTCGTCGCGCTCGCCGGGCCCTACATGAAGATCATGGCCTGGAGCACGCTCCCCCTGATGATCTACGGCTCGCTCCGGCGCTACCTCCAGGCGACGGGGGCCGTCCGGTCCGTGATGGTCGCCCTGATCACGGCGAACTCGATCAACTGGTTCCTGAACTGGCTCCTGATCCGCGGCCACTGGGGGTTCCCGTCGCTCGGGGTCGACGGATCGGGCTGGTCGACCCTGTGGGCGCGGGTCTACATCGCGATCGTCCTGGCCGTCGCGGCGGTCGCCCGGGAGCGCCAAGATCCGTCCGCGTTCTGGCGGGTCTCGTCCGGGTTCGACCCCGCTCGGATGGCCCGCCTCGTCGCGCTGGGGCTGCCGGCGGCCTTGCAGATCACCCTCGAGGTCGGGGTCTTCGCGGTCGCGACGGCGCTCGCGGGCCGGCTCGATGCCGCGTCGCTCGCGGCCCACCAGATCGTCCTGAGCGTCTCGAGCGTGACGTTCATGGTGCCGCTCGGCCTCTCGTCGGCGGCGTCGGTCCGGGTCGGGCACGCGATCGGCCGCCGCGATCCCGGGGGGGCGGCCTCGGCGGGATGGGCCGCGATCGGCCTTGGGGTCGGCGTGATGGCCGCCTCGGGGATCATGCTCGTGGCCGTCCCGCGCGGGATCTCGTCGATCTTCTCGACCGACCCGACCGTGCTGGCGATCTCCGTCCGGCTCCTGCTGGTGGCGGCCTGCTTCCAGCTCTTCGACGGCGTGCAGGTCGTGACGACGGGCGTCCTCCGGGGCGCCGGGGACACGAGGACGCCGATGGTCGCGGGCCTGGTCACCCACTGGGCCGTCGGCCTGCCGATCGGGGCCTGGCTCGGCCTCGGCCGCGGCTGGGGGGTCGTCGGCCTCTGGGTCGGCCTGTCGAGCGGGCTGATCACCTCCGGGGTCGTCCTCCTCGTCGCCTGGCTGAGGCTGGTCCCGCGGCTCGGCAAGGCCGCCACACTCCTCGACGACCCGGCGACGGCCGACGCGGCTCAGTCCGTCGGGGCGAGGTGACGCCCGACGGCGGCCTCGATCGCCGACTCGTCGGCGAGGTCGAACGGCCCGATCGGCCCGGCCAGCTCCTAGCGCTCGATCAGCTCGGCCGCCTCGCCGACCTCCAGGGTCGCGAGCGGGCCCAGGGTCTCCATCTCCAGCATCTCCTCGTTCGTGAACGTCTCGGAGTTGCAGCCGCGATCCGGGTACGCGAGGGCCGGGTCCGGGCCGTCGAACCGCTTGAGGAACAGCGTCCCCGCGTTCAGGTAGCCGACCGCCCCCCCGCGGTGGGCCAGGCCGATCTTGGTCGGGCCCCGGCCCGGGTCGTGGCGGAGCGTGAGGTAGCGACGGCCGAACCGCCACCGGTCGTCCGTGAAGTCGAAGAACGGCCAGAGGATCAGCGACTGGTCGGGGGCATAATCGTCGGTCGACCTCGCATCGGGCGAGGCTCCGCGCGGGTTGCCGGTCGGGCCGTCTCGGTTATTTCGAGAGTCGGTCGAGCACGTTGCGGGTGATCCGCTCCACGATCGGGTCGCCGCCCCGGAGCCCGTGGGCCCAGTCCGTCGAGCCGACGGTGAACACGGTCCCCCCGCGCGTGTACATCCCCATCACGGCATGGCCGACCCGGCCCTTCGGCCATCGCTCGTACCACTCGGAGTCGTCGGGGTGCCAGCGGGCGGGGGCGGTCGCGAGGATGACGAATGACGCGGGCGTCCCGTCCCGGCCGGTCGGCTCGGGCAGCCCGCCCCGCCAGAGGATCTCGCAGCCGTCGCATTCATAGCCGACGACCGTGTGCTCGCCGCCGAACTCCGCGTCGCGGGCCAGGCCCGTACCCTCGAAGGCCCAGTGCTCGGGGCGGTGGGCGGTGTAGGCCCCCGATCCGTCCATGAGCTGGCCGTGGCTCCGGTGGTAGCCGCCCCAGAGGAACCCGACGCCGGTCAGGCCGTTCTCCGGGCGGCCGACGAGGTGGTGGCCCCAGAGCGTGGTCAGCGTCCGGCGGTCGTCGGTCTGATACACGGGGTCGTCGCCGAAGGACTGCTTCCAGCAGGCGAGGGCCCGGCCGTCGTCCTCGGCCCGGACCTGCCAGCAGACCGAGTTGCCGCCGAAGAACGCGACGTTGCCGCCCTCGCGGATGAACGCCTCCAGGCGGTCTCTCATCGGGGCCGACCAGTACTCGTCGTGGCCGACGCTCAAGACGAGTTGGTAACCCCGGAGGATCTCGGGATGGCGCTCGAGGTCGAGGTTGGTGGCGTAGTCGATCGCGTAGCCGTTCCGCTCGGCCCAGGCGACGAACGGGCCCTCCCAGGTCGCGAACTGGCTCCCGCCGGGGCGGTCGAACGAGACCCGGCGTCCCTGGACCTTGTCCCGGCCGTTGTACGCGTAGAGGCTGTACCCGCCCCAGTTGTTGTAGGCGTTGTACGTGTTCGTCGCGAGTTGCAGGAGGACCTTCGACCTCGGCGTCGCCCCGGCCGCCCGGACGACGAAATAGGCCTCGGACCCGGCTCCGGGACGCTCCGAGCTCGGGCCGGATGCCCGGAGCCTCGCCGTGTAATAGCCGGGCTTCCAGTCCTTGCCGACGGGCACCGTGACCGCCACCGGCCACCGACACCCTCGGCTCGACGCGTCACGAGGGACCGGATACTCCCGCCCGAGGATCCCGCCGGCCGACCAGGCGACCGTGGGAGTCGCCCCCGCCCGGACGACTTCGACCGAGAACGTCTCGGCGGAGGTCGAGACGGCCAGGCCGACCGGCTCCCCCTGGGCGACGCTCTGGGACGTCGCATACCCCTCGATGCGCGGCCTCGGGGCGTCCGATCCGTCGAGGCCCGAGGTCGAGGCCAGCAGGATCGTCGCGATGGCCCCATAACTCATGGCATTGCCCCCGGAGTGCGGCCCTCGCCCTGCCCTGATGCCGACCTGGATCGACCGGTGGTCGTGGCGGGAGCCGCGATTTTCGTGCGCTGCCCGCTGGGGTGCAAGGTCGGACCGGTGAATCCGAGGCGGCCGGGAAGGAGATCGCCGCGACTCGCCATCCCGGGTCCGTCCCGGGGAGATCCCGCGACGGCCCGTCGCCCGCGTCGACCCCGGTCGGTTAAGATTGGGCCGCGGGGCCGGGAAGATCCGCCGTGGCCGGACGAATCCCACTCCGGAGGCCGGATCTCGCGACGACGATCGGCCGACCGGGTGTCCTTCAGGGGTGGGCGGATGGCAAAGGCGCGGCTCCTGATCGTCGTGTGCGTGACCCTCGCGGTCGTCTTCGGGATGGCGGCGTGGCTCGTCTCCTCGGTCGGCGAGCTGCACGACCGGCTCGCGAAGGTCTCCCCCGGCCTGGCGGTCGGCTTCGTCGGGGCGGCCATCGCGGTCGCGGCGGCCTGCGGCCTCGCGGCGGCTCGGCTCGCCTGGAAGCTCGGCCATCCCGGCCAGCCCCCGGCCACCGCGCCGGAGGACGTCATCCAGGCCGCCGACCTCCAGGTCGAGAAGGCCGAGGGCGTCATCAACAAGCTGGCCGACCCGGAGGCCCGGGGCACCCTCCAGCGCGAGCTCGAGACAATCCGGGCCGACCGTCGCGTCCGTCGGTTCCACGTCGTCGTGTTCGGCACCGGGTCGGCCGGCAAGACCTCGCTGATCAACGCCCTGCTCGGGCGCGAGGCGGGCCGGACCGACGTCCTCCTGGGGACGACCCGGCAGGGAGAGGGGCATTCCTACGAGGTCGAGGACGTCGACGGGACCGTCGTCCTGACCGACACCCCGGGGCTCTCCGAGATCGGCGACGCCGGCACAAGGCGCGAGGCCGAGGCCCGCGACCTGGCCGCCCGCGCCGACCTGCTCCTCTTCGTGGTCGACCACGACCTGATCCGGTCCGAGTTCGACCCGATGCTCGCCCTGGCCCGCCAGGGGAAGCGGTCGATCGTCGTCCTGAACAAGAGAGATCGGTTCCTCGACGCCGACCGCGAGGCGATCCTGGCCAAGCTCCGCGAGCGGCTCTCGGGCGTGGTCGACGCCAAGGACGTGATCGCCCTCGCCGCCGCGCCAAAGCCGACGCCCGTCCGGGTGGTGAACCCCGACGGCTCGGTCGTCATCGAATACGAGGCCGACCCGCCCGACCTCGGCCCCCTGGCCGACCGGATCTCGGCCGTGCTCGACCGGGAGGGGGACTCCCTCCGCGCGGGGAACCTGCTGCTGCGGGCCCACCTGCTGAGCAAGTCGGCCCAGGACCGGGTGAGCTCCGAGCGGGACGCGAAGGCCAGGGCGGTCATCGATAAGTTCCAGTGGATCACCGCCGCCACGGTCTTCACCAACCCGATCCCCGCCCTCGACCTGATGGCCACCGGCGCCGTGCAGTTCCAGATGATCTCGGAGATCGCCGCGAGCTACGGGGTCGAGATGACCACGGCCCACGCCCGGATGGTCGGCTCGCAGATGATCCAGATGCTCCTGAAGCTCGGGCTGGTCGAGGCGACCACGTCGCTGATCGCCGGCCTGTTCAAGTCGACTTTGGTCGGCTACGCGGCGGGCGGGGCGGTGCAAGGCGTCTCGATGGCCTACCTGACCCACATCTCGGGCCGGGCGTTCATGGACTACTTCCGCCGCGGCCAGGACTGGGGCGACGGCGGGATGCAGGCCGCGCTCGTCCGCCAGTTCGACCTGACCAGCCGCGCCGAGTTCCTGGCCGAGTTCGCCAAGCAGGCCCTCTCGCGGGTGAAGGCCCACTACGCCAAGCCGAAGGAGGGTCAGAAGGCATGACCCTCTCCCTCGTGCCGAGGCCCGACGAGACCATCGAGGGGGCCGGCCGCGCCCTCCGCGAGGGGCGGACCACCTGCGTCGGCCTCGTCGAGCGTTGCCTCGCGGCGATCGAGGAATGGGAGCCGCGGGTCCGGGCCTGGGTCCTGGTCGACCGCGAGGGCGCGTTGTCCCAGGCGCGTCGACTCGACGACGAGCTGAAGGCGGGGCGCGATCTCGGGCCGCTCCACGGGATCCCGATCGGCGTCAAGGACATCATCGACGTCGAGGGGTTGCCGACCGCGGCCGGGGCCTCGCGGTGGTCGAAGGGCCCGGCGAAGTCGGATGCGGATTTGGTCGCCAAATACCGGGCCGCCGGGGCGGTCCTCCTCGGCAAGACCGTGACCACGCCCTATGCCTACATCGATCCGCCCCCGACGCGAAACCCGTGGGACCTCGGTAGGACGCCCGGCGGGTCGTCGAGCGGGTCGGCCGCCGCCGTTGCGACCGGCATGTGCCTGGGTGCTCTCGGGACGCAGACGGCCGGGTCGTTGACCAGGCCGGCGGCTTACTGCGGGGTTGCGAGCTACAAGGCCTCAAGGTCGGATGACTCACTCCGGCTCGGCATCGTCCCTTTGGCTCCCAGCCTCGACACGACGGGATGCATGGCACGGACCGTCGGCGACCTGTTCGCGATGTACTGTGGTCGTCACACCGTTTCCTTGCCCGCGCGGTTCGCCCGCATCGACACCAGCGGCCCCCCCCGTCTCGGTCGTCTGCGAGGCCTATTCGATGACCGTGCCGAGCCGGCGATGCGGGACGCCCTGGATCGCGCCTGCCAGGCCTGGCGCGAGGCGGGCGCGGAGGTCGTCGATTGGGACCACCCCGTCGATTGGGCCCCGATCCTCCAGGCGTCCCGGACGATCATGGCGACGGAGTCCGCGATCGTCCACGGAGACCGATGGACGGCCGACCCGGACGACTATCCGGAACGGATCTCGGGGCTGATCCGGGAGGGGAGTTCTATCCGGGCCACCGATTATGCCCGCGCCCTCTCGCTCGCCTCGGGTTCTCTCTTTTCCGATCGACCTTCGGAGAGCTTGGGCACGCCCGATCTTCAATCGCTCGGGTGGTTCCACCGCGACCATCGATCCGGGTTCGCCACCTGGGTCGTCCCCGCCACAACGGGACCGGCACCCGGCACGGAGACGACCGGCGATGCCGTCTTCAATGCCCCCTGGACGTTCCTGGGTCATCCCACGATCTCCTTGCCGATCGGGCTGTCGCCCGACGGCCTTCCCCTCGCGGCCCAGCTCGTCGGCGCGACGGAGGGCGGGCTCAACCTCTTCAGCACGGCGGCCTGGTGCGAGCGGGTCATCCGTACCCGACTGGAATCGGAGCGAGGTTAGCCGACCATGGCCGACGCCGACCTGACATCGATCCTCGGCGGACTCGACGCCACCGACGCCCTCGTCGGCCGGGCCCGCGACACGCTCGACTCGACCCTCGCCGGCCTCCGGCTCACCCCCGACGAGGAGCGGGCGATGGCCGAGGAGATCCGCGGGCTCCAGGACCTCGCCAGGAAGCTCGACGAGAACTCGGTCGAGATCGCGGCGTTCGGGATGGTCAGCCGGGGCAAGTCGTCGGTCCTGAACGCCCTGCTCGGCCAGGAGGTGTTCCGGGCGGGCGCGACCCACGGGACGACCGTCGATCGGGTCGCCGCCCGGTGGGAGTCCGACGCCCCCCTGCCCGGCGGGTTCGAGGAGGCGAAGCTCATCCTCGTCGACACCCCGGGGATCGACGAGGTCGGCGGCCAGGTCCGCGAGGCCCTGGCCCGGGACGTGGCCCGACGGGCCGACCTGATCCTCTTCGTCATCTCCTCCGACATGCAGCGGCGCGAGTTCGAGGCCCTGGCCGAACTCCGCCAGGCGCAGAAGCCGATCATCGTCGTCTTCAACCAGATCGACCGCTACCCCGACGCCGACCGCGACCAGGTCTTCGCCAAGATCTCGACCGACCGGCTCGCCAACCTGATCCGCCCCGCCGACGTGGTGATGACCGCCGCCAGGCCCGACCCGTACCGGGTCAAGACCCGGCACCCCGATGGGACCGTCACCACCGCGTGGGAATCCCCGCCGCCGGTCATCGAGACCCTCAAGGCCCGGATCCTCGAAGTGCTCGAGGCCGAGGGCAAGGCGCTCGTGGCCCTGAACACCCTGCTCTATGCCGGCGACCTCCACCAGCAGATCGTCGAGCACAAGGTCAAGATCCGCGACGACTCGGCCAATCGCCTGATCTGGAACTTCGCGATCGCCAAGGGGGCGGCCGTCGCCCTCAACCCGATCCCCGTCGCCGACATGGCCGGCGGCCTCGCCGTCGACGTCGCCATGATCGTCGCGCTGAGCAAGGTCTACGCGATCCCCCTGACGCGGAAGACGGCCGTCGGCCTCGTCAAGGACATGGTCAAGGCCCTCGGCGCCCTCGGCGCGGTCGAGGTGGCTACCCGGCTCCTGGCCTCGGGCGTCAAGGCGACCCTCGGCGGGATCACCGTCCTGAGCGGGTCGCTCGCGCTGCCGCTGACCGCGCTCGGCTACGGAGCGATCGGCCTCGCCCAGGGCTCGGCTGCGGCCGGCACGTCGTACGTCCTGGGCCGGGCGGCGAAGGTCTTCCTCCAGCAGGGGTGCCAGTGGGGCCCCCGGGGGATCAAGACCGTGATCGCCGAGATCCTCGACCAGGCCAAGGCCGACTCCGTGATCGAGCGGCTCCGCGACGACCTGAAGGCGAAGGTCGGGAGATGACCGAACCCCCTCGGCTCGAGGTCGCGGTCTACGGCCTGATCAACGCGGGGAAGTCGAGCCTGATCAACGCCCTCGCCGGGGGCGAACCGTTGCCGACCGGGCCGGTCGGCGGGACGACCCGCGACGTCTCGGCCGTCGACTGGAGGACGATCGACGCCGAGATCGGCGGATTTCACGTCGGGCTCCTCGACACCCCGGGCCTTGAAGAGGTCGGGGACGACTCGCGATCGGCGCTGGCGACCGACGCGGCCCGACGAGCCGACCTCGTCGTCTTTGTCCTCGCCGAGGACCTCACCGACGCGGCCCTCGCCGCGCTCGAATCGCTGGCCCGGGTCGCCAAGCCGATGCTCGTCGCGCTCAACAAGATCGACCTGCACTCCCCGGAGGAAGAGGCCACGATCCTCGCCGCCATCCGGGGCCGGCTCGCCGGGATCGTCCCGGCCGACGACGTGATCCCGGTCGCCGCCGCGCCGATCGTCCGCGAGCGATCGGTCGTCGACGGCCAGTCGCGGGTCGTCTCGCGACGGGGCGAGCCGATCGTGGGGCCCCTGGCCGATCGGCTGGCCGCCGCGATCGCCGGGTCGGGCGCGGACCTGAAGGACCTGAACGAGGCTCGCGAGCGGGTCGAGGTCCACGTCGCGGACGTCGGGAGCCTCAAGGAGCGGCGTCGCCAGCAGGCCGAGCGGGTGGCCGACGAGACGAGCGTCGCGCTGGCGATGGCCCTGGCCGTCAACCCGATCCCGCTCGTCGACTTCCTGACCGGGCCCGCCGGGCTCGCGATCCTGGTGGGTCGCGTCGCGTCGGTCTACGGGGATCGCCCTTCGGCCCAGGCCGCGCGGGCCCTGGCGGACGAGCTGTTCAAGGGGGGGAGGCGGGTGCTCTGGGGCTCGATGGCCGCCGTCCTGGCGGGGGGTGCCATGAAGGTCCTCCCGGGCGTCGGCCACCTGGCGGGGGCCCTGGCGCAGGGGACGGCCGGGGGCTACCTGGCCCACATCCTCGGCCGGGCCCTTGTCGATTACCACGAGAACGGCCACGATTGGGGGGACGGCGGCCTGCTCGACCTCCTGGACCGGATCGCCGCCCGGACCGATCGCCGGGCGATCACGCGCGGGCTCGCCGACCGGCTCAAGGCCAGGCTGAGGCCGCGCGGGGAGGGGCAATCGCCGTGAAGACCGCCGCGATCCTCCCGCGGTGGGGCTGGGCCGCCCTCGGGGCCCTGGGCCTCGCGCTGGTCTGGGTCATCCCCGGCAAGGTCGCCGACCTCCGCGCGACCGGCGGAGCGGTCCGGACTTATACCGAGATCCTCGCGGCGGCCAACGGCCATGACCTCGAAGCGGTCGGCCGGCTCTGCTCGCGGCGGTACCTCGACGCCCGCCCGATCCGCGCGGCGAAGGAGGGGGGCGTCGTCGGCCTGCCGAGGAACATCCACAAGAACTTCCAGGCCTGGCGCGATGGGGCCGTCGTCCTGCTCTGCCCGAACCGGGACGGGCCCGTCTATCAGTTCGTCCGGGAGGAGGGTCGCTGGGCGTTCGACGGGCCGGTCGGCATCCTCAAAGGGGGGCAACTCCTGCGGTCGGGGACGGGGGACGCTGAGGGGACCGCGGACCTCGAGGCGCCGTAAGCGCGGGCTCGGCTTCGACCTGGGACCTCCGGCGCGGCGGGGGAACCGTCCGGGGTTCGATTGACAGGGGCCGGTGCCTCGTTAGAATCGGTGACGCCGGATCGGTCCGCGCCCGGGTCGTGATCGGCCCTCGCCCCGGTTCGCCAGGACGGACCCGACGTCGCGGACGATCGCGACCTCGGCCCCACGGAGGAGTCCCTGCGATGGCTCGCCCACGCCCCGGATCGATCCACCTCGCCGCGATCGGGCTGACGCTTGCGCTGGCGCTCACCCTCGCGGGCCCGGCCCGGGGTCAGGGGCCAGAGACCAAGGCCGCCGAGCCGGCGAAGGCGGAGGCCACCAAGGCCGCGACTCGGGCCGCGGCCAGGGACTCCCGGGCGCCCGGCGGGGTCAACCGCGAGAGCATCCTCCGGCTCTTCACCGGCGCCAACCCGATGCTCTGGCTCCTGGGCCTCTGCTCGATCGTGACCCTCGGCTTCGCGCTCGAGCGCGTCGTCGCCCTCCGGCGGAGCCGGGTGATCCCCAAGGACTTCGTGGCCCGGTTCCACGAACGGCTCTCGGGCGGGAAGCTCGACCGCGATCGCGCCCTCGAACTCTGCCGGGCCAACGACAGCACCGTCGCGCGGGTCTTCGCCCATGCGATCCGCTACTGGGGACAGCCCGCCGCCGTCATCCGGCAGGCCGTCGAGTCGGACGCCGCCGGCGAGGTCGTCGACCTCAAGCGGAACGTCCGCGCCCTCAGCGCGACGACGACGCTCGCCCCCCTGCTCGGCCTGCTCGGCACCGTCGTCGGCATGATCCAGTCGTTCGACGCCATCGGGGCCAAGACCGGCGGGGCCAAGGGGGATGCCCTCGCGCAGGGGATCAGCCTGGCGCTCGTCTCGACGGCGATCGGCCTGGCGATCGCCTCGGTATCGGTGACGATGTACTACATCCTCCTGAACCGGGTCGACGTCCTCGTCCGCGACCTCGACCACGAGGCGCGCCGCGTCATCGACCTGGTCTCGGCCGAGTCCGTCCGGCCCGCCCCGGATCGCCGGCCCGGATACGCCGGGGACCCGGCTCGGCACGAGTCGCGGATCCACTGACCCCGTCGCCGACCCCGGAAGGATGCGCCGATGCTCTCCCGGACGAACGGGGCGGACGAACTGCCCCAGCTCAACATGACGCCGATGGTCGACGTCGTGCTCTGCCTGCTCGTCTTCTTCATGGCGGCGACCCGCCTGTACGACTGGGATGAGAAGGAGTTCGACGTCAGCGTCCCCGAGGTGGCGGAGGCCGCCCCGCTGACCGCCGCGCCCGACGACCTGACGCTCACGATCCTCGCCCCGGGCCGGGTGGCGATCGGCGAGGACACGCTCGACCTCGACTCCGTGACCCGCGTCCTCAAGGCCGCCCGGCTCCGCTATGCCGATCAGGGGGTCCTGATCCGCGGCGACGCGAAGCTCGGGTACCAGGACCTCGCCGACGTCCTCTCCGCCTGCCACGCCTCGGGCATCCGCAACGTCCGGCTCCCGGTCCGCCCCCGCGAAGAGCCCCCCGCCCCGGCCAGCCCCGGTCCGTGATCGGGCCGCATCGATCACTCCGACCGCCGTCGATCCCACCCCACGAGGTACATCCGCCGTGCAGGAACTGATCCAGCCGATCCTCAACCTGCTCAAGCCCGAGTACGTCATCGGGCTCGGGTATCTCGTGATGACGATCATCATCTTCACCGAGACCGGGCTGCTGATCGGCTTCTGCCTCCCCGGCGACTCCCTGCTCGTGACGGCCGGGATCTTCGCGGCGCGGGGAGACCTTGACCTCTGGAAGCTCAACGCCTTCCTGATCCCCGCCGCGATCCTCGGCGACTCGGTCGGCTACTGGATCGGGCTCAAGACCGGCCCCCACCTGTTCAGCCGCAAGAAGTCGTTCCTCTTCAACCCGGGGCATCTCCAGGAGGCCCACGACTTCTACGAGCGGCACGGCGGCAAGACGATCATCCTCGCCCGGTTCATGCCAATCGTCCGGACGTTCGCCCCGCTCGTCGCGGGCATGGGCAAGATGGACTACAAGCACTTCCTCTTCTACAACGTCATGGGCGGGATCGGCTGGGTCGCCGGGATGTCGACGATCGGCTACGTCTTCGGGACGCAGTTCCCCTGGGCCGTCAAGAAGCTCGAGTACATCATCGTCGTGGTGGTCGTCGTCTCGATCCTGCCCGCGGCGATCCCGATCGCCCGGAACTGGCTGAAGCGGCGACGCGACCGGAGCCCCGGCGTGCCGATCCCGGCCCGGGCCGACGGGCCGACGGCGCCCGAGTCGTCGGGGAGCGTCGTCCCGACGGACGTGGTCTAGTTGGGCTTCCGGTCCAGGGCCTCTTCGATGTGGTCCAGGTCGGCGATCTTCAGGCCGCCGCCCAGCAGGGCGCTGAGCTGGAGCCCGACCAGGGCCTCGCTCGGGCTCTTGCGCTCGAGGACCATGTTCAGGTACGGGTCGGCCCCGACCAGCACGGCCTTCGGCTTGCCGTGGACGGTGAGGACATACCGGACGTCGGCCTTCTCCAGCTCGCGGAGGATCGCGGGCAGGTTCTGGTGGAGTGCGCGACTGCCGATGATCCGGACGGGCGAATCGGCCGTTTTCTCGGCCATGACTACGGCCTCCTCACCGATTCGAGACGGGCGGAAGGCCGAAATGTCAGCGGAGAGGACGCCCGACGAACGTCGGTCGAGCCCGCCGATTAGAAGGGAAGGATCGTTGCGATCCGGACGGCCATCCGAAGGGGTCGAGAATGACCCGGAAGTGCGAGTGGAGGATAGGGGACTTGAACCCCTGACCTCTTGCATGCCATGCAAGCGCTCTCCCAACTGAGCTAATCCCCCGGTCGGAAACGAATCTAACATTGCCCAGCCGGCATGTCAACGATACAACCCGGCAAGTGGCCCGGCCCGCAACCGCCCCGATCGGCGTGTCCCCTGGAACCAAACGGTTTATGTCATCGACGACGAGGCTCTTGCTCACGAACGACGACGGGATCGATGCCCCAGGCCTCGCCGCCCTGGAGGGGGCGGCCGGGGGGCTCGGCCGGGTGCTGGTCGTGGCCCCCTCGGGGCCCCAGTCGGGGTGCGGGCACAGGGTCACGACCCATGCGCCGATCGCCGCCACGCGACGCGACGAGGCGCGGTTCGCCATCGACGGCACCCCCGCGGATTGCGTCCGCCTGGCCCTCCACCACCTGACCGGGCCGGTCGACTGGGTGATCTCGGGGATCAACGCGGGGGGGAACCTGGGCGTGGACATCTTCCATTCCGGGACGGTCGCGGCGGTCCGCGAGGGCGTCATCCACGGGCTCCGGGGGGTCGCGATCTCGCATTACATCGCGCGCGGCCGCGCCATCGACTGGGAGCGTGCAGCCCGATGGACGGCGCGGGTCCTGGCGACCCTGCTGCAACGCCCGACCCCGCCCGAGACTTTTTGGAACGTCAACCTGCCCCATCCCGGACCCGAGGCCGACGAGCCCGGGATGGTCGACTGTCCGCTCGACCCATCCCCCCTGCCCCTCGACTACCGGGTCAACGACGGGGCGGCGGAATATACCGGGAATTACCAGGCTCGGCCGCGGTGTCCCGGGGGCGACGTGGATGTCTGCTTCGGGGGTCAGATCGCCGTCTCGCTGGTCCCCCTGATGTCCTCGGTCGACTGGCGAAGCTAGCCCGATCGGGAAAAGGCCGGCGACGGGTCTGGCCCGACCGGGGAGCGTCGGGTCATAATGACATCTCCCGGGCGGCGACGGCACCCGCGGTCGGCACGCCCTGGCCTCCATCCGATCCTCTCTTACCGGGGTGTCGCTCGATGAAGTCGCGGATTGCGTCCTCCTTGATCCTGGCCGGGCTCGGGATGTCGGGGTGCTCGGAGCCGAGGGTCGTGCTCGTCGCCCCGCCGGGCGTGGAGATGCGCCGGGTCCCGCCGCCGACGGCGGGCAGCGGTGCCGAGGCGCTGGGCGAGGCCGGCAACATGGCGACCGGCGCCGGGCCCGTGCTCTCGACGACCATCTCCGAGCCGACCCCGATCGGCCAGCCCAAGAAGACGGCGACGGGGCTGAGCTATGAGACCTTGAGGGAGGGGAATGGCCCGGCCGCCAAGCCGGGGCAGACGGTCAAGGTCCACTACGTCGGCCGGCTCGAGGACGGGACCAAGTTCGACGCCTCCTATGACCGGGGCGATCCGGCCGAGTTCGCGATCGGCTACGGCCGGGTGATCAAGGCCTGGGACGAGGGTGTGCCGGGCATGAAGGTCGGCGAGCGGCGACGGCTGCTCGTCCCCGCGGACCTCGGTTACGGCACGAGGGGGTCGCCGCCCCAGATCCCGTCGAACGCCAACCTCGTCTTCGAGGTGGAACTGCTCGAGACCCGCGACCCGGCCCTTGCCCCCGGCTCGGCCCCTGCACCGGCGCCCGCCCCCGCGCCGGCCGCCGTCAAGTAGCCCTCGCCTCGGGTTGCCCGATCGGGCGTCCTGGGTTAGTCTCCCCGCCCCGGCGCGTCAGGACCTGGTGCGCCGTCGGGCCCGCGATCGCACCGCAGGATCGATCTCGACGAGGAGGCCGGCATGGACGCCAGCATCCGGGACGCGACACGGCCGCGACGTCGCGGCGGGCCGCCTTCGCCTTCGAACCGGCTGCGGATCGCCCTCGTCCACGACTGGCTGACGGGGATGCGCGGCGGCGAGAAGTGCCTGGAAGTCCTCTGCCGGGCCTTCCCCGAGTCCGAGGTCCACACGCTGATCCATCGCCGCGGGGCCCTCAGCCCCGCGATCGAAGGCATGGCGATCCGGACCTCCCCGCTCCAGCGCATCCCGGGGATCACCCGCCACTATCGCAAGCTCCTGCCGGCGATGCCGATGGCGTCGCGGTCGTGGCGGGTGGGCGACGTCGACCTGGTGGTCAGCCTGAGCCACTGCGTGGCCAAGGCGGTCCGGGTCCCTAAGGGCGTCCCGCACGTCTGCTACTGCTTCACCCCGATGCGATACGCGTGGGACGGCCGCGACGCCTACCTCGACGCCTGGCGCGACAAGCCGGTCAAGCGGGCGCTCGCGGCCTTCGTCCTGGACCGGCTCCGGTCGTGGGACCGGCGGACCGCCTCGGGCGTCACCCACTTCGTCGCGATCTCCGAGACGGTCCGCACGCGGATCGCCCGGTGCTACGGCCGGACGAGTCGGCTGATCGCCCCGCCGGTCGACACCGACTTCTACCGTCCCGACGAATCCCGCCGCGACGGCGGCTACCTCGTCGTCTCGGCGCTCGTCCCCTACAAGCGGGTCGAGCAGGCGGTCGAGGCCTGTTCGCGGTCGGGCCGACGGCTGACCGTGATCGGCGAGGGGACCGAACGGCCGAGGCTCCGGCGGGCGGCGGGGCCGAGCGTGACCTTCCTCGGCTGGCAGTCCGACGAGGCGATCCGCGCCCACTACCGGTCCGCCCGGGCCCTGCTCTTCCCCGGCGAGGAGGACTTCGGCATCGTCCCGGTCGAGGCGATGGCCTGCGGCTGCCCGGTCATCGCGCTCGGCCGGGGCGGGGTCGCCGAGAACGTCGACGCCCGGGTCGGTCGGCTCTACGACGAGCCGACCGCCGAGGGGCTGCTCGCCGCCATCGAGGCGTGGGAGGCCGACGGCTCGCCCCACGACCCGGTCGAGGCCCGGCGACGGGCCGAGGCGCTGGCCTTGCCGGTCTTCCGGTCCCGGATGCTCGCGTTGCTCGACGAGGTGGCCGGCCGGGTCGGCTCGATCCCCGCGCCGCACATCGCGGGGCCGAGGATTCGGGCCGCCGAGGCCGTCCCTCACGGTTGAACCGCCCGGGTGCCGCCCGTACGATGGCCTCGCCAACGGCCGGACCGCTCCCCCTCGACCGCAACCGACGGGCGATTCACCGATGAACGAGACCGCGTCCGACATCCCCGGTCGCACCGAAGCCGCGCCCCGGCCGGCCCCGGTCGATGCGTATGCGCTGCACGCGGACGCGATCCAGGACCCGCCGACGACCCTCTTCCGGGCCCTCCGCCAGATCGGGCCCGGGCTGATCCTCGCCGGGTCGATCGTCGGCACCGGCGAGCTGATCGCGACGACCAGCCTCGGGGCCGAGCAGGGGTACATCCTGCTCTGGCTGATCCTGCTGAGCTGCGTGATCAAGGTGTTCGTCCAGGTGGAGCTGGGGCGGTACGCGATCACCCACGGCAAGACGACCCTCGCCGCGCTCGACACCCTGCCCGGGCCCCGGCTGGGGACCTCCTGGATCGGCTGGCTCTGGCTGTTCATGATGCTCACGACCCAGGCCCAGATCGCCGCCATGGAAGGCCTGGTCGGCCAGGCGGCGCACATGGCCTTCCCCGGGGCCTCCGCCTTCGTCGCCGCGACGGCCGGGAGGGTCGTCCCCGGGTGGGGGACGTTCCTGACCGACCACCCGGAGCATTTCTGGGCGAGCCTGACCTGCCTCGCCGCGATCGCGCTCTTGCTCTCGGGCGGGTACAAGCGGCTGGAGAAGATCACCACCGCGCTGGTGGCCCTGGTCACGCTGATCACGGTCGCCTGCGTCGCCGGCCTGCCGTGGACGGACTACCCGGTCCGGTTCGCGGAGCTGAAGACCGGCTTCGACTTCGCCCTGCCCGCGACCGGGATCGCGCTGGCGTTCTCGACGTTCGGGATCACGGGGGTCGGGGCGAGCGAGCTGTTCGCCTATCCGTACTGGTGCATCGAGAAGGGCTACGCCCGGTCGACCGGCCCGAGGTCGGCCGATCCCGACTGGGGCCGTCGGGCCCGGGGTTGGCTCCGGGTCATGCAGCTCGACGCCTGGTTCAGCATGGTCGTCTTCACGGTGGCCACGGTCGCCTTCTATCTGCTCGGCGCGGCGGTGCTCAAGCCGCAGGGGCTGAAGCCGCAGGGGTCGGACATGATCCGGACCCTCTCGCAGATGTACGTCAAGCCGCTGGGGGCCTGGACGCGCGACGTCTTCCTGATCGGGGCCTGGGCCGTCCTGTTCAAGACGCTCTACGTCGCCACCGCGGCGAACAGCCGGCTGACGGCCGACTTCCTCGACCTGACCGGGATCTGGAGGGGGCACGCCCTCGCGGGCCGGGAGCGGACCGTCAAGGCCTTCTGCGTCGGCTATCCGCTCCTGGCGCTGGGCCTCTTCTTCGCGGTCCGCGAGCCGAAGAGCCTGGTGGCGATCGGCGGCTATGCCCAGGGGCTGATGCTCCCCGTGATCGCGGGCGCGACGCTCTACCTCCGCAACCGGGACACCGACCGCCGCGTCGGCCCGATCTTCCTCACCGATATTTTCGTCTGGCTGGCATTCTTCGCGATCACGGCCGTCGCCGGGTTCAGCGTCTACGACCTGGCCGACAAGCTCTTCCGGGGGAAGGTGTAGGCGAGCGGGCCGAGGGGGGCCGTCGGCCGCGTCGACTCGACACGAGGGGCGCCGACGCCTATAACGGTGGAGCTTGGCCGGCCTCGCGCGACGCGGGGGACCGGCCCTCGCCCGGCACCCGGAGCCATCGACCGCCGTGACCAACGCCCTGATCCGTGCCCGCCTCGCCACGTTCACGGCGGCGGTCGTCCTGCTCGGCCTCCTGATCTGGCAGGACAAGCGGGTCGGCTACGAGCAGTCGATCAAGTCGTTCTTCGCCGACGACGACCCGGCGATGGCCCTCTACCGCCGGGCCTCGGCCGCCTTCGGCGACGACAACTTCGTCTTCGTCGCCTATGACGACGCGGCGGTCCTCACCCCGGGCGGGATGGATCGCGTGGCCGAGCTCGCCGCGGCGATCGCCCCCGGTCGGATCGACGGGGTGGCGCGGGTCGAGTCGATCGACGCGATGCCGGTGCTCTGGAAGATCGACGACGCCCTGATCGGGCTCGACAGGATGCCCGGGCCGCTCCGTCGGTTCGCGCTCCAGGCGATCAAGGACAACATCGGCAAGCTCGGCGGCTCGTCGAATCCGTTGACGATCGGGGCCGCGGTCCGCGCCTCGGACCCTCCGGGCCTCGCCGACCTGAGGGACCGGGTCGTCAAGCATCCCCTGTTCCGGGGGACCCTGATCGACGGCGCCGGGACGACGACGGCGGTGGTGGCCCGGCTCCGGAAGACCGATCAGCACGACGTGAAGGAGACCGTCCAGGCCCTCCGCGTCGCCGCCGACTCGTTCGCCCAGCGGCATGGGCTGCCGACCCCCTCCGTCGTCGGGCCGCCGGTGCTCCTCGCCGACGGATTCCTCGCCATCGAGCGCGACGGCCGTCGGCTCGCGGCGGTCGGCATGATCCTGATCGGGCTGGTCACGCTCGGGGCCGTCCGCTCGCTCTGGTGGGCGATCATCCCGATCCTCTCCGGCTGGCTCGTCTGGCTCGGGGCCGAGTGGGTCCTCGCGACGCTGGACCTCCGGCTCTCGCTCTCGGGGGGGCCGCTCGTGGCGCAGATCATCGTGCTGACGATGCCCGCGGCGAGCCACCTCGCGATCCACTTCCGCGACGACCGGCGGAAGCAGGCCGATCCCCGGGCCGCGGCCCGGTCGAGCCTCCGCGCCGTCTCGGTCCCGATCCTCTGGACGGCCGTCACCGGCGCGATCGGCTACGGGGCGCTCGTCACCAGTTCGGTCGTGCCGATCCAGCAGTTCGGCTACATCATGGCGAGCTGCACGCTCATCGCCTCCCTGCTCGTGATGGCCCTGGCCCCCGTCGCCATGATCCCACCCGTCCCCCTCGAGATCCCGGTCAAGTACGGGACCGAAGCCCCCCTGAGGGGGAGGATGACGCGGCTGCTCGCCTGGGTCGAGCGGCATCCCCGCGCGATCGTGGCCGGCATCCTCGGGCTGGTCCTGCCCGTCTCCCTCGGGATGGGGCGGCTCACCTACGAGACGAATTACATCAACGTCTTCACGCCCGGTTCTCGCGTCGTGAAGGATTACAACGTCGTCGAGTCGAGGCTCGGCGGGATCGGGGTCGTGCAGCTGGTCGTCCCGTTCGATCGCGAGGTGACGACCGGGTCGCTCGACAAGCTGCGGAAGTTCGAGGCCTCGCTCACGGAGGGGAACCCCGGGGTCCCCCGGGCCGACTACGTCCTGTCGCTCGCCACGGTGCTCGACCCCGACCGGCGGTTCGCGACGATGGCCCCCGAGGTCGCCCGGCGGATCCTCGCGACCAAGCTCGACCTGATCCTCTCCTCGCCGCAGGCCGAGCTGCTCTCGGGGTTCTGGAACCGGGACCACGACCCCGACCGCGGCCAGGCCCGGGTCCTCGTCCGGCTCCGCGAGCAGCAGCCGACCTCGGCGAAGAACGCCATCTTCGGCCGCGCGGTGGCGGACGCCCGGGCGGACTTCGGGCCGTCGTCCTACCTGACGGGGCTGTCGTTCCTGCTCACGAGGACGACGGAGGGGGTGATCGTCACCCAGTGGACGACGTTCTTCTGGTCGGTGGCGGGCATCCTGCTGATGCTCACGATCGCCCTCCGCGGCCCCCTGCTCGCCGCCTTCGCCCTCGTGCCGACGCTGCTGGCCGTGGCGCTGGTGCTCGGCCTGATGGGGTGGTCCGGGATCAAGCTCGACATGGCGACCGCGCTGGTGGCGAGCGTCGCCCTGGGCCTGTCGGTCGACGACACGTTCCACTGCCTGCTGCAATTCCGCCGGGCGAGGAGATCGAAGTCGTTCTCGGACAGCCTCGAGTCGAGCTATTCGGTCTCGGGGCCCGGCGTGATCCTGTCCAGCACGGCCGTGGCGATCGGGTTCCTCGCCCTCCGGCTGAGCGAGTTCTCGCCGTTCGCCAACTTCGGGACGATGGTCGGCATCGCGACGGCCGGCAGCACGCTGGGGAACCTCCTGCTCCTGCCGGCCTGCCTGACCCTGCTCGAATCGCGGAAGGCCCGAGGGCCGTCCGCGGCCGCGCCCGCCGTCCCGGCCCGGCTCGGATGAATCCGCGGTCGTGTCCTACGCCGGCTGAACGGTCGGTCGGCCGAACAACGAAGCTCAGCGGACCGGCCCGCCGAGAGCAGGCCCCGGCGGACCACCAGCCGCCGCAGCGGGCCGGGTCCGCTGCAGCGCCGGGTTAGGCCCGTCTTTGCCACTCGGCGGGGTCACGCGACGTGTGGAAGACGGCCAGCACCGTGACCTGGCCCGGACCTGGGCGATAATAGATGGCATACGGGTAACGCGCGACCAGCGCTTCCCGGACATCACCATAGACCTCGGGGTGCGCCTCCGGCCGCGAACCGAGAGCCGTCAAAATTGTCCGGACGGCAGCTGTGAACGCCTCCCCCTGACCGGCCCTTTGCGATTCATGCCAATCGGCTGCGTCATCGAACTCAGCTTGAGCGATTCGGCGCAGGATGACGGGCAGGTTCATCGGGCGAACCGTGCAAGGGCCGCGGCCTCGACTTCCTCCCAAGGCACGCCGTCCTCCGGGTTCGCCGTCTCATCCGCTATCCGACGGTCGAGTTCCTGTCGCTTCGCTTCGGACAGCGGGGCGCGCGGCTGCTCGGCGGCTACGCTGTCGAGGATCTCTTGGGCCAGCGCGATTCGCTCAATGACCGTCATCCGGTCAATACCCAGCCGCTCCAGGATCGCCGTCATCCTCTCGCCTCCGACTGCCCCCGATTGGGATACTACCTCCAGTATACCGGACGGGCGTACGAACCGCGAGAGCGGTCGAAGCCCCGGACCATGAACCACCGGGTTTGGAAACAGAGTCGGCGCGGACCATGGCCGGGGCCGCTTCGGCGCCGAGTTATTGGCCTTCAGGTAGCCAGGTTCCGGTTCTCGGAGCCAATTCCAGCGGAATCTGGGCAAGATGAACGGTTTAAAGGCCGGAACCTGACTAGCTGAAGGTCAATAGGCGTCTGCCGCGTGCGCGGCGAGGAGTTGGCGAATTGCCGGCATCAACTCTTCGGGCACCGTGACGATGGTCTGTCCGGGAAGGAGTTGCGACGCCGCCTCATCTTCGGCCACCAGTTCCTCCTCGGACATGCCCTCGTACTGGTCGATCAGCCGCTTGACCCGGTCCGCGTCCCAGCCCGTCGGGAATCTCGACTCGCTCATCGTCGCCTCCTCCGCCTGTAGGAATGCAACTCGTTGCCGCGCATCTTCCAGGCCGTGACCACGAAAACGCCGTCGCCGAATTCATCGGGGACATAGATGACTCGCGGGTATCGCCCGGCCGAAGTCTGGCCCATCGAGTGCCGCGACCTGTCGCGCCCCGGCCGGTCCTGGCCGGGGTGCCTGAGGATGTACTCCGCTTCGGCCTCGGTGACGCCGTGCCCATAGATGCGCGGTAGGCCGGTATCGGGGTCGAGGTGGAAGCGGATGTCCATCGGCACCCCTCGGGTCGCGATCGTGGTTGAGTCGATCGCACCACAGGTGCGAGCTGTTGAGGAGTCTCCGCCGCCTAATGAGGTGATGAGCGGCCCGTACTCGGGGCGCTTCATTACCGAATGATTAGGCCGCCGTGCCCCACGGAGGGGGTCGCGGTCGGCCTAGCCGGTGGTTAGGCGGGGTCCGCCGTCCGGTGGCCCTGCCGACGGGCCAGGTGTTCGCGGAGCGCGTCGTTGACTGCGGCCTCGTCGCTGAAGGCTGCGGCCACGTCCGACGCGAGCCGGACGACCCGAAGTCGCTCTTGGTAGCGCTCCGCGTACTTGCCGCGGACTAAGCCACGCAGCGAGCGGAAGTCGTATTCCGGTTGGAGGTCGTCGCCCGGCCCCAACTCGTCAGGGGGAGTTGCCATCTGCGTAGTCCTTTCGCTCGCGCCAAGTCGCCACCCGTGCGCTGATGATGCGGATCGAGTCGCCGCGATCCGTGTGCGACACCACCAGCAACCGCCCATCGAGTGAGGTGCCCATCGTCAGGAAGCGATCCTCATCGTCGGCGTGGTGGGGATCGTAACCCGTGACCGAAATCGGATCGCCGAATACCGTCAGCGCCTCGGAGAAAGTGACGCCGTGCTTCCGCTCGTTCGCCTCTGCCTTAGGGTCATCCCACTCGAAATCCATGACGACCCTCCCCGACGCCCACCGTCAGCATACCAGATGGGTGGCAGAGCGAGCAGGAGGGCGGGCGGCACCGATGAAACCATCGCGGCCCGTGGCCGGGGTCCGCTGCAGCGCGAGGTTAGGCGATCTGCCGCCAGAGACAGACGAGGCCGATGGCCGACGCGACTGCGAATTGTAACGCCGAGATGAATCGCATTCCACGCCCGAATTGGGGGTCG